>Ga0102593_1001432_pt1 | contig 23451 bp, 25 predicted proteins | sample AraplaCol_mMS_r2_2_FD_76862 | JGI IMG/M metagenome (GOLD analysis project Ga0102593, IMG submission 76862) | Arabidopsis root microbial communities from North Carolina, USA - plate scrape MF_Col_mMS_r2 (SPADES assembly) (version 2) | ecosystem: Host-associated > Plants > Roots > Endosphere...
AAAAAAAAAAAAAAAAAAAAAAAAAAAAAAAGAAAAAAAAAAAAAAAAAAAAAAAAAAAAAAAAGGTAAAGAAGAGTATCAGTACTCATATGGAGTCTATTGAGACCATTCCCGTAACTGTCGATTGACTCCCTGCCAATTGTCTAGCAAGAGTCGTGAAATATGATATCCCGCCTCCGTGCGGTGCTCAGTCACCTCGGCACTACTCATCTCGAGTTGACGCTGATCTCCAAGGAGAGTCGGTCCAAATACCCGTGCCAGATAGTCTAGGTTCTGCAGACTTGCCACTCGCTGGAGGGGATTTCCGGGCTGAGGGGGCACTTCAGGCAATTCGGGCTCGGTGGTTTCTCGGTTCAAGTAAGTTAAGAGTCCAAAGGTCGCGCATATCAGAGCACGCTCCATTTCACTTGTCGTTGCAATCATAGCAAGAGTAATAAGCTGAACTCGAGGACCGGATTGAAGAGGGACCACGATGCTGCATATATGAATCGCCTCAAGTGCTTCGTAGAGACGGGCAGAACCGAGAAGTCCTTCCGGCAACCCCATCAACAGGGCTCGGAAGGTTACGCCAACACTCAATGTTTGTTCCAGAGTGGACTCACCTTCCCAATGAGGCATTGAAATTGTCCGAATGGTCATTGAGACTTTGGATTCTTCTTTCTCGCCTTCCAGCACCTGATTGGCAAAGTAGTCGTATAGGCGATGACAGGCCCTCAGGTCGCCTGGCTCCTTGAACAGACCAGTTGTGTTAGGTCCTATAGGAATCCCGGATCAGTCAGTGTCTTCCTCGAAATAGATTGAGGGAACCCACTAACCATATTTCCGTAGATAACAAATCATCGCCACAATACATGCTGGCAACTGCAAGGGCCCAGGAATCAATCTTGACCCCCAGACAAGATAACTATGCCCACCAAGGCGAGACATAGATTCCAAGCTCCTCCCCCGCAGAGAGCTCAAAGGGCTTGAACGGCGAGTCAGATTTGCAAATGTCTTTGTTCGTCGTAGTTTAGATGCCGACGATTGAGAAGGAACTTCAATTTCCATGTTGGACTGTACTGGGCGAACCCGACGGAATAGTCTATCTCGGGTTTGAATGGGCTCCCTGTTCGCTTTGTTTGCAATCGCAATCGCCGCCTCTTGCGCTGCAACAACATGTTAGCGTCCGGTTCACAGAATACAATTAGACTTCCATACTTACTCTCAATTTTCACAGCGTCCTCGTTGAGTAAAAAAGGAACTTTCATTTTATCCGCGAGCACATTGAATTCTTGAGCTGCTTTTAATTGGCTGATACGACTGGTTCGACTCGAGTAGCTAGCATTGGATCCATGTCGAGTCGTTTCAAGAGTCTGCTGCTTAGGAGGAGCGAGAGGCGCGGGCCTTATCTCATCATCCTGCTCGTTTGATAGTTCAGAATTCCTCTTGCCCCGTTCAGAATGTTGACTTGATTTCTTTGAGCTCATTGAAGAGCGCTTTGATGGAACCTTAGCCACAGGTGTTGCAGTAACTTCAACGTTCTTTTTATCGGAAAATGGATCTGACGCTTCAGGCAAATGCCTCGGATCGGGTGGATATCCTTCAGAGAAAGCAGGCGAAAAGCAACTCTGTTGCAACTCCAGGATTGGAGTTTGAAGATGCTGGGAGGAACGACGATGAACAGTTGCACTCGTGTTCTCCGAGTCGTGTGATTCGGCTGTTTGGGCGCTGACATTTCGTTGCTGCTCCGCCGTCTCGCCCTCTGCTGTAGGCGGGTTACGAGCAAGAGGAGAAAGAGGATCTCTCGGCTCGCTCTTGATAGGATCGGTGATAGTCCCTACATCCTTGGTCTCTGGAGGCTGAAGTGGATGATTTGTATCCGAGTCCTCACTTTTACCATGGGATCTACTATGGCGGAGACGAGCGATGATGCTCTTTAGGGGATTAGACCCCCGGTATGTTCGAGAGAGTGTTGACGCATTGCTCTTGCCAGCGGTCTCTGAAGGAGCAGACACAGGCCTATCATTCTCAGAGCTACCATCGTCATGCTCTATGACTATCTCACCATCTGCCGCAGTGGTAACATTCTCGGCTGCCTCGACTGCCTCGGCCGCCTCGGTGCTTTCTGTCTGGGTTTGGTCTGCGACTTTTTGAGTCTGTAACCCGGTTTCCTGCTCATGTTGTTCCACTGGGGGTCCAGTGGGAGCAGTGGGGTCTGTACGACGTAGACGATGCCAACGAGATCGTGGTGATCTGTCGCCTGACCTAGGTGGCCAAAATATCTGTCGAAAAGGTGCCATTTTTGTTGCAACGCTCTATTCAAATGTTCAAAGTCAACCCATGAAGCGAAGAATTGAAGATTCAAAGTAGTCGCTGATCAGTAAGAAGTATAGAAGTGAAGTAAAAGTACAGAAGAATCGGAATGGGACGAGGGAAAGGCAGGGCATTGTTTATAATTAGAAGGTGATGCCTTGGAGAAGGCACGACGGGAACTGATTCATACTACTCTCGTGCCTTCCTAAAATTGCCCTTTCTCCCCTCGAGACAGAGAGAAGAGAAGGAAAGAGTGGCATTTGGCAAATACGGCAGGAGCGCAGGAGGATCGAGGCTGAGGCCGAAAAAGGCAATTGGGAAAGGAAATCTATTTTTGCCCCCGATTTGCGCCGTGGCTCATTCTTCACGCGAAGAAAAGATGGAAAGCCGTTCTTATAAAAGGCTTATTACCTTTGTACATTCAATCCCAAATGTCAAGAAAGAAGAAGGATATCCGAATTGTCGCGTAGTCCCCAAGCATCAAAGCTGCAAAAATAAAACAAAAACGCCGGTTGGATGCAATTCAAATAGTATGTATAGAGGGCGAAGACATCAAGTCGAACCCAATCATGCTTCGTCATTTTCTCCCTCAAGGAGAATGTAGTGGAGGATATCACTCAACGTGATGACCCCTTTAAGCTTAAAATATTCATCCACAACGACCAAACGGTGGACGCGGGATTTGCGGATTGTGTCGAAAATGGTATCCAACCCATCATTGAGGGAGCAGGTGTAGATGCCAGGGAATTCCTAGAGCTCGTTAGTAAAAGTACATTCCTACGCCTGGCACCAACAAGAAAGAAAAGGAAGAAAATAACAATGAGCAGAAATGAAAAGAAAGAAAGCTGTATTGCAACATACCGGAGACCGTTTCTTCAGCACTTCTCCAACTGTCAAGCTCAGATCATCATATACCCCACCCCGAATAAGGGCAATCACATCCACTGATTCGAAAACGTTGTATACAACACCTAGAGATACAGGAAAAGGTCAGAACAGCTAGATCCACCTCATAGAATTACGAGGCAACATGTAAGTCTTATCTATGAGCATACCTTCAGAATTGAGAATGGGCACACTGGATATACTCCGCTCGACGAGGATATGAATCACGTCAATAACAGGGGTGTCCATGGAAGCCGTTGCGATATTGTCATAGGTTCCCAATAACAGCTCTCCCAACGGCCGTCGTAGCTTCTGAGTATCACTGACATTGACTGCGACGAACTTCAAAATGCGGTACTGTGTGATGACGCTGAGTACATGGGATCTATCGGTTTGGCTATCGTTCGTGACGAGCGGGATACGGCGTGCGCGCGACTCGAGCATGCGCCGACATGCTTCGTAAAGAGGTCTCTCGGGATCAATAGAGATGGTCTCGGGCGGTGCAACACCCAACGCCTTCTCAACCTCTGTGATGACGAGGCTGGATCAGCTTTGAAGCAATAATGGAGAAGAAAAAGATAGATTCAGGTATGAGAGGGTGCGGAGAAAAGCGCTACCTACCGCGAAGACTATCAAGTCGGAACTGGTCGATCTGATCCAATGCGGCGGGGTTCTGGAAATAGTATTGGATTACATTGATGTAGTCGGAGGTAGTCAGAAGACCTGCGAACTTGGAGGCCTTTGAGTCCCACAACGGGGCTGAAACGATGCCTGTACTTCCCGATTACCCATTCAGTCAGCCAGTGTCTCTCTTTCTTCTTCATTTTCGTTTTCATTTTTCCCCCGCTCAAGCACATCACATAGTTGCGCAGTCTCCAGAGGACACTCGCGCAAAAGGGAACAAAGAAACGAGAAGCAAATATTTGAAGGTGACTTGCCATTTTGAATAAGAATGTTCAAGCTCTCCTTCACAGAAAGAGAGGTGTCGAATATTATGAGGCGGAAGCTCAAGGGCAGAACATCGTAACTGGTGCGAACCTTCAGGAAGTTGCGAATGGCACGCTGTTTGACGCCGCGTTAGTCAAGATCTGGATGCAAGCTGGTCACCCGCCACGAACGGGCGAGGTTTGTAATTCCGGGACCCCGTTCGATCACACAGCCTGAGGCCCCGTCTTTCCCCAGTTTGTCTCTCGTTCCTCGGTGAAATGCTTATTGGAAAGGAGACGAGTGACGGAGGGGTAAGAGGGAGACGGGAGTTTCTCTCAATGATATCTTGTTATACCATCCTGCTCTCCCTCTACACCCTCCTTCTTTCTCCGTCTCTTCCTTCACTTTCTTCCTCCGGTCTCTTATCTTCGTGATATGCCAAAAGTAGAGGGGTCGGCCAATGGCGGGGGAAACCAAGAGAGAGGGGAAAAGAAAAAGCAGAAACTCACCAGGCCTTGTCGCTCTTCCCGATCGACTGGTCTTTCGGAGTGGGAGGTCATTGGAGGGCGAAGGTACGAGGATGGCTGCACGAAAGGCGCGTGACCGAGTGAGGTGAAGGGCCCGGAGAAGTGAGGCCGGGTGTCCGCCTTCGTCATGACCGGAAGTGGGGTGGTTGTGGGTGGAGTGCTGGGGAAGGGAGGATATGTATTAGGAAGAGGAATGGAATTAAGATTCGATCGAGGAGCATTTGATATCTACCACTCTTCTGGTCGTTATTTCTACTGGAAAATAATCCTGGGAGGCAAATGCGAGGCACAGAAAGTAGAAATGCGCCCTGCTTGTTCCCCCGCTCGGCGCGGATGCCTCAGGCCAGCGACGTTTAAGTATAGAATACTGGTGATATAACAACTTAAGAACAGGGATACTCATGATAGAGGGAAATTGAAGAAAGCAAAGGAGTAGCTAAATAATAAAGTGAATAGATTCATTTCGCGTGTCTAGACTATAAACCCGAATCCTTCAAACGCCATCAAAAGACTCATGTTACTCTTTAAATGCAAGGTATCATCGCGCCACAAGAATAATCAGAGGAAAAGCAGAGAAGAAGAGAAGAAAACAAAAAGAAGTCCATCTCCCAATCATGTCTGGAAGGGCACCCAAAAATACGGAGAAAGGGGAAATTGAATACAGCAACCAATATGTTGTAAATATAGGGGACCTCCAGATATCAAATCTAAACATGTCCATGAAGCTTGACACGATAGAGGCAGGTTTGATCCGAACCCCAGTTGTCTCTAACGCGAATGACGACCTTATCCACACGGATGGTCGGAAGGTCGATAATCGGCGACAAAGCGAACGCTTGTTTATAGTTGGGATCCTCAATGTCGTAGTACATCTTCCCGATTCGGTAGAAGTTCGGTCCAAGAAGTTTGTCACCCGAATAGTTCTTCGGGTCTTCGTGTGGATAGGATAGCTTCAAGGATTTCATGACGATGTCGGAAAGTGAATTGGATCCTTCCATGTTGAATTTGCCAATGTCTTGTCGATTGGCTGGTTTGGGTTTCTTAGATTGACGTTGGCTTTTCACGCTGCCCCAGGGAGACATCCAGGAAAATCCAGATTGATGCTGCTGCTGTGTGGCCTCCTCCTCTGTATTAACAACAGTAAACCGTGCCCACATCTCCATCACTTTGGGCGCTGATGTGGGATCCAAAGTCGCTGTGTTTGGTATATGCTCAATGACCACCTCTTCCGGCACTATAGCACGACCAAGGAAGACCGATAGCTGGGACTCCTTTACACTGCACCAACAATCACCAGCTTCCTCCCAGGGTATAAGTGCAGCAAGGGGATGATGCGCCTCTTTCACTATATTATGTGCTGAGGCGGGCCAAAGGAATTTTGCAATTTTGCCCAGAATATTGACCTTCTTGTATTCGGGCATCAAGGGCTTGACAGTGCGATAACTTGCCGATGGTGTACTGGAGTCTGGGTCAACCATCGCGCCGTGAGACGGAGCTAGAAAATTGATCTGGAGATCCATTCCATGGTGTGCGTAGTTATGAGGAATTTTGGTTGGGTAAGTTGCTACTCTCTTTCCTTCCTCCCTAGCAGAGCTCAACTCCTTCGCCATCGATGAGATATGAAGATTCATGTCGGACATTCGGCTTCGAATCTCACGAATTTGCCCCGCGTCAGTAACATTCGCAGGGATTGATGGTGGACTAGGGCTGAGGTTTGCGCAAAGGGTGTCCTGGAATGCATATACAAGTAGCAAAGGAACCAACAGCGCGAGACCAGCTTTGATCCAGATGGCGCCATTATCCAACACGAACTCCAAAAGCCGGCGGATAAAGCGTGTTGCGTTGTTTTCTGAATTTGAAGAAGGATCTGACTGAGAGGTTGTTTGCGGGATTTTCTGATCCAAATGCGCTTCTGAATGAGGCTCGGATTGGAAGCGAGACGGAATGACTGTTCTTGCTTCGGCTGTCCATGTCTCGTCGGGAACGTTGACATAGTCAGGCTCATCAGGTTGTATCGAGCTTGCTTCTTCCTCCTCTTCTTCAATCGTCGGTTGAATTTGCACACCCGAAGGCCGTCGAGGGGCCTTGGAAAGGTTTCTTCCGCGACCACTTGGCCTTGTTCGTTGCAGTTCGTCATCGTGAATGTTGCGTTCCAACTCGAATGATACTTCGGAAACATTGTCAACAGAGCTGTCCCGGTATGGACTGCCGTTTCCAGGTTCTTCGCGGCTGAACAGAGTTGACAGCTTTCGAAGGGGTTTCGGATACATGGGGGAGTTTGTAATTGCCGATATCAAGCTCGTCTTTCGATCAGGTGGCGGTATATCGGGACTTGAATCTGTAGAGACGGCTCTCTGAATTGGCGGACTCGGTGTCCTATCAGAATGTACTTCTCTAGCAGGCGACTCAGTGGCTTCTCTTAGGCCGTGCATGAGTTGGTCATCAGGTGTAGGCTCCCGCTTCGTTCGCGTTCGTCTTCGATTCCTACTCACCGACGAACTTCTGGAAGGAGCCGCTGAGAAGGAAGTTCGCCGCTCGCTGTCATCAAGACCACTTTCAATTCTTTGAGCAACGCCCATTACATTCTGTATCGGGTTCAATTGTGCCTCTCTGGGTAATGCTGTCGGTCCCGTGGCGCCATAATTGTGTGATGTTCCAACTGCTATCGGCGGTAGAACAGGACCATTTGAAAGGTCAAGCAGTGTTTGAAATGGTCTTTGGGGAGATCCTGTCTCGTACCCAGAGCTGCGGCCAGCCATGGCGCGTTTAGACATGCTAGATTTCTTCTGTCAACACTGAAAGAAAAATTGCGCGAGGTATTCGCCCTCGACAAGAAATGTTTGGTCCGAACAGTAGACGTTAAATTCCACGATAGCAGAGTATGTCTGGCAGATAGATGAGAGGATACCTGCAGATGGGAGCGTTTGGATCTTGGGGAGTGGGAGAGTAGACATTGAAAGGGCCATTTCCAAGGATATCAAGGCATTGCTAGACGGGCAAATAATGAAACAAGAAATTCCAAGTCATTTTGTTCAAGGAAATGAAGATGAAGTGAACAAAGGATTGAAATTAAGACAGAAACAAAAAAAAATAAAACTCAAGAAAATAAAATAAGAAACTCACACTATACTGGTTCAATGTGAAGAGCTTTTGAGATAGACATCAATCACCGGGATCGCTCTCCGTTAGAGAAAAGACCTTGACGGTAGGTCAGGTTAAATTTAACCCCCGAAACCGAATATTTGCACCAGTCTAGATGTGAATCAATCCAGTGACGATGGTGGAGAGGTCTAGACACCAGCGCTCGCGCGGCGCAGAATTGAATGAAGGCGGGCAAAGGGACACTGGGCCCGGCGGATTGAAAAATAAGACAGATATCCCGATGATGACAAGATCAAATAATCCCCGATATTGACTGCGATTAGCGCAAAGTTGCTGGTCCAATTCGTTGCGCCCCCCGGAATTTGCAGAGTCGAGACGCGCAGACGCGCGACGGAACGTGACGACGGACTAAGGGGTGGAGCCGCAACAAATTTAGGATGATCGTCTTAGCGGGCCGAGTGAAGTACTGTAGGAGAGTGAGACGAATTGATTCAGTCTTTCGCAAAAGATGAGAGGGGTTCAAAAGAAAGGGGGGAAAGGGAAAAATGAAAGAATGGGAGAAAAACCGTGGGGGTGTCGAGTTAAGAAAACATTCTCGACTCTCACTGGTGGCACATCCCATTGACTGCCGCTGTTGAACCTCTCTTTGACATCTCTTCTTCCTTTGTCGCTTTGATGGTCTCTACTTTGGTTACTTTCGTCTCAGGTAGATGCTTTGAGATTTGATCTGAAAGATTTTTCTCATATGTGAGACAACTACGATCATCTCCATCTTAATGCCAAAGAATGAACTCGAATTGGATGGCATGATGTTACTTGGCGTGCACAGAAAAGACTTTAATAAAAAAAAAAGATATCATGGTCCTGTGACTCTACAGATGGGCAGGAACACTGCATCCAGCTCTAGACAAGGGGTGCAATACTATACAAAGCGCGGAGGAATCGAAGTGAGAGGTTGCAAGGGAGGAATCCCAAACAATGGGACAATGGGAGAGATGAAGAGATGGGAGATGACGCGGAGAGGTTATATCGATGAAGAATGATGGTGGCGATGATGCAAGAGTCGTATGGGTTCGAGTTTATTCGTTCAGCAAGTCCAAGCAGCCATTGTACCGTCTTTACGGCCCTCAACAAGATATCCATCCTTGAGTCGAACACGTTCAACAGTTGCAGGAAGTGGTCCATCGTCATCGAGACCGACTCCGGGTCCACAGTCCCAATGGTGAGCGTCGGCCTTATCGTAGACCTTGACTACATTTTCGCCAGCAGCGGCAACAATGCGTTTAGAGTCAAACATCATGCTGGTGATGGGTTTATCATAGGCGTAGGCATCGTATATGGAACCCATTCGCAGATCCCAGATCTAGGTCAAGATTAGTATTTTCATCACTTGTAAATTCAATTTCCATAAAACAAAGACTTACCCGAATGCTGCGGTCTAGACTTCCCGTCACCAAATGTACATCATCAAATTGAAGGCAGGTGACGGGACCAGTATGGCCAACAAGACTTCGATGGACTTGGCCACTTCGGAGATCCCATAGGCGAACCATACCATCGGCAGTACCGCAAGCCAGAGCTGCGTCAAAGCATTGTACTGCTCCAACAAAATCGGCGGATGCATCGGGCATACGGCCTGACGGACGCCAGCCGCCGTCACTCCCCATTGTAGATGAAGACGCTTGAGCAGCTGCCCACATAACATCCAAGGTCTGAACACATCTTCCTTTGACAAGATCCCATTGTCGCAGTGTCTTGTCTGCTGATCCTGAAATAAGCGTGTTGCCCTTGAAGTGCAGAGCGGTCACTTCATCGACGTGTGCATCGAGCGTGAAAACATGGCAGTCGTCCAAGTTTGATGAAGGTGGTATCGGTGTAGGGAGCGTCTCAGCATCATGGGCGTCACGTTCGTGCTTGTTGAGTCGACCATCTCGTGTTGTAGGTCGAGCGCGGCTCAAATCCCACAATCGAACCGACGCATCCATGGATCCCGTCGCAACAATGTTATCTTCCACTTGCAGGCACCGCACTGAGGCGTTATGTCCCTCTAAGAGACCAGAGCACCGGCCAACATTCATATCCCAAACTCGCACTGTATCGTCTAGAGCTGCACTAACCATTGTGCCGAAGGGATAGTCGAAATCAATCGCTGTGACCATATCTGTGTGGGCTTCTATCTCTTTAATCAGAGAGCCAGGAGCAAAATGCTCGTGAAGGATTGGCATCGAACGTTTACCTAGAAGAACAGGTCAGTCGCAAAGCAGCCACAGAATCGGGCATCAGAGTACGTACGATTCGATCGGTGTCGCAAACTCCTTGGCGAGGGAGTCGGAAGCTTCTCATAGATTGACTCGGACATGAACGAAGCGTCCATGGCCGGATCACCAGAAGATCCAATCGTATCATCCGGGGTATCTGAGGACTGGGATGTCTCGTTTGCAGCAGAGTTATTGGTTATGGCTTTTTCTTCGTCTTCTTGTTCTTGCATATCCTCTAGCTTGTTATCGATTTCCGTGACTGTACCCAAGAGTTAATTTAGGCACAATTTCCCACCATCGAGAGAGAGTCAGAACGAAGAAACCCACCTTCATGTTCTAATGACGCTTCGTCCATCTCTAGGCCCGCTAATCGATCAAGAACGATCTGGCGCATTTTGTGCAAGTTGGCAATTTTGTTATCAATCTCATGGATCTCGGCACTACACATATTTTTACGCACGCCCATCAATTCCAGGCGGCGATTGAGCACCTTTCGCTCCTCCTTCAAACCGGCCGGGCCAGCTGTCAACAGGCCGCCTTTCTCGCTATCCTTCAGCAGCTTACCCCCCTTGGAGGTCCGTCTTCGGTGTTTCTTATGTGATTGCTCATCTTCGGGAAGGGAGGCTTGGAATCCCTGGAATAAGGAGTAGGAGCTTTGGTCTTCGGGGAGGTTATCGAGAAGCTCGTCTGAGAGTGATGAAACGGCTCTCGATTGGATTTCTGCAGTGGACAACTTCGATCGCATGAGGTCGGTCGGAGTCGTCTGGGTCAAAGTAAAGACTTTGCGCTGCGCTGCAGGCCGGCGCAGCTCGCGGTGGATGCCAGTCAAAGCATTATGATAATGGCTGCCATGGCCCTGTTCGGCAGGACCCATCAAATGGCCTGCGGTCGTCGTCACTTTTCGTCCAAATGCTTCAATATGCCGGGTCTATTTCCGACAATATATCATGGTTAGCCTAGATAATTGAATGGAGACGTCTCTTTCTCATGAGGGTCGCATAAGACCGCAAAGAGGAAAAAGCAAGAAAAAAGTACAGAAAAAAGAGAGCAGCACATACCGTAAGGCCGGTACCCAGCAGGCCGTCACCTTCAACGATATCCGATAAACCAGAGGGTGAGTCGTCACGGCGTTGATTATTCTCCATGGCCGGAGAGAGATTCTTGGGCTTCAACCAAGGCCCATGCGCGGTTGGAGATGGGGGGGAGATTCGGAGGTTGCAGGAGAGATAATCGTCACGCGCAGGCTTTACCGCGTTCCCCGGCTACGGACGCCCGGACACTAACTCACTCACTCCCCAGTTTCAAATTGTGGTCAAGACTTTGCAGCTCGACGAGTCAATCCCAGCGGAGCTGCAGCTACTACAGACTAGTGATTGGGCTGCAAGGTATTATTGTGCAGATTAGTCCCGTTGACTTCTGAGGTACAAATCCGAGTTATCGCATCCATATGCTGGCCTCGGTACCCATTCAGTACCGACGACCCGTAGACCAGCAAACACCAGAATACCCCCTAATGTGAGCTCAACCATGCGCAGTGAGCTTAAAGCTCCGTAATTATTTGATTTGGAAAATGGAAAATTAAACCAAAGCGAGGGAATAAGGCTAGGCCTGTCGTATATTACCCTATAAAGACCCAGATACGCCGACTTCATCACATAAAATCGTACTTAGACCCGCCATACAATTCTGCTGGAACAAAATTGACGATTCCGACTTCGGCGGCTCTCTTCTCTACAACACACCACTCTTGACGCTATGGATACCGCCATTGACCTCTCTGATGCCTCAAAGGCATTGGATCTCGCAAATATCCGCTTCCAGTTAATGTGAGCTCTTTCCCAGCCCTTCCAATTCTGTCTAGCAAGCCCTCTCTTCCCCGCGCCCCGCCATGAATATCATGACGATGCAATTTCGACAGCCGGCGAATTTCATACGGTACTATGAGAATGAATACTAATATCCCAGACCTTTAGTCGTCTCGAGGATACCATCACCTTTCATTTCATCGAACGAGTCCAGTTCCCGCTCAACAAGACCGTCTATCTCCCCGGCGGCGTGAAGATCCCCAACAGCGAGCTGAGTCTACTTGACTACATGCTCCGCGAGACGGAACGCCTTCAGTCGCGAGTACGCCGTTACCAATCACCCGATGAATACCCTTTCTTTCCCGATGTGCTGGAGGAACCGATCCTGCAACCACTGCAGTACCCCCACATTCTCCATGACAACGATGTGAACGTCAACGATGTCATTAAGGACCGATACGTGCGGGAGGTCTTGCCGGCTGTCTGTCCACAGTTCGGACGTGAAGACCGCGGTGAGGGACAGGAGAACTACGGATCTGCAGCCACATGCGACGTTTCCTGTCTGCAGGCGCTCTCGCGCCGTATCCACTTTGGCAAATTCGTCGCCGAGTCAAAGTTCCAAAAGGATCCTGAGACTTTTGTGCGACTGATTAAGGCTGAGGATCGGGCGGGAATTGATGCTGCTATCACTGATTCCAAGGTTGAACAGAAGGTTCTTGAGCGTTTGGGTCTCAAGGCGAAGACTTATGGAACAGATCCTGCTTTCCCTGATGAGAAGGGCCAAAAGATTAACGTTGATGCAGTGGTGTCGATGTATAAGGTGAGAAATCTCCTAGGATTTCACTGGCGTGTGAGCAAGGCTAATTTTCGTTTTTATAGGAATGCGTCATTCCTCTTACAAAGGTTGTTGAGGTCGAATATTTGATGCAGCGTCTCAAGGGCACTCAATGGGAGTAAATAGAAAACTCATTTTCATGACGTTATGAACTTTTTCGTTCTTTTGATGTTCTCTATAGAGATTGTACTGCTACTAAACAAAGGGTACAAGGCAACGAAAGAGGCCAGAACAAAAACAAGAAAAACATCTAGCATATAGAGCATTTCGTAAATGGGACATGAATTTTTGATAATGATTTCTCACAGTATATATGACCTATCCCTCACTTAAGCCAAATACTCACCCACAGCCTTGACGGCCGGCTCGAATTGAGCACCATCAAGAAGGATCAAGCTGCCGTTGGTCCGGATTCCAAGTTCTTGGAACGCACGCTTGGAGTCGGAATGGCCGTCATCCTGCTGGTGGGTGAATTCAATCGTGCCAGAGCACATGGCGTGGCGCTGCAGCACTTCATCCTCCGGGTGGAAGAAGTAATGCGGATTCTCCTTAGATCCCTTCTTCGATTTCTTCTGTGGGCGGGCTTCTTCCATGTCAAGCTTTGATTCAACCTCCTCGTAGCCCCTTGAAATGATCAAATAATGTGTGAAGGAGTAGGGCTCCTTGTCCTGAATCGCCCAGGCCATCTCCTCCAGAAGCATGTTATACATCGGAGGGACGATTTGACCCGGCATGTTGATGACCCGCTCGGTCAGGATCAATCCAATGGACGGAATTGTCTTCTGAGAAAGAAGTTCATTGAGAGGGGCGAGGGAGGGGTTGGCGGCGGCCTTGCTTTTGATGTATTTGGTCAAGTCCTGGATGACAGGCTTGTCCTATATCGCTTGTCAGCCCTGTAAAGTGTGGAATAATGCGCTTTCCAGAATTTACCTTGTGCTCTTGAAGGTTAATGACTGACAAGAACGCATAAGGGTCCGACTCATTACCGTCCGTCTTCACTGTCGAGCCCAACGTGGGCTGCGACAGAATCAGATCGGCCAACGCGGAGAGGTCGAAGATTTGAGCATCGTTATCGAATAGTTGTCGGAGCAAGTTCTTCAGACCGTGGAAGTCGACGGCAGGTTGCGGGTCAAACCACTCGAAATCAACATTGACCATGTCAACATCCTATGGAAAGTCTCATGTTAGCCAGTGTTCACGGCGCAGCTTGCCCAAAGTGGGGGGTTTTCGCACATCGTCAGAGTCTTCCTCTTGGGCGTTGGTGCCATCCATAGGCACATCGCCGAGATCTTGCTTGCGTTTTCCCATTGTGACTTGTGAATTGAATATCTAAGTGGAGTGAAGTTGGAAATGTGAAGTCCCACCGACTGCGACTCGATTGCCCGCGGCTCGGCCGCTTTCGAACTTTTTTCCTTATCGTGTGTTATCAGAGGCCCGATCCCACTGCCTCAGGATGGAAACTTTCGAAGTCTTTCTGGGGAGCCTGGAAATTATCATACATACTGCCTGGCTCACTTGGCATGCGATTACTCATTTCGAAAATAGATTTAGACAAACTCGCAGGGGGTCCCAGAGTTTGAAGAGCAAGGAGGGTGCACTTGCACTACTTGGATGGGATTATATATCGCCCTGACAGAGTACCTACTCAATACCTACTCGTAGCTATTATCTAGACCACAGCTGTAGTCTAGAAAATAGCAATTACCTGCGGTATTCTCTACCGGTGTAACTATGATTGCTCAGTGTTTTGATCATAGCAATTTTCACAGCTGCTATTTTAGTAGCATCTATATGAATAGATACAGGTAGCTTCTATTCATCTAAACGTCATATTCTACCTGCTCGACAGTAGGTACTTTATGCAACTTGACATCAAAGAACTGCGCAACCAACTGCACACAGTCCCAGATAACTTGCACCTCTTCCTTGGGAAGTCCTAAACGGCGCGTACCACGAATATGCCAATGCGTCTCATTAGGTAGATTCTGGCTCATAATCCCGGGTAAAACAACCAACTGGGTATCAACGTCGTCCAGAATCTGTCGATCAGACAGGAAAAGACCATACGTAATTTCTTCCGACAACCAAGCAAAATCCTTATGCGCACTGAAAAGGTTCAAAGTCCCAGACGTGTTGCGCGCATATAACTTCTGCATCCATTCCGCGCCACGGTTATGATTGTCCTCATCACATTGCCATCCTTCACGGGTAAAAGTGTAATCTTTATCTTCCTCTCGCTCTACTTTGCCGATGGAAAGAATTGCTTCAATTGGTTTGCAAACACCCACAATTGGAACAGATTTGATGAGGGCTTCGCGTAGACGTCGGACTAGAGCCTGTCGTGCGGGGGAGGTGGCATAGGCCGGTTGAGAGCAAATGTATTGATAAAGCTGGTCTGCGCGTTCCGGATCTGAACTGGCTACCAGTGTCGAAGTGGCGAGGATATACCATTTATCACTGCCCAATGTAGTGGATTGGAATCGCTTCTCGAGCTCAGCAAAGAGCTGTTGAAAGCGGGGTTGCACTTCTGTTGATGCGGGGGTTGACGAGCTCATTGTACGGAGAGTGCTGGGTTGACGGGACGATGACGGGAATATCTGATGGGCCAGTGGCTGAATTCTTTGGAAATCAGATATTGATCTTGGATCTCGAGGAGCTGTTCAAAGGAGGAGCACGCGGCGGATATGGGATGACGAGCTTACAACTGTACACTGCAGAGTCGACTCCGAGGACCGGAGTGGGTCGAGACGAACAGAGCGATTCTGTGCAGCATTGAGGTCCGGCTGGTGGTCCTGGACCTCAATGCCGTGATCGCGGAGCTAGTAGATTGCTTCAATCGGGTTGTATACGCGATTCTCAAAGGAACAACACCGGTGTAGTGACTAAATCAAAGATATGACTGGCGTGTTAATCCGGAAGCGGTGGGTAAGAATTGGACCCGTTGAGCCGCAACTAGAACAGCCACCCGGGAATAAACTACATCATAGTATATGTGATAGGCGATGAAGGTATATTTCGTGTTGGAGTAGCACTATTATGTTCATACTGGGATAAACTGAGAGCTACAAAATAAGGCATGAGCACATAAAGTTCTATGAATGCTTAGTAGCAGCAATCCTAACTATTGAGTCAGATCATAGTGAGTGGAGTGAGCTGGAGCGGGCGCTAGTACCTTTCGATGAGACCGAAGGATGTTCTAAACTGATGCATCGTCACGACACCCACAATATTGCCTTGCTTTCCCCTCTCTGATGTAAGTGTAAGGAAAATCGAAGAAGGGTCCAGCACACACACGATCGATTACTTCTGGTCATGCTGGGTTCTTCCAACAATTTCATGTCTTGCCCCACAACTATGATCTCAGTGATTCCAGCATGACATCACCTCAGATACCAGGCCAAGGTATAAGACCGGGGCCTATCCTTAGCTTCTAGACATCCATTATTCAAAGCTCATCCTTCATATTCGAATTCTCATCCTCATTACTCTCTTAAGAGACTTTTAATTTTCAACTCCTCTCACCAACAACAATATGTCTTCCGCCGGTCAGTCTAGCGTCGGTCACGCCCCGTTCTACGAGGCTGGTGACCAGCGTAACGAACCCATGTCCGTTGCCAACCAGCGTGAGCGTCACAACGAGGGTGTCCACGGTAGCCACAAGAACCTGGACTCCAAGGACGAGCGTTCCATTGCCAACAAGCTTGCTTCCCAAGGAGGCAAGAACGACCCTTCCCACCACCACAACAACGACTACAACCCCGAGGCCGAGCTGAGCAAGCAGGACCCTACCAAGCCGGTAAGCAATGGAAACAACCTCACATATTGTGTATAAAGTATTGATACTAACAAATCTTCAGGCCAAGATGCACGGCAATGCCCCCTCCAAGGGCGCCAAGATCGACGCTGACCTCCAGGCCGAGGATGAGCAGCGCCTGCGCGAGAAGGGTATCAAGAAATAAATTATTCCATCACGCTGTTATGAAACATCATAATACCCCTGATATGGATATTTGTTATAGAGCGAGATTGCGGGAGTTTTAACTTATGTGTACGATATAACGAAATATCAATCTCGCCTTGATGGCGAGAAAAATTGAAAGAAGCATTTCAATTGAATCCAACTTTTGAAGTAAATACCTCGCAAGGTTTCTCTCATGGAAGGAAAATAAGTAGTTCAGGCGTAGTCTATATCATAATTCATTTCGTATATTAATGCTGTATGTGCAATGAAAGCCCGAATCCAGAGTTCGCCGGTATGTGGTTGGTTATTGTACAATGTAATAAACGCTCAGTCGTGTGGATGAAAATGCGGTGCCAGATATGTTCAGGTGGATTGATCAGCCATCTTGGGTAAATATTGGGTCATCATTGTGCGTTTCGGCAAAAACATTATGCCAGTACTCTTCGACTCTTGCGCAAAGACCGGCCTTGTGTTCCCAGGATTTAAACGAGCTTTCGAGGTGGCAGGTCACCCATTTAATTTCTTCCCAGTATGCTTTCTCCACGTCGCTACCGAATCGTTTAAGCGTGTCTGGAGGAGCAGTCCATGCCCGTCCATCCGACCCATCTTGCTTCATGGTAGGCGTTGTCTCCCACCCATTCCCGAAGACGTTGTCTCCCGGATTGAATTTGGGATAATTGGCATGGATGAAGAAGATAGGTGGAGGCGGCGCAACTGCGGGGTCCTTTGTTCGCCATTTATCTTGTGAAGTGAGAGCAAAGTCCTCGCGGGGATCAGACTGGGCCATGGCTGAGCCGGATAGCCCATCACCAGTTGAATGTCCAATTGCCTGTACTCTCTCACTGACAGTATAGAATGAGGCACCTACAGCTGCAGCAGCTGGTATAAATGTCTCTTTATCTCCTTCTCCAGGTCCACCTTGGGTTAAGAGCCGGAAGTAATGCGACGGGCCATAGTAGTTATAATAAGCGGCGAGCAGCAGCGCATGCAGATGCGTCTTCTTCGAGACCAGGAAGATTCCAGTTTCAGATGATTGGCGTGTGGTCATGGGCGGCGCCTCTTGACGCGAAATTTGGTAGTACAATGGGGATGCAGAAGAGCCCCAGAAATCTGGCCAAGTAACTAGTCCATTGGATTTGAAGGGTTCCGAGTCAAGCAGGTCCTCCGGCTTGCCCAGTGGAAAGCAATCCGCATCCATCCAGACAATTTCCTCAAAGGAGGAGAAGAGAACGGCGAAAATTTTGAGTTGATAGTGTTCGATTGCGCTCTTGCCCACGACATCACTCAACACTAGACATTTCGCATCGAGCATCGGGAGCACATCATTGCAAACGCGCTTCTCGTATTCACCGGCATCTTTCATATACACCTCAACTGGTAATGTCGACCCCGCGCGACGGAGCATGCGCAGAGAGGAAACGAATACCGGCAGGTATGTCGCACCTGCTGTCGACACCAGACCCCGCTTCCCCGGTGTATGCACAGGTTTGAGATCTTTGCCAGCATTCTTAATATCCTCCAGGTAGGCCGCATGGGCAAGTTCCATTGCTTTCACGTTCTCCTCACTCATGTGTGTAAGGTCGGGCCGAACCTGGTCCTTTGTCGGGTCAAAGTGAAGGCCCTCGGCATCACCGACTTTTGAAGGCGAGGGACAATTCGGATTGTGTCGTTCAATAATAGGTTGTAGGGCTTTCCAAAAATCCTTTTGACGTTCTGCCAAGGGTACTTCGAAGGCAGTGCTCGGAACAACGGAGACGGTGGACGATGCGGTGGTTGGACTCCAATACAGATAGACCGTGCACACGAGGATCAAAGCGAGCATGGCGAGAACCAGGGACCTCGCCCGGCCCGGTCTAAACAAACCCATTGTGATAACCTGCAGGTTGAAATGGATACTGACCTAGGCCCTCCGATGAGGGGGTTGTGTATCGGGGGTGTGGCTTTTTCTTTTTTTTTTCTCTCGCGCGCTTGGGGAAGCAACACAGGCTTCAGGCACAGGGGCTGTTTGGAGAGGTTCGAGCGAGTCGATAGCGCACGGGCGCGCCGATCGACGCAGACTTCAGATATCAAAAGTTGCCTTTGGGACTGAGCAGCGGAGTATGGCCGAGTGGGACAGTATATCAGGGTCTGCTATGAGTTTAAAAAAGGGGTTCGAAAAAAGTGTCAAAATGTCAAAATGGCCGCACGAAGCAAAGTTGGGCCAAAGTTCCCACTGAATGCTTGGCAAGCAATCCCTTTTGGCCCGCCCCAATCCACTCTGTCGGTGGTTTACGAGGATCTTCAAGGTTTGGTCCATTGCTATAAAAAAGGAAGTCAACCGTCGATCTCAAATTCAGCAACACAGTAGAGTCCATACGGGAGTCCCCGTACATTCCAAGTAACTAGCTGATACTCCAGGTGAAACCTGTGGACTAGTGGCTTCTGCCGGTCTTCTAGAGCCAATCCCCAACCGGTAAACCGGCCGAATCCCCGGAGGCTTGAACGGCTCAAAATTGCGCCTACGGAATACATACACTTGCACAGTACTGTATACACCCCCATTGGAGCAAAAAGTAAATTTATTTCCCTAGGATCTCCGATGAAGTGGCATGTCAATAACGGGCGATCCTCGGTGGGTACATGCGTTTCTTAATTCCCAGTGTTCTTCTCATCTCTTTGCTTCATCCTCAATTCGACTAGAGCGCGGATCATTCTCTCCACCGGGCAGATCCCATATCCACCAACCTCCGTTCCTTTCGCCTCCCACTTTAAACCCGCCTTTCCCTTTCTTTCCCCCCTCCAAAATCTCTCCGTTTCTTCCCATTTTCTTCTCCCCCCCCCCCTCCCAACCTTGAGCACGCGACTCAAAATCACTCAACTCATTTACTAGTGTCATGTCCATCTGAATTTGTTTCTGATATTCCTGTGACCTAGTTCATATATGGTTTCGGTCTTTTGAAGGCTCTTACCGATTTGTCCGCAGGTGCTCAGATCCTCCAGTGAACACGACCTGGTCGACCGTTCCTGGAGGGGGGAATGACCAACAACTTTTCAATCTGACTGCATCCCTTCTATTGCGCCTATAAACCATTATGTCAGACAATGTTGGCCCATCGGCCCGAGAACCCTCAAAAGCAAAATCCCGCAAGACCGATCCCAATGCCCCGATACGTAAGCGCCGCAAGAGAACAGTCGTGAGTGGTGCCTCGGATGACTGCTTCACTTGCTCTAAACGAGGCGCCCGATGCGATCGACGCAGACCTTATTGCTCCCAGTGCCTCGAACTTGGTCGTGAATGCTCCGGATACAAAACTACGTTAACATGGGGGGTGGGGGTGGCAAGCCGAGGCAAGTTGCGAGGTCAGAAATTGCCTGTAATGGACTCGACGGGCGATGCTGGAGGAAATAATGCAAAGGAACAACAGCCGTTACCTTCCAGTAGTCAGGACTCCCAACCGCCACCGCCACCGCAATCAATACCTTCGAATCCGCCCTCCGCACCGGCTCCGACCCGAATATCTCCCCCATCCGCGCCTCCAGCCGCAGCTCCGTTAATAGATGTCGAGGGGTTGAGAACTATGAAGTCGGAAACCCGCCAGGCACCAGAGATGCTTGATCCGCTGAATGCATCGAATATGTCAAATATACAGAATATGCAAAGCATGCAAAACATGCCTGATATGTCGGATATATCCGATATGTCTCGGACGATGGCCTGGACGATGGATATGCCCGACCCGCAGTCATGGACCAACATGACCACCGCACCACCACAAATCTCCGGCCTACCATTGCCTAGTCGACCTATAGCATCGAACCGACTTAGTCCAAGTATATCGGAAGCGTCCATGCACTACGCCCCCACATTGAGCCCAGAGGCATCATATACAACACCTGCTTGGCCTGTCGCGAGGACATGGGCTGCCAACAATGCTACTCCTCCATCACAGGATGCCGACGAGGAACTGGAAAGAAACGAGCGCGACCAATGGATGTTATGGAATGCTGGTCATTCGCCCTCTTATTCGCAACTACTTCTGGCCCGTTCCATAGGTCGTACACCTCGCCTTCGGTATCTAATCAGTTATTATACTGAAGTCATCGCTCCAATGATTGTCGCATTTGACACACCGACCAATCCATTCAAAACTCACATTCTCCGTCTGGCCTTGGGAAGTGAGGCCCTCCAAGAGGCGATTGCAACGTTGGCAACAAGTAACCTTCGTCAGCGGCGAGAGAAAAATCATCACTCGACAGAAAGAACTCTTCCGGCTCGCATGTCAGGACTCGCCCACCGTGCTCTTACCGATGAAGCTTTCCAGGATAAATATGGTATTTCCATGTCAGAGGGCTATGCGCGAGAAGAAAATTACCATCGTGGAATGGCAGTGAAGGCACTGAACGCCGACTTGGCCGATCCTCGTCGCAGGTTATCAGATTCGGTATTAGCAACATTGCTCATTCTATGCCTATTTCATGGTTGTGACACTGGAGTTGCCGAGTTTCGGACCCAGTTCGCTGGCGTGACAAGATTACTTGCAATTCGCATGCGCCATTCTCGCATTGTGACGGATGATCTCAAGTGGTTCATTCGCATGTTTTCGTGGTTTGATACTTTGACCGCCACTACGAATGATCGAGACGTCCAGCTTCGTGGTAAGTGTTTGGAGATTAGCTCAACGACCGATGGCGAATGGGGTTTGGAGAACCTGGCGGGCTGTGATGGTCGCCTCTTCAAATTAATCTCTCAGCTCGGCCGATTGAATCTCCTCAGTCAAGACCAAGAGCCGAATCTTTCCAAACCGGCCGACTTTAATGTACCGACTACCTCTCTCCCGCCCAACATGATCTTTCCTGGTTGGGATACAGTCGTTCCAACAACTGGCATCGGAACTGTTCCAGGATCAGTAGCCGGCCCTGAATTTGGATTCTCCATGCCGACGCCGCCGCAGAGCAGCGACCAACCTCGAAAGCCTTCCTCTCCAGCCTTCTGGACTGAGTGGTATTCATTGCGACAGCGACTCGAGTCCTGGCGATTCGACCCTCCAGCAGAGGCCTCATTCCCCACGCCACCTCCATCTGCTTCTGATAATTTCCCACCTAATTTCTCTCCCAACTTTACTCCTACCTTTACGCCTTCGACTCCTTCTGGGTCATTCTATGTGGCAAATGAGAACCTTCAAGATGTCTACCAAATATCCGAGTGTTTCCGCCACGCGGCTCTCCTCTACTGTGAACGTCTAGCGGAGCCTAGTCTCCCGTCTAGACATCCACGCATCCAGCATCTAGTCCACCTTGCAATGCACTGTCTCTGTGCTGTCCAGTCAGATGTTTACCTTCTCTGGCCCCTATTCATCGTTGGATCAGAGTGCATCCAAGAGGATCATCGCGATGCCATCCGCCGTCGCTGCAAAGATATCTCCAAGGACTCCGGGTTTGTGAATAACATCTCTTGTCTAGAGCTGCTGGAGCGTATCTGGGCAGATCGCTCGGAGGAGTCGTCTTTCCCGGTCTATCCATCCGGATTGGTACCTCCTCTCCCGCATAATGGCGGTGGACCGGCTCCTTCCTCCCAAGCCTTCCGCTGGTCTCGCGTGATGCAAGCCAAACGAGGTGATGGCGAATACATGGTGGCATAAACTATCGTTACTTTCTGATCTACATTTTTCTTTTTTTTCGGAACATATCATACATGGCTTACATATTGCCAGTGGCGGCTAGCGTTTCTTTCTGGGGCGGGATTTTTTTTGATATTCGATTTAAGGACTTGGTGCTTTTCATCTTTCTTGATTTTGGTGAATGGTCCCAGATTTACGAAGTGTCGATGGATGATCATTTTTTATTCAATCTCTGTCCAATCGCTTCAGTTTCCTGGACATGCTTTGTCCAGACTTATCTCTATGTGAGAATATACTATACCCCAGACAATAGATACAGGCAGTGCCTTTTTTTTTTCTTAGTCACTCTATCAAATTAATCTACAATTCGATCCATCTAGCCCCGAGGAAAGGCCCGTTCCAAGATTGGATCCATGGATCTGCGAATGCTAGTCATCGTGCTTGTTCTCGGGAGAACTAAGAAATCGAGTAGAGGAACTAGGCTACGCCACTTAATCTCCGACATCTGGTTAGATACTGCGCCTTCATACGGGGTTCGGAGTAGGCTTTCAAGGTGATATACCCCTGACCCGAGGCGGGAAGTATCTTTGCTTCTACGGTATGACTTTCCCCTATTTCTACCTCGGTCCGGTCTTCTCCGTGACAAAAGCATACCGTCGTCCATTCCTTCAAGCGTAAGCAAATTAACTAGGGCTCAGGGTAAGGGCATCCCTTGACCTCAAAGTGATCAATGCGCACATATTACGCACAACATACTTGTGAAATACCATTGCAATTGAAAAATTGAAAAATGAAAAATTAAAAAACAAAAATATGAAAGACGGGAAAAAGAAAGGAAAAATTCCCTGGACCCTGTGTTATCTTCAATTCTGATCAGTCCAGATCCCGAGGTCTGCGCTTGTCCGCGAGATACATGTTTAGATACATATAGCAGCAGATGAATAAAGAAGATTAGAGAATAACAAGCAGGCTGGACCAATGAGATACAATTCCGGAGCTCTCGTGCATGTAAATTTTTGAAGCTCTCGATCCTTAGAGCAAGGGGGATGACGCATGAGACGTGATCCATCAGGTCCGCTTATAATCTGCAGCTCATTGGGTGGGTTTTTCAACATATTGGAATTACATTTGGTGGTAAATCAAAATTAATTTGTTTTGATTTTTGTTTGGACCTAGACTGTGCCGTGGAGATATCTTTGAATGAAAAGTTTTGTGCACGCGCTTGCCCCTGAAAGATTTCTCTTTTTTTTTTTTTTTTTTTT
>Ga0102593_1001433_pt1 | contig 23440 bp, 22 predicted proteins | sample AraplaCol_mMS_r2_2_FD_76862 | JGI IMG/M metagenome (GOLD analysis project Ga0102593, IMG submission 76862) | Arabidopsis root microbial communities from North Carolina, USA - plate scrape MF_Col_mMS_r2 (SPADES assembly) (version 2) | ecosystem: Host-associated > Plants > Roots > Endosphere...
TCAGATCCTGGACCGAAGAGAGCGGTGTCTGGTCGGTAGTGTCGCGGGCCATGCGGGATACCTGTATTCAAAAAGGCGCCCAGGGGGCCGGGCAGTTGGAAGGGTGATTAGGACCCAAGCCACCCATGTTGCAAGTGAAATTGTTTCAACGACGCATCAAAAAAATAACAGCGATTTCCATGTCAACCCGTTTTCGACCTTAGTTCCAGTCGCCGATCGCCGCCTGGACCACCGCCAAGGCCGCAACGGCCGCCGTATCGGCCCGCAGGATGCGCGGTCCGAGCGGAATGGCGGTGACGAAATCGAGGCTTCGAAGCCGCGCCCGTTCCTCTTCCGAAAAGCCGCCTTCCGGCCCGACGAGCAGGGCGAGATGTCTTTCCCTGATCGCTGACAGCACCGGCAGCGGGTTCTGCCCGGCATCGCCCTCGTCGCAATAGATGATGCGGCGCTCGCTTGGCCAGCGGTCAAGCAGGTCGAGAAGTCTCACCGGCTCGGCCACATCGGGAATGCCGAGAATGCCGCATTGCTCCGCCGCTTCGACGACATTGGCGCGCAGCTTGTGGAGATTGGTGATTTTGCCCTGGACGTGCTGGGTCATCACCGGCTGCAGCAGGCCGGCTCCCATTTCGACCGCCTTCTGCACGAGGTAATCCATGCGGCCGACCTTGAGCGGCGCAAAGAGATAATGCAGGTCGCAAGGCTGCGGCTGCGGCCGCGTCTCTTCGGTTGCCGTCAGCTGAATGCGTTTGCGCGTGGGGAAGGAGAGGCTAGCCTTCCACTCGCCGTCACGGCCGTTGAAGAGCAGGATCGCCCCACCTTCCTCCATCCTCAGCACATTGGCGAGATAGTTGAACTGATCGGCATTTGCCTCCACGATGGCACCGCTGGAAAGCGGCGCCTCGACGAAAAGCCGTTGCATACGGAAATTGGCGCGCATTCGAAAACTCGAGACCTCAGACGAAGAGCGCGAACATAACCCAATAAATCATTGCCGCAAGCGCTGCCGAAACCGGCACTGTAACGATCCAAGCGGCGACGATCGTCATGAAATGCGAGCGGCGCACGAGATAGCGCCGTCGCGTCTCGTGGATATTCGGCTCCTCCGGCTCGTCGATATCAAAGCTCTCGGCCTTGCGCCTGATATAGGCAATGCGGCGCTTCGAATGGCGCGTGTACCATTCGCGAAAGAAACCGACACCGAAGACGGAGCCGACGGCGATATGTGTGGTGCTGACCGGCAGGCCGAGCCAGGAGGCGACGATGACGGTAAAGGCGGTCGACAGCGCGACACAATAGGCCCGCATCGGATTGAGCTTGGTGATCTCCTCGCCGACCAGGCGGATGAGGCGCGGCCCGAAGAGCAGCAGACCGACGGAGATGCCAAAGGCGCCGATCAGCATCACCCAGAGCGGCGGATGCCCGATGCCACCGCCGCCGCCAATGCCGACCGAATGGACGATCGCCGACAGCGGCCCGACCGCGTTCGAAACGTCGTTTGCGCCATGCGCGAATGACAGCAGCGCCGCAGAGCCGATGAGCGGCAGCCGAAACAGCGTCCGCAACGAGCTATTGCGGTTTTCGAGAGCCCGCGCTTGGGCGAGAACGAGCGGTCGGGCGGCAAGCCAGCTTACCAGCCCGATGCCGATCCCGATGAGGAGGACGGTCAGCGGCGGGAACCTGCCCGGGGGCGACAGCTGCAGCACCATATAAGCCATGAAGCCGCCGGCCATCACCGCGACCAGCACCGGCACCCAGCGTTGGGCCGCCGCGACCTTGTCATCGCGATAGATAATGAGGGTCTTGACGAGATAAAGCAGCCCGGCTGCAATCAGCCCGCCGATCAGCGGCGAGGTGATCCAGCTCGAGGTGATCTCCAGCATCACCCGCCAGTTCACCGGCTCCGGCCCGACCGCTGAGATGCCGGCCCCGATCACCGCGCCGACGATCGCATGGGTGGTGGAAACCGGCGCGTTCATCCAGGTTGCGAGATTGATCCAGAGGGCCGCCGCCATCAGCGCCGCCATCATGATCCAGCCAAGCAGCACCGGCGGCACCTGGACGGCGTCTACGATGTTCGAGGAAATCGTCTTGACGACCTCGCCGCCGGCGACCGTGGCGCCAAGAACTTCAAAAATCGCAGCGATGACCAGTGCCTGGCCCATCGTCATGGCGCGCGCGCCGACGGCAGCACCGACATTATTGGTCACGTCATTGGCGCCGATGTTCATCGCCATGTAGCCGGCAAGGGCCGCCGCTGCCACGACGAGCATCGCTCCCGGCCGGTCGAACACATAGACGCCGGCAAAGAGCATGGCGAGACCGACGAAAATCAATCCGAGGCCAGGCGCCACCAGCCGTCGCAAAACATGCTTCGCTACATCCTCGGCATGGGTGATCTTGTCGAGGTCCTTGTCGAGCGTACGTTTCGTGAGGACTGCGGGACGTGGCGGCATTCTTTTTCCTGAGGATGACTCTGCTTCTACGCTGCTTTCTTAGCAGTGCAAGATGGCAGGATTCATTCCGCCGGAATTTGCTTTGCCGCTCCGGCCGAAAGCCGGTCGGTCATCGTCCGCTTGAAGGCGAGCAAGAGGTGCCGGAGCTCCGGTTCACGCACACGCCCGGCCGCCTCGTCGAACGAGACCCATTCAATGCGGCGCTCGCCTTTTTCCTTGAAGTTCTTTGCCATGTCGGTGACTTCGAGCGCATAGACCTGCACCTTGCAGATTACCTGCACCCCGTCGCGGAGCACCTTCGAATAGCTGTAGGCGCCAAGCGTTTCCGTTTCGACTACGCCGCGGACGCCGGCTTCCTCGAAGGCCTCCTGCATCGCTACCTCATGGGCGCATTTGCGCGTCATCGGCCAGCCTTTGGGAATGACCCAGCGGCCGGTGTCGCGGCTCGTCATTAACAGCACCTCGACCTCGCCGCTCTTCTTCTTTACCCGGTAGCAGAGCGCACCATATTGCTGTCGCGGCGGGCGCCGGAACATCAGTTGCACATCGGAAGCCAGTCGGGCGAAAAGAGTCAATGGTCGGGTCACCTTCACAGTCGTCGTTAGGAATCACTCATATACGTATATCACGGAAAGCTTACGCAATTCAAAAAGGCGCAGCACGACTCGAAACGCGATTTGATCGCCGTTCATAGGGGAAATCGAGGTGGGACAGGTTCGGAAAATCCGTCACACCCTGTCTCGAATGCGTCACATTGCACAGCTGTACAATATGGCGTGATCTTGCCTTTCGTTCAATGGCGAGATTTAGTGATCCACTATGATCTGGTGAATGTCGTCCTCATGCGTCTTCCATCGCTCAATGCCATCCGCGCCTTCGAGGCCGTCTGCCGTCATGGCAGCATTCTGAAGGCTGCCGAAGAGCTGAATGTGGTGCGCGGCGCCGTACGCCAGCAGATCGCCACGCTGGAGAATCACTTCGGCCGCAAGCTCTTCACACGTGACGGCCGCAGGCTCGTCCCGACCCTGCAGGCCCGGGCATTTGCCGAAGCTTCGGGTGCGGCTTTCGACATCCTGCAGCGTGCTGCTTTTGAGCTCGACGGGACTGCGGCGAACCGCATCCGTCTCGGCGTGCCCTCCGCCTTCGCAGTCTGGTGGCTGATGCCGCGTGTCGCAGCGATGCAGGCAAGTCTCGGCGACACGGCGGTCGACATCGTGCCGATGACCATCGTCGAACCGTTGCAGATGCACCCAGAATTGGACGCTGTGATCATGGGCGGTGAATATCGTCCTGCCGCGGGCATCACTGCCCTGCGATTCATGGAGGACGAGTTCGGCCCGGTCGCCACGCCTTCGCTTGCCGCGACACTATCGCGCGACCCGGTGGCGATGGGCGCGCTGACGATGCTCGCCAGCCGCAGCGTTCCGAAGCTCTGGGACGAATGGTTTGCCGAAAGCGGCACGCCGCCGGTCGTCTTTTCCCGCGCCCAAGAATTCGAGGATCTGCTGCTGGCCCTGGCTGCCGCCCGCTCCGGGCTTGGCATCGCACTTGCCCCGCGTGCCTCGATCGAGGACGATCTCAAGCGCGGGCATCTGGTCGCGCCCTACGGCTTCATTTCCCGGCCATCGGGTTACAGCTTCTGCTGCCGCATGCCGGATGCGAAACGGCCAGCCTTCGCGGCCCTGTCCGGTTGGCTGCTTCGCTGCGGGACACCGGCCTGAAAGAGCAGATTTTCTGCCCCTTCGCCAGAATTACTTCCATATCGGCCGCCTCGTCGCTCCGCTAAAGCAATTCCAGCAAAAGTGTGCAGCGGTTTTGCGTCCGGAATTGCGCAAACCCCAGAAACCGCACGAACACGGAATTGGGAAGAGAGATGATGGAAAAGAGCGCAACCCGCATCGACTGGATCGGCAACAGCTGCAGGCTGCTCAAGGCGACGGCCGCCGAATTCGAGCGGACGCGTCCTTTCGAGGGCCTGTCGATCGGCACCGGCATTCATCTGGAGCCGAAGACGGTGGCGCTGTTGACGACGCTTCGCGCCGGCGGCGCGCGTCTTGTCTGCACCGGCAATCTCAACAGCACCCAACCTTCGACAGTCGAGTTCCTGCGCTCGCAGGGCATCACGGTTTTCGCGACGCAGACGACGGATCCGGCCGCTCACCATCAGAACCTCGAAGCGGTCATTGCCGAAAAGCCGGATCTGCTGCTCGACAATGGCGGTGATCTCTTCGCCATCGCGGCGGAAAAACCCTACGCCAATCTCCGCGGCGGCACCGAGGAGACCACCTCGGGCCGTACGCGCCTGCTGCCGCTGCGCGCGCGGCTGAACATGCCGATCCTCGTCATCAACGACAGCCCGATCAAACAGTTCGCCGAAAACAGGCATGCCGTCGGCCAGAGCCTGTTCGAAAGCTATCTGCGCTTCACCAATCGCTCCACCAACGGCAAACGCGTGACGGTGTTCGGCTACGGTGCCTGCGGCAAGGGCACGGCCACCTGTTTCCGCAATGACTTTTCCACCGTCAGTGTCGTCGATATCGATCCGGTAACGACGCTCGAAGCCCATCTCGATGGTTTCGTCACGCCGCTGCGCGACGCGGCGATCCGCTCGGCCGATATCATCGTCACCGTCACAGGTTTTGCCGGTATCGTGACGGCAGCCGACCTGCCGCTCGTCAAGGACGGCGCGATCCTGATGAATGGCGGCCATTTCCCGCATGAGATCGATGTCGAAGCCTTCCGCCGCCATCCCGATGTCATTGGCATCGACAGCTACGAGGCCGACCATATCGAGACCTTCCATCTCCGCGACCGCCGCTCCTTCCATGTGCTGGGTGGCGGCCACATGGCCAATCTCGCCGGTCCTCGGCCGCTCGGCAATACGGTCGAGTCGATGGATCTCGGCTTCACCCTTCAGGCCCGCTGTCTGGAACGTATCGCCAGGGGCGAAGCCGGCCCCCAATCCTGCCTCGTGCCTGTGCCCGCCGATATTGATGCGTTGGTAGCAAACGCCTATCTCGATCTGGCGCGCTAATTCTGCCGACGGATTGAGATCAGTCGATCTCGACGACGAGCTTCCCGTCCGCCTGCCGGTCTTCGATCAGCCTATGCGCCTCATCTGTATCGGCAAGGGTGAAGCGGCGCGGGTCGAGCTTCGGCATCACCTTGCCGGCTTCGACGAGCTTCGTCATCTCCCGCATGATCTCACCATGATGGGCGCGTCCTTCGCCGGTCAGAAGCGGCAGCAGCGTGAAGACGCCGGAATAGGTGGCGGCCTTGAAGGACAGCGGCGCCAGCGCATGGCTTCCCCAGCCAAGGCAGCTCACGGCGTGGCCGAACCGGCTGACGGCTCGAAATGCCGTATCAAGCCCCTGACCGCCGACCGTATCGTAGACCAGATCGAAACCCTTGCCGCCGGTGTGTCTTGCGACATAGGTTTCAACCGCTTCCACTTCACGATCGATCGGTATTGCGCCAAGGCCGGTGAGATAGTCCGCTTTCGAAGCGCCGTCGACCACATAGACCTCGGCTCCGGCAGCCTTGGCGATCTGCGCGACGATATGGCCGACACCGCCGCCGCCAATCACGAGAACCTTCTGGCCGGCCTTGACCCCGGCGCGGTCGACAAGTCCCTCCCAGGCGGTAATTGAGATCAGCGGCAGGGCGGCTGCCTCGCGCATCGACAGATTCTGCGGCTTTGGTGCCAGCAGCGCGGCGTCGACGGCTGCAAATTCGGCAAGCGATCCCTGAATGCCGCCGACCCCGCCGGTCATGCCGTAGACCGCGTCGCCGCGGCGGAAACCGCTGACGCCAGTTCCGATCTCTTCGACAACACCGGCCATATCGATGCCGACAATGGCGGGAAGCGGATGGCGGGCATGAGCCGCATTGCCGGCCCGGATCTTGAGATCGAGCGGATTGACGCCGCTTGCCTTAATGCGCACCAGAACCTGGCCTTCGCCGGGCACCGGCTTTGCAATATCGGCGATGCGCAATGGCGAATTCGGCATTTCGGCCAGCAGCGCTTTCATCATTGATTGTACAGACATGGCGGTCTCCTTCGTTCGCGTCGTGGCGTCCGTAGGGCGCCCGCAACAAGTTGTCCTGGAAGTAAGATGGTTCATTGAAACGCGAATGAAAATGAAAGATAACGACTGAAGCCCATGCATTTTTGTTTGACGGATGCGAGCGATGGAATGGAGCGACCTCAAGCTGTTTCTGGCCATCGCCCGGTTTGGCACGTTGGGAGCAGCAGCCCGTAGCCTTGGGCTGACACAGCCGACGATGGGCAGGCGGCTGCGTGCCCTTGAAGCCTCTCTCGGCCAGACGCTTTTTCAGCGCACGACCGATGGCTTCGTGCTGACCGACGAAGGCACAACTGTGTTCGCCGGCGCTGAACGCATCGAGGAGGAGGCGCTCGCCATGGAGCGCGTCCTTGCCGGCGGCAGCCGTCAGCTCGATGGATTTCTCAGGCTGTCCTCATCCGACTGGTTCGGCGCGCATGTGCTTTCGCCGGTGCTGGCGGAATTCTCACAAGTCCATCCGAAGGTAGAGATCGAATTGCTGACCGACAGCCGGCTTCTCAACCTGTCGCGACGCGAAGCCGACCTCGTCTTCCGCATCCGACCCTTCACGGAAGCGGAGATCATATCGCGCAAGCTCATCCATATCGAATACGGCCTTTACATCAGACGCGGCGCGCAGCACCCCGAAGCCGGCGACGGCACGGGCGCCCGCCTCATCACCATGGACGAGGCTTTTGGCGACATGCCGGATGTCGGCTGGCTGCAACGCCTGTTGCCGCGGGCCGACATCGTCATGCGCAGCAACAGCCGCGACGTGCAGGCGGCGCTCTGTGCCAACGGAGCCGGGCTCGCCGTCCTGCCGCGGCCGCTCGGCGATTCGCATGCCGCCATCGAATTGGTCGATCTCGGTGAGCCGCCGCCGGGCCGCGACACCTGGGTCGGCTATCACCGCGACATGAAGCGCCTGGCGCGGCTGCGTGCCCTGCTGGATCTCGTCATCGAGAGATTGGCGCGCTGAACCGGCGCTGCCATCAGCGCTCCCAATAGGGGACGGGGCCGTAAAGCTCTGCCAGATAGTCGATGAACAGCCGCACCTTGGCCGGCAGGAACTGCCGGCTGGGATAGACGGCCGACAGCGCGACATTGTGCGAACCCTCATAGGCCGGCAGCACCTGCACCAGCCGGCCTGCCTTGAGCTCTTCGCCGATATCCCAGGTGGAGCGCAGCGCGATCCCGAGGCCGGCGATGACAGCCTCGCGGATCACCTCGCTGGAATTGGTGATCAGCATGCCTTCCGGCCTGAGACTCAGCGCCCCGTCCGGCCCGTTCAGCCGCCAGGTGTCGTTATTGTGGGCCGGCAGGCAGCGGTGGTGTTTCAGCTCGTCGATATGCTTCGGCTCGCCATGCGCTGCAAGGTAGTTCGGCGAGGCGCAGAGCAGCCGGCGTACCGGCGCCAGACGGCGGGCGACGAGGCTCGAATCGGTGAGTTCGGCGATGCGGATCGCCAGATCGAAGCCGCCGCCGACGATGTCGCTGAATTCGTCGGTCAGCACCAGGTTGATCGCAAGCTCCGGATGCGCCTCCATGAAATCTTTCAGATGCGGCGCGATATGCATGCGCCCGAAGGAGGTCGGGGCCGAGATCTTCAGCGTGCCGTGCATCTGCGCCGAGCGGCCTGAGATATAAAATTCTGCCTCCTCCAGCCCGGCGAGAATGCCGAGAACGCGGTCGTAGAAGCCCTGTCCGGCTTCCGTCAGCGAAATTTGCCGCGTCGTGCGCTGCAGAAGCCGGGTGCCCAGCCGATCCTCCAGCCGCTTGATTCGTTTGGAGACGACGGCTGGGGAAAAGCCGAGCGAGCGGCCGGCGAGCGACATGCTGCCTGTCGCAACGACCTTGGCAAAGATTTCGAGATCACCCAGATTGGTCATAAGGTTTTGTGACTTTTCCCCTTTTGGCATAAGTGCTTAGCATTTGCGCCACTTTCGGGAAAGTGCTAAGCCGGTCTATCGGCGGCAGGGAGGTTCGCGGCCGGTTTCCGCTGTCATCTTCCCGCTGCCATTCCCCCTCGTCAGGGCCAGGGAGAGCGCCATGTCCGACGCCATTTCGTTTCTCAGCCCCCGCGCCGACGTGCTGGCGCGCCGAGCCCAGATCGTTGCCGATCTGACCGATCTTCTGCAGCCGGAATGCCTGGTGCATGAGGCGCGCGAGCTGGTACCGTTCGAGACCGACGCCTTTGTGTCCTATCGTCGCCTGCCGCTCGCCGTTGCCCTGCCGCGCACCACGGCTGAGGTCTCGGCCGTCATGCGTTATTGCCATCGCTACGGCATTCCCGTCGTGCCGCGCGGCGCCGGCACCTCGCTCTCCGGCGGCGCCATCCCGCAGGAGGATGCCGTCGTGCTCGGCCTGTCGAAGATGAACAGCATCCTCGAAATCGATCTGCCGAACCGCGTCGCCGTGGTCCAGGCCGGCGTGACCAATCTCAATATCTCCGAATCCGTCTCCGCGGACGGCTTTTTCTATGCGCCTGATCCGAGTTCGCAGCTTGCCTGCACCATCGGCGGCAATATCGGCATGAATTCCGGCGGCGCTCACTGTCTGAAATATGGCGTCACCACCAACAATCTGCTCGGCGTCAGGATGGTGCTGGTCGACGGCACGGTGATCGAGCTTGGCGGCAAGGCGCTGGATGCGGCAGGCTACGATCTGCTCGGCCTCGTCTGCGGCCATGAAGGCCAGCTCGGCATCGTCACCGAGGCGACGGTGCGGTTGATCGCCAAGCCGGAAGGCGCGCGCCCCGTGCTCTTCGGCTTCGAGAACTCGGAAGAGGCCGGCGCCTGCGTTGCCGATGTCATTGCCGCCGGCATTATCCCGGTGGCGATCGAATTCATGGACAAGCCGGCGATCGAGATCTGCGAAGCCTTCGCCCATGCCGGATACCCCCTCGATGTCGGTGCGCTTTTGATCGTCGAGGTCGAGGGGTCAGAAGCGGAGATGGACGCCACGCTGAAGGACATCGTCGAGATCGCCCGCCGGCAAGCTGTCAAGACCGTGCGCGAATGCCAGTCGGCGACCGAGGCGGCATTGATCTGGAAGGGCCGCAAATCCGCCTTTGGCGCCACCGGCCGCATCGCCGACTATATCTGCATGGATGGCACCGTGCCGCTCAGCCAGCTCTCCCACGTGCTGAAAAGAACCGCCGAGATCGTCGATCATTACGGCCTGCGCGTCGCCAACGTCTTCCATGCCGGCGACGGCAATATGCACCCGCTGATCCTCTTCAACGCCAACGATCCCGAGGATGCCGCCCGTGCCGAGGCGGCCGGCAACGATATTCTGAGGCTCTGCGTCGATGCCGGCGGCTGCCTCACCGGTGAACATGGCGTCGGCATCGAGAAGCGCGACCTGATGCGTCACCAATATTCGGAGACCGACCTCGCCCAGCAGATGGCAGCGCGTGCCGCCTTCGATCCGGGCTGGCTCCTCAATCCGTCGAAGGTCTTTCCGCTCGAAGGGCGCCCCGCTGCATGATCGATCTGATGCCGACGAGCGAGGAAGAGGCAGCAGGGATCGTCCGCACCCATGCGCAGAGCGGCCGGCCGCTCGTGATCTGCGGCGGTAATACCCGCTCGGGCTTCGGCAATGCCGTTGCTGCCGAGGACCGGCTGCGCTCGACCGGGCTTACCGGCATCGTCGCCTATAATCCCGGCGAAATGGTCATGACGGTCCGATCCGGCACGCCACTTGCCGAGGTCGAAGCGGCACTTCAGGACAGTGGCCAGATGCTCGCCTTCGAGCCGATGGATCATCGCCCTGTGATGGGCACATCCGGTGAGCCGACCATCGGCGGCGTCTTCGCCGCCAATGTCTCCGGTCCGCGCCGGCTGATCGCGGGTGCTGGCCGCGACAGCCTGCTCGGGGTGCGCTTCGTCAACGGCAGGGGTGAGATCATCAAGGCCGGCGGCCGGGTGATGAAGAATGTCACCGGCCTCGATCTCGCCAAGCTGGTCGCCGGCTCGCATGGCACGTTGGGTTTCCTCACCGAAGTCACCTTCCGTGTGCCGCCGCGCCCGAAGACGGAGCGGACGGTGGTGCTATCGGGCCTCAACGACGCCGAGGCGGCAAACGCTATGGCGGCGGCGATGGCGCTGCCGGTCGAAGTCTCGGGTGCGGCGCATCTGCCCTTGACGGTGACGTGGAAATTCCTCGCCGGCAAATTGCCCGAGGGCGAAGCGACGGTTCTGCGCATCGAAGGCCTGCCGGGCTCGGTCGACGTACGCATCGAAAAGCTTGCCGCGGCAATGTCGGCCTTCGCCACGGTCACGCGGCTGGAGCAGCCGGAAAGTCATAAACTCTGGCAGGAAATTCGTGACGTGCTGCCTTATGCCGACGGCACGGCGCGGCCGGTCTGGCGCGTCTCGGTCGCCCCCGGCACCGGCCATCAGTTGGTCGCCGCACTCCGTCTCGAAGCCGCCGTCGACGCCTTCTATGACTGGCAGGGTGGTCTCGTCTGGATGCGCATGGAGGCAGGCCCAGAAGCCGAACTGGTTCGTCGCTATATCAAGGCGCTCGGCGGCGGCCATGCGACGCTGATCCGTGCATCGGATGAGGCGAGGGCGGTCACATCAGCCTTCCATCCCGAGCCCGAGGCGGTGGTGATGCTGTCACGGCGGGTGAAGGAAAAGTTCGATCCGGCCGGCATATTCAATCCGGGGAAGATGGGGTGAGGGACAAGATGGATCCGTGTCTCCCTATCTCCAGCAAAACCTCCAATACCCGTGGGGGATTCCGCTAGATGCAAACCAACTTCACCCAGACCCAGCTCCTCGATCCCGATGTCGCCGAATCCGAGCAGATCCTGCGCAAATGTGTCCATTGCGGTTTCTGCACCGCCACCTGTCCCACCTATGTGACGCTCGGCAATGAGCTCGACAGCCCGCGCGGCCGCATCTACCTGATCAAGGACATGCTGGAAAACGGCCGCCCCGCCGATACCGAGGTCGTCACCCATATCGACCGCTGTCTCTCCTGCCTTGCCTGCGTCACTACCTGTCCCTCCGGCGTCGATTACATGCATCTGGTCGATCACGCCCGCGCCCATATCGAAAAGACCTACAAGCGCCCGTTCATGAACCGGCTGACACGCGCCATCCTTGCCGCCGTGCTGCCCTATCCCGGCCGTTTCCGCCTGGCACTCAATCTCGCCCGTCTCGGCCGGCCCTTCGCCGGCCTGATGCGCGGTGGCGCGCTGAAACCCTTCGCAGCCATGCTGGCACTTGCGCCGCGCCGCATCCCCGCCGCTTCGGACTTCGCAAAACCCGGCACGCACCGGCCCGAGACGGAACGGCGCGGCCGAGTGGCGATCCTTTCCGGCTGCGCCCAGCCGGTGCTTGATCCCGGCATCAACGCGGCGGCGATCCGGCTGTTGACGCGGCTCGGCGTCGAGGTCGTGGTGCCGGAAGGCGAGGTCTGCTGCGGCTCGCTGGTCCATCACATGGGTCGCGCCGAACAGGCGCTCGCCAGTGCGCGCGCCAATGTCGATATCTGGACGCGCGAGATTGACGGGCAGGGGCTCGACGCGATCATCATCACCGCCTCGGGCTGCGGCACGACGATCAAGGATTACGGCCACATGCTGCGCCTCGACCCCGCCTATGCTGCAAAGGCGGCCAGGGTCTCGGCGCTGGCCAAGGACGTCACCGAATATCTGACAACCCTCGACCTGCCGGCACACATGCCGAACGGTATCACGGTCGCTTATCATTCCGCCTGTTCCATGCAGCACGGGCAACGGATCACGCTTGCGCCGAAGCAATTGCTGAAAGCGGCGGGCTTTACGGTGCGCGATCCCGCCGAAGGTCATCTTTGCTGCGGCTCTGCCGGCACCTACAACATCATGCAGCCGGAGATCTCGGCTGCGCTGAAGGTGCGCAAGGTCAAGAACATCGAGGCCACCAAGGCCGATGTCATCGCCACCGGCAATATCGGCTGCATCACCCAGATCGCTACCGGCACCGGCATTCCGATCCTGCATACGGTCGAACTGCTCGATTGGGCCTACGGCGGCGCTGTGCCGGAAAAATTAACAGGTTTGCCGTTAGGCTGAAGCTTGCGAAGGCCCGTCGGGCCGGTCTCGGGAGTTTAGACGATGTGGCGGGGAATGATTGTGCTTGCGGGACTGCTCGGTGCGGCAGGCACCGCCGATGCAAATAGCCGTTATTTCTGTTCCGCCGATGACAAGGAAGCACGCTTCACGCTCGAAAGCGGTTTCGAAAGCGATGCCGGCCACAAGCTGAACCATTTCCGCGGCGCGTTGATCGTCAAGGATGAGGCCCAATCGACAGTATTCGGAAAGCGTGTTTTCGAATCGCAGCACCTGACCAACCACTGGTCGCGCGACGGCGAACTGCTTATGGAAGTCTTTGACGGCGGCGGCGACGATACCGACGGAGCAACGCTGGATCTGGTGGTCGTCGCCGGTGAGCGCAGCAAGCCGTCGGCAAATTTCAGCGGCACCTATTCCCTGACGATCGAAGGCGGTGAAAAACCCTATGCCGTCGAGGGCAAGGTCAGCTGCGGCACGAAATAGCACCGCAGCCGAAATTTATTTACCAGTGGAACGATACGCCGACGTTGACGGCATTCGTGAAGATGTTGGTCTTCAGGTCCACGCCGCTGTCGATCGGAACGTCGATGCGCGAATAAGTGCCCTTGTATTCGACGAAGGTCGACCAGCGCTCGGTCACCTTGAAGTCGACGCCGGCCTGGGCCTGCAGCGTCACGCCGCCGAATTCATAAGCCCAGGTCTTACCCTCGGGGCGAATCACTTCAACATGCGGAATGTTCACGCCGATACCGGCGCCGAGATAGGGGGTCCAGCGGCGTGTCGGATCCTGGAAACGGTAGAGACCGTTCACCGTGATCAGGTTCAGGCCGTCGGTGAATTCGAAATGCGACCAGCCGGTCTTGGCCAGCGTATCGTCGTCGGCATAGACTTTGTCATGGGTATAATCGAGCGAAATACCCCAGTTCGGCTTGTTGAAGTTCTCGAGCCACCAGGTGACGCGGCCGCCGTAATAAGGCGGGCTGCCGAAGGACTTGCCTTCCCAGCCGGCGGTGAAGTGCGTGCCGTCGGAAAGATCGACGCCGCTATGCGGCGCGGTCTGGTAGCCGCCGTAGATGGAGAATTGCAGGTCTTCCGCCGAGGCGGAAACTGCCGAACAGATTGTGAAAAACGCGATGCCCGCAAGTACGGAAGCGGAGGAACGCAGCGCATATGTCATTGAATAGCCCCGATATTGCAAATGTGTCGACTCTTAGGCAGGTTTGCCAGCTTTCGGCCTGAAAGTCTAAGCAAAATAAAAGGCGCGTCAAAAAGCGCCTTTCGTTTTTTTTGAAAGTGTTGCTCAGCCGCCAAACATCGTGCGCAGCACGTCGATGCCCCGGTCCTCAAACGCCACATTGCCCTGCCGGTTGCCGGGGCCGATGACGATCACCTTGGTGCCGACAGGCGCGCGATCGTAGAGATGCGTCACATCCTCGTTCATCATCCGGATGCAGCCCGAAGACATGTTGAGGCCGATCGTCCAGGGCTGATTGGTGCCGTGAATACGGAAGATGGTGTCGCGGCCACCCTGGTAGAGATACATGGCGCGGGCGCCGAGCGGATTGTCCTCGCCGCCTTCCTGGAAAGCAGGAATCATGTGTCCTTTGGCGGCTTCGCGGCGGCGCATCTCTGCCGGCGGCGTCCAGGCGGGCCATTCAGCCTTGCGGCCGATCTTGACCACCCCCGACCAGCCGAAGCCGTCGCGGCCGACGCCGATGCCATAGCGGGTGGCGCGGTTGTTGCCCTCGACGAGGTAGAGATATTTGTTGTTGGTGTCGATGATGACGGTGCCGGCGGCTTCCGTCGTTACCAGGCGCACTTTTTTGCGCTTGAACTGCGGCTTCACGTATTTCGGCATCTGCGCCACGCGCACGATCTGCGCCGGGCGTCGTGCATTGTCGGACGCGGAGCCCGCGGGTGCAGCAAAGGCGGACGTAGACATCAAGGACAGGACAAGTCCGGCAGCAGCCAGACCCGGCATTAGTTTGATCATGATCGATTCCCCTCAAGCAAATCCGCCCGAAGCTACATGAACTTCTGCCCGATTCAAGATCGGCGTGGCCGGATACAGCAATTTTGGAGAAGGGGAGCAGGATGTTCTTGCGGCCCCTGCTGCATAATTGATCCTCAAATCGGAATCGACTTAAGAAAAAATTATGCAGCAATTTAAAGGGTCACAGCGCCCTTTGCGGCTCTCGAAAAGACGCGCGGCGCTGTAAGTATTGCGCCGCCGTTACATGACGATGACGCGGGTTCCCACACTGACGCGATCGTAGAGGTCGATGACGTCTTCGTTGCGCAGGCGAATGCAGCCGGAGGAGACGGCGCTGCCGATCGACCAGGGCGCGTTGGTGCCGTGGATGCGGTAAAGCGTCGAGCCGAGATACATGGCGCGCGCGCCGAGCGGGTTTTCCGCCCCGCCGTCCATGCGCGCCGGCAGGTAATGACCCTTGGCGGCCTCGCGGCTGATCATCTCGGAAGGCGGCGTCCAGTCCGGCCATTCGGTCTTGCGGGTGATCTTGTGGGCGCCCGCCCATTCGAAGCCCGGCTTGCCGACGCCGACGCCATAGCGGCGCGCCTTGCCGCCTTGCATCACCAGATAGAGGAAGCGGTTGTTGGTATCGATGACGATCGTGCCCGGCTTTTCCTGCGTGTCGTAGTCGACCATCTGCGGCAGGTATTGCGGTTCGATCGGATGGCGGATCGACGGGATGCCGGGATTGATCGCCGAAACGGTCTGCGGCGCGGCCTGCGGCGCCTGGCGCAGCACGCGACGCTGGAAAAGGCCGCGCTGCTGCTGGCGGACGACCGGCCGCTGATAGACGACGGGACGAACGGTGCCGCCGCCCAGCTGGTTGATCCAGGGCGCAGTCAGATCGGGGCTGAGCACGACGGGCGGGCGAGTGGCGTAGCGGTCGTCTGCAAGGGCGGCCGTGGAGAAAATGCCGAAGAGGGCTGCGGCAAGAACAAGCTGTTTCATCATCGGACGAACTCTCTACAAATGACCGAAAATGCGCTGGCGGGACATGTCCGCCCGGGCGGAGATGTTCCGCCCGGCAAAGACGCTGCCACCCAATCCGACAGCGAATGGTAAAGATCGATTCATGAAAAGCCGACCGTTGGGATAAACTTTTCGTCAGGGTTACCGTTCGGTTTGGAAAGACGGTTTGCAAATGGTAAAGCCGGAATCAAAGACCGGAGAACGAAGCGGACCCCCGCAGAATGAAGGATCATGAGCGCGACAGGCATCATCATCGGCGAGGACGGCAGGAGCCGCTGCCACTGGCACGCCAATCTGCCCGATTATCTCCGGTATCATGACGAGGAATGGGGCCGCCCCGTCACCGATGACATCCGCCTCTTCGAGAAGATCTGCCTCGAAGGTTTCCAGTCCGGCCTTTCCTGGCTGACGATCCTGCGCAAGCGGGAGAATTTCCGCGCCGCCTTCGCAGGTTTCGATTTCCACAAGGTCGCCCTTTTCGGCGAAGGGGATGTCGCTCGCTGCCTTGCCGATGCCGGCATCATCCGCCATCGCGGCAAGATCGTCTCGACCGTCAACAATGCCAAGCGTGCGATCGAGCTCAGGGACGAATTCGGCTCGCTCGCCCATTATTTCTGGCGCTACGAACCCGGCCATAACGAGCGGCCGGCGGTGGTCGACCGCGAGCATATTGTTGCCAATCCGACGACGCCGACATCCGTGGTCATTTCGAAGGATTTGAAGAAACGCGGCTGGACCTTTGTCGGCCCGACCACAGTTTATGCTTTCATGCAGGCGATGGGTCTCGTCAACGATCATCTGGAAGGTTGCTTCTGCCGGCCCGAGGTCGAGGCGATGCGCACCGCTCTGGTCCGTCCATGAAAGATCTATCCGTGAGAACAATCATCGCCGCCGCTGCCCTTTTCCTCCTGACGGCCTCCGCCATGGCGCAGACGCCGCAGCTCGATCCCGGCGAGAAGCTGGAGAAGCTGCAGTTCCCGGCCGTCACCATGCAGTTGAAGGGCTGGACGAAGTTCGGCAATAGCCATGTCTATACGCTGCCGGTGCGCGCCGGCCAGCATATGAAGATCAGTTTTTCCAGTAAGAGCAAATTTGCCTTCCTGGCGATTTTCGACCTGTCGAAACCGGATGACGAGGCCTTCTTCGGCACCGACGAGGACGGCATGAGCTTCGAGACAACGGTCAAGGAGAACGCCACCTGGCTGCTGCGCCCCTATTATTCCAAGGTCTCGCCGCGCCGTGGCCTCGGCGCTCCCTTCAGCATCCTGATCGAGCCGTTGGCGGCTGCCCCGCAGCAGCCGAAACCGGCCGCCGAGCCGGAGCGCCCGTCGCTGTTTCCAAAGGCGCCAGCCAAGCAGTGAGCCAAGAGCTACAAGCGCAGCTTGGCAGCTTATGAGAGCCGGTCGATCAGGTCGCGCAATTCGCCGAGGTGGTCGATCTTGCGGAAACGCGGCGCCTCTTTCGGCTCGTCCACATGTTCCAGCACCCAGGTCAGTTCGTGCGGCACGAAAACGCCGTAGCTGCCGGCGGCAATTGCCGGCACGATGTCCGATTTCAGCGAATTGCCGACCATCATCGCCCGCTCCGGCCCGTCGCCGACCTTGGCGAAGATGCGGCGATAGGTGACGGCCGTCTTGTCGGAGACGATCTCGATGGCGTCGAAGAAGTCGCCGAGCCCGGATTGCGCAAGCTTGCGCTCCTGATCGAAGAGATCGCCCTTGGTGATCATCACGAGCAGGTATTTGCCGGCAAGCGCTTCCAGCGTGTCGCGCACATGCGGCATGGTTTCGACGGGATGAGAGAGGAGCTCGCGGCCGGTATCGAGGATCTTGGCGATCACGCCGGCCGGAATCTTGCCCTCGGTGATTTCGATCGCCGTCTCGATCATCGACAGCGTGAAACCCTTTATGCCGAAGCCGTAGTGGCGAAGGTTCCGTTTCTCGGCTTCCAGCAGCCGTTCGGAAATCTTCGGTCCTTCGGCGAAATCGGCAAGAAGCCCGGTGAAATGCGCTTCCGTCAGTCGGTAATATTGTTCGTTCTGCCAGAGTGTATCATCGGCATCGAAGCCGATCGTGGTCAATGGTCGCGTCGCCATATGCGCACCCTAGAGCATGATGCCGAAAAGTGTGAGCGGTTTTCGGACGACATTAATGCTCTCACTATTTAACTTAGAACAGGATTCAGATTTTAGGCCGACCCGGCCTAAAATCATCCTGTTCTTAAAATATGGCCGGCAATCTATCGGATGCCTGTGTCGAGACAAGGGCATCCGCCTTTACAGCGCCGCGCGTCGGCGTTGAAAAGCGCCGCCGCCGCACTACATGAAAATCGCCTCACCTTGCAGCCAGCCACGGCTGTGCCTGTCATATGCAGGCCAATAATCAAAAAATGAAGTTCAGCAGTTCGCAAGCCCCTCTTGCGGCAGACACAAAGGAATTTTTCGACCATGCGTTACAATCAACTCGGAAATACGGGACTTTTCGTCTCGGAAATCTGCCTGGGCACGATGACCTTCGGCGAAGCCAAACAAGGCAGTATGTGGGGAGCCATCGCCGACGTCGACCAGAATGCCGCCGACCGGATCGTCGAGCGCTCGCTTGCATCAGGCGTCAATTTCATCGACACGGCCGACGTCTATTCATCCGGCGAGTCCGAAAGGCTGCTCGGCCAGGCGCTGAAGAACCTCGACATCCCCCGCAAGGACGTCGTCATCGCCACCAAGGTCTACGGCGTCATGGGCGACAAGCCGAACGACCGCGGTGCCTCGCGCGGCCACATCATGGATTCCGTCGAGGCGAGCCTCAAGCGCCTGCAGACGGATCATATCGACCTCTATCAGATCCACGCGACCGATACGGTGACGCCGATCGAGGAGACGCTGCGCGCTCTTGACGATCTCGTTTCCCGCGGTCTCGTGCGTTATATCGGCGTCTCCAACTGGCAGGCCTGGCGCATTTCCAAAGCGCTCGGCCTCTCCGAACGCCGCGGCTTTGCCCGTTTTGAAACCGTGCAGGCCTATTACTCCATCGCCGGCCGCGATCTCGAGCGTGACATCGTGCCGATGATGCAGGAGGAAAAGCTCGGCCTGATGGTCTGGTCGCCGCTCGCTGGCGGTCTGCTCTCCGGCAAATACGGTCCCGGCGCGCCCGGCAACGGCGAAGGCCGCCGCGCCAGTTTCGATTTCCCGCCCGTCGACAAGGACAAGGCCTGGGCCTGCGTCGCCGTCATGCGCGAAGTCGCCGAAAAGCACGGCGTCAGCGTCGCCACTGTGGCGCTCGCCTATATCCTCGCCAAGCCCTTCGTCACCACAGTCATCATCGGCGCCAAGCGGGTCGATCAGCTCGACCAGAACCTTGCCGCCGTCAAGCTGAAGCTCGATGGTGACGATATGAAGAAGCTCGACGAGGTGAGCGCGCTTGCGCCCGAGTATCCGGGCTGGATGCTGGCGCGACAGGGCGCCGGCCGCCGCCCGGCCGATTTCGAGCCGAAAGACTGACCTCGCCAACATAAGTCCTGGGCAACGCCGGACATTTCCGGCGTTCCCCATTTCATCAACGATCGATTAATTGCCGTGGGCTTTGAGCCAGGCGTTCATCTCGGTGATCTCGGCTTCCTGCGCCTTGATGACGGCTTCGGCGAGCTTGCGGATATCGGGATCTTTTCCATATTGCAGCTCGATCCTGGCCATATCGATCGCGCCCTGGTGGTGCGGGATCATGCCGCGGACGAAATCCGCATCGGCATCGCCGCTATACTCGATCATCATATCCTTGTGCATCTTGGCGTTGGCCTCGCTGAAGGCGTGGCTTGCCGCATCGTGGTTGCCCATCGGCTTGCTCATATCCATCGGTTTGTCTTCGGCAAGGACAGGAGCGGCAATGATGGCGAGCATTGCGGTGAGGGCGATGATTTTCAAAGACATGAGAGTTCCTTCCTCTGTCTGACAATAGGTTTGCCGGGCAGCTGGGCCACCCGATTGGCATGGATTGCTGTGGTGTCAGGACAGTCGGGGAGGCGGCGACTGCGGTGTCGGTTTGTTGTCATCGAGGGCGCGGGCAAGCGCCGGGGCGGGATAGCCGAAGATGGACTTCCCGCTGGCCATGACCATCACCGCCGGTGGCAGCAGCAGACAGGCGGCGCAAAGCGGCATATGCGCGGAATTACCGGTGGCGCAAGGGTCTTTCAACGGATCGGCCTTATCAGCCGCCCCAGGCATATTCATGCGTGATATCTCATGGTGCATACTGCCGGTTTCGACGGCAACCGGTGCGTTCATCGACGCACATGTCGGACAGCCCGCCCATGCGGACATGGCGCTGTAGACCAGCCAGCCGAGAAACATCGTGATGAGGGCGAGCATGCGCATGCTGTTTTATAGGCGAAGGCCGGATGCAAGCCAAGCCGACCGGCGATCACATCCTGATCACTACAGCGCCGCGCGTCTTTTCAGACGCGCAAAGCACGATGCGCTAGGTGGCAATGACCTTGTGCTCGATCCGGTAATCCTTGCTCTCTTCGCCGAGCGGCGCCACCGGCCATGTCCAGCTAGCTTTTGCCGGTGGCGGCAAAACGCCATGCAGCAGGTCGGCCTCCTCATGCGTCTTGCCGTTGCGATCGATAACGGCATAGGCGATATCGGTCACCAGGCAACTGCGGCAGGAAAGCCCGGAAAGCCCGGCCAGATGTGCCGCGATCAGCCTTTCCACCGTGTCTTCAGGCATTCGCCCGGCGTCAGCTTCATGGCGCCGTTTCACACCGCGACCGATCTGTGACAAGAGGTTGGCAGAAACCACCAGATCGAGATAGGGCACAGCGCGCAGGAAACCGAGCGGTTCGGGCTCGCGGCCGGCGGCAAGTTCATCGTAGCCGGAGAGATCGCGCTCGATCAGCCGGACATTGCGATAGCCCTTGGCCGACAGCCACAGGCGCACCGAGGCGAGATGAACGAGATCGACCAGCACGACGGTGTCGAAATCTCGCGCCAGCACCCCGATCGGTACATCGCGCAACAGGCCGGAACCGAGCACGACGGCGGTCCGCTTCTGCCTGAGATCGGCGGTCGCCGCCAGGATCGCCTTCCGGCTCATCTCCTCATGTTCGGCCCAATCCCCGGCGCAGCGCCCGGCGCGCGACCAAAGATTGACGGAATAGCGGATGAACTTTCGATGCGGCTTGCCGGTCAGCGGCAAGGTCGCGGCATAGAGAAGCGCCTCAGTGATCATGAGCATATCCGCATTTCTGATGGATGCCTCTTCGTTCAATCGATTCTCGCAGCCACATCAAGACCCTTCGCCCTTGCCGCTCCCCGCCCAATCCGCTAGGAAACCGCCACTGTCACAGTCAGTGGAATTCCCGGAAATGAACGACAAGCAGAAGAAACCACAAAAGCTCAAGGCCCGCCTGCCGCGCGGCTTCGTCGACCGCACGGCCGGCGATATCCGCGCCGTCAACGAGATGACGGCAAAGATCAGGGAAGTCTATGAGCATTATGGTTTCGACCCGCTCGAAACGCCGTTGTTCGAATATACCGATGCGCTCGGCAAGTTCCTGCCTGACAGCGACCGGCCGAACGAGGGCGTGTTCTCGCTGCAGGACGATGACGAACAATGGATGTCGCTGCGTTACGACCTGACGGCGCCGCTCGCCCGTCATGTCGCCGAGAATTTCAACGAGATCCAGCTGCCCTATCGCACCTATCGCGCCGGTTACGTCTTCCGCAACGAGAAGCCGGGCCCCGGCCGCTTCCGCCAGTTCATGCAGTTCGATGCCGATACCGTCGGCGCGCCCGGCGTCCAGGCCGATGCCGAAATGTGCATGATGATGGCCGATACGCTGGAAGCCCTCGGCATCAAGCGCGGCGACTATGTCATCCGCGTCAATAACCGCAAGGTTCTGGACGGCGTGCTCGAGGCGATCGGTCTCGGCGGCGACGACAAGGCCGGCCAGCGGCTGAACGTGCTGCGCGCCATCGACAAGCTCGACAAGTTCGGCCCGGAGGGCGTGGCGCTGCTGCTCGGCCCCGGCCGCAAGGATGAGTCCGGCGACTTCACCAAGGGCGCCGGGCTTAACCAGGAGCAGATCGACAAGGTGCTGTTCTTCGTCGGCATCAAGGACTATGCCGAAAGTGCCGCCCGCCTCGCCGAGCTCGTTGCCGGAACCGCCAAGGGTGGGGAAGGCGTCGAGGAGCTGAATTTCATCGCGGCACTTGTCACCAGCGCCGGCTATGGCTCTGACCGCATCAAGATCGACCCCTCCGTCGTCCGCGGCCTCGAATATTATACCGGCCCGGTCTATGAGGCCGAACTGAGCTTCGACGTCACCAATGAAAAGGGCGAAAAGGTCGTCTTCGGTTCGGTCGGCGGCGGCGGCCGTTATGATGGCCTCGTCTCCCGCTTCATGGGCCAGCCGGTTCCGGCGACCGGCTTTTCGATCGGCGTCTCCAGGCTGATGACGGCGTTGAAGAACCTCGGCAAACTTGGCGCCAGTGAGATCATCGAGCCGGTGCTGGTGACCGTCATGGACGGCGATGTCGAGGCGATGGGCCGCTATCAGAAGATGACGCAGGAGCTGCGCGCCGCCGGCATCCGCGCCGAGATGTTCCAGGGCAATTGGAAGAAGTTCGGCAACCAGTTGAAATATGCCGATCGCCGCGGCTGCCCTGTCGCCATTATTCAGGGCGGCGACGAGCGCGCCGAAGGCGTCGTGCAGATCAAGGATCTGATCGAAGGCAAGCGGCTCTCCGGCGAGATCGAAGACAATGCCAGCTGGCGCGAAGCACGCGTGGCGCAGGAGACGGCGCCGGAAGCCGACCTCGTCGCCAAGGTGCGTGAAATCCTTGCTGCGCAGGCTGAGGATCGGAAGAGGGCGGGCGGTGATGTCTGAGGCATTTCCGACATGCTCTTTGCCTATCGTTTGGAGGCCCGCATGCCTCTGATCAACCTCCCCGAATTCTCCAACGACCTGCTTGCCGAATTTGTCGCGCGCAATGCCGAGCGCATCGACACGCCTGTCATTCAGCCAGCCGAACCTTTCCTTGATATCGCCGGCGAAGATCTGCGCCGCCGCATCTTCATGACCGAGAGCGAAACCGGCGCCAGCCTCTGCCTGCGTCCCGAGTTCACCATCCCCGTCTGTCTGCGCCACATCGAGACAGCGACCGGCACGCCGAAGCGCTACGCCTATCTCGGCGAGGTTTTCCGCCAGCGCCGCGACGGCGCCAATGAATTCTATCAGGCCGGCATTGAGGATCTCGGCGATATCGACCTGTCAAACGCCGACGCCCGCGCCATCGGCGATGCCACCGGCATTCTCGCCCGCCTGCTGCCGGGCCGCCGCCTGGCGGTGACGCTGGGCGACCAGGCGGTGTTCGAGGCGGTCGTCCAGGCGCTCGGCCTGCCGCTCGGCTGGCAGAAGCGGCTGATCCACGCCTTCGGCAATATGACGCAGCTGGAAGCACTGCTTGCCAGCCTCGTCAGCCCGCAATTCGTCACCGGGCTGGACGACGATATCGCCAAGCTTGTCGCATCGGGCGACGAGCAGGCGCTGGTCGCCCATCTTGAGCGGGAGATGCAGAAGACTGGCTATTCGACGAATGCCGGCCGCTCGGCCCTGGAGATTGCCCGACGGCTCAAGGAAAAGCTCATCCTGTCCGAAACGCGCCTCGACGACGCGGCCTTCCACGTGCTGGAAGAGTTCCTGTCGCTTGACGTGCCGCTCGTCAATGCGTCCGCGGCCCTTGCCGGTTTCGCCGATGCTGCCGGGCTGAAACTCGGCAACGCCCTCGCGCGCTTCAATGGCCGGGTCGCAGCACTTTCCAATGCCGGCGTCGATCTTTCCTGCCTCGACTATCGCGCCGCCT
>Ga0102593_1001434_pt1 | contig 23438 bp, 18 predicted proteins | sample AraplaCol_mMS_r2_2_FD_76862 | JGI IMG/M metagenome (GOLD analysis project Ga0102593, IMG submission 76862) | Arabidopsis root microbial communities from North Carolina, USA - plate scrape MF_Col_mMS_r2 (SPADES assembly) (version 2) | ecosystem: Host-associated > Plants > Roots > Endosphere...
CGGCGAGTTCTTCGATCTCGGGATCCTGCACGCGCACGCGCGTGTCGAGCACCTGGCCGAAGACCAAGACTTCACCCGGGCGTTGGCTGAAGCGGCGCAGCGAGACGTTCGCGGTGTTCAGGGTGACGGCATTGGGCTCGATCGCGGTGACCCGCAGCAGGCCGACGAAGATCCTTCTGCGAGTAAGCAATTCGACGACCAGGCCGAGTACGCGCGGTTGCTGCCGGCCGATGCCGATGCTGATCACGACGTCGCGGACACGGCCGACGGACTCACCGTCTGGCCCGAGCACCAGCAGACCCGACAGTCGGGCCGCATATACCCTGTTCACCGCCACCATGGGTCAAAGAGTAGAGAGTGATCTCGTGGAGAACCTCTATCGCCCCCGCCGAACGTGCCTGTCGGTTCCCGGCAGCAGCATCAAGATGATCGAGAAGGCCAAGCAACTACCCGCCGATCAGGTGTTCCTCGACCTGGAGGATTCGGTGGCCTCAGATGCCAAGGCGCATGCGCGCACTCGCGTGGCCGCCAGTTTGGCCTCCGACGGCTGGGCCGGTCAGCTGCGCGGGGTGCGAGTCAACGACTGGACGACGCCGTGGACGCACGCCGACGTGATCGAGGTCGTCGCGGCGGCGGGCAGCGTGCTGGACGTCGTCATCCTGCCGAAGGTGGTCGACGTCTCCCACGTCCACGCCCTGGACCTGCTGCTGACTCAGCTGGAGATCACCCACGGCTTGCCGGTGGGGCGCATCGGTGTCGAGGCGCAGATCGAAAACGCCGAGGGGCTCACCAACGTCGACGCGATCGCCGCCGGGCCACGGGTGCAGGCCCTCGTGCTCGGGCCCGCCGACATGATGGCGAGTCTCAACATGCGCACCCTGGTCGTCGGCGAGCAGCCCGAGGGGTACGACGTCGGCGACGCCCATCACCACGTGTTCATGCGCATCCTCGTCGCGGCCCGGGCACGGGGGATCAACGCGGTCGACGGGCCGTTCCTCAAGGTGCGCGACGTCGAGGCCTTCCGGCGGGTGGCGGGGCGCGCCGCTGCGCTCGGCTTCGACGGCAAGTGGGTGCTGCACCCCGACCAGATCGAGGCGGGCAACCAGATCTTCAGTCCCCGACAGGCCGACTACGACCACGCCGAGCTGATCCTCGAGGCCTACGAATGGCACACGTCGCAGGCCGGCGGCGCCAGGGGTGCGGTGATGCTCGGCGACGAGATGATCGACGAGGCCAGCCGCAAGATGGCGCTGGTCGTCGCGGGCAAGGGCCGGGCCGCGGGCATGGCCCGGACGTCGGCCCCGTTCACACCGCCGGGTCAGTAGCCGTACGTCGGAGTGGAGGTGACGGCGATGGCCAGGAAGATGACGACGAGGTAGATCACCCAGCCGGCCACGGCCAGGGCGCCGACGATGACACCAGCCAGGGCCATGCCGTGGCCCTCCTGGCCCGTACGCCGGGTCTCGCGCATCGCGACGACGCCGAGGATCAGCCCGAAGATGGCAGGCACGCCGCAGAAGAACAGGCCGACCAACGACGTCACCAGCGCGGCGATCGCCTTGCCGTTGGTGCCCACCGGTCGCGCCGGAGCGTAAGGGTCGTAGTACGGGGAGCCGTAGCCTCCCTGATTCGGCGGCGGATAGCCCGGCGGCGGATAGCCGCCCTGGGGGTAGTCGGGCTGCGGGTACCCGGGCTGGGGGTATCCCGGGGGTGGATAGTCGGGTTGCTGGTAACCCGGTTGTTGATAACCGGGTTGTTGGTAACCCGACTGTTGATACCCGGGCTGGGGAGCGCCGGATTGGTAGTCGGCGGGCGGGCCGTACTCGTGCGGCGGCGGGACCGACTCGCTCGGATAGTCCACGGGCGCATGGGGATCGCTCTGCTGCGGGGAGTTCTCCAACGGGGGGTACTCCCGACCGCGGTTGGGGTCGTCGGATCCAGTGCTCATAGCGTGCTCAGTCCCATCACGATTGCCGTCATGCTCAACAGGAGGGTGACGGCGCCGACGAGGATGCCCGCCGTCGCCAGTCCGCGACCGCGTTCGCCGGTCACCACGATCTGGTTGAGGGCGAAGACGCCCAGTGCGATTCCCACGATCGACCCGATTCCGAACACCGTCACCACCGACGCCGCCAGAGACGCGACGGCCGTGCGATTCATGCGCCTCGCCGTGGTGGTGGGCGGTGTCATGGGGTCCAAGACTACCGGAGCGTACATTTGCCAGACTTCCTTGCCCGGACGGCACTCATCGGCCATGTCGAACGTTGAGAATGTCAGGAGGGACGACCCTCGACAACGACCGAACACGACAGAACGAGGACAGACGATGACGAACCCACTTCAGAATCCTGGGCGGGCCGGACAGAACCAAGGCCGTGGGGGATTCGCGTCGCTTCCCACGCCTCCGAAGGGCTGGCCCATCGCCTCCTACCCGACCTATGCCGAGGCGCAGCGCGCCGTGGACTACCTCTCCGACCAGGAATTTCCGGTGCAGCAGGTGACGATCGTGGGCGTGGACCTCATGCAGGTGGAGCGCGTCACCGGCCGGCTCACCTGGCCGCGCGTGCTCGGCGGCGGTGCCCTGACGGGCGCGTGGCTGGGCTTGTTCATCGGACTGGTCTTGGGCTTCTTCGGCCCCAGCCCCTGGGGATCGCTGATCGCCGGTCTGATCGCTGGTGTGTTCTTCGGCTTGATCACTTCGGGGTTGCAGTACGCGATCTCCCGCGGCACAAGGGATTTCAGCTCGACGATGCAGTTGGTCGCCGGCCGCTACGACGTGCTGTGTGATCCGCAGAGCGCCGAGCAGGGTCGGGATCTGTTGGCGCGCTTGACCATCTAGGGCACCCCCACGCCCGCGCGATAGCGCGCCAAGGTCAACGCGGGATCACGATCTAGACGCGATGGCGTACGACGTGTTGCGCGTCGCGCGTGACCCGCTCTACGGTTCGTGCGCGGGACGGTCCCGCCCGACGCTGCCCCGGCGGCGCCGTCGGGGGTGCGGACGGGAGACGGTGTGCGGGTTGGGCGGCTGAGCGCTGCGGCGTTGGCTGTGCTGACGGCCGCGTCGCTCGTCTCGGCATGCGGCGCCAGCAGCGGCGGCGTCGTCGTCAACTACTACACCCCGGCCAACGAGATGGCCACCTTCACCGCGGTGGCCAAGCGCTGCAACGAGCAGTTCGGCGGGCGCTTCACCGTCAAGCAGATCAGCCTGCCCAAGGGCGCCGACGATCAACGGCTGCAGCTGGCACGTCGCCTCACGGGCAACGACGCGTCCCTCGACGTGATGGCCCTCGACGTGGTGTGGACCGCCGAATTCGCCGAGGCGGGTTGGGCTTTGCCGTTGTCCGACGACCCGGCGGGCCTTGCCGAGGCCGACGCCCGGGCCGATACGTTGCCCGGGCCGCTACAGACGGCCACGTGGCACGACCAGCTCTACGCGTCGCCGATCACCACCAACACCCAATTGCTCTGGTATCGGGCCGATCTGATGTCGGACCCGCCGCAGACCTGGGACGCCGTGGTCAGCGAGGCGACCCGCCTGCACGACGAAGGCAAGCCGAGCTGGATTGCGTTGCAGGCCAAGCAGTACGAGGGTCTGGTCGTCTGGTTCAACACGTTGCTCGCCAGCGCCGGCGGTCAGGTGCTCTCCGACGACGGCAAGACGGTGACGCTCACCGACACGCCCGAACACCGCGCGGCGACGGTGAGGGCGCTGCAGATCATCAAGGCCGTCGCCACCGCACCCGGCGCGGATCCGTCGATCACCCAGACCGACGAGGCATCTGCCCGGCTCGCACTCGAACAGGGCAAGGCCGCCCTGGAGGTCAACTGGCCGTTCGTCCTTCCCTCGATGCTCGAGAACGCCGTCAAGGGCGGTGTGCCCTATCTGCGGCTCGACGAGCGGGACGATCTCAAGGGCAGCATCGACGACGTCGGGACGTTCAAGCCCAGCGACGCCCAGTTCGACGCCGCCTATGACGCCAGCAGGGCGGTGTTCGGGTTCGCCAACTATCCGGGCGTGGTGCCCGGTCAACCCGCCAAGGTCACCCTCGGCGGGCTCAACCTCGCGGTGGGCAAGAACACCCGGCATCGCGCCGAGGCCTTCGAGGCCATTCGCTGTCTGCGCAGCGTCGAGAACCAGCGGTACACCTCCGTCGAGGGCGGTCTGCCCGCCGTCCGGACATCGCTGTACGACGACCCCGAATTCCAGAAGAAGTACCCGCAGTACGCCATCATTCGGGAGCAACTCACCAACGCCGCCGTGCGGCCCGCGACGCCGGTCTACCAGTCCGTGTCGACCCGGATCTCGGCGACGTTGGCACCCATCACCTCCGTCGACCCCGAACGCACCGCCGACGAACTCGCCGAGCAGGTTCAGAAGGCCGTCGACGGCAAGGGTCTGATCCCGTGACCGCACCCGCTCAGGACGACCGCAGATCCGAACGCCGACTGGCGTTCTGGTTGATCAGCCCCGCCGTCGTGCTGATGCTGGCGGTCACCGCCTATCCCATCGTGTACGCCGTCTGGCTCAGCCTGCAGCGCTACAACCTCGCCGCCCCCGACGACACGAAGTTCGTCTGGTTCGACAACTACGCCACCATCCTCGCCGACCGGTACTGGTGGACGGCGTTCGTGGTCACGCTGGCGATCACCGTCGTCTCGGTGGCCGTGGAGTTCGTGCTCGGCATGGCGCTCGCATTGGTGATGCACCGCACCATCTTCGGCAAGGGCGTCGTGCGCACGGCCATCCTCATTCCCTACGGCATCGTCACCGTGGCCGCGTCCTACAGCTGGTATTACGCGTGGACTCCGGGAACCGGATATCTGGCCAACCTGCTGCCCGACGGCGTCGCACCGCTGACCGAGCAACTTCCGTCGCTGGCCATCGTGGTGCTCGCGGAGGTGTGGAAGACGACCCCGTTCATGGCGCTGCTGCTGCTCGCCGGTCTCGCGCTGGTGCCCCAGGACCTTCTCAACGCCGCCCAGATGGACGGTGCCGGAGCCTGGCAGCGGCTGACGAGGGTGATACTGCCGCTCATCAAACCGGCGATCCTGGTGGCCCTGCTGTTCCGCACGCTGGACGCGTTCCGGATCTTCGACAACATCTACGTTCTGACCGGCGGTGCCAACGACACAGGATCGGTGTCGATCCTGGGGTACGACAACCTCTTCAAGGCCTTCAACCTCGGACTCGGTTCGGCCATCAGCGTTCTGATCTTCCTGACCGTCGCGGTGATCGCGTTCGTCTACGTCAAGGTCTTCGGGGCGGCGGCACCGGGGGCGCGCGATGAGTGAGCGGGTGAGTTCCGGACGCGCCACCGGGTGGACGGTCGTCAACGTCGTCGTCGTCCTCTACGCCCTCTTCCCCGTGCTGTGGATCCTGTCGCTGTCGCTCAAGCCGACGTCGACCGTCAAGGACGGCAACCTGATCCCCACGCAGGTGACGCTCGACAACTACAAGGCGATCTTCCAGGGCAACACGTTCAGTTCGGCGCTGGTCAACTCGATCGGCATCGGACTGATCACCACCGTGATCGCGGTCGTCGTCGGTGGAATGGCGGCCTACGCCATCGCCAGGTTGGCCTTCCCGGGCAAACGAGTGCTGGTCGGGGTCGCGCTGCTGATCGCGATGTTCCCTCAAATCTCGCTGGTGACGCCGCTGTTCAACATCGAACGCTCGATCGGACTGTTCGACACCTGGCCCGGCCTGGTCATCCCGTACATCACGTTCGCGCTGCCGCTGGCCATCTACACGATGTCGGCCTTCTTCAAGGAGATCCCCTGGGATCTGGAGAAGGCGGCCAAGATGGACGGCGCCACTCCGTGGCAGGCGTTCACGAAGGTGATCGCGCCGCTCGCCGCGCCTGGCATCGTCACCGCGGCCATCCTGGTGTTCATCTTCGCGTGGAACGACCTGCTGCTGGCGCTGTCGTTGACCGCGACGCAGCGGGCCATCACCGCACCGGTGGCGATCGCGAACTTCACGGGCAGTTCGCAATTCGAGGAGCCCACCGGGTCCATCGCCGCGGGCGCGATGATCATCACGGTGCCGATCGTCGTCTTCGTACTCATCTTCCAACGACGTATCGTCGCCGGGCTGACGTCCGGCGCGGTGAAGGGGTAGGTCATGGCCGAGATCGTGTTGGACCGCGTGGCGAAGAGCTACGCCGGAGGCGCAGCGGCGGTGAAGGACTTGTCCATCACCATCGCCGACGGCGAGTTCGTCATCCTGGTCGGCCCGTCGGGCTGCGGCAAGTCCACGACACTGAACATGATCGCCGGCCTGGAGGACATCACCTCCGGCGAGCTTCGCATCGGCGGTGACCGCGTCAACGAGAAGGCCGCCAAGGACCGCGACATCGCGATGGTGTTTCAGTCCTATGCGCTCTACCCCCACATGACGGTGCGCCAGAACATCGCCTTTCCCCTGGTGCTGGCGAAGGTTCCCAAGGCCGACGTCGCCACCAAGGTCGAGGAGACCGCCAAGATCCTCGATCTGACCGAGCTGCTGGACCGCAAGCCCGGTCAACTCTCCGGCGGCCAGCGCCAGCGCGTCGCGATGGGACGCGCAATCGTCCGCAGCCCCAAGGCCTTTCTGATGGACGAGCCGTTGAGCAATCTCGACGCCAAGCTGCGGGTACAGATGCGCGCGGAGATCGCGCGGTTGCAGAACCGCTTGGGCACCACCACCGTCTACGTCACCCACGACCAGACCGAAGCCATGACCCTCGGCGACCGCGTGGTGGTCATGCTCGCCGGGGTGGCCCAGCAGATCGGCACGCCCGACGAGCTATACCACCGTCCGGCCAACCTGTTCGTCGCCGGCTTCATCGGATCCCCGTCGATGAACTTCTTCCCGGCCACGTTGACCGACGTCGGTGTGCGGCTGCCCTTCGGCGAGGTCACCCTGACCAGCGAGGTCCACGACATGCTGGCGCGGCATCCCTTGCCGCGCAATGTGATCGCCGGCGTGCGGCCCGAACATCTGGACGACGCGGCGCTGATCGACAGCTATGCCCGCATCAAGGCGCTGACCTTCGAGGTGACGGTCGACCTGGTCGAATCGCTGGGTTCGGACAAGTACGTCCACTTTCACACCGAGGGTGAGGGTGCCCAGTCCGCTCAGCTCGCGGAACTGAGCACCGAGTCCGGGGTTGGGGCAAACCAATTCGTGGAGCGCGTGCCTGCTGAGACCGCGGCCGTCGCCGGTCAACCGGCCCAACTCGCGTTCGACACCTCCAAGCTGACGTTGTTCGACGCCGACACCGGCGCGAACCTGTCCATTCCGCCCGCCGAATGACCGACGTCCTCGCCGCGGTCCGCACCCGGCTGTCCGAGCACTTCGACCGCATCGGCGCGGGTCGGGAGCCCACCGTGGCCAGCATCACCTTCCTCGGCGCCGAGTCGATCGACGTGCTGCGCTTCGGGCCGGATCCCGACGGCGTGCTGCATCACGTCTCGCTGGGCTGTTCGCGGCACCCGATGCTCGACCCGACGTCGATGATCGTCGACTCGACCAGTGGTCCGCGCGCGGAAGTCGTGGTGGCCCTGCGTGGTTCGACGCCCGCGGGCCTGGCGCGCTCGATCGCGATCGTGGCGGCGGCACCCGCCGTGGAGGGTTTGGTGTTGGTGCCGGACGCCCTGGTCGACCTCGAGACCCCGCTGTGGGAGGGGGCACCGTTCACCGCGGTGCTGCTGAGCCCCGGCGATGTCGAGGACGTGGACTTGCCGACTCCCTACGAGGCCGTGCGAATCCTGTCGGCGACTCCGATCACGCCGACCGAAGCGGCCTGGGTGCGGCTCAAGGGTGCCGAGGCGATGCGGGAGGCGTGGCGGGTGGACGGGGTCGACGTCCGGGATCAACGGCGGCGGGCCGCCAGTCCTACCTGAGGCGGCGGGCCGCCAGTCCTACCTGAGGCGGCGGGCCGCCAGTCCTACCTGAGCAAACTTGACGAGATCGCGGGCGTCGGTATCCTCGGTGGCGAGGGGAGTACCCACCTCGCTTGCGATCGTCAGTACGGCAGTCCCCTGCGACCGCCCGGTCCAAGCGCCGAGGACCGCCGTCGTGGCGTGTTTCGGTCGGGGAGACCTCCGGTAGGAAATGACCGGAGGATTTCGTCGTGACCGTTCCACTGTGGGCGTGGGTAGCCGTTCTGGGTGTCATCCTGGCCATGCTCGCCGTCGACCTCTTCGCCCACCGCGAAGCACATGTCGTGGGCATCCGTGAAGCCGCCGTGTGGTCGGCGGTGTGGGTCACCCTGGGGTTGACCTTCGGTGGCGTCATCTGGTGGGTGTGGGGTGGTGAGTTCGCCGCCCAATACCTGGCCGGCTACGTCATCGAGAAATCCCTTGCGGTGGACAACGTCTTCGTGTTCGCCATCATCTTCAGCTACTTCGCCGTCCCGCGGGAGTACCAGCACCGGGTGCTGTTCTACGGCGTGCTGGGGGCGCTCGTGTTCAGGGCCGCCTTCATCGCGGCCGGGTCCGTGCTGATCGCCAGCTTCGCCTGGATCCTCTACGTCTTCGGCGCCTTCCTGGTGGTGACCGGCATCCGAATGGCGTTGCACCGCAGCGAAACCATCGACCCGGAGCGCAGCCTGGTGCTGCGGGCATTCCGACGGATCGTGCCGGTGACCGAGGAGTACCACGGTCAGAAGTTCCTGGTACGTCGGGCCGGCAAGTGGGTCGCCACACCGCTGTTGGCTGTGCTGGTCCTCGTCGAGGTGACCGACGTCATCTTCGCCGTGGACTCGATCCCCGCCATCTTCGCCGTCACCCAGCAGCCGTTCCTGGTGTTCACCTCCAATGCCTTCGCCATCCTCGGCCTGCGCGCCATGTACTTCCTGCTCGCGGATCTGATGCACCGCTTCGTGTATCTCAAGCTGGGCCTGGCGCTGGTCCTGGTGTGGGTCGGCGTCAAGATGCTCTTGCTCGAGGTCTACAAGATTCCGACCGGAATCTCGCTGGCGGTCGTGATCGCACTGCTCACCGCCGCGGTCGCCGCGAGCTGGATCCGCACCCGGCGCACCCCGGTCACAACCAGTGGTTGCGGCGAAAGGTGAAGTACAAGCCCGAGCACACCGTCGCCATCACCAGCAACACCATGGGATAGCCGAACGTCCATGCCAGCTCGGGCATGTGCTCGAAGTTCATCCCGTAGATGCCGGCGATCGCGGTGGGGACGGCCGCGATCGCCACCCATGCCGAGATCTTGCGCATGTCCATGTTCTGCTGCATGGAGACCTTGCCGACGGCGGCCTGCACGAGCGAGCTGAGCACCTCGTCGTAACTGGCGACCCGGTCGGAGGCCTGCGTGTTGTGGTCGACGACGTCGCGGATGTAGCGCCGGACCTCCTTGGAGATGAGGTCGTTGTGATCGGTGCCGAGGCGCTGAAGCGCGAGGTTCAGCGGGCCCACCGCCCGGCGCATCTCGACGACTTCCCGCTTCAGCAGGTAGATGTGCTCGATGTCGGTCTCGGAGGTGGGGGAGAAGACGTTCTCCTCCATGGCGTCGATGTCGGTCTCGACGAGATCGGTGACCTCGAGGTAGTGGTCCACCACGTGGTCGGCGATCGCGTGCAGCACGGCGTAGGGCCCCAGCGCACAACTCGCCGGGGTGGTGTCCATGCGCTTGCGCACTGCGGCAAGGCCACCGTGGTCGCCGTGGCGGACCGTCACGACGAAGTCCGCTCCGACGAAGATCATGATCTCGCCGGTCTCGACGATCTCGCGGGCCTTGGCCACCGACTCGTGCTCGACGTACATGATCGTCTTGAGCACCAGGAACAGGGTGTTGTCGTAGCGCTCCAGCTTGGGTCGCTGGTGGGCGTGCACGGCATCCTCGACGGCAAGCTCGTGCAGGCCGAAAACGTCGGCGACCGACTGCATCTGGCGCTCGTCGGGCTCGTGCAATCCGATCCAGACGAAGGCCTTCACGTTCTCGAGCTGGAGCTCGCGGACCTTCGCCAGCGCCGCGGCGTGGGTGTACTTGCCGGGTATGCGCTTCCCGTCGGCGTAGACGCCGCAGTCGACCATCGCACGGGCGACCGGAACGTGGATCGAGCTGGCGTCGAGGTCGGGTGTCCGCCGGTTGGGCGGACGCAACATGGACGGCTGCAAGGCACGAAAAGACGGCACGATCGTCCTCCCCTCGGCGGGCGGAGCAGCTCCGTTGAGCCCCGAATAGACCGCTGCGAATGGTACGCCCCAAGCCTGAGGGCCGGCCTGACGTGGTCGGGTCGCGATCGCGGTGAAGTAGCCTGGCGCGATGGTCCTGCGACGGGTGGCGGCGTTGCTCGTCGCACTGGTGGTCGCGGGATGCGGCACCTCGGCACCGGCCCCGTCGCTCGCGGTCGGTACCGGGCCCGACCCCGCCACCACGTTGTTGGCGCACCTGTACGCGGCCGCACTGCGGTCCTACGGCACCGCCGCCCACGTCGAGCAGGGTGCCGATCCCCTGAGCGAGTTGGACACCGGCGACGTGGAGGTCGTGCCCGGTTTCACCGGACGGCTGCTGGTCCGCTTCGATCCCGATGCGACGGCGCGGGCTCCCGAACAGGTGTACCGCTCGATGATCTCGGCGCTACCCGAGGGCATCGGCGCCGGTGACTATGCGCAGTCCGCGGAGGACAAGCCCGCGCTGGGCGTCACCGCGGCGACGGCGCAGAAGTGGGGTTCCCGCGACGTGGCGGCCCTCGCCCGCCGTTGCCCGGGATTGACGGTGGGCAAGGTCGCCGACGGACGCGCCCCCACGGCGGTCGCGACGTGCCGGCTGCCCCCGGCGGTCCAATTTCCCACGGCCGCAGCGCTGGTCGACGCCCTCCGATCCGGGCGCGTCACCGCCGGGTGGACGTCGACCGCGGTGCCGAAGACCCCCGACGACGTGGTGGTCTTGAGCGACAAGACCTCGGCGATCCGTGCGGAGAACGTGGTGCCGCTCTACCGACGCAACGAGCTCGACGAGCGGCAGGTGTTGGCGCTCAACGAGATTGCCGGCGAACTGGACACCGGTTCACTGGCCGACATGCTGGGCAAGGTCGCCTCGGGCGCCGAACCCGGTGCGGTGGCCGACGAGTGGTTGGCCGCCCACCCGCTGGGGCACTGACCCGTCAGCGGACTCCCGGCATCGCCCGTGCGATGACCGAGGCGAACAGCCGTTGATAGCCCGAGCCCGTGATCCGCACGATGACGTCGAGTGCCTTGGCGTCGGCGCCGACCAGCACGCGGGCCTTGTTCTTGCGGACGGCGTCGAGGATGATCACCGCGGCGCGTTCCGGGGTGGTCTTGGCCAGCTTCTTGTCGAAGGTCTTCGCGAGTTGCTCGGCGTCGACGCCCTCGGCCGCGGACGCGTTGCGCGCGATCGCGGTCTTGATGCCGCCGGGGTGCACCGTGGTCACCTTCACCGGACGCTTGCCGGCCACCATCTCCTGGCGCAGCGCCTCGGTGAATCCGCGCACCGCGAATTTCGCGGCGTTGTAGGCGGCCTGGCCGGGCACCGAGAAGATGCCGAACAGGCTCGAGACGTTGACCACGTGCCCGTCACCGGACTCGATGAGGTGCGGCAGGAAGGCCTTCGTGCCGTTGACGACGCCCCAGAAGTCGACGTCCATCACGCGCTCGATGTCCTTGTAGGAGCTGACCTCGACGTCTCCGGTGTAGGCGATGCCGGCGTTGTTGTAGATCTGGTTGACCTTGCCGAAATGCGCCTTCACGGCGTCGGCGTACAACTCGAACGCCTCCCGCTCGGTGACGTCGAGGCGGTCGGCCTTGACCGGGGCCCCGATGGCCTTCAGCCGTGCCTCGGTGACGGCGAGTCCTTCGAGGTCGACGTCGCTGATCGCGACCTTGGCCCCCGAGCGTCCCAACTCGACGGCCAGTGCCTGGCCGATGCCCGACCCGGCGCCCGTGACGACGGCGACCTTACCGGCGAAGCCCTCCATGAACACTCCCTCTACTCGACGACGAGCGTGCCTTCGGCGTGAAGCCTAACCGGTACCGCTGGTCCCGACTAAAGGGGTCAGGCGAAGGCTTCGTCGATGATCTCCTGCTGCTCGACGGCGTGCACCTTCGACGAACCCGACGACGGAGCCGACATCGCGCGACGCGAGATGCGCTTGATCCCGGTCAGCTTGTCGGGCACCTGCTCGGGCAGTGCCAGGCCCAACGTCGGCCACGCACCCTGGTTGGCCGGCTCCTCCTGCACCCAGAAGAACTCCTCGGCGTTCGGATACTCGTCGAGCGTGGCCCGCAGCCGGCGCTTGGCCAGCGGGTAGAGCTGCTCGATGCGCACGATGCCGACGTCGTCGCGACCGTCCTTGGCCTTGCGGGCGGCCAAGTCGTAGTAGATCTTGCCGCTGGTCAAAAGGATCCGCTTGACCCGTGCGCGGTCGCCGACACCGTCGGTGAACGTCGGCTCCTCCATCACCGAGCGGAACTTCTGCTCGGTGAAGTCGCGGATGTCGCTGACGGCTTCCTTCTTGCGCAGCATCGACTTCGGGGTGAAGACGATCAGCGGCCGATGGATGCCGTCGAGCGAATGCCGCCGCAACAGGTGGAAGTAGTTGGCCGGGGTCGACGGCATCGCCACGGTCATCGAGCCTTCGGCGCACACCTGCAGGAACCGCTCGATGCGGCCCGAGGTGTGGTCGGGGCCTTGGCCCTCGTGGCCGTGCGGCAGCAGCAGCACGACGTCGGAGAGCTGACCCCACTTGGCCTCACCGGAGCTGATGAACTCGTCGATGATGGACTGGGCGCCGTTGACGAAGTCGCCGAACTGCGCCTCCCACAACACCATTGCGTCGGGGTTGCCGACGGAGTAGCCGTACTCGAAGCCCACCGCGGCGTACTCCGAGAGCGCCGAGTCGTAGACCATGAATCGGCCGCCGGTCGGGGCGCCCTCCTCGTCGAGCGTCAGCAGTTCGAGCGGGGTGAACTCCGCACCGGTCTTGCGGTCGATGATCACCGAGTGCCGCTGGGTGAACGTGCCGCGGCGGGTGTCCTGACCGGTCAGGCGGATCAGCTTGCCCTCCGAGAGCAGGCTGCCCAGCGCGAGCAGTTCGCCGAACGCCCAGTCGATCTTGCCCTCGTAGGCCATCTCGCGACGCTTCTCGAGCACTGGCTTGACGCGGGGGTGCACGGTGAAGCCCTCCGGGACGGCGAGGTGCGCGTCACCGATCCTGGCGAGCAGCGACTTGTCCACGGCCGTACTGAGTTTCGTGGGCAGCTGCTGATCGGACTCGACGGACTCACTGGGCTCGATGGCATGCTTCTCGAGGTCTCGGACCTCGTTGAAGACGCGCTCGAGTTGGCCTTGGTAGTCGCGCAGGGCGTCCTCGGCCTCCTTCATCGAGATGTCGCCACGACCGATGAGCGCCTCGGTGTAGGTCTTGCGGACACCGCGCTTGGTGTCGATGACGTCGTACATCTCCGGCTGCGTCATCGATGGGTCGTCGCCCTCGTTGTGCCCGCGGCGGCGGTAGCACAGCATGTCGATGATGACGTCCTTGTTGAACTTCTGCCGGAAGTCGACGGCGAGCCGCGCCACCCACGACGCGGCCTCGGGGTCGTCGCCGTTGACGTGGAAGATGGGCGCTCCCACCATCTTCGCCACGTCGGTGCAGTACTCCGAGGAGCGCGAGTCCTGCGGTGAGGTGGTGAAGCCGATCTGGTTGTTGACGATGATGTGAATCGTGCCGCCGGTGCGGTATCCGCGGAGCAGCGCGAGGTTCAGCGTCTCGGCCACCACGCCCTGACCGGCGAACGCCGCGTCACCGTGCAGCATCAGCGGCACGACGGTGAACTTCTCGGGGCCGTCGGGACCGGTCGCCGGCTCGACGACGTCCTGCTTGGCGCGCACCAGTCCCTCGAGGACCGGGTCGACGGCCTCGAGGTGGCTGGGGTTGGCCACCAGGGAGACGTCGATGTCGTTGTCGCCGAACATCTGCAGGTAGTTGCCGGTCGCGCCGAGGTGGTACTTCACGTCACCGGAGCCGTGGGCCTGGCTCGGGTTCAGGTTGCCCTCGAACTCGGAGAAGATCTGGGAGGCCGGCTTGCCGACGATGTTGGCGAGCACGTTGAGCCGCCCGCGGTGGGGCATGCCGATGACCACCTCGTCGAGGCCGTGTTCGGCGGCCTGGTCGAGCACGGCGTCCATCATCGGGATGACGGTCTCGGCACCCTCCAGCGAGAAGCGCTTCTGCCCAACGTACTTCGTCTGCAGGAACGTCTCGAACGCCTCGGCGGCGTTGAGCTTGCTCAGGATGTACTTCTGCTCGGCAACGGTGAACTTGTCGTGCTTGACCTCGACGCGTTCCTGGATCCACTTCTGCTGCTCGGGCTCCAGGATGTGGGTGTACTCCACGCCGACGTGGCGGCAATACGCGTCGCGCAGCACCGACAGCACGTCGCGAAGCTTCTTGTACTCGGCGCCGGCGAAGCCGTCGACCTTGAAGACCCGGTCGAGGTCCCACAACGTCAACCCGTGGGTCAGCACGTCGAGGTCGGGATGGCTGCGGAAGCGCGTCTTGTCCAACCGCAACGGGTCGATGTCGGCCATCAGATGACCCCGATTGCGGTATGCCGCAATCAGTTCGATGACGCGCGCGTTCTTGTCGACGATCGAGTCGGGGTTGTCGGTGCGCCACCGGACGGGCTCGTACGGGATGCTCAGCTCACGGAAGATCTCGTCGAAGAAGTCGTCGGAGAGCAGCAGCTCGTGGATCTTGCGCAGGAAGTCGCCGGACTCCGCACCCTGGATGATGCGGTGGTCGTAGGTCGAGGTCAGGGTGATCAGCTTGCCGAGACCCATCTCGGCGATCCGCTCCTCGCTCGCACCCTGGAACTCGGCGGGGTACTCCATGGCGCCCGCACCGATGATGGCTCCCTGGCCGCTCATCAACCGCGGCACGGAGTGCACGGTGCCGATGGTGCCGGGGTTGGTCAGCGAGATCGTGACCCCGGAGAAGTCCTCGGCGGTGAGCTTGCCGTCGCGCGCGCGGCGCACGATGTCCTCGTAGGCGGCGATGAACTGGCCGAAGCGCATGGTCTCGCAGCCCTTGATGGCGGCGACGACGAGCTGGCGCCCGTTCTTGGTCTGCAGGTCGATCGCCAGGCCGAGGTTCGTGTGCGCCGGTGTGACGACGTTCGGCTTGCCGTCGACCTCGGTGAAGTGGCGGTTGAGGTTCGGGAAACTCTTGACGGCCTGGACGATCGCGTAGCCCAGCAGGTGGGTGAAGCTGATCTTTCCGCCACGGGTGCGCTTGAGCTGGTTGTTGATGACGACGCGGTTGTCGATCATCAACTTGGCGGGGATGGCCCGCACGCTGGTGGCGGTCGGCACTGCCAGCGACGCGTTCATGTTCTTCACCACCGCGGCGGACGCACCGCGGATGATCGACACCTGGTCCTCGTCGGGTGCCTCCGCGGCCTCCGCCTTGGCGGGCTCGGCCTTGGCGGGCTTGGCAGCCGCCGGCTCCGGCTTGGGAGCGGGCTTGGCGGCGCTCTTCGCCTCGGCCTTCGCCGTACCGTTGGTCGCGGCCTTGGCCGGACTCGTGGTCTGGGGCTTGTCGTCGCTCTTGGGCTCGGTCTTGGGTTCGGTCTTCGCGGGGGCCGACCCGTTGCCGTTCGTACTCGCCGTGCTCGTCGTCGGCGGGGAGCTCGACTCGGTCGACGGCTCCGGGGAGTAGTCGACGAGGAACTCGTGCCAACTCGAGTCGACCGACGAGGGATCATCGCGGAACTTGCGATACATCTCCTCGACGAGCCACTCGTTCTGTCCAAATGGTGAAGGTGAACTGCTCACGGCAGCTACTCGCCTCGATTCCTTCTAACTCCGCGGGCGTGCCGTCTGCCGCTCGCTCGTTCGCCATATGAAGGCTATCGCTTCGCTGGCGACCGGCGACGGTCAACGCCCTTACTCGACTGGAGCCGACGTCGATGGCGGCGTGCGCACGTCCATGGGGGACGCGCGCCCTACTTCTCCAACCCGGGCAGCACGTGCAGCGTCGCAGGCCACCGCTGGGGAGGACTGCCGAACGCGCCGCGCGCATTGGAGATGATCTTCTTGCCCATCGCCCGGTTGCCGACGCCGCCGATGACGGCACCGATGCCGACGGGGAGCAGCTTTCCGAACGCGATGGCACCGCGCTTGAGCGCGTACTTCTTGACGAAGAACTTCAGCAGCCGGCCGTTGAGCTGCGACACCGCGGGCAACGGCAGCGACGCCGCGCCGTCGGCCAGCCACCCGCCGCCCGTGCGGCCCGCACCGATGAGGTCGGCGACCGCCCGCTTGCCGTCGTCTCCGACCAACACCGCCAGCACCAGGGCACGCCGGCGTTCGCGGTGGTCGGCCGGAATGCCGTGGACCTCGGCGACCGCGAGCACGAAGACCGCCGTCGCCTCGAGGAACACCACCGTCTCACCGGCGACCGCCGACATCGCGACCAGAGTGCCGATGCCGGGGAACGCTGCCGCCGAGCCGACGGCTGCACCACTGGCCATGACGGCGGCGAGGTAGTGGCCTTCGAGCTTGTCGACGATCTCGGCCGGTGTCGCACCGGGACTGTGCTCACGGAGGCGGTCGACGTAGGCCTTGACCGCCGGGGCCTGGACGCGGGCGCCGCGTTCGATGATCTGCGACAGCGCTCGCGCGGCAACGCTCGGATCGTCGTCGATCTTGGCGGGTACCTGGCTCTTGGCACCGGAGCGAGCGCTCATTCTGGGCCTCCCCGTTCGCGGACTGGCCCGTCCAGGCTAGTCCGTCGTCGTACTACTCCAACGTACTGTGGGGCACCAGCGTGCCCGGCGGTGACGGCGGTCACCGTTCGCCCTGGGAAGAAAATCCTCGTAACCCTTGCTAACCACTTCCATGGCAGCATCTGGATACGTGGACCTCGAGAACAGCGCATCCAAGGCATCGGGGGTGCCCGACGACCGCGCGACGCCGAGCCGGCTACGGGTGATCGTGGTGCTCGGCCTGCTGGTGGCCCTGGGGCCACTGACGATCGACATGTATCTGCCGGCGCTGCCACAGATCGCCGAGGACCTCGTGGTGTCGTCGTCGGTGGTGCAGTTGACGCTCACCGGAACGCTGGCGGGTCTGGCGTTGGGCCAGCTGGTGATCGGTCCGCTGTCGGATTCGCTGGGCCGCCGCCGCCCGCTGATGGCAGGCATCGTCCTGCACATGCTGGCGTCGCTCATCTGCCTGGTCGCGCCCAACGTCGCGGTCCTGGGCGTCGCGCGCGGGCTGCAGGGCGTCGGTGCGGCGGCCACCATGGTCGTCGCCCTTGCCGTCGTCGGCGATCTCTTCACGGGCAACACCGCTGCCACCGTGATGTCGCGGCTGATGCTGGTCCTCGGCGTCGCCCCGGTCATCGCGCCGTCCCTCGGCGCGGCGGTGCTGCTGAAATTCTCCTGGCACTGGGTGTTCGCCGTGCTGGTGGTGCTGGCCGGGTTGCTCCTGTTGCTGGCCGCCTTGGCCCTGCCCGAGACGCTGCCCACGAGCCACCGCCGCCCGCTGCGCGTCCGCGGCATCCTCGGTACGTACGGCGAGCTGCTGGGTGACCGGCGGTTCGTCATCCTGGTCCTGGTGGCGGCGCTGGGCATGTCCGGTCTATTCGCCTACATCGCGGGTGCCTCGTTCGTGCTGCAGGGCCGGCACGGGCTCGACCAACAGAGCTTCGCCCTGGTGTTCGGCGCCGGTGCCGTAGCGCTGATCGGTGCCACCCAGTTCAACGTGGTGCTGTTGCGACGCTTCACACCGCAGACCATCACGGTGTGGGCACTCGGCGCGTCGGTGGCCGCAGGAACGGTGTTCGTCGCGCTGGCCGCGACCGGCGTAGGCGGCATCTACGCCTTCGTGCTGCCCGTGTGGGCGATCCTGGCCGCGATGGGCTTCGTCATCCCGAACGCGCCGGCCGTCGCGCTGTCGCGGCACCCCGACGCGGCAGGCACCGCGGCGGCGCTCCTCGGTGCGGGCCAGTTCGGACTCGGGGCGGCAGTTGCGCCGCTGGTCGGTGTGCTCGGCAACGACGAGCTGGCCCTCGCCGCGGTCATGACCGCCGGTTCGGTGATCGCGCTGCTCGCCCTGCTCGCGGTGGGGTCGACGACCTCGGCCGACGACGACGCCGTGCCCTCGGGCGCCGTCCCCGACGCCGCCTGAGGCGCCCGCGGCTGACTTGTCGTCCATCCGGCTGATCCGTAGCGTCGGCGGTCTGGCAACCCCCCGCTTGGTCGAACGAAAGCCGCAGATGATGAAGATCCCGCCGATGCCAGGGGTGCTCAGGCCCCGCACCGGCAACCCGTGGCACGCGCTGTGGGCATTGTTGGTCGGGTTCTTCATGATCCTGCTCGACGCGACGATCGTCGCGGTCGCCAACCCGTCGATCATGGACGCGCTGCACGCCGACTATGACGCGGTGATCTGGGTGACGAGCGCCTATCTGCTGGCCTACGCGGTGCCCCTGCTGCTCGCCGGGCGCCTCGGCGACCGGTTCGGCCCGCGCAACCTCTACCTGGTCGGGTTGGGCGTGTTCACCGCGGCGTCGCTGTGGTGCGGGTTGGCCGGCAGCATCGAGGTACTGGTCGCCGCGCGCGTGGTCCAGGGCGTCGGCGCGGCGCTGCTGACCCCGCAAACGCTGTCCACGATCACCCGGGTGTTCCCGCCGGAGCGGCGCGGTGTCGCGCTGAGCGTGTGGGGCGCCACCGCGGGCGTGGCGACGCTGGTCGGTCCGCTGGCCGGCGGCGTCCTGGTCGACGGCCTCGGCTGGCAGTGGATCTTCATCGTCAACGTGCCGATCGGCGTACTGGGTCTGGTGCTGGCGCTGATCTTCGTCCCGGTGCTGCCGACCGAGAAGCACGGGTACGACGTGATCGGCGTGCTCCTCTCCGGGGTAGCCCTCTTCCTGATCGTGTTCGCGCTCCAGGAGGGACAGTCGCACCACTGGGCCCCGTGGATCTGGGGCACGCTGGTGGCGGGCGTCGTGGCGATGGGCGCCTTCGTCTACTGGCAGTCCATCTACGACGCCGAGCCGCTGATCCCGCTGAAGATCTTCCGGGACAACGACTTCAGTCTGTCCAACCTCGGCATCGCGGTCATCGGCTTCGCGGTCACGGCGATGATCGTCCCGGTCATGTTCTACGCCCAGGCGGTCTGCGGACTGTCGCCCACCCGGTCGGCCCTGCTGACCGCGCCGATGGCGATCGCCTCGGGCGGGCTCGCGCCGTTCGTGGGCAAGCTGGTCGACCGGTCCCACCCTCGACCGCTCATCGGTTTCGGGTTCTCTGCGGTGGCGATCGCCTTGACCTGGCTGTCGTTCGAGATGACGCCTGCCACCCCGATCTGGCGGCTGGTGCTGCCGCTGATCCTGATGGGCGTCGGCATGGCGTTCATCTGGTCGCCGCTGGCGGCCACGGCCACCCGCAACCTGCCGCCGCGGTTGGCCGGTGCGGGATCGGGGGTCTACAACACCACCCGCCAGGTCGGCAGCGTGCTGGGCAGCGCGGGCATCGCCGCGCTCATGACGTCGCAGATCAGTGCGGCGCTGCCGAACCAGTCGGATCCCGGGGTGGGGCAGGGCGCGGTCACCCAGCTGCCGAGCGTCCTGCATGAACCGTTCTCCGAGGCGTTGTCGCGGTCGCTGTTGCTGCCCGCCTTCATCGCCCTGTTCGGCGTCGTCGCGGCGCTGTTCCTGCGTGGCTTCGGCGACCCCTCCGCACTGGAGGACGCGCCGCGCGGCGTCGGTCGACCGGTCGAACCCGACTACTTCCCCGACGACGACGACTACGTCGAGTACACCGTCGACTGGTCCGCCGGTGACGACGAGGAATGGGACGACCCCGACCGCGCGGTGCAGCGCCACGCCGAGGTGCTCGAGCGCGACGCACCCCCCGCCGACGGCAGCGCCACCTCGCCGCTCGCCATCCGCGTGGGACCCCCGGTGCCCGCCCCGGCCGTGACGTGGCATGCCGCGGACCACGTCGTCGACCACGACCCCGACACGGTGCCCGAATTGATCGACCTCGGCGCGCGGTACCGAACCCCGGAACCCATTCCCGCGCGCAACGGGCACTCTCCGTGGATCGATCTGCTCGACGACCCGGTCGACGGCTTCGTGACCTCGTCGAATCCCGAACCGATCAGATTCGGGCTCGACGGTTTCCACCTTGCCGAGGAGGTGTCGCCGGCGGCGTCGGCCGACGGGTCGGCCGGTCGGCATTCACGCCGCGAGGAGCCCCCGGCTGAGGACGCGGGCACCTACGGCAAGCACTCGATGCGCTTCCGCGACTAACTGGCTCCGAAGAGCACGGCGGGGTTCAGCGTGCCGCTGGCGTCGAAGGCGCCCTTGAGAGTTCGCATCGCCGCGACGTCCGCATCGGTACGTGACATCGTCAGATAGTCCCGCTTGCGGGTCCCGACGCCGTGCTCGCTGCTGACGTTGCCGCGATGCTCGGCGATCACGGCCATCATCGCCGCGTAGAGCGCCCGTTCGCGGTCGGCGTCGAGCACGCAGCGCACCAGGTTCAGGTGCAGGTTGCCCTCGCCGACGTGGCCGAACAGCACGGGAATGGCCTCCGGTGCATGTTCGGCCACCAATGCCGTAGCCGCCGAGGCGAATTCGCCAATCGCCGACAGTGGCAGGGACACGTCGAACTTCAGCGGCGGGCCGTAGACGCCGAGCACGTCGGCGACGGCCTCGCGCACCTGCCACAGCCGGAACTGGGTCGCGGAATCGACGCCCACGGCGGGCTCGCCGGTCAGCTCGGCGCCCTCCAGCAGGTCGGCCAGCCGTTCGGTGAGGTCGACGTCGCCCGCGAGCTCGATCAGCAGCTGCCACGCCCCGTCGACGGCGGGCCCGACGCCGGCGTGCTCGGCGGTCAGCGCGCTGGCCCTGGCGTCGACCAGCTCGAGGGCGGCGATCCCGTCGACGTCGCGGAACTCGCGTCCGACGGCGATCAGCGCGTCGAGGTCGTCGAACCCCGCCACGGCCGTCACGCGGTGGGCGGGGGCGGGGTACAGGCGCAGGTCCAGACTCGTGATCACCCCGAGGGTGCCCTCGGCGCCGACGAAGAGGGAGGCGAGGTCGTAACCCGTGTTGTCGCTGCGCACTTCGCTGTGGCGGCGCACCACCGACCCGTCGACGAGGGCCACTTCGAGGCCCAGGACCTGCTCGCCCATGTTGCCGTAGCGGACCGTGCGCAGCCCGCCTGCATTGGTCGAGGCCATGCCACCCACGGTGGCCGAGTCCCGGGCGGCGAGGTCGACGCCGAACACCAGGCCCGCGTCGGCGGCGGCGCGCTGCACGGCGGCCAGGGTGACGCCCGCGCCGACGCGGACGCGGCGCTCGACGACGTCGACCTCGCCGACGACGGTGAGGCGCTCGGTGGAGAGCAGCACGTCGTCGTGCTCGGGCACCGTGCCCGCGACCAGCGAGGTGCGCCCGCCCTGAACCGTCACGTACGCCCCGGCGTCGCGACAGGTCCGAAGGACCGCGGCCACCTCCGCGTCGGACCCGGGCCGCACCAGCGCGCTCGCCCGGCCCCGGTAGCGGCCCGTGTAGTCGACGCAGCGGCCGGACAGCACGTCGGGATCGGTGCTGACGTACTTGGCGCCGACGATCGCCGCGAGCTGGTCGGTCAGGTCGGTCAGGTCGTCACTCACTGCGTGGGTCTACCACACGCCGACGGCGCGGCCAGCGACAGGAACGCCCCGAGCTCGATCAGCCCGGCCGGGGTGGCAGGCAGGTAGTCCGTCAGCAACCGCGACCGCACGATCACCGCCGCGTACTTGGCGCGGCTCACCGCGACGTTGAGGCGATTGCGGTTGAGCAGGAACGAGATTCCGCGCGGCACGTCCTCGGCCGAGGATGCGGTCATCGACACGAACACCACCGGGGCCTGCCGGCCCTGGAACTTGTCGACCGTGCCGACCTGCACGTCACCCAGATCGGCGGCGTCCAGACGTCGCCGCAGCATCACCACCTGGGCGTTGTACGGGGTGACGACCAGCACGTGCTCCTGGCCCAGCGGGGTGGTGTCCGACCCGTCGGTCCACGACCGGCCGAGCAGCTGGCGGATCTCGGCGACGATCGCGTCGGCCTCCTCCGGACTGTCGGTGGAGTTGCCGTCGTGGTCGACGTCGAGCACGCGTACGCCGGGGGCCACGCCGTCGAGGTGACGCGCCGCGCTGACCGACTCCATCGCACGGAGGCGGCCGTCGTAGGACAGCCGCGACACGGGCCCGCACACGTCGGGGTGCATGCGGTAGGAGAACTCGAGGAAGTAGCCGCGTTCCGGTGGCAGGGTGTGGTGGCCGTCCACCAGCCAGCCCAGCGCAGAGTGGTCGACGGGTGCGGGGTGGGTGCCCTGGCTGACCTGCGGCAGCTGCTGCGGGTCGCCGAGCAACAGCAGGTTGCGCGCGGCGCTGGCGACCGCGATGGTGTTGGCCAGGCTGTACTGGCCGGCCTCCTCGACCACCAGGAGGTCGAGCGCGCCGCGGGGGATGCGGCCCGCATTGGCGAAATCCCATGCGGTGCCGCCGATCACACCGCCGGCAGGATCGGCGACGAACGCGGCGTAGTCCTTCTCGGCGACGTCTCTCCACCGGGCATTCGGACTCTTCTTCTTGCCCACCCGGTCGGGGTCGACGCCCGCGTCGACGACGCACCCGAGCAGGTTCTCCACCACGGCGTGCGACTGGGCGACCACCCCGACGCGCCAGTGTTGCTGCTCGACCAGTCGACTGATCACCTGAGCCGAGGTGAACGTCTTGCCGGTGCCCGGCGGCCCGTGCACGGCCAGGTACGAGGAGTCCAAGTCGAGCAGGGCGGCGGTGATGTCGGCGGCGACCACACCGGTGCGGGGGAGCGGGCGGCCGCTCGCGGTGCGCGGCGGACGGCGCAGCAACACGTCGACGACGGGGTCGGCGGGCAGGTTGGGCAGGCCCGCGCCGATCAGGGCGGCCGTGGCCTCGATGGACTCCTGCATGGGGCGGGTGTTGATCGGCGGCCCCGGTGTCAACGCGAACGGCACCTGGTCGAAGGTCTCACCGTCCTTGGGCTGCTTCTCCACGATCAGCGCCTCCGTGGGCGCCTCGGGATCGTCGCATTCGAGGACCTCGACGCCGGCGAATCCACGGCGGTCCGGGTCGTCGGCGAATCCGGCCGGAGCGGGTGGCTCGTAGAGCGCGTACATGGTGCGCGCCAACTCGCCGGTGGCGATCTCGCCGAACAGGCGGACGTGGCGTTGCGGTTTGCGTGCCCGCGGCGGCTGATGCCAGTCGGCGACGATCTCGGTCCGGTCGGCGACGAACACGTCACCGTCGGAGGCCCATTCGTCGACGGGACTGTTGACGCGGTCGAAGTGTGCCCACCAGAAGGGCTTGTCCTCGCGTTTGTGATAGCCGCGGGCGGCGGCCACCATCGCGACGGCCGTCTGCTCGGGGG
>Ga0102593_1001437_pt1 | contig 23425 bp, 25 predicted proteins | sample AraplaCol_mMS_r2_2_FD_76862 | JGI IMG/M metagenome (GOLD analysis project Ga0102593, IMG submission 76862) | Arabidopsis root microbial communities from North Carolina, USA - plate scrape MF_Col_mMS_r2 (SPADES assembly) (version 2) | ecosystem: Host-associated > Plants > Roots > Endosphere...
ATTTCAAGTCATTGTGATATTTTGTTCTATAGGTCAACTGGTATTTTGCATGTTTATTTCAAGGGTGTCTGTCTCCACTGTTGACGAGTTTGCTCGGGCTATTCTTCGCAATGAATCGTATTCGTAAGTTTTGCCGAATCTGACCTTTGGCACTCCACCGGTTTTAGGCATTACAATTAGCTACAGACTATATATCCAATTGACCTATTCAAATACCAATCATCAATTCAGAGCCCAATTATCGGCATAAATAGTGGATATTGCAGGTCGCGTATACAGTCGGATGTATAAGGCAAGTGCTACGAGAAGGAGCCACTCCTGAACTGTGGAATGTGGACACCCAGAACCTTGAAGATTCATTTTCGGAACCGCACATGAAGGGAAGAGTCTGTTTTCTGGCTGGCTGAGATCATTCTGAGCTGGTGATTACACTGAGTTGACTTGAGACGACATATTCATGGCTATTCTTGAACATCGAGCTCGATATCTTCGTGGGCCACTAGTACTCTATTAATTGTGAGAGACCTTTGTGCTGGGCCATGCGAGACAATACCACTTGAAACACTTACTGGTGGCCAAAAGGTTCTTTGGATTTAGGAATATAAGGGGCCAGGTACCCTGGCGTAAGTTTGAAGCATCATATACCAGCACTGGAATACGGCCAGAGTGGGATTAAAGCGACCGGAGTTAAGAATCATTCATATGCTACGATAATGTATATTTCTTAATATATTCAGATATTCGGTTCAAAGCTATCAAAGGCCGGGGTAGGCCAATTACATCTGCCAGAACCTGGAACTATGATCTTGAGCACCTTCGAAAAAGCCAATTAAGACCGTTATATAATCATCCTCAAAAGCCTAATAGCTCTGACGTATTCAAAGCTCCATTCGAATATGACTTTTAAATACAGTTGACGGGGCGATCAGGCTCGCAGCCTTACTGATCATTCGGGTAACTCGCATGATGTCGTCGAGAGTGATTTCTTCTTCAGACTTCTTCCAACCCAACTCACTTGGAAGGCGCTCGTTCACTAAAAGTCGAATATATCAGTATTAATGTCGGCCTGGAGCTTCGGCATGTACTGACAGAAGAAATATTCTACCATTGTCCGGTTCACCTCGCCAGATGTGAAGTTCCCAAAGGCAATGATCGGTGCAGCAATCTCACCAAGACTAAACTGTTCAGTCTTGAGGGTAAATTTGTACTGCGGGTTGAATGCCTTTGAATTTATCTGGCGGGCTATCTTGCTATTGGCCAGCATGGCAGGAGTCAAGATTTCAGCAGTCCAATATGCCCTGCTCTCGTTGAAGACAGTCTCATTGAAGATGTGGTTGCTTCCGAAGTAGTCATCTGCTCGACTAATGATGAGTCAGTATAAAGTAGTAGTAGCGTTGGTCTTAGTTCCGTGGCACTTTAAGTACACTCGGTATTCACTCAGTGCGGTGATGGTGTTTTCGTGGAATTGGAGAAAGAAACCAGAGATAATTACCTCAAGCTTCCATCATGCTCTAAGACATTGTGGCGGTTCAGATGGTCCCTGGCCGTTCAATGTTAGACACTATCCTTTGGAGACGGGTAAGTGGGATAGCTTTATATGTTTAACAGTGTAAGGAGCTCACAAGGTGAAGTACGTCGCATTAGCCTCTGGATTGGCAACCACGCCCATATCAAACATCAAACTAGAGAGTGAAGTGTTGAAATTCAGAGCATCATGGAGACCCTCAACAAGAGTCTCTCTCGTGATGTTTCTACCATCATGCGGGAGAAACCCATGGTTTGCGAGTGTATTCATCATTGGACAGGGACCACGAACTCCTGGAATTAGCTTTCTTTTTCAGCTAAGAACATAGTCGGATAATTACAGTCATTGCTACCCGTAGGCTTCCAGTGCGCAGTGGCTGCCTTGCCATTATCGTGACCGGGATAGGCGGACACCCAAGGAAGGGTGACAAGTAAGTATGCGATCTTCATGTTTGAATAAAGTGAAAATATAGTAAAAGTGCGATGAATCGAGAGTCGCTAGATCAGCCTTGACCAACGAGAATGAGTGAAGATTGGATTGGAAAACCAGTTCAAAATGAGATCAGAGTAGATTTTGAATGGTATCGAACTGTCTGATAGGTGATTAGATATATGTCCATTGTAATAGTTGGAGCACCGAAAACTTATAGTCGGCGGCTTAGGTGATGACTGGCCTGACGCTGCTTTGCACGATACTGGGAAAACTATGCCAATGAGGGTACATTACATCTACACTAGATACTGTACGCAGTATGTACGGAGTATTGTGTGAGAAAATGCAGGTCCTTGTTGAATACTTCTTGGCTTGACCACCAAAGATCCCAATCATTGACATTGCATTACGCAAGACTGGCCCATTCGTATAGTAGTTGGCCAATCAGTTCACAAACAATGTCATCGTATTCGTATATATGTCCATATTGAGACGACAGCGGCTTGCATGCTACGCCATGAAACACTTTTGTGGCGCTGTCTGAATAATTTCTGCCTGCAAACTTGCTGTAATTGAAGTTTTGATATGGCGTGCATATCCAAGGCTGCCGCCAAATTTCGAGTCCATATTCTGAGCATGTTACGAATACGAGGGTGTACATGTATTAATCCATGTTCCTACTTCACTGTTTTGTAATGCTATGCCTCAAGTGTACAATTGGGTTAGTGCTAATAGTTAATAGAAAAGCGCCAAAAATGCTTTTGTGAGGTATCTGACGTGAAATGTCTGCGAGTGGTAATGCTATTCTCGCCACCACATTTCAATTCAGTGTCTAGTTAAACCCTTTATTCGCAACCGATATCTATTCTCATGTTTGGCAGTGCGCTCCAAAGCTAACAACAACCTTTAATATTGCAAGCTCACGTCCATGCTTATATTGCTGGTGTCTGGTAATAAATAAGCAAGAAATGCACGGCACAAATCTCAGCATTGAGTTGGTCTCTTCCACCAGTGATCAGGTCTGTCTTCCAACCCTTTTGGTCATCATTCCTCTGTTGTAACATATCTTCTGACGCTTATTCAAGACAAATGCAAAAGACAATGTTGAGACTTACTGTTCTGGAACGTGGACTGCTCAACTGAAGTCCTTTTTACGATGGGTTATAACCCCATTAGGGGCTTGCATTACTGTTTATGGCCTGAACGTGATTGCATGGGGAGGCATGTTGTTTCTCTTAATGTGCAATGCGGCACCTGCGATGTGTCATCCAGACTGCAACAGCCTCAATTCTCCTCGTCGGACTTGGATAGAGATCGATTCACAGATTTTGAATGCATTATTCTGTGTGACTGGCTTCGGACTTGCTCCTTGGAGATTGCGTGACCTTTATCACTGGGTTTCCTGGCGGCTTTGTTTTTCGGAAAATTTAAAATGGAAGGGACTCGGTTCTCTTGCAGAAATTCATACGAATTGGTTTGTCAGGAGTACTCAGGGCAAGTTACTTCCTACTAAAGCCGACGATCAACCCATCGGCCGCTCTACACCATTATGGAAAATGGATGTAGTGGTCTGGAGCAACATGCTGAACACTATTTTTCAAGTTTGTCTTGCAACTTGTATGTGGGCAATGAACTGATTCAATCGACCTTCATGGACTACTGGGTTGTTTGTCGGTCTCGCTTGCGTTGCTGCCGGTATCTCTGGTATTATCATGTGGTTGGAGAAAAGAAGGATGAAGAAGGCCAGCGAGGACCTTGGCGCTCTGTTGGTTGTCCCAAAGGGAGCACTACCGGTTCCTGGTGTATCCTCAAGTGGTAGCGGTGGATATTTCCTTGTGAGATAAGAGATCTGAGAGAGTCAATATAGTTTTAAGGATACTTTTGTTAAAGCATGAAGAATTAATGCGCTCGTAAGCAGATAATCTCTAGTTCCTCTCGCCCAACTTTCTAAACCACCACAGATATCCAGGGCCTACCTCGCTCTCGAATCAGCTGCCATTGACGATTCAAATAAACAAATATAAGGCCAATTAAGTCTGTAACTGATACTCTTATTCAATACCGCAAGTTGATTCACATAAAATTGTAAAAATGTCATTTCTTGAGGGCCAAATGCTATCAAGAACACAGTTACGCAGATACTATGTTCTCAGCACGAAGGACCCTTTCAAATCGCTCGATGATCATGCACTTATCCTCGTCAGTCAAGCTCATACTTCCTGTCTGATACTCTGCATCTTTCAGTCGTGCTCTCAGAATAGCTTTCCGGTTATTTGCGCTCAAAGCAGCGTCGATACTTTTAGTTATTCCATGAAATGGATAAGCGACCAGTCCCAAGCCAGCTGTATGACACTCGAGTTAATCAACACCGACCCCCCAGCAAGAGGATAGTCGAATACTTACCTGATGGTACCTTTGTCGCGAGTCCAAGGGTACCTTTGATGAGACCTTTGGCTGCTCCAGCCACGCCCTCCTCTCTAGCCCCCTTAACAGGCTGGGTGAAGAGGTCCGTAAAGCCATCAGTAATGCCGTCGACAAAGTTCCTTCCACCGTAAATGGCTCCGGTTCTCCAGTCTTTTATAGCTTCGTACTCCTTGGGCTGCTCTCCGTATAATCGAGGCGCTTGTCGGAATCCCTCCGCTGCAGCATATGGAATATCGACCACTACACCTTTGAAGTATGTTGCAGTGAACTTTCCAAATCCCCCCAGAGTTGCCCCTGCCATGTTTCCTGCTACAGCCAGAGGATTACGCTTTTGGCTTCTAATAGATCGAGTGTCCAGCATATCGGGAGTTGAAGAGTTCAAGTTTTCCCTGGGAAGTGGCTCACTTGAGTGTGATGATGGTCGTCTTCGGGCTGGCGCTGAATGAACACGTAAACTCTGCCCTTCTGAACGATCTGGTGCACGACCGCGTCTATATTCCTTGTAAGGATTATAGACCATCCCGCCGGTGGATGACAACATTTTGGATCCCGTTTCAATAGACGCGGACAGAACTGCTGTCAATGGGTCCCAACGGCGATTTTGTATGTAGATGGGATTTATCTCAGCGCTACAAAGGTCAGATACATAAACCTGGCTGGTGATGGCAGGGAAATGCATACCTTCTCATGTGTCTCTCTTCTATTTTCCTGCTCTCAATCAAGGTCTGAGCTGCGACTTTTGATAATTGGAATTTTCTCTTCCCTTTCTTACATATCAAGCCTGCAACCTGGGCTGGGAGCAACTTGCATTTCATTTTGTTCATCGGGAGATTATTATAGAAAGATTCCACGGCGGAAAAGACACCAGTCTCTGTCTGCATCTTCTCTGCCATTTGAAGGGCGGCAATCTTCGCTTCAGGCGTCAGACAGAACTGAATAGCGGCTGCTAGTGCCTGGGGGGTGAGTGTAGCGTGTGCTAATGGACTAGGGCCGGCACCGGACCTCGCAATCATATGGCCCCAGAAAGGCTGACTGAAAAAATTCATCAGTACTAGTGGAATCTCCAGAGGATTTCGAGATTGAGACTGACTCTCCAAAGAAAGGCACGATAGCCGTTGGAACGCCATTTTTCAAGCCACAGGCAGTCGTACCAGCACCACCATGATGCACAACAGCAGCGACATGTTGGAAAAGCCACTCATGTGGACAATCCTGGATGTAAAAAACATTCAGGTTTGAGATACCAGCCAGTTTACTCCATCCACTCGATACAATGGCTCGAACTCCTGCAAGTGAGATTGCATTTAATACTGTATCAATGAGCTTTTCGGAATCGTCGACCACAATACTACCAAAGCCAATATAAACCGGCGGTGGGCCAGATTTCAAGAACTCTACGAGTTCAGTGGATGGAGTATATGGTGGGGGTTCTCTGAAGAAAAACCCACACACATCTATAGAAAATTAGTACAATGTCACATGGCTTTTTGATCTCTAAGTACCAATATGGGATGGCCAATCCTGTGGCTTTGGCACTAAGGCAGGCGACCAGCAATAAGTGAATGGGACTTTCAGAGCCTCGGCCAAACCGGGTCCTTCCATTGAAGAAATAGGATCCAGCCCTATTGAAACGCGCCATTTATTTATCACATCACCTAGTCTACTTCAGAGTCAGTGGAAAGGCTTCGATGATGCCATCAATATAAAAAAAGTAACTCACCCCTGCCACGTCAACCATTCAACCACGCCATAGGAAACCCAATTTGCTGTCGGAGTCTTCATGTTTGATGCATACAAATTGGCTAGAGGATGCGGGAATGCCCTGGTGCTGCTCCATGGCATCGTGAACATCAGGTGGACTGGGATGCTCATTGCCTGTGCACAATGGATGTGAGCAAAGCTAGGCGGATTGGCGATAATTGCATCTGCGACAAATGGTATCTTGGTATAGGGATCATTCTCCAGGCAAGACCTCCAGCAACCCTCAAGCATCGTTGCCATCATGGTTTGCTTTCTTCGAATTTCGCCATCGCGCAATGTCTTCATTTGGGGAATCAGACCAGGGTTCTTCACCATGAATGCCATGAGCTCAGCTGGGTCTCCACCTATTGGATAACATTCCAATCCTGCTTCATGAACAAAGTCCACGAATACATCATGTGTGGCGATACGAACACGATGGCCGTCCTTCTTCAATGCTGATCCGAGTGCAACAAATGGCTGTACATCTCCTCTGCTTCCAACGATCTGAATTACTATGTTGAGCTTGAATTCACAAGACGAGATCTTCTCTGGGACTTCGGGGATGTAGTCAGGGGGAGGATTGTGAATATCTTCTTGTTGCAAGTCGATGATCTTTGCGAGGGTCCTGGCGACCTTTGACTCGAGGTTTACATCGATACGGCCATTGGCTATGAAGAAGATTCAGTGAATTTTCTCGACCAAAATGAGTGCCAAATTCGTCACGCACCTTGCAAGCTACCGGCTTCTTTCGTCAACTCATTTTCCACAACTAGAGAATATGTTGGGGGCCTTTCCGCGTAATCAGGAACGTCGGCAGGGAGCTCCACTGGCCCCATATCAACTACTCGAGACTGCGACATGTATATTGGGTATGGAGTGAAGGGATGGAAGAGAGAAAGACTGCGCGAGAGTCGGGTTCCAACCTATTATAAGGTTATAGATACCAAGGACTCCAAGTAAAGTGTGGAGAAGGAACGGCGGTCAATGAAATCGTATTGTAAGTCCTGTTCAGAACAGAACAGAATCCCTCTGAATGAAATATCGCTGAACTCGAGAAAAATCGCTACAGTAGTACAGTACATATGAATTCGTTGATACGAGAAGTACGTGGGGCTGGTAACTAGTGGATACAATATTCTGGATCTGACCATGTATACTCGTACTCGTATTCATGACTATTTAGTTATTCAACAAGAGCCCACTTTGTTAGGCTGTAACGAATCTACTGCGTGGTACCTAGTTCATTCTAAATTTAATAATTAGGTAGAGAAGGCTACTTGATTGCTGGAATTAGAAACCTGTATGGTACACAAACTTCCATGATTGAAATATCTGGTCAAAGAAAGAGGACAAATAGTAACCCTTAAGCGTGGTCAAATTCGACAGAACCGATGTTTTCACGGTGGCATTCTCCTTATCCTGCTAAGACCGTCAAATTTCTAGCACTATGGAACCATGACTATTTGCCACTAGATGCCCATTATCCGGTTGTCTGGCTGAAGCGTCCCTTGGCATTGTTATCTAAACTTCTAACAGGAACACAAGATATTCATCCTCAGTATACAAAATTGAGCAAGTCCCGAAAACATCAGAGCATCAATAATCTAGAGATATGTGGATCAGGTTAACGTTTTGGGCTTCAGTAGACTTTCATCCGGAACAACTCTGTTTAATGACTGAGCGATAGATCAATGCACAATCAAAACCTTATGGACTTTCCCAGCAACTATATAAACTGATCAAATTCAAGATCATCAGATTGAGTATTTAACAATCTCGACACCAAAAACATAATGATTCTGTAGCGTGCTTATCACGATGATTCTAATTGAAAATCAAGAGAAGTAGAAGACAGAAAGAGGCTTTCTACATATAGACAGCCTCAGGCACGCGCCATTGTGGCCTGAGGCCTAGTAGCCTCAAGCCTGTTATATCAGTCTGTTTTGATTGGGAGTTCTCAAAAGCTAAACCCAGAATGGATTGGCAATAGTGCAAGTCGAATGCAATCACCGTGATTGCAACCTTTAGATAGCATAGCCCTAGTTGACCGTGCACAATGTATATATGACTAAGGCGGTACGCCGAGTGGTCGGCGAGTCGGAGTCGGGGGCCTATCGGCTTTGGCTACTGAATCCGGGGAACGTACACGAACTCCGAAAATCTAAGAGGGACCAAGCAAAAGGAATATTCAAACTGATCGCTTCTAGAAGGGCTAAAAGGGAATGAAAGGGCGAGACTCTCCGATATCGCGGGGGGTCCAAGTGAATCATCGCGGGCGGTCTTATCCTAAATAGGTTTAGCGTTGTCATGCGAAGGGCGTGCAGCTGCGATTTGCATTTCTCGGGACTCTCCACCTTTTCCTTTGTGGCATGGCGAATCCGTATTGATATTGAAGGATGACGTCTCTTTTATACGAACTTCCTCTAATAGACCACGCTGAAAATAGTGGCTTTGGTGAATACGATGCCCCTCTCACAGTCTCAGTCTCAACCTCAGCCTCAGATATCTGACCCAACTGTCAGCCCCATGACATGCGACTATGACTGATGGGCTTTATCGGTCCACGGCACAAGCGTCTTGGGGGGAACCGGCCAACGTGCGAAGGCCCGATTGACGGGCCTCTTAGCGCCGCATGTGGCCCCCGACCATAGGAACCAGACTCCACTGTTGATTATTCACCCTGCCTACTCTCTACCCCGGACCAAGGATTGCCCCCTCTCGCAGACCGACTCTTTCTCCGTCATCCTACATTTCCCTGCTCCTATCTGCTGGTGAGGTGCTCAGGAAGATTTAATTCCTTCATCTCTCAGTGGAAGGAAACGGTTATATCTTTCCTTCAATGGAGTATTTCGATTTTGAAGGCGCCTCATCGGCCCATGAGTCTAACCATCAAAGTGACGATGTTGCCTCTGTTGAGCTAGAGTTTGATGAGCCTGAAGAACAGACGGATAGATTCAACTCGCTGCTTCATGACCAGGAAGATCTGCCGCTTGAGTTTCCCATAGACCCGCCTGTCCCGGAGTCGGCCGAGCAGAATGCGGAAGTTCCTGTTGGCCCCGATCAAGACACCGGAGTCTACCCCATGTTCCGAGCCCAAGAGCCCTGTGACTTTTGCCGCCGCATGGGCCTTGACTGTTTTATTGCAAAGAGAGGTGTTATGCAAGAAAAGGGTTGTACCTGCTGCATCTCCCTCTGGCGTGAATGCAGTTTCAAACATGCCAGAGTTCCTGGCCGTTTCCTTCAGACCTTACAGCCAGTGACTGAGAATGCCTACATTCCGGAAGGAAGTCTAACCGGGCTCAAGGCTCTCAAATCAGTTTCGTATAACACCTTTGGTGACGACCCCGATGGTCGATCCCGCAAATCCAGTGCCCGGTTTTCTCGCAAGGCCGTCAATATCTTGAAGAGTTGGCTTCGTGAACATAACGAGAATCCATATCCCACCGAACTCGAGAAAGATCAACTCAAAGAGAGTACTGGCCTGACACGAACTCAGATTGCCAACTGGTTGGCCAACGCTCGTCGTCGAGGCAAGGTTCCTCCCGCCGGGACCGAGTCGCCCGGTTCGGGAGCTGTCAACATCCCCGGTCAGCAACATCCAAGAGATGTGTCTCTCATGACTCCTCTTGAACGTTGGAAGTACTCTCCTCCTGAGAACGAACCTGCCACGATCAGCGATATTAACCGTGCCTTGGCCAATCCCCCCTTTGATCCCGCGCGTCAACGTCAGAAATCTGGTCACGTGAGGCGCCGGCCGGGGTCCAGTACCAATGACTCAAGCCACGCCAGCTCCGAACATAAAAGATATACCGCCTCGGGTAGTAGTTTGGATACCAGTCGTTCTTCTCTCTCTGACTTATCTTTTGCTTCTGCCTTTTCCCACAGGTCCTCCCTGGGCTCTTTCGGCTCAATGGATCGCAAGGAACGTCGTCGTCGTCGCAAGACATCTACACCTATCAACACTTTCAATCAACAAAAGGCTCGAGCATCTCGTCCTTTCCAATGTACCTTTTGTACAGATTCTTTCGCAGCTAAATACGATTGGCAACGCCATGAAAAGTCAATGCATCTTATCCTTGACCAATGGACATGTTCTCCACATGGCGGCATAACAGAGGAGAACAATATACTTCGTTGCGTCTTTTGTTCCATTGCCAATCCAGACAAAGAACATATGGAGACACACAACTATATCAGCTGTCAAGAAAAGTCTCTACAAGAGAGAACTTTCTTCCGGAAGGATCATCTGAATCAACACCTTCGCCTCATGCACAATGCCAAATTCCAACGATGTATGGACAAATGGCAGAGCAGTATCACCGAAGTCAAGTCTCGTTGCGGATTCTGTGGGACTACCCTACTCACTTGGAAGGACCGAGTCGACCACCTTGCCGGCCACTTCAAGAATGGAGCCAACATGGCCCAATGGCAAGGTGACTGGGGCTTTGAGCCTTGGATCCAAGAACGCGTGGAGAATGCCATTCCTCCCTTTATGATTGGCTTTGAATGGCGTTCTCCTAATCCTTGGACCACCGATGGAAACCCTCCCGCGCTGCCTGTCCCGATGGATGCCAACTGCTATCATCGCCTGTCGCGTGAACTGACGACTTACATTCACAACCAAACGGCGCAAGGAATCGTCCCGACAGATGAGATGCTGCAAAGCGAAGCTCGTCGTGTAATTTACTGCACTGATGACCCTTGGAATCAGACTTGTGCAGACAATCCTATCTGGCTGGGTATACTGAAACGCGAGACAGGGCTCGAAGCCCCAGCAAACGATGAGAACATCCAATTTTCCGATCTAGGTCTCCAGCCTCCATATGCTGCTGTCAAAAGTGGCCCGCGAGGTCCTGCTCAAGAGGCCAAGCCATTAGCGACAACGAATTTCCCAGGTGCACTTCCGAGTCCCGCGGTGTCAAGTCCTGGCATCCGGAGTCCCACCTACCCTGGAACAGGCTTTTCATCTGCAGCAGCCAGTCGACCAGGTAGTCTGTCAGGGAGCTACGCAGGAAGTTCAGGGATGATATCAGCTGGGGTTCCAGCCTTCGCTTCTGATTGGGGCAGTAGTATGACTGGTGGCCAAGCCTCATCCTCCTCAGCACCCGCTGATGGAGGGGCACATGATCCACTCGTGCAGATGGGCTTTGATCCAGCCTTCCTGCAACGTCTTAATGATAACTACAGTGAACTTACGCCACCAGATATTGATGGTATGGACCTTGGTGAGCCAGATGACTATAGCGACAAGGGAAAACAGCCGTGGGTGGATGCAACGTCACAAGCCCAGCCTGGAATGGTGCCTGCCTCAGATTCGATTGTTATGGACCACCTCTCTCAAGAAGGCGGCGCTCCTGCATCGAATGCAGCCCAACCTGGGATGCCTGCATTCCAAGATAATATTGGAAACTTTTAGATATTGTGATGGCTATAACTATGATGCATCTGAAATTGAGCGGAACCAGCAAAAAAGTTTATATTCAGCTTTGGAATGATTGGACGACAGAAAGCATACAGTATGATAATTGCGAATCAAATCTTTTTTTTTCTTCTACAATATTAGAAATCAATTGGCGATTTGTTTATACTAATACTAATTACCTTCACTTCCTATCTCCCATTTCTGACGACTTCATGGTGGGTGGCCCGATTGAGAATTCAACCCTAAACTAATAAATGAACACCCCACCATCCTCAAACTCAACGAGACTTTATACGCTGGGACATCTCGAAATGCTTCAAATCTGACTTATGCATTGTGTACCTGGTCCACTCATTCATTATACACGTGGGGCCCCGGGCTTTGCATTGAAATTGAATTGGACCAATTTTGCCGTGCGCATGCTTTGACTCATACCTTAGGCCACGAACTGGTCACTCAGGTTATTATCCACAGTGGATCCCTTCTTTCAGACCTAGAAGCCTGATTGTTGACTTTCTATTCGGTCGATTCCCGAGATGTTTAATCTTTGATTGACTCAGATGTGCTGGGCACACGTAGCGGTGTCATCTATAACGCAGCTGCATAGGTTCATCCACCGTAAAGACTAAACTAACCCATCTGCGTTATGCCGATGTTCAAGCAAGCCCTGTCTTCAATAATTTTCCTCTACATTGTAGTTTAATAATGTTGTCTACTTCGCGTATGCAAGGCCTGTTCGTGTCTTTCGTCACATCGCATATATTATTTCTTCCATTGGCTTAGTAGAAATTCCAACCCTCGGGCTTATAATCACCCCAATATATGAGACGCGTAGCTCGTCATGGATCTAATCCTTTCCAAAACGAGGTTTTAACGTCAAAGAATGAGTTCCGACGCCGACGCCACATAATTCCTGATGTGCGATTGGTTGGTTCACAGATCAAGATCCAAGACCCCGGTCAAATGCTTCAGGTGCTTTTGCATTCGGATTGATAGAAGGTCTCTTGACCGTATTTCTAGTTCACAGACCTCTTTGAGGTACTTTCATCACGAGCACCGATACTAGCCAGAAATAAGCACCCTTTGTCACTTGTGATCAGCTTTGGGGGCCGTGGATGGAATTGTGATGTACTATGCTTTGATATTGCTTAGTATGAATTTTCGCTCTTCGTATAGCTGCGATTTATCCCTAGGCTTCCGTAACTGAAGGCAGAAAGGTGGAAGACTTCGCTATATTCGATCTCATTAAGGTCAATAGGGCGTAGATACGAGAACAAGCAACAAGGATAGGTACTAGTACAGGTGGGTGGTTCGATTTTGGGTAGATGATACTTGTTCTATAAATCAACGGATGGCGCGAATATTTTCTACATGACAGTCCTTATCCAGAAAATTACACTGCATTGGAATAGTATCGACTCAATAAACATGAGATTCAACGTTAGAACTTCGCTGCTGTTAATATTTTGCTTGGGCAAATGGGTTGATGCTGCGACGGTCTTCTTCCCTCTGGTGTTAACATGGAAGAATACCAGTGTTGCAGGGGATATCAGACCAGTGATTCGTTCAAACAACCAATTTCCTGGGCCTGAGCTCAAACTTAAAGAGGGCGATAATGTTCAATTTGCTGTTACGAATCTATGCCCTTTCAATGTGACTGTACACTTCCATGGTAAGACTCTAATCAAGAATAAAACAGCAATTGGACTAATATATGACACAAGGAATTGAACAACTTGGAACCCCTTGGTCTGACGGAGTACCTGGAGTCTCGCAGCGCCCTATCGCTACAGGAAAATCTTTTCTTTATAAATGGACAGCTCATCAATTTGGTGCTTACTTTTACCATGCTCACCATCGAGGCCAATTGGAAGATGGTCTTTATGGTCCAATCTACATCACCCCGTCAGCAGATGAACCTAGGCCTTTTGATCTGATTGCTTCAAACAACACCCAAGTCCAAGCTATGCTGGCAGCTGAACAGAATACATCCCCCGTCTTGCTCTCTGACTGGCGTCTATTGACTTCGGAGGAAATATGGGCTGCAGAAGTAGCATCAGGGGTTGACTCTTATTGTGTTAATGCACTTCTTATCAATGGAAAGGGTGCGGTGTCTTGCTTGCCGCGCGATCTCATCAATTCTTTGATAACGCCAAATGTTGCAGCAGTCTTGGGGAACTATAGCCTCACTGATATAGCGTAAGTTCATGAAGCGAAATATGAATGATACCAGCGCATACTAACCTGAACACATAGTTGCTTCCCACCAGATATCCCTCTTCTACAAGGAGACTACCCTCACAACTTAGATGCACTACCACCAACAATGTTTTATGGGTGCGCCCCGACAATCGGGGAGCAAGAGATAATCACAGTTAGTTCAGGCCAACATTTCGTCAGCTGGGACTTGACTAGTGCGTCCGGACATCTTCACCTCATTTTCTCTGTCGATGAACACGATATGTGGGTCTATGCTATTGATGGGCGCTATATTGAGCCGATTCGTGTCAATGCAGTTAACATTCCCAATGCCAATCGATACTCAGTTCTTGTCCCTCTCAATAAACCGCGAGGAGACTATTCAATTCGCCTTGTCAGTGGTAGTTCACAGCAGATTCTAAATACCACTGGAATACTCAGATATCAGGGCACGCCCCAACTCAACAGACCCTCCAACCCTTGGGTTTTGCTGAATGGGCAGAATGCCACCGCGACCACTACCTTCTTGAATGAATCACAGGTTATACCATTCCCTGCGATTGCACCTGCGCCCACTGCAGATGCAACCTTTAAATTGACGATTGAACATTTCAATGCTTCGTACCTCTGGACTCTGGGCAACGACAGTTACAACCTCGAGCTCGAGGAAGCACAGCCTCTGTTATTCAATCAGACTTCAATTCCTAGTGACTTGATCATCCGAACGAAGAATAATACTTGGGTCGATTTGATCATCGAAGTCCAAGCCCCGCCCATTTCGCCTGAACATCCAATCCATAAACATTCAAACAAGCACTTCGTCATAGGTCAAGGATCGGGAGCTTTCAATTATTCCTCCGTCGCAGAAGCTATGCATTTCATTCCGGAGTCCTTCAATCTAGTTAATCCCCAGTATCGGGATACAAGTGATACACAGATAGCGCTTTTTGGACCTACGTGGATGGCTTTACGATATCATGTCGTTAATCCGGGTGCGTTCTTGATGCACTGTCACGTTCAAGTACACCAAAGTGGTGGAATGTCACTTGCAATCCTAGATGGCGTTGATAAATGGCCCACTATACCACCGGAGTATCGGTTTGATTCGGGTTTCTTTTGAGCCTGTTCAAGTGCAATGACATCAGGCCATGGCGCTAAGAAAGTAAATATGATGCAGATATGGGTGTTGTTGAGATGGGAACTATCAATAACTCAATTATATACAAAGTTGAAGTAGATTTATTTAAATATATGATTACTAGTAAGTGATAGGTGTTTGAATCTATTGTGTTTAACGCCGAGAATGCAAATTGTATAAAGCGAAAAGGCTTTGAAGGAGAAAGCAGCAATAACTTTTAAGCCATCTCATCACCTGTGGCTCTGTTCTCGACCAAATCCCCCTTCATGACTCTCTGGGCAAAGGGACTCCGACCTCGAATCCATTCACCATACCGTATGAAAGCAAATGGAATGACTGCTAGAGCCAAAGATATAAATGCTAGTAAAGAAGTGGCCCAATTAATTCCCAACTGAGAATACATGGGATTGGTCGCCAGGGGCAGACAAACAGCCATTGTGGACCGAATGGTGCTAGCTGCAGCCTGAGCTGATGCCGAGTACTGCTTATAAGCATCGGTGAGATAATTTATCATGGCCATGAAGATGAGAATATATCCAAGACCAAAGAAGAGTCCGGACATGATCGGCGTGATTGGGTGTACGGATAGTTTTGCGGTCCACGCCAGCCAGAACATAGCAACAGGCAGCCTAAAAAGGTCAGTTACTGCAAATACCAGTGTGTTAAAAGCAGAAAGAGAATACTTACAAGGGTGCTCCGATGGCAGCAAGTGGGAGTCGTCGATACTCTTCGACTGTTGTCCATGACTTGCCTGATTTTTGGGCATTGGTGTGGAACGCACCGTAGCACATAAAAATGGTAAAAGCAACGAGGGCTCCCACGGAAACTATTTTGAGGTCAGCCCTGACGTATATCGCAATTTGGAGGCCAGTTGAGAGGATTCACATACTTGGTAAGAAAGCAAGTCCAGCGACACCGGCCGAAAGACCATACAAATCTGGGAGTTCAGTCAATTACTACTCCAACAACGAGAGAAGTAGGACTCTGATAGTACTCACCTTGGAATACAAGAGGATAAGCCTGGAAATAGAGATAGAAAACAGCATATGTGAAGCCCATAAACAATGAAGAGAAAAGAAGGATCGGCTCCTGAACGGTCATCACAAAAGGCCGTGTGAAAACTGTCATAATTCCATCGCCTTTGGGTAAAGAGCTCATGATATTGGCAACTTCGTCATCGGAGTCACTTTCCTCTTTGATTTGCTTTTTCAAGGCTCGCTTCTTCAGGACCGGGACGTATGTCTCGGGAATGAATACCATGAAAGGGAAACCGACACCACCTGCAATCAATCCAACCCAAAACGTCCACCGCCAGGAGACCGTGGATATGAAGCCGGAAACAAGAGGTGCCATCTGAGGTCCAAATGCTGTGACGACCATGAATAGTGCCATTGCCGTCCCACGAGTTTGTGGACTCTCGAGGATATCCGCATATAATCCACCAAGAACTGCATTTGGGGATGCCGCATTGAGTCCTGTGAGAAGACGGAAGACAAGCAGGGCAGCAAAATTGGGTGATAAGGCGCAACCAAGTGTGAATACAAGATAGCCGAAGAATGTCCCGACAAGAACGGGTTTGCGGCCGACATGTTCACTTAAAGGGCCGAAGATGAGTGGTCCCAATGCAAATCCAACGAGATATAATGATGTTGGTAAGACGAGCAGAGTGCTATCAATTGGGATATTGAAGTATTCTGAAATTTCATCTTTTGCTCCAGCTGGAAGAGATGATCCGAAAGCAGCATTGAAAATAAATAATATACCAGCAGCTACGATGTGTAGTTTCTTGCCCTATTGTATTGGGTGAGTAGCTGTTTCACGCAACATGTCCTTGCTATTGATAAAGTATATCTACTCACCCGTGAGAAAGTGAAAGGATGCTGAAAATGAACATTATAATGATGGTGTCCCCGCGAAGAGCGATGGCCCTCGGCCACGGAAAGCTCTTTCTTCTCAGTCATGGAAGTACTACCTATAGTAGTATTTGATCACTGTATGCTGATCTTTGAAGAAATTAATCGACAACTTGAAGGTAGTGATAGACACTCAAAAACTTTGAGACATTCGAGTCATATATTCTGTGACGCCACAGGTCCTTATTGACAGCACTAAATTTTGTCAAAATTTCTTCATCGTGACCCATAACTTGCTGTTTAAAGCAATTCTCCACCACACGCCCTCCCTTTAACACGCCCCACAGCACGCCCTACTCCCCGCCCTATATCGGTCTTCTTCCGGGCTTCAATAAGTGCCTTGTTATGAAGACTTGGAACTGTAACACTGATTTGAGACTGCATTCGAATACATGAGACATGCAAGGATGCGGAGTATAATCTATCAGCAAATACTAAATACAGTAAGCACTATAGTCCCGTTGATATTCATGGATACCAAGTTGAGTATAATCAAGCATATCGAATTGAAGTGCGAACCTGAGTCACACTAATCACCTGCATATTGTACATAGCATGCATACAACATGTCAAAGACGTATGATTGAGTTTCTGTATATTAAAAGATTCCACGTTCAACATTGCCACTTGAACCAAAGATTTTTCCGCGATGCAGTATAAATTACTGTAAATGCCGGTATTACATAAGATCGGAATTTTGGCCGACCCTAATCGAACCTCTTCGTAGCCCAAACTCGCCCAACCCCAGATGATCTGCCGCCAATAAAACTTCTAAACAGACAAAGATGGCCGAGGAGCACCGGGCTACTGATAATTCGGATCTTGGAGGTTTGTACCCGAGTCTCTGGGGATTTGGGGAGCTCCGGGCTAACACATATTAGTTTTTGACTCAGATTGGAGTTGGCTTGATACTCAACCTTTATACACACAGACCAATCAGGACCTCGGACTTGGGATTACAAATGAAAACATACAACCTATCTACTCTCAATTTGGGTCTTTGAATCCAGATGCTGGATTTCTGGGCTCAGCATCAACATCCGTGAATTTGGACGGGGCCGAGATCGGCCTATCTAGTGGAAATAGTCCATTATCACCTCCTCACTCTGAAATCCCAAGTCCTTCGATTGGATATACTGGCCAATATTTCCGACATGGAACACCAGGCAATCTACCACTATCTTATCCATCATCTGGGGTGAACACCCCGCCGCGGGGCCTGCCAAGACGGCGCAGTCGTTATTTCGTACCACGATCAGGTTCGAAGCAGAGAACGGCTCCCGTCATGATTCCAACTGCTTCTCAAACCGACCAGTCTCTTAACCCGATGCAAAGATGGCAGGAGTCACCACCGGAGGACGAGCCGGCCTCGATGACTGCTATTATGGATGCGGTTAATAACGCTGTAACGCAGGACAAAGCTCGACTCTCGGATTATGCAAGCACTGCTTCCGAGCCGAATAGCTATGGATCACTGGATGCATTCCGCCATCATCGTGGACGACCATCATCGACAAGCGGTGAAAGTGGGACCAGCATGTCCTCCAAGTTTTCGGGAGCTTCACACCGTTCTGCTGGTTCGGGACTTTCACCTTCTGCGTCTTTGAGCCATAAGTCTCAATCCAGAGTAGGCAAGACGCGACAGACAAAGACGAGTCAAGATACCAAAAGACGCTTCTGCTGTACGTTTTGCTGTGATCGTTTCAAGAGCAAATATGACTGGGCTCGGCATGAGAAATCGCTTCATTTGAACCTTGAAAAATGGGTATGCACGCCGTTTGGAGCTGTCGTATTCTCACCAACTACTAGCAGGACACATTGTGCATACTGTCATGCCCTCGAACCTAATCCCGAGCATCTTTCAGAGCATAATCATCTCGCTTGTCAAGGGAATAATCCCCACTTTCTTCGCAAAGACCATCTCTCACAGCATCTTCGTCATACTCATAAGCTCAAAGTGATGCCTCTCATCGATGACTGGAAAATAGCTGGACCGGATGTTTCATCAAGGTGCGGCTTTTGTGAGATCACAATGAGTACTTGGGCCGAAAGAATCGAACATTTGGCCGGACACTTCCGCAACGGGATCACGATGAAAGAGTGGCGTGGTGATCATGGCTTTGCCCCTTATATAGCAGCACAAGTCAAGAATTGGATGCCGCCATACATGATTGGATCCGAGTCGCACAGTTTGATTCCTTTTTCCGCGACAGACTATAATGTTAGGGATCATCTGGATCAGATATCTGCGCGAGTTCATGGTGAAGAAGCTTTTGCCGAACAGACTGATCTCCCGGTACTGGATGAGATACCCCCACGATCACAATTAAGTTCTTTCACTGAGGTTTTGACAAAACATCTAAGTCAATATGCACAGCGGCAGATGAAGCTGGGTATCATACCGACGGATGAGATGTTTCAGCGGGAGTCGAGACGCATTGTATATGATACGGAGGATTCGTGGAATCAAAGCATTGCGGATAATTCCGAATGGCTGGATGCTTTTCGCCGGTTGCATTGTCAACCGGCACAGGTGACTGGACATGCACAGGCAAATTTTGAGAGTAGTGTCCCTTTTGATATGGCTGGTCCATCACAAAACGGGAAGGTATAACTTCTGAATGCTGTTTAAGCCTTGGGGCTCTGCTAGCTGTGGAATGCTCTACTATAGTAATCTTATGACATTAAAGTTGAAGTACAAACATGATAGTAACCTTAGATAGTTTGATATGAAAAGAATATCAAGTCAAATTGTGAAGGTCAAGTTCAAAAATCTGAAAATAATTCGAGGTATGTCTACCTGTGCACTATACACCCTTGGGTTTATCATCATCTTCAGGACTACACTCCAGTACTCGTGGCGTACTATTCCACGAGTACTGGAGTGTCTTCAATTTGCTGGTCTTCGTCATATGATTTCTTTTTCTATCTATAATGTACTATACTAACTATTAGTTAGTAGTTTATGTTCCTCCTCCCAGATTCTTTAAATCCTAGGTATATCTAGGAACTACACTAATGTACATAGCAATCCCATCTCAACGGCTTTCTAGCTATCTGTCTAGTTAATTGCATGGGTCTTTCGACCGTTCCGAACTCATCAAGGTCTCGTATAAGATATATAATCAATCAAACTAAGAGACACCTTGCTTTGTAGCTACTTCCATCCAATCGCAGGCTACTCCGAGTCCGGTTATAGTATATACTAGTGCTCCTCGGGGATTTATTAGTTGGTTGCCGATGTTAAAGGGTCTGCTGTTAATGTCTACTTTTTCGTGGAAATACCAGGTTTCCCACATGTATCTCCTTAGATCCCCTGAAGCTCTGGAGCCCTCCACTGAAGACCGGTAATGCATGATCTATTATTGCGTTATGATATAGAACAGGGCTATTCACAGTAGCTAAACACTTACCAATAATCCAATGGTCTGACATTCGAGTCTAATATATTTGAGGGACAATCCTGTATCATGGCCAGAGACTACTGTGTAGCTGTTGCCAGTGTGCACTGGCAAGGTAAACAAGACACTACTAGGTACGAAAAGCGGGTGCCGTGACTATTGCTGGCAACAAATAAAAGGTCTAGCCCCGCTACCAAGACGATTGATATCAGGAATTCAAGCGTTGACTAGTTGCTTAAGTTGGTTCAATATTTGCGTGGGGGCGACCGGAAAAAAACTTGACTACTCGCTCATCCAATATGCTACGTGTAATTATACAATGGACACATAACTGGCCGCATCCAATTCATTCCGGCAGCACCGGAATTCCAAGGTACCAGAATATGCCACCGCTGGTCTCTTGCTTTGACCCTGCTATGACCCAGATGTAGTCACTCGAGCATGCCCTCAGCAGTCGCCACCCAGGTATCTCCATGGGCTGTGAGCGCAAAATCCATACGATCGGAGAGAGGACTCTCGAAAAGTTGACACGAGATTGAAGAAGAACGATATTTTTTCATTTTTCATTGACCGCAATGCGCCTGATTTCGGTATGATAGGGTATACCCTCTTTTTGAGGGCTCCTGAAACAAACTTGCGCTATTACCGTCATTGCAAAATCGACCTAAACCCCATGCATCGTAAATCCCTTAGGCGGACTTGTTCTGGACGGCCTCACGGCCCTTGGCAATGCGGGCGAGGATGTCCTCACGGTCCTTGTCCATGTGCAGCTTTGTGATGACGACCTTGGAGGGGGCGATGGGGATGGGAACGCTCTGGCCGTTGGTCTTGTCGCGGGAGACCTTCTCGACGTGGATGACGAACTTGAGACGGTAGGAGGCGGTAACCTTACCCTCACGGCCCTTCTGGGATCCGCGGGTGATGGTAACGTAGTCGCCGACACGAATGGGGATGGAGCGGACCTGTTCAAGGCAGATTGTGTTAGAGTACCGTCGAATATCTCGTTTTTCCTCGTCTGGTTTCAATTTTTTTTCCATTGGGTTATGTGTATTTCGACTCGGTGGGAAAACGTACGTTCTTCTCCTGACGCAGCTCAGTGGAGAGGGGAGCGGACATCAGAACACGACGCTGGCTGGAGGGCGCAGAGAAGTGAGCCTGTTATAAAAATTGTAAGTCGATTGTCTTCGGTCATGTCGGTCGATCGATAATTACCTTGCGGGACTTGCTCCGCGAAGAGGCGATACCTGCAGCACACAAATTCGTCAGTATTTTTGAATCGGAGAAATTGTATCGAATAGCGCAGGATGTAGAGCATATAGGAGTACACACCGTGGTTGCGAACAGTCATCTTTACGGTGCCTCCTACAGGGTGTCGTGGATGGGGTTGTCGTTGGTCGGGGATGAGAATTTGGTGGTTTGAATATTGGATGCGGGTCGGTTGTGCGTCACATGATGTGCTGCTCACGTAAGTCGGCTAGGGCTCGCGATTGATGTGTGATTGGTTGGTGAGGTGGGTCTATCGTTGGTATCACTAGTCTAGTTTGGGACTAGCCGCGGTCAATCTATTGAGGTATACAAGAATGGCCGTTCAACACTTCCTACCCTAGGGTACTTCAAGAGGGCTTATCTATGACAATGTATTTAGTTAACTTGGACTGTTTTCATATTTAGATAAGTTTACAGAACATTAATTTGATTATATCTCGATTGACGGGATGGTACTGATATAATTCTTTCATTTTTCTCTAATACAAGTCTGTCACACCTATAAATTACTTCGAGTCCCAATTCCCTCTCGATAAAACTAAAGAACCTGACTACCACGCCGTATGTCCACCATCCATCACAAGTGCAGCTCCGGTCATATAACTACTTGCAGGGCTTAACAGAAACAATGCAGCACCACGGAACTCCTCTGGGCGAGCTAAGCGGCCTAGCATATTTGCCTCCTGCCAAATATTTTCTGAGTCTGGGGTCTCCTGGAGAACCTTCTCAACCATTGGAGTGCTGATATGACCGGGACACAAGCAATTGACACGAACGTTTCCGCATCCCGTCTTATCCCTCCCCCACTCCATTGCTAGATTTCGCGTGAGCTGTATGACAGAGGCCTTGGACGAATTATATATAGCAGAAGTCATTCCCTTGTTTGCAACAAGACCACTTATACTAGCCACAAGCATGATCGACCCATTGCTTTTCGTTTCTCGCATTTGCTTTGCTGCCGCGGTTGCAGTGAAGAAAACGCCGTGATAGTTGATAGTCATCAAGTCGTCAATATCTTTTTCGGTACATTCCATTGCATCTCCGACGCGATTAACGCCAGCAGCAGCGATGAGACCATCAAGGCGATTATTTTTCTGCGCAATCTCTTGCATTGTTGATTCGACATTTTCTCTATCTCTCACGTCCATTCGGTGATAATGAAGCGAGCCACCGAATTCAGGATTCGCCCGTTTCTGTGCCTCCAAGAAATCCGGCTCTGGGTCATTTGCGCGGTCGATACAATGTACTAGGCAAGAAATATCAGTCAATTGTTTTTTTTTTCAAGCAATCGCAGCGTTATTATCTACCTTGCCCGCCCGCCTCCACAAGAGCCTCGGCCATCGCTAGACCTAGTCCTCGTCCTCCTCCGGTAACTACGAATACCTTTCCATCCAAGTCGAACTCTCTAAAGCGCTGAGTCTTTTTTAAATCATCTCGTGGTAGTGGCTTTTGTATGGTGCTGTTACTCGCGACAGGCGATGCGCGAGGAGGGTAGCCAAGTGGTGGAAAACGCTGAGAAGGCGATACTCCATTGATCGAAGTCGCCAATGGTCGACCTGAATTAAGCAGGCATCCAGAGGCCCTCGCAGCTCTACCCAAGATGGGTCGTAATTGCAGCGACATTGATGCGAATGTCGCAATTTAACTCGACACTGGCGGTGATAACTGACTAAGAAATTTCCACTGCGATTTCAGTCTTCAAAGCTTCCGTATCGCAAATTTTAGAAGCTGTTCTGCTCAGTAACATTTTAATCTAAGTACAAGTCGGGAGCGGGAGCTCTGTCACTATATTTAAGCAAAATTCTCTATCAGATCTACTATCAGGGGCCGATCAAGTTTTTTTTCCAACTCCGGAGTAGATGACATAAATTTGACTTCAGCCCTGGAAGTAATATGGGGGGGGGGGGGGGGGGGCGCCGGGGTGGGGGTTTAAAAGAGGGGGAAAAAAAAAAAAAAAAAAAA
>Ga0102593_1001438_pt1 | contig 23422 bp, 19 predicted proteins | sample AraplaCol_mMS_r2_2_FD_76862 | JGI IMG/M metagenome (GOLD analysis project Ga0102593, IMG submission 76862) | Arabidopsis root microbial communities from North Carolina, USA - plate scrape MF_Col_mMS_r2 (SPADES assembly) (version 2) | ecosystem: Host-associated > Plants > Roots > Endosphere...
CGAGGTGGTCGGTGACGGTGCCGTCGAAGGGGGCAAGCACTTCCGTGTATCCCAAGTTGATCGTCGCGAGCTCGAGATTGGCCTGGGCATTGAGGATGGACGCATTCGCCTCGTCGAGTGTCGCCTTGGCGCTGTCGACTGCGGTCTGCGTGGTGACCTGTTGCTTCGACAAATTGAGCTGCCGGTCGTATTCCTGCTGCGCGCCGACCTGAGACGCCTGTTGCGAGGCGAGCGATGCCTTCGCCTGATCCAGTTGCGCCTGATAGGTGTCGCGCTCGATGCCGAAGAGCTTGGTGCCCTTCGTTACCGTCATGCCGTCCTGATAGTCGATGGATTGGATGTAGCCTTGGACGCGCGCCTCGATATCGACGGAATTGAGCGGCGCCGTGTTGCCGGTGAGCTCGAAATAGAGAGTGACCGGTTGCTGGACCGGCTGGGCGACGCGAACTGGAGGTGGTGGAGGAGCAACATAGGTGTTGCCGCTTTCCTCGCAGCCAGCAAGAATTGCCATGCCGGCGAGCGCCACAGACAGGCACAGACCCTGATACAATCTCACACGCATTGCCGCCGCCCCGATGTTGAAGAGCCCCAGTCTTGATGCGTGCCTCGGCGGAGACGACCCCTCTCCGAAAAGTTCCGGGCATGCGATATTATGTCGCGGCATTGCTAAAAATTGCAATAGCTGCTGGTGCACAATTGAACTGTGTTGGCATCGTCTTTTGGGAGACGTCAATACGACTACGGTTTCCCGAGCCGTTCGATGGCGGATTGCAGAGGGGCATCCGAAACACGGATCAGCCCGACATACGGATTGGCCATATCCGAAACCAGAAAGATCGCGCCGGCGACGGACAGGGCGCAGACAAGCAGAATGGACAGCACCGTCGGATTGGCCGGCGCCTGCAGCCCGAAGGTCGCAAAAAGCAGCCCGAGCCAACAGACGAGAACGGCAAGGAAGGCCCAGGGTAAACCCTCTTTACCGGATTCGACCAGCAGCCAATGGGTCTCGGCCAGCATGCCGCTCACCTCAAGAGTGCGCGCCTGCAGAGAGCGCTGCACGGCATCCTTCGGCAGCAGGGATCGAAGGTCGCCCTGAACCGCTTCGATATCCTGATATTCTCCCAGCGCCTTGGCGGATGGCTCGTCGGTCGTCTCCGTCGTCCAGCCGCGGCTCAGCCGTTTCTCGATGAGTTCACGCAGCAATTGACGCGCCTTGTCGGTTTCCGGCCCGTATTGCGCCATGACGCGGTCAAGCAGGAGCACCCGCGCCGCCGCCGTTCTCATCTCCACTTCGGCGTTGTCATAGCTCGACTTGGCGGATGCGATAAGAAGGCCGAGTGCCAGGGCCGACAGCGTTCCGACCACCGCCGTCGCCAGCCTGATGACATCCTTGGATTCCGCATTGAGATGATGATCCGGCAAGCGGGCGCGCACCATCAACCCTATCGATGTCGCCATCGACAGAAAGACAAATACAAGCCCGCCAAGCAACAGTGAGCCCAAGTCCGGTCTCCGTATCGTTTACGATCCAGCAGCCACTATGATTGCCAAAATATGCAAAGCTCTCATTATCATAGCGGAGGACGGTCAAAGCTTGGAACTCTTTACTTTCCTGATCTTGCGGCCGGGCGTCATTGCTGGAAAATCAGCAGCACATAGGCCAGGAAAAGCACCAGATGGACGGCACCTTGCATGAGATGGGTGCGGCCGCTGGCAAAGGTGATGATGCTGACGGCAAGAGTGAGCAGGAGCATCACAAGATCTCCATGCTCGAGGCCGAGTGTCACGGGGTGTCCGTAAAGCTGACTGACAACAAGCATCGCCGGCACCGTCAGCCCGATCGTCGACAGCACTGAACCAAGGAAGATGTTGACGGAGCGCTGCAGATTGTTGGCGATGGACGCACGCACGGCGCTGATGGCCTCGGGCGTGGCGACGAGGACGGCCATGACAACACCGCCAAATGCGGTTGGAGCGTGCAAGGTTTCGATAATGTAATCGATCGGCCGGGCAAGCTGTTCGACCAGAAAGACGACAGGACCCATGTAGGCGAAAAGCAGGATGGCATGAGGCCATAGCGGCCCATGGCGAGGAGCACGTTCGCCGGGAGGTTCGTGACGGTTGCTGTCGTCGCTGAAATAGTCCCGATGGCGGCCGGCCTGAAGAAACAGAAACGTGGCGTAAAGGCCGACCGATATGATGCCCAGTATCAATTGCCGCGCCGCCGATGGATGTTGTCCGTCCGGGCCTGCAAGAAATGTCGGCATCACCAGGCTCAGGGTCGCCAGCGGTACGATGACTCCGAGATAGGCATTGGCGCCCTGCAGGTTATGCTGTTGTTCCGGTCGCCGCCATGCACCCAACAGCAAGGACAGGCCGACCATGCCGTTCAGGATGATCATAACGACTGCAAACAGAGTATCGCGCGCAAGCGTGGGGTTGTTCTCGCCGTGAAGCATGACGGCCGAAATCGCCATCACCTCGATCGAGGTGATGGCAAGCGTCAGAATGAGTGTGCCGTAAGGCTCCTTCAGCCGCTCCGCCAAGTGATCCGCGTGCCGCACCACCGACAGAGCGGAACCGAGGACGGCAGCGAACAGCCAGACAAAAACGACAGTGAACCAAAGCGGATCGGAAAGCTGTCCGAAGAGCTGCTCCTGGAAAACAAGAAACGCCAAGCTGGTCGCGACGCTGACGCCCAGGAACCATTCCTTGCGTAGCAGGCTGTTTGCGCCGACAGCGCGCAATGCCGGACCGTGCGTCATTGAAGCCACCCGTCTTCTGGCAAATGTCGCCGCAATGCGATCCCCAAGACCATTGTGTCCGTCCGCTGTCTCGCGCCCATCACATGGGCAGGCGGAGACGAGGCTGCCTTAAGGCGAACCGAACCTCAAGCCTGATCGTGTGTCACTGACTAAAACTTGCAGGTCTCTCTCGTCTGATCACCCACTGACGGCGGCTCACGTCGCATCTTCCGTTATTCGCGGCCGGTCGCCGGGATTGCCGCGCCGGTGACGACGGCTGCGGCCGGCGAAATCAGGAAGGCGATGAGGCGGGCGATCAATTGCGGCGAGACCCAGCCGTCCGTCTTCGCATCGGGCATGGCCGCGCGGTTCTCAGGCGTGTCGATCGTCCCTGGCAGGATGCAGTTGGCGGTGACGCGGTCGTCGCGGCATTCGGCAGCGATCGCTTCGGTCAGCCGGATGACGGCGGCTTTCGAGGCGGCGTACGCGGCCTGCCTGGCGCCGGCCTTCAGTCCGGGTGCGGCGGCAACATGAACGATGCGGCCGTAGCCTGATGCCTTCATGGTCGGGAGAACCGCGGCGCTGATCGTCAGGGCAGTGCGGGCGTTTGCAGTCATCATCGTCTCCCATTGGGCAGGAGCGTCCGGTCCGACCGGCCCCATCTGGAAGCCGCCGACGGTGTTGACCAATGCGCTAACGCCGCCGAAACGCTTGACGGCCCGCGCAACAGCGGCGGCGCAGGAGGCATAGTCGGTGAGATCGGTTCCGGCGATCGACAGAAACTCGGTGGAGGCGGGAAGAGTGGCGGCCAAGGCCTCCAGCTCGTCGCTCGAACGGTTCATGCAAACGAGTTTTGCGCCGGCGCCGGCAAGCTCACGGACAACGGCGCTGCCGAGGTTGCCGCCGGCGCCGGTGACGATCACGGCTTTCTGGTCGTTCATGATAGTTGATCTCCTGACGGTGCCGCTGCTGGACGATGCCGCGCATTGTTGATCCAGGTTGCGCGCCAGTGCAAGCCCGCCGCAAGGGTTATGTCGAGACGTCTTGCGGAACTGCCGGCGAGTTGCCGCGGGCAGCTTCGTCTATCATCGCCCGATGGTCGTGCCGGCCGGCTGTCAGTGATATTTCGCCCGTTCGCGGCCGAGGATGACAGGCGCGTCGAGGCTTGAGATCGGGCGGGTGACATCGCCCGGGATGTCGCCGGTGAGCTGGAGATCGAGATAGCGGGCGCAGCAGACTCGCAGGAAGGACGTGAAGTTTCCGAGATCATGTCCGGCATCGATCGATTCATGGTGCAGCCGGGTGATCAACTGAACGACATTCATGCCGTCGCGCCGCGCGATTTCCTCCAACTTCGACCAGAAGAAGTTTTCCAGCCTGACGCTGGTGACCATGCCGTCGATGCGCAGCGACCGGGTGGTGCTTTCCCACAGCCGTGCATCCGCCTTGATGAAGAGTTCACACATGTCGTCCTCCCGTGCCGCCTTTTTAGGCGGCGTTGGTTTCCAACAGGGCTGCGGCATCCAGCGCAGCCATGAACTGGCGTAGCCATGAGGGATGCGCCGGCCAGGCCGGCGCTGTAACCAGATTGCCGTCCGAGACCGCATCGCTGATGGCGATGTCGGCATAGATGCCGCCGGCAAGTTCGACTTCCGGCCGGCAGGCGGGATAGGCTGAGCAGGTGCGGCCCTTCAGCACGCCGGCAGCGGCAAGCAGCTGCGCGCCATGGCAGATGGCGGCGACGGGTTTTCCGGCGTCGAAGAAATGGCGGACGGATTTGATGACGTCGGCATTGAGGCGCAGATATTCAGGTGCGCGGCCGCCGGGGATGACGAGCGCATCGTAATCTTCGGCCCGCACGCTGTCGAAAGTGGCGTTCAGCGCAAAATTGTGGCCGCGTTTTTCGGAATAGGTCTGGTCGCCCTCGAAATCGTGGATGGCGGTGGCGACGGTCTCACCGGCCTTTTTGCCGGGGCAGACGGCGTCGACCGTATAGCCGCAGGCAAGCAGCGTCTGGAACGGCACCATCGTTTCGTAATCTTCGGTGAAATCACCCGTAATCATCAGGATCTTCGAGGCTGGCATCGTTTCCTCCCTTTGAAACCAACAGGCGGAGAGTAGCAAAGCGCGAGAGGCAGAGGGTACTATGGGAATACTACAGGCGAAATTCCCTGGAACAGGATGATTTTAGGTCCGGTTGGCCCACAATCTGAATCCCGTTCTAAATTAGCTAGTTAGAGTATGATGTCGCCCGGAAGCCGCTTACACTTTTCGGCATCATTCTCTAGATCGCCTTGACCGTCACATCCGGGATGGCGCAGGCCTCGCCGCCGCCGAAGAGGCGGGAGCGGGTGAGGAAGCGCTTCTCGCGGCCGTTGTCGAGCGAGAACATGCCGCCGCGGCCGGGCACAACGTCGATGATCAGCTGCGTATGCTTCCAAGCCTCGAACTGGCTGGCGCTGATATAGACCGGCACGCCGCCGATCTCGCCAAGCTTGACGTCGCTGTCGCCGATCATGAAGTCATCGGCGGGATAACACATCGGCGAGGAACCGTCACAGCAGCCGCCGGACTGGTGGAAGAGGATATCGGGATGATCCCGCCTGATCTCGCCGATCAGAGCGAGTGCCGCGTCGGTTGCAAGAACACGCGGTTCGCCGTTGACGGTCGTTTCCATTGTTCTTCCTCCGAAGTTTCGGGAGGGGTTTGAGACCCTCCCGCCATGTTGCATCTCAGAAGAAGCCAAGGGCTTTCGGGCTGTAGCTCACCAGCATGTTCTTGGTCTGCTGGTAGTGGTCGAGCATCATCTTGTGGGTTTCACGCCCGATCCCCGATTGCTTGTAGCCGCCGAAGGCGGCATGGGCCGGGTAAGCGTGGTAGCAATTGGTCCAGACGCGGCCGGCCTGGATCTCGCGGCCGAAACGGTAGCAGCGATTGGCGTCTCGGCTCCAGACACCGGCGCCGAGGCCGTAGAGCGTGTCGTTGGCGATTTCGAGCGCCTCCTTCTCGTTCTTGAAGGTCGTGACCGAAACCACCGGTCCGAAGATCTCCTCTTGGAACACGCGCATCTTGTTGTGGCCCTTGAAGATCGTCGGCTTGACGTAATAGCCGTTCGCCAGTTCGCCGTCGAGATCGTTGCGCGAGCCGCCGGTCAGAACCTCCGCACCTTCCTGCTTGCCGATATCAAGATAGGCGAGGACCTTTTCCAGTTGCTCCGACGAAGCCTGGGCGCCGATCATCGTCGCGCTGTCGAGCGGGTTGCCCTGCTTGATCGCCTCGACGCGTTTGACGGCCTTTTCCATGAAGCGGTCGTAGATCGATTCCTGGACGAGGGCGCGGCTCGGGCAGGTGCAGACTTCTCCCTGGTTGAGGGCAAACATCGCAAAGCCTTCGAGCGCCTTGTCGAGGAAGTCGTCGTCATCAGCCATCACATCGGCGAAAAAGATGTTCGGCGATTTGCCGCCGAGCTCCAGCGTCACCGGAATGAGGTTCTGGCTGGCATATTGCATGATCAGCCGGCCAGTCGTCGTCTCGCCGGTGAAGGCGATCTTGGCGATGCGGGGGCTGGTCGCCAGCGGCTTGCCGGCTTCGAGGCCGAAGCCATTGACGATGTTGAGTACGCCGGGCGGCAGGAGATCGCCGACGAGTTCGGCCCAGAGCAGGATCGAGGCGGGCGTCTGCTCGGCGGGCTTCAGGACGACGCAGTTGCCGGCGGCAAGCGCCGGAGCAAGTTTCCATGTGGCCATCAGGATCGGGAAATTCCAGGGAATGATCTGGCCGACGACGCCGAGCGGTTCGTGGAAGTGATAGGCGATCGTATCATGGTCGATCTCGCCGATCGAACCTTCCTGGGCGCGGATGCAGGAAGCGAAATAGCGGAAGTGGTCGATCGCCAGCGGAATGTCGGCCGCCATGGTTTCGCGGATCGGCTTGCCATTGTCCCAGGTCTCGGCTTGGGCAAGCAGTTCCAGCTTGTCTTCCATGCGTTGGGCAATCTTCATGAGGATATTGGAGCGCTCGGCGGCGGAGGTGCGGGCCCATTTTTCCTTGGCCGCATGGGCAGCGTCGAGCGCAAGATTGATGTCTTTTTCATTTGAGCGGGGAATGTCGCAGAGCTTGCCGCCGGTGACGGGCGTGACGTTTTCGAAGTATTTGCCTTCGACCGGCTCGCGCCATTCGCCGCCGATATAATTGCCGTATTTCAGTTTGAACGGCGACTCGACGATTTTCTGATGAAGCATGTCATCCTCCCTTGATGATCCAGGTTCCCAAGCGAACCAGTGGGAGGAAAATGAATATGTTTTGGCGCAGGGACTAGGGTGGGTCTTCCATACCGCAGTGCACAGTGTCGCAGAGCTGCGACAGCATCGGGTCGCGAGTGCCGCAGCGGCGGAACCCTTGAGGCTGATCAGTGGAGATCGAGCTTCTTCATCTTCCTGTGCAGCGTAGCGCGGCTGATGCCGAGCGCGGTCGCCGCCCGTGAGACGTTGCCGCCGGCGCGCGACAGCGCCCGAAGCAGCGCTGCCTTCTCCGCCTCGATGATCTCATCCTGCTGCGAGACGCCAGCCTCATGCAGGGCATCGGCGGCCGGAATGCCGGCGGCGATGCGTCTGTCGTCCAGCTGCAACGCGATGCGGGCGGCGCGCGTCGCGCCGAGCACCAGATCGTGCCTGTCGACGGCGAGCAGAGCGGCGGCGGAATTGGCGCCGGCCGGGACCATGAGGAAACGGGCGCCTGTAAAGGCCGAACGGAAGAGGTTGAGCTCGATGCGCATCGCCGCATCGCGCACGGTTTGCGTCAGGATCGCCAGCGTCATCTCGTTGACGTCTTCGCGGCAGGTGGAGATATCAAGCGCCGCGGCTAGCCGGCCACGATGATCGCGGATCGGCGCCGTCGTGCAGCTGAGGCTGGTGTTCGAGCAGAAAAAATGCTGATCGCGGAATATGGCGACGGCACGCTCGTCTGCAAGTGCGGTGCCGATGCCGTTGGTGCCGATGCTCGCCTCTGTCCAGATCGAGCCGGTCCAGAGGCCGAGTTCGCGGAATTCCTTGTCGTCGCCGGCAGCTCCCCGGCGCTCCAGCGCGATGCCGTTCTTGTCGGTCAGAAGCAGGCAGCAGCCGGCTTTGCCGACGGTGGTAAAGAGACGATCGAGCTCTCCCGTCGCGCTGGCGATCAGCTGTTCGGATTGCTCGCGTGCATTGCGGAATTCCTGATCGGTAAGGCGCAGCGGTGCCCGTTCGTCCTCGGGCGCGAGCTGGTGCATGGTCATGCATCGACGCCATGAGGCGACGACCGGAGAACTGGCTGCGGCGGAATCGCGCTGGGCAGACGTGTAGACGTGCTCGGCGTGCGCTGAGTGTTCGTGCATCGGCTCCTCCCACCGAAGTTCAGCATAGTCTGATGGAAAAGCGGCCGGTTTGCAATTGCAAGTGTCGACGGCCATCCCCCCTTCGCCCCGGCAATCAGGGCACAATGCTGGAAAGCGTCAGCGATCTTTGCACGACATCATCCGTCATTTCATTGATCTAGATCCGGTTCGAGATCATCGGCATCGACCGCAACAGCCAGGCCTCGATGCCGCGCGCGGCCGCCCGGCCGGTCGCCAGGCAGGCGGTGAGAAGATAACCGCCTGTCGGTGCTTCCCAGTCGAGCATTTCGCCGGCGACGAAGGTGCCCGGCAGCGCCTTCAACATGTAGCCTTCGTCGATGCCGCTCCAACAGATGCCGCCGGCCGAGGAGATCGCTTCGGCGATCGGGCGGGTTTCGATCACCGGCACCGGCAGGGCCTTGATCAGGCCGGCCAGGCGTTCGGGATCTGTCCGGTCGCGCTCGGGCGCGAATTCGCGCAGCAGCGCGGCCTTGACGCCGTCGAGGCCGGCGCTCTTGCGCAGGCGGTTTGAAAAGCTGGATTTGGGGTCCTGCCGCGCAAGATCGTGGCGCAGCCTTTCGATGGTGCGGCCGGGTGCGAGATCGAGCGTCAGGACGGCGCTGCCATGGTTCAGCAGTTGGTCGCGGAGGCTGGCGGTATGGGCATAGATCAGGCTGCCCTCGATGCCGCTTCCGGTGATGACGAATTCGCCGGGAAGGGTGCCGACCTCGGAGGTTGCGGTGACCGATTTCACCGGCTCGCCGGCGAAACGCTCGCCGAAGTTTTCGCTCCAGTCGACGACGAAGCCGCAATTGGCGGGTTTGAAAGCCTCGATCTCAACGCCCCTTGCCGATAACAAGGGTAGCCAGCTTGCATCGGAGCCGAGGCGCGGCCAGCTTGCGCCACCGAGCGCCAGCAGGGCTGCGTCACAACGGATGATGCTGCGCCCTTCGGGCGTTTCGAAGACATAGCCGTCTTCAGCAAAACCGATCCAGCGATGGCGCGTGCGCAGCGTGACGCCCTGTGCTTCCAGCCGCCTGAGCCAGGCGCGCAGCAAAGGCGAGGCCTTCATCACCTTCGGGAAAACCCGGCCGGATGAGCCGACGAAGGTCTCGGCCCCGAGGCCTGCGGCCCAATCCCTGATATCATCTGGGGTAAAGGCATCAAGGGCGGCGCGTAGATGGACGGAGGCGGGGCCGAAACGCGTGGCGAAACGGGCATAATCCTCGGAATGGGTGATGTTGAGACCGGATTTGCCGGCCAGCAGGAACTTGCGGGCGAAGGTCGGCATGGCGTCGTAGACCGTCACCGCATGACCGGAACAGGAAAGCAGTTCGGCAGCCGCGAGACCCGCCGGGCCGCCGCCGATGATGGCAATCCGCTTCTGGTTCATAGAGGTCTTCGCCCGATTCTGTCTGCATTGAGTTTTGGCGCGGGCGCGGATCGCCTGCAAGGGCTGAGATCAGTGGTGCGGATGCGTGCACTGGCCGTGGTCGGCGAGAACCTCGATGACGCGGCATTGATCGACGCGGCCGTGGCCGCAGCCTTCCACCATGGTTTCCAGCTCGGCCTTCAGCGCCTTCAGGCTGCGGATGCGCTGCTCGACCTCGATGAGGCGGGCCTTGGCGATGGCGTCGGCCGAGGCGCAGGACTGGTGCGGATCATCTTGCAGGGTGAGCAGCGTGCGGATCGCCTCGATCTCAAAGCCGAGTTCGCGGGCGTGGCGGATGAAGGCGAGGCGGCTGACATCGGCCGGTTCGAAGGAGCGCTGGTTGCCCTCGCTGCGGCTCGGGGCGGCGAGCAGGCCAATGCTTTCATAGTAGCGCACTGTCGGCACCTTGACGCCGCTTTGGCGCGCGGCTTCGCCGATCGTGATCTTTTTCATGATTTTCCTCTTGCACCTCTAGTCGCTAGAGGATGTAGGAGAGATGCTTCTATTTGACAAGGAAGCGGATCATGGCTGAGAGCGAGACACGATACCGGGTCGGCGGCATGGATTGCGCCGCCTGCGCAAACAAGATCGATACCGCGGTCAGACGCGTAGCGGGTGTCGCCGATGTTTCCGTTTCGGTGATGGCGGGCACGATGACCGTCCGGCATGACGGCAGCAGCGATCTCAAGGCGATTGAAAGGAAAGTGACAGGGCTCGGCTATTCCGTCGCCCCGCTTGCCGGAAATGCTGCGCCTGTGCATGCCAGCCCGCAGCATCGTCACGACCATGGACATGATCACGACGACCACGCGAGCCATGACCATGACGGCCACGATCATGCGGGTCATGACCATCCGCACGATCACGGCGCGAAGGAAATCGAGGGGCTGCACGGACACGACCAAGCGCCGATGGCCGGTCCCTGGTGGCAGAGCCGGAAGGGCCGGCTGACCATCTTTTCGGGTGGCGCACTCGTTGCCGCCTATGCCGTCGGCCAACTCGTACCGGCGATTGGTTCTTATGCCTTCATCGTCGCCATGCTGATCGGGCTGGTGCCGATCGCGCGGCGCGCCGTCATGGCCGCCTTCTCGGGAACACCGTTTTCGATCGAGATGCTGATGACGATTGCTGCCGTTGGCGCCGTCATCATCAATGCCGGCGAGGAGGCGGCAACCGTCGTGTTCCTGTTCCTGGTCGGCGAGTTGCTGGAAGGGGTGGCGGCGGGCAAGGCACGCCAAAGCATCCAGTCGCTGGCGGCCCTGGTGCCGAAGAATGCGCTGCTCGAAGACAATGGCCAGACGCGGGAAGTGCCGGCGGAAAGCCTTGCTGTCGGCGCCATCATCATGGTGCGTCCGGGGGACCGGATTTCGGCGGACGGCATCATTGTTTCCGGCGAGAGTGCGATCGACGAGGCGCCGGTGACGGGGGAGAGCACGCCGGTGCGCAAGGGCGTCGATGCCGTCGTTTTTGCCGGCACGGTGAATGGCGATGCGGTGCTCAGGGTTCGCGTCACGGCGGCGGCCGCCGACAATACCATCGCCCGCGTCGTCAAATTGGTGGAGGAAGCGCAGGAATCGAAGGCGCCGACCGAACGCTTCATCGACCGCTTCTCGCGCTATTACACGCCCGGCGTGGTCGTGGTCGCAGCATTGGTTGCCATCGTTCCGCCGCTGCTGTTCGGCGGGTCGTGGGACGAATGGATCTACAAGGGCCTCGCCATCCTGCTGATCGGCTGCCCCTGTGCGCTTGTCATCTCGACGCCGGCGGCAATCGCCGCTGCGCTTTCGGCGGGGGCGCGGCGCGGGCTGCTGATGAAGGGCGGCGCGGTGCTGGAAACGCTCGGCAAGGTGACGATGGTCGCCTTCGACAAGACAGGCACGCTGACCGAGGGCAGGCCACAGGTGACCGACATCATTTCCTTCGGATTGAAGGAGGCGCAGGTGTTGTCGCGCGCGGCGGTGCTGGAGCAGGGATCCAGCCATCCCTTGGCCCTGGCTATCCTCAACCGCGCCAAAGCGGACGGCGTTCCCGTGCCGCCAGCCTTTGAGCTGGAAGCGCTGCCGGGCAAGGGTGTCAGCGGCAAGGTCGGCGGCGAGACGCTGGACCTGTTGTCGCCGCCGGCTGCCCGTGCGCTCGGGGCGCTCAGCGCGGAGCAGGATGCACGCATCACGGCGCTGAACGACGAGGGCAAGAGCGTATCGGTGCTGCTCGGCAACGGTATCGCGGCCGGCCTGATCGCCATGCGCGACGAGCCGCGCGAGGATGCCGAGGCCGGGCTCGCTACCCTCAAATCGGCAGGCGTCAAGGCGATGATGCTGACAGGCGACAACAAGCGGACGGCGGCAGCGGTGGCCGGCATGCTCGGCATCGACTGGCTCGGGGAGATGATGCCTGAGGACAAGCAGCGTGTTGTCGGCGAATTGAAGCGCCAGGGCTTCATCGTCGCCAAGGTCGGCGACGGCATCAACGATGCTCCGGCGCTGGCCGCTGCCGATATCGGCATCGCCATGGGCGGCGGCACCGATGTGGCGCTGGAGACCGCGGATGCCGCCGTGCTGCACGGACGCGTCGGCGACGTGGCGCGGATGATCGAACTTTCCAAACGCACGATGGGCAACATCCAGCAGAACATCAGCATCGCGCTGGGGCTGAAGGCGGTGTTCCTGGTGACGACGATCATGGGCATTACCGGGCTCTGGCCGGCGATCCTCGCCGATACCGGCGCCACTGTGCTGGTGACGATCAACGCGCTGCGGCTGCTTCGGATAAAGATATAAGCATTCCCCGACTTCATCCTCCGGCGCCCGTCACCGGCGGGATGTCCCATCGACGATTCGGGCCTGATCTCGAATCGAAATCTTTGGACCGGTCATAGGTCGGCTCCCCTCGTGGGGCTTCTCCACAGCCTGCTGTCTTTAAGCTTTGGTTATCCATGTTCTTCACAGGAATGTAGCGATTTCAAACCTGTCGTAACGCAACGCACAAACCATCCGTTGACGCGAATTTGGATTGGCGTACTATATCTAGTGTTCGAGGTTCCATCGATTCGTAAGGATCGATGGCTAAGACGGGAATTCGGTGCGCTTCGCCATCATGGCGCGGCAATGCCGGAGCTGCCCCCGCAACTGTAAGCGGTGAGCAACTGTCCGATTTCAGGTCACTGGAGCATGATGCTCCGGGAAGGCTGGGGCAGGGTGCATCGACCCGTGAGCCAGGAGACCTGCCTCGAACAAAACGTCCACGGGCGGGGTGTCCGGAAGGTCGCGTTTGCATGGCTGCGGGGATCTCCGCATCGCGTTTCGCAGGCCCGAACCTCCGCCCCTGAAACCTTCGCATTGAGCCACTTCGGGGTGAAGTCATGTCAGTATCTCAATTCAGGCTGCCACCCGCGCAATATAAAGGGCACGTCGCGCCCGGCGGCTGAACGAGCCGCATAGCTGCAAAATACAGAGCCTTTTCGACGGATATCGAGAGATTTCCGATCGATGTCCTGCGTCCCAATCGCGTCGTCACGAGGAATACTATGACCATTACCGTCTACAGCAAGCCTGCCTGCGTCCAGTGCACTGCCACCTACCGCGCCCTCGACCGTCTGGGTGTCGATTATGACATCGTCGATATCTCGCAGGATGCCGAAGCGCTCGATCGGGTCCGCAGCCTCGGCTACATGCAGGCGCCTGTCGTCATCGCCGGCGAGCAGCACTGGGCGGGCTTCCGCCCCGACATGATCAGCGCGCTCTCCTGAGTGAGGACAAGCGGTGGGGTTGATCGTCTATTATTCCAGCCGATCCGAAAATACCCATCGGTTCGTCGCCAAGCTCGGACTGCGCGCGGCGCGCATTCCGACCGGTGGCGTTGACGCGTTCCATATCCACGAACCCTTCGTGCTTGTTGTGCCGACTTATAGCGGCGACGGCGGCAAGGGTGCCGTTCCCAAGCAGGTGATTCGTTTCTTGAACGATGCGGAAAACCGAGGACACATCCGCGGCGTGATTGCCGCGGGCAACAGCAATTTCGGCGAGACATACGGGCTCGCCGGCGACGTGGTCTCGCGGAAATGCCTGGTGCCGTACCTCTACAGGTTCGAGCTCATGGGCACGGAAGACGACGTCGCCAACGTCAAACACGGGATGGAACGATTTTGGACACGGGAACAACTCTGACGCGGGATGCGGGCGCAAAACCGCATAACACTTTTGCTCATCCCGCAGGCCAACGCCCTTTGAAAGCGGCGGAAACGCTCGACTATCACGCGCTGAACGCCATGCTGAACCTCTATGACGAGGATGGGCGGATCCAGCTCGACAAGGATCGTTTGGCGGCCAAGCAGTATTTCCTGCAGCATGTGAACCAGAACACGGTGTTCTTTCACAATCTGAGGGAAAAGCTCGATTACCTCGTGACCGAGGGTTATTACGAGCAGGAGGTTCTCGACCAGTATTCCTTCAATTTCGTGCGAGACCTGTTCGACCAGGCCTATGCCAGGAAATTCCGTTTCCCGACCTTCCTCGGCGCCTTCAAATATTACACCAGCTATACGCTGAAGACCTTCGACGGAAAGCGCTATCTCGAGCGCTACGAGGACCGCATCTGCATGGTGGCGCTGGCGCTTGCGCGCGGCGACGAGGGCCTTGCCCGCGACATGGTGGACGAGATCATTTCCGGCCGTTTCCAGCCGGCGACGCCGACCTTCCTCAATGCCGGCAAGAAGCAGCGCGGAGAGCTGGTTTCCTGCTTCCTGCTGCGCGTCGAGGACAATATGGAATCGATCGGCCGGTCGATCAATTCGGCGCTGCAATTGTCGAAGCGCGGCGGCGGCGTGGCGCTGTCGCTGACCAATATCCGCGAGGCCGGCGCGCCGATCAAGCAGATCGAGAACCAGTCGTCTGGCATCATCCCGGTGATGAAGCTGCTCGAAGACAGTTTTTCCTATGCCAACCAGCTCGGGGCGCGGCAGGGCGCGGGTGCGGTCTATCTCAACGCCCATCACCCCGACATCATGCGCTTCCTCGATACCAAGCGTGAAAATGCCGACGAGAAGATCCGCATCAAGACGCTGTCGCTCGGCGTCGTCGTGCCCGACATCACCTTCGAGCTCGCCAAGAACAATGAAGACATGTACCTGTTCTCGCCCTATGACGTGGAACGCGTCTATGGCGCGCCTTTCACCGATATTTCGGTGACGGAAAAGTACCGCGAGATGGTGGCGGATGCCCGCATTTCAAAGAAGAAGATCAAGGCGCGCGAATTCTTCCAGGTGCTTGCCGAAATCCAGTTCGAGAGCGGCTACCCCTATATCATGTTCGAGGACACGGTGAATCGGGCGAACCCGATCGCCGGGCGCATCTCGATGAGCAATCTCTGCTCGGAGATCCTGCAGGTGAGCGAGGCCAGCGAATACAATGACGACCTCTCCTACAAATATCTTGGCAAGGATATTTCCTGCAATCTCGGCTCGCTGAACATCGCCGCGGCCATGGATTCGGCCGATTTCGGCAAGACGATCGAGACGTCGATCCGGGCGCTGACGGCCGTTTCCGACATGAGCCACATTTCCTCGGTTCCCTCGATCGAGAAGGGCAATGAGGAGAGCCATGCGATCGGCCTTGGCCAGATGAACCTGCACGGCTATCTCGCCCGCGAACGCATCTTCTATGGCTCGGAGGAAGGCGTCGATTTCACCAACATCTATTTCTATACGGTCACCTATCACGCGATCCGCGCTTCGAACCTCTTGGCGGTCGAACGCGGCACGAGCTTCAAGGGCTTCGAGAATTCGAAATATGCTTCCGGCGACTATTTCGACAAATATACTGACCAGCTCTGGGAGCCGGCGACGGAGAAGGTCAGGGCGCTGTTCGAGACGGCGGGCATCCATATTCCGACAAGGGAGGACTGGGCCGCGCTGAAGAAGGCGGTCATGGCCTCCGGCCTCTATAACCAGAACCTGCAGGCGGTGCCGCCGACAGGCTCGATCTCCTACATCAACCACTCGACCTCCTCGATCCACCCGATCGTCTCGAAGATCGAAATTCGCAAGGAAGGCAAGATCGGCCGCGTCTATTATCCGGCACCGTTCATGACCAACGACAATCTCGATTATTATCAGGATGCCTACGAGATCGGACCGGAGAAGATCATCGACACCTATGCGGCGGCGACCCAGCATGTCGACCAGGGGCTGTCGCTGACCTTGTTCTTTCGCGACACGGCGACGACGCGCGATATCAACAGGGCGCAGATCCATGCCTGGAAGAAGGGCATCAAGACGATCTACTACATCCGCCTTCGCCAAATGGCGCTGTCCGGCACTGAGGTGCAGGGCTGTGTGTCTTGTACGCTGTGAGTTGATTTCGGCCGCGAGCCTTTAAGCAAATGGCCCCCGCATCCGCCTGCCGGCACCTTCTCCCCTATGGGGAGAAGACATTTGCGGCAGGCGCGACATCCCCTCTCCCCTCGGGGAGAGGGCAGGGTGAGGGGGCTCCGAGCGCCATCAGATCTATTGAGGACATAATCACCATGAACATCGCCGTAAAGCCGATCAGCCGCGTGCGCGCCGTCAACTGGAACCGTATCGAGGACGATAAGGATCTCGAAGTCTGGAACCGGCTCACCGGCAATTTCTGGCTGCCGGAAAAGGTGCCGCTTTCGAACGACATTCCTTCCTGGGCGACGCTGACGTCGGTCGAGCAGCAACTGACCATCCGCGTCTTCACCGGGTTGACGCTGCTCGACACGATCCAGAATGGCGTCGGTTCCATAAGGCTGATGGAAGATGCGGCAACGCCGCATGAGGAGGCGGTGCTTTCCAACGTCTCCTTCATGGAGGCTGTGCATGCGCGCTCCTATTCCTCGATCTTCTCGACGCTGTGCTCGACGCCCGATGTCGACGATGCCTATCGCTGGTCGGAGGAGAATGAATTCCTGCAGCGGAAATCGGCGCTGATCATGGAGCAGTACGGCTCCGGCGATCCGCTGAAGAAGAAGGTCGCGAGCGTCTTCCTCGAAAGCTTCCTGTTCTATTCCGGCTTCTACCTGCCGATGTACTGGTCGAGCCGCGCCAAGCTGACCAATACGGCCGACATGATCCGCCTCATCATCCGCGACGAGGCGGTGCACGGCTATTATATCGGCTACAAGTTCCAGCGCGGGCTGGAGCGGCTCGGCGAGGAGAGAAGGCAGGAGATCAAGGATTTCGCCTTCGAGCTGCTGCTCGAACTCTACGATAACGAGGCCAGATATACCGAAGCGCTCTATGACGGCGTCGGGCTGACCGAGGACGTCAAGAAGTTCCTGCACTACAATGCCAACAAGGCGCTGATGAACCTCGGCTATGAGGCGCTTTTCCCGGCTGATGCCTGCAAGGTCAACCCGGCGATCCTGTCGGCACTTTCGCCGAATGCCGACGAGAACCACGACTTCTTCTCAGGCTCCGGCTCCTCCTATGTCATCGGCAAGGCTGTGGCGACCGAGGACGAGGACTGGGATTTCTGAGGTTTGATCGCCGTCTCCCCTTATCATTTGCTTCCCTATCGCCCACATTCAGCGGAAACTAAATTCAGTACTCGCCGATATGGCGCAGCAGGAGTTTTTGATGTCGTCTCTTTTGGACAAGGCCGGGACTACCGTCGAAGCGGATGATGGCGTCTGGCCGATCCGCAGGAGACGGATCCTCGACTGGCTGGTGAACGAGACGCGCGGCGAGCGGTTCATCGACAACATCCTGGTGGAGATGTGCGAGAAGCTATTGGCATCAGGGGTGCCGGTGGCGCGCGCGACATTGCATTTCAGGACGAACCATCCGCAATGGATTGGCGCCCGCATCCTCTGGAAGGAGGGTCTGACGGAGGCGAAGATCAACACTTTCGCCTATGGTGTCGAAAATACCCCGGAGTTCCTGAAAAGTCCCGTCAATGCGATCCATCAGGGTGCGGAGGAGGTGCGCAAACAGCTGGAAGACACAGCCGACGGCGACGAGGATTCATTCTATCAGGAACTGCGCGACGACGGTCTCACGGAGTATATCGCCTGGCCGGTCGAGCATACGTTCGGCAAACGGCACGTCGCGACATTTTCCACCAGCCGGCCGGGCGGTTTTACGAATGATCATATCGATTCCCTGCGCGACCTGCTGCCGGCCCTGACCCTCGTCAGCGAAATCCGGCTGAAGAACATCATGGCGCGCACGCTGCTGCAGACCTATGTGGGACCGCATGCGAGCGAGCAGATCCTGTCGGGTGTTACGACGCGTGGCAGCGGCGCGACCGTCGGCGCGGCGATCATGATCTGCGATCTGCGCGACTTTACGGCGATTTCGGATCTCTGGCCGCGCGACGACGTCATCCATCTGCTCAACGATTATTTCGACGCTATGTCCGACCCGATCGAGCGCTATGGCGGAGAGATCCTGAAGTTCATGGGCGACGGCTTGCTGGCGATCTTCCCGCTGAGCAAGGAAACGGCCTGTCATGATCTGCTGCAGGCGATCCGTGAGGGCCAGGAGTTGATGGCGCAATTGAACCAGCAGCATGCGAGCAATGGGCGCGAACCGCTGCGCTACGGCGTCGGCGTGCATGTCGGCGATGTCATGTACGGCAATATCGGCTCGCGCCGGCGGCTGGATTTCACCGTCATCGGGCCGGCGGTCAATGTCGCCTCGCGGCTGGAAAGCCTGACCAAGGAGGTCAAGCGTCCGGTGCTGCTATCGCGGGCCTTCGTCGAAATGGCGGGCTGCGCGGAGGAGATGGACAGTCTCGGCACCTTCCCGCTGCGCGGGCTCGGCGAACCGGTCGATGTCTTCGCCTTTCCAGAGGGCAGGTAGCTCAGACCCCTCGCTTGTTTCCCCAAAGCAGCACGTGCAGTTGAGGCAGCACGCGGGCTGCAAACCATTGGTCCGCCGTCACCTTGTCGACAAGCCAGTGCATCCGATCCATCACACCGTCGATATCAATGCGGGCGTCGTCATCGTCGGGCGGCGGCGGGGTGTGGTTGCCGGGTTGGAGGAACAGGGGAATTTGCGGATAGCGCTCACCTGCCCGTCGGGCGAATGCGTAGTCGGCATCGTCGAAGACGACGATCTTCAGGACGATCTCGGGGCCGCTGGCGGCTAGGTGAAGACAGTGGTCCACCTGGTCCCAATCCGTCGGCATGCCGCTGGATGGCGGTTTGGGGCTGATGACCAGGACGTCGAGATCGCGAAACCAGGCCTGGGCTATGCTTCCCTGCGTTTCCAGTGCAAAGCGGTATCCTTGGGAATGGCCAAGTTCGATCAGCGGCCTTAAGGGTTGTATCGCCGGATTGCCTCCGGAAAGGGAAACCGTCAGTGGCTTTGCCCCGGAGAGTTCGGTGACCTTATGCCAGATCGCCTCGGGGGACATCGGAATCCATTGATCGCGGAACGCGCTGTCGACCGCGTGCAGGCTGTCGCACCAGGAACATCGATAATCACAGCCGCCTGTTCTGACGAACACCGTCGGCAGCCCGATCAAGGCGCCTTCACCCTGGATGGTCGGGCCAAAGATCTCGCTGACGCGAATGGTTCCGCCACTCACGGTCTGTACTCCGCCCAGGTTTTCGGCGTCTCGCTGACGCGAACGGACGATGTCTCCGGGAAGCGCTGCTTGCACCAGTCGTAAAAGTGCCTTGCCAGGAACTCGGAGGTGACTTTCGAATGGCCGAAGACGTCGTTCAGGTGCCGATGATCGAAGGTTTCGTCTATATAGCGCTTGAGCGACGAGAGGTCGTGGTAGTCACGAACGAAGCCGTCATCATTCAGGCTTTCGGCGGAGAGCTCGATGACCACAATGTAGTTGTGGCCGTGGAGCCGAGCGCATTGATGGTCGGCGGGCAGATGATCCAGCTGATGGGAGGCGGAGAGGTGAAACTCCTTGGTGATGCGGTACATCAACGCGCCTCCGTCGCCGAATATTGGGACAGGGCCGCTTTCCAGAAGTCCCGGTCATCGTACTCCGTCGGATCGGGAACGCCGGCCAGATGGAAGGCCTCGCGGCGTTCGACGCAGGTTCCGCAGCGCCCGCAGTGGAGCCTGCCGCCCTTGTAGCAGGACCATGTTTCCGAAAACGGCGTGCCGTGTTTTTCGCCGTCAACCACGATCGCCGCTTTGGGAACATCGACATACGGTGCAAGCAATTTCACGCTGGCATAACCCTCCAGCGCTTCGTTCTGCATGCGCTGGAAGGCGTCGATGAAGCCCGGCCGACAGTCGGGGTAAATGAAGTGGTCGCCACCATGCACGGCGACGGCAACGGCATCTGCCTTTTGCGCTGCCGCCAGACCGAAGGCGATGGCCAGCATGATGGCGTTGCGGTTCGGGACGACCGTGGCTTTCATGGTCTCCTCGGCATAGTGGCCGTCGGGAACCTCGACATTGTCGGTCAGGGCCGATCCGCTGAGATGGCCGCCGATGCTGGCAATGTCGATAATATGATGGGGAACGGAAAGGCGTGCGGCACACTTCGCGGCGAATTCGAGTTCCTTGCGATGCCGTTGGCCGTAGTCGAAGGAGATTAGGCCGATAAGCTGTTTTTCCGCGGCTATCCTGTGGGCAAGCGAAACGGAGTCCAGTCCGCCGGAGCAGACGACGATGGTTTTCATATTTTGGATCCCTTGTTTTGACCGGGTGGGCTGCGACCGGATTACGCGGTGCTTCTAGGACAAATCACGCGTCATGCAAACAGTTTTAAGAGGTCGGCCGTCACAGCCGAGCGGTTAACCGACCGGAAAGTTGATCTGCGGCGGCAGCAGAAGCTGCAGATCTTCGGCGTCCGGATTGTTGATGCGCTGCAGCAGCATGCGGCCGAGATCCTCGCCGGCGGCCGTCAGGTCCTCGTGGATCGTGTCGACCTTCGGCTGCAACTGGCTGAGAAGGCGGGACGTCTCCTTGGCGACGATATCGTAATCGATGGCCAGTAAACGGCCGGCATCGCTCATGCCGCTGATGACGGCGAGCGCCGAAACTTCGCCGGGACAGATGAAACCGTCAGGAGCATCCGGGGCATCAGCGCGGCCCCGAATGAAGTCGCGCAGCACACCCGCCGGTGTATCGAGATCGATGGCCTCAGGGATCTCATAGGCGATGCCTGCTTCGCGCACCGCCGTCATGAAACCATGCAGAATATGCTGGCAGAAGGTCAGCCGTTTCGGCGGCAGGATCACCGCCACCTTTCTGCGGCCCTTGGCGATCAGCCGGCGCGTCGCCTCATAGGCAAAGGTGAAATTGTCATAGTCGACATAGGGGTGCGGCGTCGAAAATTCGGTGCGGCCGTGACAGATGAAGGGAAAGCCGGTTTCGAGCAGGAGGCGGACACGGGCATCGAGCGGTTCGGTGCGTGTGAAGATCAGCCCGTCGGCGAGGTGGTTGCGGATAATGTATTCGGCGGCTTCGACGTCGGTCGTCGACAGGAAGTTCGGGGCGACGACTAGATGGTAGGCGGTCTCTTTCAGCGCCTTGGCGATGCCGTACATGATCGAGGTGCTGAAGCCGACCACCTCCTCGTGCGAATCGAGCAGAATGGCGATGACGTTGGTGCGGCCGGTCTTCAGACGCTGCGCGGCCCGGTCGGGGAGATAGCCGATCTCGCGGGCGATACGGTGCACGCGTTGACGGGTCTCCAGCGAAATCTGCGGCGCGTCGGAAAGCGCCCGTGACACCGTCGTCACGGCAAGACCGGCGATCGTGGCGATCGTTCGCAAGGTCGGCTTGCCGCGCCTGTGTGCGATATCGAAATTTTCGCCGCGTTGCGGCCGGGACGGTTCGGTCACCCTGAGCTTTCCATGGTGGATTTGCCGACACAATAACACGATGAATCCGGCACGCAATCAACGAATGAAAACGTTTTAAATTTTTACGTTTTGTTAATCTTATAGAAAATATCTATTAATTTCAATGCAATGTCGAAATAACCATATTTTTCTCGACAGTCGAGAAAGGACTTGACGATCAAAGAGTTATAACGTTTTAAATTAGCAACCGCGCGGAGGAGCGCGGTCGTATGTCGACCGCCACAATGGGTGGAAAACATCGGGCGGCAGGGAGGGTCCCGCCGCCGATTTGCAAATGGGAGGAAATTCATGCGCAAGTTTTTGAGCTCGGCAGCGATTGCTGTCGTGATGATGGCCGGCCTGAGCGCAGCGCAGGCTGCCGACGTGAAGGAAGTGCAGATGCTGCACTGGTGGACGTCGGGCGGCGAGGCAGCGGCGCTGAACGTTCTGAAGCAGGATCTGTCGAAGGAAGGTTTTGCCTGGAAGGATGTTCCAGTGGCCGGCGGTGGCGGTGACGCGGCGATGACGGCGCTGAAGGCGATGGTGGCGGCCGGCACCTATCCGACAGCCTCGCAGATGCTGGGGTATACCGTGCTCGATTATGCCCAGGCCGGCGTCATGGGCGACCTGACGGAGACGGCGAAGAAGGAAGGCTGGGACAAGTCGGTGCCGGCGGCGCTGCAGAAGTTCTCGGTCTATGACGGCAAGTGGGTCGCAGCCCCGGTCAACGTCCACTCGGTCAACTGGCTGTGGATCAACAAGGCGGTGATGGACAAGATCGGCGGCACCCAGCCGAAGACCTTCGACGATCTGATCGCCCTGCTTGACAAGGCCAAGGCCGCCGGCGTCATCCCGCTCGCCCTTGGCGGCCAGAATTGGCAGGAAGCGACGATGTTCGATTCGATCGTGCTGTCGACCGGCGGTCCGGAGTTCTACAAGAAGGCCTTCAACGACCTCGATGAAGAGTCGCTGAAGTCCGAGACGATGAAGAAGTCCTTCGATAATCTGGCGACGATCGTCAAATATGTCGATCCGAACTTCTCCGGCCGCGACTGGAACCTCGCCACCGCCATGGTCATCAAGGGTGATGCGCTGGTGCAGGTGATGGGCGACTGGGCCAAGGGCGAATTCGTCGCCGCCAAGAAGACGCCGGATACCGACTTCCTGTGCTACCGCTTCCCCGGCACCGACGGCAGCGTGATCTACAACTCCGACATGTTCGGCATGTTCAACGTCCCCGACGACCGCAAGGCGGCGCAGGTGGCGCTGGCAACCGCAACGCTGTCGAAGAGCTTCCAGTCGGCCTTCAACGTCGTCAAGGGCTCGGTGCCGGCTCGCACCGACGTTCCCGATACCGACTTCGACGCCTGCGGCAAGAAGGGTATCGCCGACCTGAAGGCTGCCAATGAAGGCGGCACGCTGTTCGGCTCGCTGGCGCAAGGCTATGGCGCACCGCCGGCGATCGCCAATGCCTACAAGGACGTCGTCTCGAAGTTCGTCCACGGCCAGATCAAGACCTCCGACGAGGCCGTGACCCAGCTGGTCCAGGCGATCGACGACGCCCGCTGAGATCACTTGTGATGACAATGCTTCCCCGCGTGACCCGCGGGGAAGCTTCAGGCTCCGCGCCGATCACGCAGGATGATCATGCCCGGACGATATCGAGGAGCCATCATGCGGGGAGGAGATGACATTCCATGAGCACAGTTGCGACCACCGATCCGGTTCTGACGCCGCGGCAATCGACGGGTATCTCGTTGCGCGGCCGGCTGCAGGATGCGCTGCCGAAGATCGTGCTGGCGCCGAGCTTCGTCATCACCATCATCTTCGTCTACGGCTTCATCATCTGGACGGCCTATCTGTCCTTCACCAATTCCAAGACCTTTCCCTCCTATGCGCTGACCGGTGCACGCGCCTATCAGCGGCTGTGGCGCTGGACCTTCGAGAGCGATCCGCCGTCCTCCTGGTACACCTCGATCACCAACATGGCGATCTTCGGCTTCCTCTATGTCGGCATCTGCCTGGCGCTCGGTCTCTTCCTCGCCATCCTGCTCGACCAGAAGATCCGCGGCGAGGGGCTGCTCCGGCCGATCTTCC
>Ga0102593_1001441_pt1 | contig 23393 bp, 21 predicted proteins | sample AraplaCol_mMS_r2_2_FD_76862 | JGI IMG/M metagenome (GOLD analysis project Ga0102593, IMG submission 76862) | Arabidopsis root microbial communities from North Carolina, USA - plate scrape MF_Col_mMS_r2 (SPADES assembly) (version 2) | ecosystem: Host-associated > Plants > Roots > Endosphere...
CCGTCCTTGTAGAACAGCGTATTGTCGATACCGGCGTAACCGGAGCCGAGCGAGCGCTTGACGAAGAGGCAGGTCTTGGCCTTGTCGACATCGAGGATCGGCATCCCGTAGATCGGCGAGGTCTTGTCATCGCGCGCCGCCGGATTGGTGACGTCGTTGGCGCCGATGACATAGGCGACGTCAGCCTGCGCGAACTCCGAGTTGATGTCCTCAAGCTCGAAGACCTCGTCATAGGGCACGTTCGCTTCAGCAAGCAGCACGTTCATGTGACCCGGCATACGGCCCGCGACCGGATGGATCGCGTATTTCACCTCGACGCCGTTCTTCTTGAGATTGTCGGCCATTTCGCGCAGCGCATGCTGCGCCTGCGCCACCGCCATGCCGTAACCCGGCACGATGATGACCTTCGAGGCATTTGCCATCAGGTAGGCGGCATCCTCGGCCGAACCGAGCTTGACCGTCTTGTCGGAATTATCCGCGCCGCCCGCGACCGTCTCGCCGCCGAAGCCGCCGAGGATGACGGAAACGAAGGAGCGGTTCATGCCCTTGCACATGATGTAGGAGAGGATCGCACCGGACGAACCGACCAGCGCGCCGGTGATGATCAGCGCCAGATTGCCAAGCGTGAAGCCGATGCCGGCGGCGGCCCATCCCGAATAGGAATTGAGCATCGACACGACGACAGGCATGTCGGCGCCGCCGATGGGCACGATCAGCAGTACGCCGAGTGCCAGTGACAGCGCGACGACCGCCCAGAAATCGAAATGGCTTTCCGTTGCGGCGAGGCCGATGATGAAGAGCACGATCAACACCAGCAGGGCGATGTTGATCAGGTGACGGAAGGGCAGCAGGATCGGCTTGCCGGACATGCGCCCGTCGAGCTTCAGGAAAGCGATGATCGAGCCGGTGAAGGTCAGCGCGCCGATCGCAACGCCGAGCGCCATTTCGATCCGCGCCTCGGTGTGAATGCCGCCGATATTGCCGATGCCGAAGGATGACGGCGTATAGAGCGCCGAGGCCGCCACAAGCACGGCGGCAAGGCCGACCAGCGAGTGGAACCCTGCAACCAGCTGCGGCATCGAGGTCATCGGGATCACGCGGGCGATATAGGCGCCCGCGCCGCCACCGATGGCGAGACCTAAGACGATCAGCACCAGCCCGCCGAACGAGGGTGTCGCCAGCGTCAACGTGGTGAGGATCGCGATCCCCATGCCGGTCATGCCGTAAAGATTGCCCTTGCGGCTGGTGGCCGGATGGGAAAGACCGCGCAATGCCAGGATGAAAAGCACGCCGGAAACAAGATAGAGAAAGGCTGCGATACTGTTCATGCGGTCCTCACTTGTCCTTCTTCTTGTACATCGCCAGCATGCGCTGGGTGACAAGGAAGCCGCCAAAGATGTTCACGGAGACGAGGACCAGGGCGATGAAGCCAAAGCCGGTCGCAAGCCCGCTGGTCGAAATGCCGACCGCCAAAAGCGCACCGACAACGATTACTGACGAGATCGCATTGGTCACCGCCATCAGCGGCGTATGCAGCGCCGGCGTCACCGACCAGACGACGTAATAGCCGACGAAGATCGCCAGCACAAAGATCGCGAACTGAAACACGAAGGGATCGATCGCACCGCCGGTTGCAGCACTTGCCGCCTCTGGAGCATGGGCGGCCGCGGCCGCCACGGCATTCACGGCCTGGTTCAACTGCTCCAGCGCCTTGTCCATTGCTTCACTGGCCATCAGTTATCCCCCTTCTTTGCGCCGAACGCCGGGTGCACGACATTGCCTGCATGTGTCAGCATCGTCGCCTTGATCAGTTCGTCCTCGAGATTGAGCGTGACCGACTTCGTTTCCTTGTTGACCATGGTCTCAAGGAAGGTGACGAGGTTCTTGGCGTAGAGCTGGGAGGCGCTGGCAGCGATCCTGCCGGCCATATTCGAAAAGCCGATGACGCGCACGCCGTCGACGTCGGCGACCTTGTTCGGCTTGACGCCTTCGATATTGCCGCCGCGCTCGACGGCAAGGTCGACCGCAACCGCACCCGGCTTCATCGATTTCAGCATCTCACGCGAGACCAGCTTCGGAGCCGGACGCCCCGGGATCAGGGCCGTGGTGATGACGATGTCCTGCTTGGCGATATGATCGGCCACAAGGGCGGCCTGCTTCGCCTGGTATTCCTTGGACATTTCCTTGGCATAGCCGCCGGCCGTTTCGGCCGCCTTGAACTCTTCGTCTTCGACGGCGATGAACTTGGCGCCCAGAGAGGCAACCTGCTCCTTGGCCGCGGGGCGAACGTCGGTCGCCGACACCGCGGCGCCGAGACGGCGCGCCGTGGCGATAGCCTGCAAGCCGGCAACACCAGCGCCCATGACAAAGACCTTGGCTGCGGGAACGGTGCCGGCCGCCGTCATCATCATCGGCATGGCACGGTCATAAACCGCAGCCGCTTCGATGACCGCCTGATAGCCTGCGAGGTTTGCCTGCGAGGAAAGAACGTCCATGGACTGCGCTCGGGTGATGCGCGGCATCAACTCCATAGCGAAACTGGAGAGCCCGGCCTTGGCCATGGCGGCGATCGCTTCGTCATTGCCGTAGGGATCCATGACCGCGATGACGACCGCGCCCCCCTTGTAGCCGCCGATCTCCTCGTCCGTCGGACGACGGACCTTCAATACCACATCCGCGGTCGCCGCCGCACCGATCGAGCCAATCCGCGCGCCGACCGCTTCGAATTCCGCATCCGGAACTTTCGACTTGGTGCCCGCTCCGGACTCGACGACGACGTCGAGACCGAGCCCAATCATCTTCTTTACGGTCTCGACGGACGCAGCGACGCGCGTCTCATCCCCCGTGGTTTCCTTCGCCACAAAAACAATATTGCCCAACCGCCCCTCCTCCGGGTCAGCCAGCCTGCCGCAGGTCCCCCTGCTCAGCCCGAACATTCAGTCAAAGCTTGGAAAAGCGCCCTCCCCGCGCCGCGCTTAACGCAGCAGAACGAGGCCGGCGATGAAGACGATTAGCAGGACAACGAGGCCGCCGAGGAAGCCAGCACCGGTGAAGAAGCCAGCCGTCATGCCAAGCAGGAGAGCGACGAGAAACAGCGTGCCGTACTTAGCAGCGGCAAGGAACATGAGGTAGGTCTGCTCGTGTTCCTTATAGTCCATCGGCGCGCCGACTTCTGCAGGTCCGGTGTGATGCTCAGCCATGAATATCGTCTCCCTCAAAATGCCTGGCCGGTTTGAGACGCGGCCACGAATGCCATTATTTCCCAAGGCTTGCGCCTGGAAATTCCCTTGTCAGGCATTACACAAAGCCTGGGAAAAGCGCAATGCAGGAGAATGCCGCAGTTGGTGCGACACTCTCCATTTCGCGATGCATCGCAGATCAGAGGGGGAGATCCGTCCCAAGCTGACCGTTCGGCACGAAGCGAGCTGTGGGGATGATCGTGAGGGGCGGCAGCGTGTCCTCCGGAATGCGCGAGAACATCATGCGCTGTTCGCTGGCGCTGGAGATAAAGAACGGATAGCGCGTCAGCAGCTTGCGCCCCACTTCAATCACGTTCGTTGCCATCAACGTCATGTCGATTCCGTAGTTCTTTGCCAGCTGACCGGGCACGATCGTATCGGCATAGAAGACCCGCTTGTAGAAAGCGGCATGCGGAGGCCGGCAGAACTGAAGGACGCGGTCCGCGCGGAAGTATGCGGCCGCGACGATACTGGGTCTCAACGTCAGATAGGGAATCCAAGGCAGATCGGCCGTCAGATCAGGATCGGCGGCAAACCGCGCCGGATCGATCAGTGTCAGCCCGGCATCGAGCAGCGCGTCCATCGCCCACGGAAAGGCACCCGCGGACTGGCTGACGCGATGCTCAGGTGTAACATAATGGAGCCGTATCGTGCTGACCAACTCGCCGTAATAATAGATACCGAAGACATGCGCGTGACTGTCGAAATCGGTCGCGTCCAACAGTCCCTTCGGAGCCAGTGCCAGCACGTCATGGGCCTTGTAAGCCTTGTAGCGCAGGCGCTCCACCTCGATCATGTCCTCGCTGCTTTCCATGCGGCGGTATTCAATATGATCTAGAATTCCAAGAAGCTTATTACTGAAATCGCTCGTTGTTACAGGAGTATCCACCATGGTTCCTCGGCTGATCGGTTAATAATTCATTAATCATCCGAAAAAACAGCCGACGGCAAGGAACCAACGATAATTTGCGTTATATTTGAATTGTTAAGGTTAACGGCGTTCGCCAGGGAACGGAGCGGCATGGGCCGCTTCCACAAGCTGAAAATTTGAGATTCAGGCTACCTTAGGGCGGCGGCGCGGGGTGGGGCCGCCCGCAAGGCTCTGCGAAAGGATCGCGATATTTTGCGCCGGAACGGCCGGCGAGAAAACATAGCCCTGCACGAGATCGGTCGCACGATACTTGTTGAGAAGGGCCAACTGCTCGGTCGTCTCTACACCTTCGGTGACGATCTTGAGGCCAAGTTCACGCGCCAGATTGACGGTACCGCGCAGCAGTTTGAGGCGGCGGTCGTCCTCGACGATGTTTCGCAGGAAGGACCGGTCGATCTTGACGATATCAAGCGGAAGCGTGTCGAGGTAACTGAGGCTCGAGAAACCCGTGCCGAAATCATCGATGGCGATCGTGATGCCGCGCGCCCGCAGGTCCGCCAGGATGGCGCGCACAGCGGCCGGCTCGTCGATCAAGCAACTCTCGGTGATTTCGAGATGCAGTCGCTCGGGCCCCAGACCCGAGGCGCTCAGTGCTTCGGAAACCGCGGAAAGAATGTCTGCATCCCGCAGATCTCTGGCGGAAAGGTTCACCGAGACCGCGATATGCTCGGGCCAAGTCATACAATCTGCGCAGGCCTTCATCAGGATGAAGCGTGTGATGTCCGAGATGATGCCCATCTCTTCCGCCAGGCGGATGAACACGTCGGGCGGAATGGCACCCTTTTCCGGATGCACCCAGCGAGCAAGCGCTTCGGCGCATTCAATACGCGAGCCGTCGGCCTTGAACATCGGCTGGTAGGCAATGCTGAGCCCCTGCATCCCGACCGCTTCGCGCAGATCGGCCTTGAGCTTCTGCTGCTCGATGTAGCGGCCATCCATCTCGCGCTCGAAGCTTGCAATACCGCCGCGCTGTTTCGACTTGCTTTCGAACAATGCCAGGTCGGCTTTGATGCTCCACTCTTCCATCGCGAAGGCATCGCTTTCAAGAAGCGCAAAGCCACCGCTCAGCGAAACCAAGAAGGTCACGTCATCGGCTTCGTAGTTGCCTTGGATGGCAGCATGCAAACGACGAACTTCTGCGTCCAGCGCTTCCATATCCTTCGCATGCGGGAAGAACAGGATGAACTGGTCACCCATCAGACGGCCGACGATGGCCTTGCGCGCCTGCTCCTCGATGCGGTTGGCGATAGCGCAGAGAAGATGGTCGCCGGTGATATGGCCGCGCATGTCGTTGACGTGTTTGAACTCGTCGATATCAAGCACCATGAACGCAACAGGCCCGCGTTTTTTCGGGTGCTTGTTCAGATAGTCCTGCACGAGATGGCTGAAATACTCGCGGTTCGGCAACCCGGTCAGAGCATCGAATCGAACCATGTGCAAGATCTTCTGCTCTGCCTTCACGCGGCTGGACACGTCTTCGAAGATCAGCACCGCGCCGCCATCAGGCCGGCGGCTTGCGGAGAATTCAAGCGACAGATCCTCGGGAAAATGGATGAGCATGCGTGACAGCTTGCCATCGGCGACCTGGGTCATCTGGCGGAGGATGAGCTCCGGCTGCGTGGAATCCATAAAGCTGTAGCGGGCGCCGTAACGCAGGACCGCGCTGAGGTCGCGCTCCTTCAAGCGCTCGGGGTCGCCGATCTTCAGAAGTTCGCAGGCCTTGCGGTTGATCACCTGGATACGGTTTTCGGGATCGACCATGACGAGGCCATGCGGCATGTTATTGAGCGCTGTGTCGAAACGGTCGGCGATCACGGTGATTTCCCGGCGCGCAATGACATTCTCGTAGAGAAACTCGCGCACCCCGTTGGCCATCGCCCGTGTCGTCAGCCAGAATGGGATGAGAAAAATCGACAGGATTCCACGATAGAAGTCCAGCGCCATCAGGCTGCAGATGATCATCGGCAGGCAACAAGAGAAGGTCTGCAGGTCGATCGCCATGCGCGAACCGTAGTTGCGGCCGACGACGGAAACCATGGTGGCCATGGTCACGGCAATGCAGGCGAGCTCCGCAAAACCATCGCCCAAGAAAAATATGGCATAACCGCTGGCAATGCCCAGGAGTGTCGTGGTGCCGGCAGCGCCGGCCACGAGAATTCGCTCCCAATGCTGGATTCCGGCGTACGAGAGTCTTTCTTTGTCGACGCGATCGAACTGCCAGAAGATCGCCATGCGTCCGCCGAACACAAGGACGAAGGCAGCGGCGAGGATGAGATACAGGAAAGACTGCGTCTTGGCGGCGATTGCGAGGCAAGTCGCCGCGTGAACGATAACACCGACGAGCAACGTCATGCGGTTCCCAGAAAGGGAACTCACAAACGACAGATACACATCCGTTGGAACCCTGCCCGGGTTATGTGGCTTCATCCATGCTTTTCCTGTGCGGCGAGACCTTACTGCGAACCCTTTAAAAATTGATTTCGTCCAAACCATAGATTTGGTTGAATTTTTTAAAACCATAACGCGAAAATCCTGGTTTCATAAAGGTTTACGCAGCTACAAGGAGATCTTTGATTCCGGGCCTGCCATGCTCGATTGTCGGCAGTGCCAGGGAGTCGTCGGCAGTGCCTGCGGCGTGCGCTTCGCATAAGACTATATTCCAACACGCCCCCTTTAATCTTCCAATTTGAAACACCCTAGTCTACCAATCCAGAGAGGAGAACGTGTCGAAACAGGCACGATAAAAAGGGGGAAAGGCATGCCGGCTTTGCTGACGGTCAGCCGGCTGATCGATGCGGTCAGCCAATTCATGGGCAAACTGTCCGAATACATGGTGCTGCTCTGCTGCCTGATCAGCGCCGCCAATGCACTCATCCGTTACTCGTTCAACTATAGCTCCAACGGCTGGCTCGAGATCCAATGGTATCTCTTCGCCTTCATCGTTGTGCTCGGTGCAGCACACACGCTGCGTATGAACGAACATGTACGCGTCGACCTCATCTACGGCTCCGTTTCCGACAAAGCGAGGATCTGGATCGATATCATCGGCCTCATCGTCTTCCTGATCCCGGCCTGCATCTTCCTGACCTGGCTCTGCTGGCCCTTTTTCCTGTCCTCTTACCAACAGCATGAGATCTCTGCCAATGCCGGCGGCCTGATCCGCTGGCCGGTCAAGTTCATCCTCGTTCTCGGCTTCGGGCTGCTGTCGCTTCAGGGGATCTCCGAGTTGATCAAGCGGATCGCCGCCCTGACCGGCTACATCCTGATCGATACGAAATACGAAAAACCGCTGCAGTAAGCCGGACCGGAGGAACACCATTGTTTGATTTCGGCATTATTCCGCCGGCGATGTTCGTGGGCATGGTTCTATTCATGCTCTACGGCTTTCCGGTCGCCTTTTCGCTGGCTGCCGTCGGCCTGTTCTTCGGCATCATCGGCATCGCCACGGGACATTTCACCGAGGCCTTCCTGCAGGCCCTGCCGCTGCGCTTCTTCGGGATCGTTTCCAACGACCTGCTGCTCGCCATCCCCTTCTTCACCTTCATGGGCGCCATACTGGAGCGCTGCGGACTGGCTGAAGATCTGCTCGAGGGAACAGGCAAGCTGTTCGGCCGCGTTCCCGGCGGCCTTGCCTACGCGGTAATCCTCGTCGGCGCCGTGCTTGGCGCCATCACCGGCACCGTTGCCGCATCCGTCATCACCATGGGCGTCATCTCGCTGCCGATCATGCTGCGTTACGGCTACAGCCCGAGGCTGGCCACCGGCGTCATTGCCGCCTCCGGCACCATTACCCAGGTCATTCCGCCGTCCCTGGTGCTGGTCGTCCTTGCCGACCAGCTCGGCAAATCGGTCGGCGACATGTATCTCGGCGCCATCGGCCCCTCGATCCTGCAGGTCGCGATCTTCATGGGCTATATCCTGATCCTGTCGATCCTGAAGCCGGCCTCTATGCCGCCGCTGCCGAAAGAAGTGCGGGGCGACTTCAACTGGGCGCTGCTCCTGCGGGTTCTGTCCGGGATGATCCCGTCGATCGTGCTGATCTTCCTGGTTCTCGGCACGATCTTCATGGGGCTCGCAACCCCCACCGAAGCCGGTGCGCTCGGTGTTGTCGGCGCAATGGTGCTTGCCGCCATGCACCGCCGCCTCACCTGGCCGCTGATGCAGGAGGCCATGCGCTCCACCATGCACATCACCTCGATGGTGGTGATGATCCTGATCGGCTCGACCTGTTTCAGCCTGGTCTTCCAAGGCATGGACGGCTCGCGCTGGATCGAACACATGCTGTCGGGCATCCCCGGCGGCCCGGTCGGCTTCCTGATCTTCGTCAACATCTTCATCTTCGTGCTGGCCTTCTTCCTCGATTTCTTCGAGATCGCCTTCATCGTCATTCCGATGCTGGCGCCGGTCGCCTCAGCCCTCGGCATCGACCTGATCTGGTTCGGCGTGCTGATCTGCGTCAACATGCAGACGAGCTTCATGCACCCGCCCTTCGGCTTCGCGCTTTTCTACCTGCGCTCCATTGCCGATCGCAGCGTCAAGACGTCGGACATCTACATGGGCGCCCTGCCCTGGGTCTGCATGCAGCTGGTCCTCGTCGCGATCGTGATCTTCTGGCCACAATCGGTAACGTATTGGCTGGACAAGGGACCGAAAGTCGATCCGAACTCGATCAAGATCGAAGTGCCGGGCTTCGGCGGCAACGGCTTGTCGCTGCCCCCGCTGGGAGCCCCGGGCGGCGGCCCACCGCAAATGCCCGGACTGAGCTTGCCGCCGATGAACGGCCTGCCCGGCCAGCCACCCGCGCCGGCACCCGCAACGCCCGCGCCGCCTGCAACGGACCTCAGCCAGCCCCCGAAGATAAACTGACAACAAAAAGCCCCGGACCAAAATCCGGGGCTTTTTCTTTGTCCGAACTGGACTGTCGGTCAAATCTTGCCGGCGCGCTGCTGGATCATCATGAACGTGTCGAAGGTGTACTCCGACAGCTGCGCCCAGAGATACGCATCGCGCTTGAACGCGGTCTGATCCTCGTAGATCTTCTTGAAATACGGGTTCGAGGCCGAAATCTCGGCGTAGATCCCGAGGGCAGCCTGGAAGCAGGCTTCCATGATTTCCTGGCTGAAGGGACGAAGCGTGGCGCCCTCCGCCACCAACTGCTTGAGTGCCGTGGGGTTCTTCACATCGTACTTTGCCATCATGTTTGTGTTGGCAAAGGCGCAGGCATCGGTCAGTGCCGCCTGATAGTGCTTAGGCAGGCTGTTCCACTTTTCGAGGTTGAAGAAGGCGTGGACCGTCGGGCCGCCTTCCCACCAGCCGGGGTAATAGTAGTACTTCGCGACCTTGTGCAGGCCGAGCTTCAGGTCGTCATAGGGACCGACGAATTCTGAAGCGTCGATCGTGCCCTTTTCAAGGGCCGGATAAATATCGCCGCCGGCGATCTGCTGCGGAATGACGCCAACCTTGCTGATGACCTGGCCGGCAAGACCGGCAATACGCATCTTGACGCCCTTCAAGTCGTCAAGCGTATTGATCTCCTTCCGGAACCAGCCGCCCATCTGGGCGCCCGTGTTGCCGGCCGGCAGGCCATAGATGCCCTGCGTGGCGTAAAACTCATTCATCAGCGTGTTGCCGTTGCCTTCGTAGAACCAGGCATTGGTCAGGCGTCCGTTCAGACCGAATGGAATGGCAGTGCCGATCGCGTAAGTCGGATCCTTGCCAACAAAGTAATAGGAGCACGTGTGCGCGGCCTCGACCGTGCCGGCGCTGACGGCATCGGCGGCCTGCAGGCCCGGAATGATTTCGCCGGCCGCAAAAGGCTGAATGGTGAAGTTGCCGTCGGTTGCCGCGGCAAGGTGCTTGGCAATGTCATCCGCAGCGCCATAGATCGTATCGAGGCTCTTCGGGAACGACGACGTCATGCGCCACGAAATTTTAGGGTTCTCTTGTGCAATGGCGGGTGCTGCCAGTGCACCCGCAGCAGCAACGGCGCCGGCGCCGGCGGTTCCTGCCTTCTTCATGAATGAACGACGATCCATCAAAAACCTCCCGTATAGATGGCACTGCGAGGCGAACCCTCGTCTCTACCCGCAGCAATGGCGGGAAGCTAAGCACGGTGGCGACCGTGTTTCAAGCACTGTGCCATTAGTCTTTGGCATCACAACGGCAATATGGCGGCGAAGTGCATTTCCATGAGAATCAGCAGGTTAGCGGTAATTTGCCGGAGCCGGCGGCCACGACTGCCGTAATTCCGCCCGCGATTGCGCCGAGACGTTGACTTCCGGGCCGTTCTCGGCTCTCTCAATACACCAATTCCATCTTCCGACCGGGGTTAAAATGACGAAGCCGATCGTCGCCGTTCCTGCCGATATCCGCACCTTCGACGGTGCCACATGGCACGCCGTCCAGCATCAGTATGTGCGCGCGGCACTCAATGCCGCCGGTGTCATGGCCTTCATCATTCCGGCCTTCGAGGAAGGATACGGAACCGACGCGATTCTGGACCGCGTCGATGGCGTTCTCGTCTCCGGTTCGGCCAGCAACGTCCACCCGTCTTACTATGGGGCAACGGCGACCGATGCCGACGGGCCCTTCGATATCGCCCGTGACGCAACCACTCTGCCGTTGATCCGCCGTACCATCGACCGCGCCATTCCCTTGCTCGCAATCTGCCGCGGCATTCAGGAACTCAACGTCGCAATGGGCGGCACGCTTGCCAGCGAAATCCAGGACCAGCCAGGCATATGGGATCATCGCACCCCGGCCGAGGTAGACCGTGACGGCAAGTACGCGATCCGCCAAAGCGTCTTCGTCAAGGAAGGCTCCTGCATCGCAGGTATCGTCGGCCCCGGCGAGATCAGGGTGAACTCACTGCATCGCCAGGCGATCGCCAAGACCGCGCCGCGCCTGCAGGTCGAGGCCGTCGCCGAGGACGGCACGATCGAGGCCGTGTCCGTGATCGATGCCCCGGCCTTTGCGGTCGGCGTCCAGTGGCACCCGGAGTACTGGGCCGAGACCGACAAGCCGTCCAACCAGATCTTCTCTGCTTTCGGCGATGCGGTCAGGGATTACGCGGCAGGCAAGCTCGCCAAGGCGGCGGAAAAAACCCCCGCCTGATTGGCCTGCCAGTTGCGCGGCCCTTTATGGCTGCACGGTGAAAACCTACGATGACAGCGGCTTGCCCGCCTGTTCGCGAACCATGTATTCCGCATACCAGGTCGGCCAGTCTTCATCGCGCTTGCCGATGCGCTTCTCATGTTCTCCATGAGCGGCTTCCGCACGGCGCAAGGCGGCGGCGAGATCGCTGGCAGACGAATACATCGTTTCATCAGCATCTATGCGCCCAGGCAGTCGGGTCGTGATCTCCTGAAACAGCCAGCCGTTTCCATCCGGATCGCTGAATGAAGCAAACGAGCCGTAGCTCTTGCGCTGGGGATGCGGACCTCTCACGCGTGCATTTTCGCCGGCATGATGGAAGACGCCACCGGCATCGTGGAAGACATCACTCAGCGCGACGCCGCGTTCGGCGAGCTCGGCACGAGCGGCTTCGACATCGGAAACGATCAGATGGAGGCCCTGCGCCGTGCCGGGCACGGCCGCCGTCACGTTCTTGCCGAAGATGACGGAGCAGGGCGAGCCCGGAGGCGTGAATTGAATGACCCTGAAGTCGTCACCCGTGACGAAATCGGCATCCAGCCGCCAACCGAGATTGCTGTAAAACTGCTTGGCACGGTCGACGTCCGAGACCGGGATGACGATGACCTCGAGCTTCATGGCGGCCGTCCGCATTGCCGGGGTCCTGGCCGCAGTCTCGCTGTGCACAGAGGTATTGCCCATGTTCAGCTCCCTGGTTTGGATACTTCGAGATTGGCAATAAAACTTGGCGAGTGGATCACAGCGACCGCAGGCAGTCGAATCAATTTGTCCCATCCGAGCACGGCGGATAGGAGCTCCTGCGTTTACCTTCGCATCGCCCACCGCAGGCCGACGGCGACCGCCAGGCCCAGCAGCGGCCATATCGCCCAGAACACCCCGTGCCATGTCAGCAAGTTGATGATAACGATACCAATGCCGATGACGGCCAAGCCGGCAAGACGCTGGTCGAAGCGGCTCTGATTCCGGTTCCAGGCCATCGCAGCGACGAAGGCAAGGCCGAGGAGCGGCCAGACGGCCCAGAACTCGCCCTGCCACGTCAAAAGATTGATCACGACCAACGCGATCGCGACAACCGCGAACACCCCGCCAATCTTCCGCACCCTCGGTGCAAGGGGGCGCCCCGGCGCAGGCGCCGCAGCCGCCGGCAACGGGCGAGCGGGTGGTGCGGTCGTTGTGGACACGTCGTCTCCGATCCGCACAGCATAGCTCGGCACGGCCTCGCTAACGTTCTTCACCGTCAGTGGCCCGAGAAAATCGAAGCCGACGGCGACCTTGTTGCGGACCTGGTCGTAGACTGTGTTGGAGATCACGATGCCGCCCGCTGCTGCGGAAGCCTGAAGCCTAGCGGCGATATTGACGCCGTCGCCGTAGAGGTCGTCACCCTCGGCGATGACATCGCCGAGATTGATGCCGATCCGATAGAGCATGCGTCCTTCCGCCGGCCGGGCGGCGTTTATTCCGACGAGTTCGTTCTGGACATCGATGGCAGCGCGCACCGCTTCGACGACGCTCGGAAATTCCGCGATTAGGCCGTCGCCCCAGGTATTGATCACCCGACCGCCATGCGCGCCGATCAGCCGCGACATCGCATCGCGCGACCACTTCAGCATGGCAAGGGTACCCTCCTCGTCGGCGCCCATCAGCCGCGTATAGTCCTGGACATCGGCCGAGAAGATGGTCGTCAGCTTGCGTCGCATTTCATTCATCGGATTGCGATCCACCCTGGGTTTGGCAAGACAGTTTGCAGCAGCAGCCATCTGATAGGGAGATTTCCCCATTCGAAAGTTCTGCAATAGCTGACCACACTTTTCAACGCATACGCGAACAATGCCCTGGGCGCTTCCAGCAGAAAGATGCGCGTTGCGTGCGATCGAGTAAAACAAATCCGAATGCGCACCGCTGTCAGCGAGACCATGGAACCGCCAAGTCGCAGGAACGTTTCTTGCTCACATCGGGCGCTACCAGCATCCCGCTGGCACTCCTGAACAGGAGGTAACCATGAAAACGCTGATCGTCTCTGCCGGCCTGTTGGCTGCAACCGCCTTTGCGGCGTTTGCGGCGGAACCGGCCAAAATGGTCGATACGAAGATGGGCAAGATCCTGGCAAACGCCAAAGGCATGACGCTCTACACGTTCGACAAGGACGCCATGGGCAAATCGAACTGCGACGAGGCTTGCCTGAAGAAGTGGCCAGCCTTCCACGCCGCCGCCAAGGCCAAGGCCGAAGGCGAATGGACACTCGTCAAGGCGGCCGACGGCAAGGAAATGTGGGCATACGAAGGTAAGCCACTTTACACGTTCGCCGGAGACAAGAAGCCCGGCGATATGACAGGCGATGGCGTCGGCGGCGTCTGGCACGTCGCCAAGTAGCAAGGCACAGTAGACTGGGGTGAGGCCGACGGTCTGTCCGCGTGCGCGCCTCATCCCGGCCCGAGATTGAGATAATCAGCCCTTCGCTGGTGTTTCCGGAACTGGCGTCAGCGGCCGGCCCTTCCCGAACCACTCAACGAGATTGTCAACCACCAGATCCGCCATCGCATTGCGCGTCGGCACCGAGCCTGAGGCGAGGTGCGGCAGGAGCACGGCGTTCGGAAGATCGAGCAGCGAAGCCGGCACGTTCGGTTCGTTGTAGAAGACGTCGAGGCCGGCCGCGCCGATCGTTCCCGCCTTCAGTGCCGCTGCAAGCGCTTCCTCGTCAACAGTCCACCCGCGCCCGACATTGATGAACACGCCATCGGGGCCGAGCGCCGAAAGAATGTCGGCATTGATCGTCTTGTGCGTCTGCTGCGTCTTCGGGACGATGGAGATCAGCGTGTCGACGGCTTCCGCAAGGTCCTTCAGCGACGGGTAGTAGCCATAGGGCGCGGTGGCATGGCGCGTGCGAGTATGATAGCTGATCTTCACCTTGAACGGTTCCAGGCGCTTGGCGATCTCCTGGCCGATGCGGCCAAGGCCATAGATCCCGACATGCCGCCCCTTCAGGGAGAAGCGCGACAGCGGATAGTTCTGCCCGGGCTTCCAGTTGCCGGCCCGCAGCCAGTTCTCGGCACGAGGAAGCTCTCGCACCGCGTTGAGGAGCAGTCCGATCGCCGTATCGGCGACCTCGTCGTTCAGCACATCGGGCGTGTTCGTGACGATGATACCCTTGGTTGCCGCATGCTTGGCATCGACGCCGTCATAGCCGACACCGAAGCTGGAGATCAGTTCGACCTTCGGAAGACTGTCGATTGCTGCCGAATCAAATGTGCCGGAAACGGCGACACCGCGAATCTTTCCAGCGGCCTCCGCGTCAAGCGTCGAGGGATTGGCTTCGACAACGTCGAAGCTCTCCTTCAGGCGCGTCAGGACGCGTTCGTGTATCTTCCCGGGAACGAGAACGGCGATGCGGGACATGGCACTTCCTCTTGGCTTGCTACGGGCGCGGTCGGTAGGGGCTGGTCGACTGGCGGATGCGCATCTCGGGCTTGATCAGATGGATGCCGTCGGGCTCGTGGCTGCCCGCCAGGCGATCGAGAAGCGCGCGGGCAGCAAGGCGTCCGACTTCCGCCTGGCCATTCCAGACGGTGGTCAGCGCCGGCATCGATATTGACGCTTCCTCGAGGTCGTCATAGCCGGTGACGGAAATGTCCTTGCCGGGAACGAGACCGGCGCGGGAAATGCCGTTCATCAGGCCGATCGCGACGAGATCGTTCCAGCAGACCGCCGCCGTCGGCTTTTGCGGCAGCGACAGGAAATGCACCGCCGCTTCGAAACCACCCTGCATCGAGCGCGGACCGGGAATGCGTAGACCCGGATCAACGTCGATGCCGGCCTTGCGCAGCGCATTGACGTAGCCCTGATAGCGATCGCGTCCCGTCGACGTCTGGTCGGTACCGCCGATCATGGCGATCGAGCGATGGCCAAGGCCGATCAAATGGTTGGTGGCGAGCGAAATGCCGTAGCTGTCGTCGCCGCGATAGGTCGGAAGGTCCAATCCGTCCAGCGAGCGGGCCACCAGGATCGCCGGCATGCCGTTGTCTTCCGCAAGCTGCATATCCTCCGGCGGCGTACCGATCGCCGGGGACATTATGACACCGTCCCCACCGAGCTGCAGCAGCGTTTCGATGAAGGTGCGCTGCTTTTCGACGGAGTCGTAATGGTTCGACAGAATGAAGGTGTGCCGACTGCGATCGAGCTCGCTTTCGATCGCCTTCAGGATTTCGCCATAGAACGGGTTCATGATGTCGTGGACGACGACACCGATGATGCCAGAGCGGGACGTACGCAGGCTGGCGGCGCGGCGGTTATAGATATAGCCGAGTGCGCGGGCCTGTTCCTTGATTTTGTCCCGGGTGGCACCAGCCACGAGCGGGCTGTCACGTAAGGCAAGAGATACGGTTGCTGTGGAAATGCCGAGCGTTTCGGCGATCGTCGAAAGCTTTATCTTTTGAGCCACGTGTCCTCCCCAGGCAACGCGCGGTTGTCCTTGCGCCCAACCATTTCAAGAGTCGAGCACTATTAAAATGTTTAATTAAAAGATTAAACGCAACGAAGCAATTCGTAATTTCACAAATCTGTCAGATTTCCTCAGGCTCATCGAGAGGGATGGCGGCGGACTGCAAGTTGCCGTCGATTGCCTTCAACAGACGGACAAGATTGCGAATTTCCTTCTCGGAGAACTCCTGGGTGGCCATGCTGTCGCACGCCGAGGACGCCATTTCGATTGCCTTGACGCTGCCGCGACCGAGTTCAGTCAGATAGACCTTGGTCAGGCGGGCATCGTCGGCATCCGGCTTGCGTTCGAGGAAGCCTTGGGCTTCCATGCGCCCGATCGTGCGCGTCATGGTTGGCGCCTTGACGCCGAGCTTCTGTGCCAACCCGCCTGCCGTCATCCCGTCGGTTTCCGCGAGCAGCAAAATCACGCCGTCCTGGCCGGCATAGAGACCGCTTTCAAGCAGGTTGCGAGACAGCACGGTGCGCATCGAGCGGGCCGCCTGTGTCAAAGCCGGCGAAAGATCTACAACCGTATATTCGGTCTGGTCCTTCTTCTTGGATTTCTGCTTCTTACCGTCCTTGTGCTTCTTCCCCATCGCGATTCCTTTGACTTTGCCGTGTTGCGCATCCCTCGCCTTGCAAGGGAGCCGGAACATTCATAATCATCTCCCCTAAATCGATTTTGGTTTAAGGGCTTATGCGATAAGCATTGAGAACGCTGCGCTATCACATTGCGCATCATCTCGTCATAAACAAGAGGGCTTAGCCGGATGAATGTGCCTTCTCGCGACTTCGAACACAACGATCCGAATCTCTCCCCCTCGGACCGCAGTCGGTGGATCGCAATCCTGCCGCTTGGCGCCCACGAGCAACACGGACCTCACCTGCCCTTCGACACCGACGCATTGATTGCAGCCGGCATCGTTGCCCGGCTCAAGGCTGCAATTCCCGCCGCCTCGCCGGTCACGTTTCTGCCGACAGAAACAGTCGGCTATTCGATCGAGCACATGGACGTGAAGGGTACGCAAACGCTGACATATGGAGAGGCCATCCAACGCTGGCTCGGCATTGCCCGGAGGCTCTCGGACATGGGCATTCGCAAGTTGGTGATGTTGAATGCCCATGGCGGCAACTCACCGCTGATGACGATCGTTGCGACGGAGGCCCGCGTCCGGTTCAACATGCTCGCCGTCGCCACGAGTTGGACGCGCTTCGGCGTTCCCGCCGATGTCATCTCGCCCGAGGCAAAGGCGATCGACATCCACGGCGGCGACATCGAGACGTCGGTGATGCTGGCGCTTCACCCGGATAAGGTCGACATGACCAAGGCTGCAGACTTCCCGTCCCGACAGTCGGATTTCGCTGCCCGCTTCAAGCATCTGCGTGCCTATGGCCCGCACGCCTTCGGATGGAAAATGTCTGACCTTAGCCCATCGGGCGTGGCGGGCAACGCGTCGCTGGCGACGGCGGAGAAGGGCGAGGCGCTGATTGCGCAGTCCGTGAGGGGGCTGGCCGAACTGCTGCAGGACGTCGATGCATTCGACGCGGCGGAGCTTGATTGAAACCATCGCCGGTGCGATGTGATCTTATAACATACAAAACCCTTTGAACTGCCGCCCGCAACTCCTTATATGAGACCGACGAATTTTCAGCCCCGCCCCCGGGCGTGCCATCTCTCGAGGTTCTTATGACCGACGCGATCCCCACCCAGCAGAAGCCTATCCCCGTTACCGTTCTCACCGGCTACCTCGGCGCCGGCAAGACGACCTTGCTCAACCGCATCCTGTCGGAGAACCACGGCAAGAAATATGCGGTCATCGTCAACGAGTTCGGCGAGATCGGCATCGACAATGACCTCATTGTCGAATCCGACGAAGAGATCTACGAGATGAACAATGGCTGCGTCTGTTGCACCGTGCGCGGCGACCTGATCCGCGTTGTCGAAGGCCTGATGCGCCGCCCCGGCCGTTTCGACGGCATCATCGTTGAAACGACGGGCCTTGCAGATCCTGTGCCGGTCGCCCAGACCTTCTTCATGGATGACGACGTGCGCGCCAAGACGGAACTCGACGCGGTTGTCGCTCTCGTCGACGCCAAGCATCTGCCGCTGCGCCTGAAGGACAGCCGCGAGGCCGAAGACCAGATCGCCTTTGCCGACGTCGTCCTGATTAACAAGACCGACCTCGTCACGCCGGAAGAGCTGGCGCAGATCGAGGATATCGTTCACGCCATCAATCCCTCGGCCCGCGTCTACAAGACCAGCCGCTCGGGCGTCGATCTGGCCCGCGTTCTCGATCAGGGGGCTTTCAACCTGGAGCGCGCGCTGGAGAACGATCCGCACTTTCTTGATCATGACCATGACGATCACGTCTGCGGTCCGGATTGCGACCACGACCACCATCATCATCATGCGCATGATCACGACCACGATCATGACCATCACCACCATGATCATGATCATGACCACCATCATCATGGCGCCATGTCGCCGATCCATGACGTGACGGTGCAGTCGGTCTCGCTGCGTGGCGGCGAAATGAACCCGGAACGCTTCTTCCCCTGGATCCAGAAGATCACGCAGACTCAGGGGCCGAATATCCTGCGCCTCAAGGGCATCATCGCCTTTAAGGACGATCCCGAACGCTACGTCGTTCAGGGTGTCCACATGATCATCGAAGGTGACCACCAGCGCCCTTGGAAGGACGGCGAGAAGCATGAGACCCGTCTCGTCTTCATCGGCCGCGAACTTGATCACGAAAAGCTCGAAGCTTCCTTCAAGGCGTGCGAGGCGGCGGCCTGATGCCCACAGTTGCCCCGTTTGATCTCGACGGCCATATCCTGGCCGTCGAATTTTTAGGTGACACCCCCTTCTTCGCCAATGCCGCCGGCACCATCCACCGCCTCGACGGCGGCGAGAAGGTGACCGAGGCCCATCAGGGCATGCTGAGCTGCATCCGCGACCCGTATAGCGAAAGCCTGATTTCCGGCGGTGAGGACGGCAAGGTGCTGCGCATCGGAGCCGATGCCGGGGTGACCGAGCTTGCAAACGCGCCGCGCAAATGGATTTCCCAGCTTGCCGCCGGCCCGCAGGGCGCCGTCGCCTACTCCTACGGCAAGAGCGCTCTCGTGCGCCTCGCCGACGGCACGACCAAGGAATTTACCGAAGAGCGGACCGTCGAAGGCCTCGCCTTCGCGCCCAAGGGCATGCGCATTGCCGCCGCGCGCTACAACGGCGTGTCGCTGCATTGGGTCGGCACCGCTGCCAAGCCGGTCGACCTCGAATGGAAGGGCGCCCATACCGGCGTCACCTTCTCGCCTGACGGCAACTTCCTCGTCACGACGATGCAGGAGAACGCACTGCACGGATGGAAGCTCGACAGCAAGGCCGGCGCTGAAGCCCGGCACATGCGCATGACCGGCTACCCCGCCAAGGTGAAGTCTCTCTCGTGGTCCGCGAAGGGCAAGTGGCTTGCCTCGTCAGGTGCGCCGGCTGCGATCGTCTGGCCATTCCAGGGCAAAGACGGCCCGATGGGCAAAGCGCCGCTCGAGCTCGGCACCCGCGCCAACATCATGGCGACCTCAGTGAAGTTCCACCCTGTCGAAGACATCCTGGCGATCGGCTTCATCGACGGCATGATCCTCGCCGTCCGCATTGCCGACAGCAAGGAAGCGCTGCTGCGCCGACCCGGCAAGGGCGCGATCACCTCAATGAGTTGGAGCAAGAACGGCAAGCTGTTGGCCTTCGCTTCGGAAGCCGGAGATTGCGGCGTCGTCGATATCGCAGCCTAAGCTTATGCGCGGCTGCGTTATCAGGACAGCCGCGCCGCCTCGATAATTTCCGCAAGCACAGCATGCAGCGCATCGCGGTAGCCGGTGCGCGCCGATGGGCCGCTCTCGTCCGATGTCATGACGACAGTCATGCCGAGCGAGGGGACGATGTAGAGCATCTGGCCGCCATAGCCCCAGGCAAAATGGACCTCCTCGCCGCCGATCTGCCGCGAGAACCAGCCGTAGCCATAATCGTCGCCGGAGAAACGCGAATTGGTGCGGTGCTGCCACGATTGCGCGATCCAGTCCGCAGGCACGACCTGCGTACTATCCGCAGCCTTGCCGCCGTTGCGATAGAGTTCGCCGAAAGCCAGCAGCGAGCGGGCCGTCATCGCCATCTGGTTTCCGCCGAGATAGATGCCCTGCGGATCGCGCTCCCAGGCGCCGATCCTAAAGCCGCTAACGGGTTCCAGCCATTCGCGGGCGAGCGCCAGCGTCGACCTCCCGCTGACCTTGGTCAGGATCGCCGAGAGAAGATGCGTGGAGGCGGTCGAATAGAGCATCTGACCGCCGGGCTCGTCGTCGAAAGGCTGGGCAAGGGCAAAACGCACCCAGTTGCGCGAGGCAACCCAGCGCCCGTAATTGGGACCGGACAGGCGACCAAGCCCCGCCTGCATCGAAAGCAGGTTGCCGATGGTGATCTCGTTCAGTCGCGGATCGGGATCGGCAGGCAGATCGGCTTTCAGGATCGGAGCGATCCGTTGCTCCGGGCTTTCCAGCAGCTTCTTTTCGATGGCGATACCGACGAGGCTTGAGATGATCGATTTGGACGCGGACTTTATGTTGACGGACTCAATCGCGGTGTGGCCGCGATAGCCTTGCTCCGCCACCGTCCTCCCATCCCTGGCGACGATCACCGTTCTCAGCGGCTTCAACTCCACGCGTGAGGACAAGCTCTCGAGCAACACTGCCGTCCGGCCGTTCTCCGGCTGCGCAACGGCAGCGAGCGGCGACAGCAGGAAAGCGACGAGAAAAGCGAGGCGCGTGATCATTCCGCTGAGCTAGCGTAGGCAGAACGTAAAATCATCGTTCGCCTGATGCGGCTCACGCGGACGTGAAAGTTTATGATCGGCGGGGACGCGTCTGATGAACACAACCACAGGCGTAGGCCGCCCCGCAGGCAGCCCAAGGCGCCGCGCGAAGCCGTGCTTCGTGACGGTTTCTCCCGATGGGAGTGGGCAGGCGATTGGATAAGGGAGTGGGATGTCAGGCTGCATCGCCTGCCCGATTGCGGCTAGCTTTCCGGCTTCTCAAGATCGGCAGGAGCGTCTCCCGATCCCGATTCCCCGGCGGATCTTCAACCCTGACGGTATCCGACCCAGCCTCGGCAACCATCATCGAGCGCCGAAATATGAACGGAAGGCGGACCGGTTCATGAACCCGGCTCCCTGCCCGATGACGAGGAGATCATAGGGCGAGCAGGCGCCAGCGAGGAAAACCCGTGCCCAAATTTTCATCTATATGATTGAAATAATTGCACATTCATGAGAACAAATCGGGAATATCGTCCACTTCGAGGCGAAACTCAGGTGTTGCTAAAATATCATTAATTTTTGCTCTCACAGTTTTTTGTTCATCTGGCGTTCAGAAAACTCTTTGGAAAGCCACTTTTTGAGCCCACATTGAACTCCTGAGAATAGGAGTGCATGAATGATTCTAAGGGCCACTGCCGCAGCGACTATATTCGCGGTTTATGCTTTCACGATGTTCTTCATCGCCGCTATACCTGAAAATGTCGTTCAGACTGCCGGAACTCAATTGGTCGACACAAGCGTCGTCAAATAATTGAAGCCTGAGGGGGCACGCAGTCATAAAAGTTTAGGCTAAGCGTTCGTCCGGTTTTCCGGCGCCTCCTAGACTTGATTTCCGAAAAACGGGAAAACAAAAGGCCCCTCCCCATCAGGGGAGAGGCCTTGCCGATCACGCCGCCCTGCGGACCGGGGCGCTTGCCAGCATCCGCCCCGAGGGGACGATCATGCCGGCCGCACCGTCAAGCCATCCCTCGATGAGCTCCAGCGCCAGGAAGCGCGAGCGTTCGAAGGGACCCGGCATGACGAGATGTTGAGCCTTCCCGGCAAAAAAACCGAAACGCTCGTAGTAAGGGGCATCGCCGACGAGCAGGATGGCGCCATGCCCACGGTTCTTCGCTTCCAGCACGGCAGCGCGCATCAGCGCCGAACCGACACCCTTGCCCCCGAAGCTCGCATCGACCGCCAGCGGCCCGAGCAGCAGCGCGTTGATCGGCGTGCCTTCGGCGTTGACGCCGGCCTCGACGTTCCACAGGCGCACGGTGCCGATGACATGGCCGTCGCGATCACGAGCAACCAGCGCCAGGCCTTCGGCCGGCACGCGACCGCGACGGATTTTTTCCGACGACTTCTTGCGGCGGTTCGGGCCCATGGCACGATCCAGCAGGTTTTCGCGAGCCACGACGTCGCCAGCGTTCTCGGCGTCGATTGTGAAGACAGAAGGCGCAAAAAATGCGCGGACAGAATCAAGAACAGCGGCCATCGTGGCCTCCCGTACCCAAAACCGTTATGAGCGGCGATTGATATGAATTGTGAGAATGCCGCCCCGGCTGGCTACGGGGCTGGCAAGATTAGATGACGTAGGCCTTCAGCGGCTCGAAGCCGTTGAACGCGACCGCCGAATAGGTCGTCGTGTAGGCGCCGGTGCCTTCGATCAGGATCTCGTCGCCGATCGAAAGGGAGATCGGCAGCGGATAGAGATTCTTCTCGTAGAGCACGTCGGCGGAATCGCAGGTCGGGCCGGCAATCACGCAAGGCTCCATTTCGTCGCCGTCGCGCTCGGTTCGGATCGGGTAACGGATGGCTTCGTCCATCGTTTCGGCCAGACCGCCGAACTTGCCGATGTCGAGGAACACCCAGCGAGCGGCATCGTTGTCCGACTTCTTCGAGATCAGCACGACCTCAGTCTTGATGACACCGGCATTGCCGACCATGCCGCGGCCCGGCTCGATGATCGTCTTCGGCAGGTTGTTGCCGAAGTGGTCACGAAGGCTCTGGTAGATCGCACGACCGTAAGCTTCCGCCGACGGAACGTCGCGCAGATACTTGGTCGGGAAGCCGCCGCCCATGTTGACCATCTGCAGGTGGATGCCCTGCTTGGCCAGCTGAACGAAGACGCGCTTGGCATCGGCAAGAGCCGAATCCCAGGCATCGACCTTGGTCATCTGCGAACCGACGTGGAACGACACACCGTAGGACTCAAGGCCGAGCTGATGCGCGTAAACGAGAACGTCGACGGCCATCTGCGGCACGCAACCGAACTTGCGCGACAGCGGCCATTCGGCACCTTCGCCATCGGTCAGAACGCGGCAGAACACGCGAGCACCTGGAGCGGCACGCGAGATCTTCTCGACTTCCTCGTGACTATCGACCGCGAAGAGGCTGACTCCGAGCGCATGCGCGCGGGCAACGTCGCGTTCCTTCTTGATCGTGTTGCCGAAGGAAATACGGGCAGCGGTCGCACCGGCATTGAGCGCCATTTCGATTTCGGCGACAGACGCGCAATCGAAGCTGGAGCCCATGTCGGCGAGCAGCTTCAGGACTTCAGGAGCCGGGTTTGCCTTGACGGCGTAGTAGATCGCGCTGTCCGGCATGGCGTGACGGAAGGCAGAGAAATTGTCGCGCACGACGTCGAGGTCGACCACGAGGCAGGGACCGTCGGGACGTCGGGTTGCGAGAAAGTCGCGGATGCGCTGGGTGGTCATATCGATTCCCTCTTCCAATTCCAGAGCTCCGAAAAAC
>Ga0102593_1001442_pt1 | contig 23376 bp, 29 predicted proteins | sample AraplaCol_mMS_r2_2_FD_76862 | JGI IMG/M metagenome (GOLD analysis project Ga0102593, IMG submission 76862) | Arabidopsis root microbial communities from North Carolina, USA - plate scrape MF_Col_mMS_r2 (SPADES assembly) (version 2) | ecosystem: Host-associated > Plants > Roots > Endosphere...
TCGAGCTGAGTTTTTGTTGGTAGATTATGGAGATATATGAGGTTTGAAGAAAGAGAGAAGTGGGGGGGGGTGCTCTAACTAAAATGTGAGATCTGTCATACAGATTTCCTGTTTTCCACGCGAAAATCCTGAAATAATGAACCATATCTATACCGACTGCACTGAATTAGAGATGATTATCTATACACACTCCAGGACTATCTACGCGGAAGCCAACCGAGGCGATAAGATCGTACATTACAGTCATGACGGGGATGCAGATAATAAAACAGTACATGTATTCCGTAAGAGATTCTACATCCTTTTTTCCCATTTCTTCTCCCCTTGAATGGCACAAGCAAGGGGTCTTATGCAAGATACCAAATTTGAATATATTGAGGGGTAATGAAACTTTGAGGCGTCAAGGCTGTATGCGCAAGATGCGGAGTCAAGATATTTGATTTGGGCACCACTTTAGCTCGGCAGGCTGAGTGAACGGCGACCCTAAGTTGCATGTTCGAGGTCCCCGAGAATGATAATTCAGCCTCCTGGTATGGCGCCAACAACAGTAGAAATCACATATGTGTGACTCTCTTGCATTTCACCCGGCTGATCCAATACATTGCACCGAAGGAAAATCTGCCTCGCGGAATAGCCGCCGATTTATATTCAGCCAAGATCCTGTGAGGCTCCGGTCCAGTCATCTTGGACATTTAGGCACCGCTTAAAACTTTGAAGCTAAGTGTGAATCCGACTGAACGATCGATCTCAATTGAGATCTCACTAAGCAAATGCTTTTCTCTGTACGTAGCACTCAGAATAATAGCATCTTGGAGTAGATCTTACGCGCTTCGAGGATTTTGAGGCTTCAATCTTGCCACTCTAGACAATTCAGACATAGCCACATGGGCAGGTTTATATGACTCCAAAGTGCTATCAATAAAGCAGGCACTAAATGAACAGAGCAAAGAAAGGATAGTATCACTCCAAGCTCTGGACAGCACAGTACAGATGATGCTCTACTCAGGCTTTGGTTCGAAACCCATCGAAAAGGCCCTTCTTTTTTCCGGTCGATTGAGGATCCCTACTATCCTGTCGAGAAGCATCGAGTTCCACCTCCATATGAACATGCACATATTCGTCAAGGAAGTCGTTCTCATCCCCAGAAGACTTGCCTCGTTTCACGAGGGCCGGTGCCAAGACAAGGTTTATCTCATATATCTTTCCATGCTGTCTTCTGTGGGCAGACGTGTGTATCCCCTTATCAAACTGGCAAGGAATTTCTTCAGGGATTCTCCAACTCCAGATTGCCACTTGCTGGCTCAACACTAGGTCGAGTTCCAAACTTTCAGAGAGAAGCTTCATCAGTGGACCATGCAGAGTCTGTCTATCATGGCACACAACTTGCTCCAGTAATCGAGCTAGTTTCTGGGCCTTGAGCGAAATAAAATTGTGCTGACCGTGACGAATCTCTCCCACTATCATTTTTAATTTTCCAACCACTAAGTTGGTAGTATCGGCCCTCCACATTATTTTCTTTCGCTCTAATTCTGTTTCTTCATCTGAAAAGTGCGTCGGTGATGGCTCTGGGTGGATAGTCAGCTTATCAAGCCATAAGTGAACTATTCTGGGATTCAAATACCTATCAATTCGCGAAGGGTACTCAGTGCATTTCCAATATCTGGAGGCGCCCAGGAAAGTTGATCAAACACCTCCTCAATTAAGAAAACCCATATAAATGCGCGGATAATTTTGGGACGAGCTGAGGATAACTCTACGTAGTGGATCAAAGAATCATCAGATGCCCAAAGATATCTTTTGAACAATGAATATGAGGTTTGTGGGTCAGAAAGACCACTCGCGTCGATCTCGCCAAATTCTTCAGCAAAATCGCGGATTCTCAGACGCAGTCCTTTGGTGCGCGAAGTAATCGCTGAATCTTCAACCTGATGGCGAACCTGAAAGGGGTTTATTGCGCTTCCTAACTTGTCGTTGGCCTTATTTAACAAACCAATAAACTTGCCAACGTCTTGCTGTTTCTGCTGGAGCTTAAATTGTGTTCTATTATGTGCCTCTTGCTCTTCTTTCAATCTCTCTTCGTACTCCGAGCATTTTGCTTTCCAGGCAATTGCCTCGTTAGAGCAATCGCTTTTGGCAGCTTCGAGGCTATTGGTCTTCTCGCGCTCGGTCAGCAGCTCTTGTGTTTGCTGGATGAATTTTTGACGCCAGTCCTCGGCCTCATCGATATGGTCTGGGTCACTCGGAAATGGAGTTTCAATCCGGCTTTCGTTTTCCTGGAGATCCGGATTGATTTGCGGAAGCTTCTCCGAGAGAATAGAGACAGGCAAGGGTGCCTGGCTCCCACTAACACTTCCGCTGGTTTCATGAACGGGAGGAGTTTGATCAGCAGCTCTTGGGATTGGAGTAAGCCTTGAACTCCGTTCTACAATCTTCGGTTGTTCCTCCATTGTATGCCTTCACTAAGACTGAAGACGAACTTTTATTAGTAAGTGAGGCCTGAGTGTGTATGAGTTTCTTTGAGAAATAAATTAATAGGTCAGTCGGGGGCCTAGAAAAGGGCCAAATTTTGATATGCTAGCACTGATGCTAACTCTTCCTGGTCGAGGCTGAAAGCCTCGCCTTGGTGTACATAAAAACGGACTGGCCCGTCCTGTCCACCGTTTAGAGCGTTATAGCGCTAGTAATTTGCATACAAGTGGCCTATGATGATCGGGCTGTAATCAACGACATGATTGATGGATTGCCAACTCAGCCGTACGTGGCAATCAATTCATGGAAAATGAAACATTGGTTTATCTGCAGTCAGCTTTGCGTCACGAGCACCTCCCAACGAAGAGGGGAGATTGACAGGGGGTAACTTCTCGAAAATCCACAAGTTTTGGAGCAAATACACAAGCCCGAGCCAACCGTGGAGCTCAATTTGGCTCCATGCAGCGTTATTTCCACGGGCTTCTCAATAACATGACACTGTATACACGGTCTCGGCGAACATGAAGCGAATGCTTGAGGCGGCCGAAGTGGAGTGGAAAACTGATTATTTACTCGTTTACACCCGCACCAGCAGAAAACATGGAAACCCTTTTGTGATTTTACCTTCTTACTCCTCATGTAATCTTGAGGTCATCGATATTGGACCGCCAGAATGTCCAGAAACGGAAGCAAATACATGAAGAAATCCTCCGAGATTTCCATCTCTAAGAGGGAAAAGTATTTCGATTGGGTTAACAAGACCAGACAGACGGCTATGCACAACTGCTTTATCATTGGGATTGACTTTGGAACAACGTAAGTACCATATCCAAGACTATTAATGTTCCAGCACTAATGATCAGTTAAAAGATTTTCCGGTGTTTCCTGGTCCACCGTGGCCCATTTCAACAAGAACAATATCAACATTATCACCGATTGGCCCGGGACTAGGAAAAGCGAAGCAAAGGTGCCAACTCGGCTAAGCTATGAGAACGGCGCACAGGAGCCTTTGTGGGGGTTTCAAGTTGACAACACCGAGCAGGCTTTACAATGGTTCAAGGTTCTTTTACTGAAGGAAGAGGATATGTGGAAAGATTTACGGGAGTCAGATCAGCTTGTCAAAGCTAGAAGGTTGCTGCGTGACTGGGATAAAACCGCCGAGGATTGCATTGCGGACTATCTGCGCGCGCTTTGGAAACATACTTTGAAGATGATACGCAAGGCCCATGCAGATTACCTGATTGAATCTTTGCAGTTTCATGTGGTTCTCACTGTTCCTGCTATCTGGAAAGATTACGCACGTACTACTATGCAAGAAGCTGCCAAAACAGCCGGTATCCTCGACCCTCGTAGCGCTGGAGAGACAACTTTGATTCTTGTACCCGAGCCTGAAGCGGCAGGTTTGGCTGCACTGCTTGAATATGGATCTTCTATTAGACCAGGGGATGTCTATGTGATTTGCGATGCCGGGGGAGGAACCGTGGTAAGTGGCTCTTGGCTCTGTAGCGACATTGGTGCCAGCTAATCTTTTTCGCGGTCTCAATAGGATGTGATCACCTACAAAGTTGGGGACAACAAGCCTCCCCAGTTGAGCGAGGCTGTCGAAGGCGATGGTGAGCTTTGCCCTTCTGTACACTCTGCTATCGGTACAAGTAAAGAGATACATCAGTTATTGACAGTAATGTACAGGCGCTCTCTGTGGTGGAATATTCATCGATGAAGATTTTATAACAACGTGCTCAAAGCGAATTGGTCTCAAGTGGTCTCATTTCAGTCCAGCCGATCAAAACGCCATTCTGGAAGATCAATGGGAGATCCACATCAAGTCACGGTTCTCTACAAGAGACCCTAGCACTAAGTGGCTACTATCAATCGAGAATGGCCCATTATCTGGTGCAGACTTGGAAGATACATCCCGTATGCCTTATATCAAAAGAGGAATAATACACTTTTCAAGGGAAGTCTACTTCAACCAATGCTACTTGCCTTCCACTAACCTCAGAAATAGCTCCGACATTAGGGAAGTCTTCGATGCCAGAGCTACCCCTGGACTTCTCAGACTGGTGGGGACGCAAATTAACAAAGCTCAAGAGAAAGGTCTTGGTATAACGGTAAGCAGTGTCATGATTCCATCAGGCTTGAAGTACTGATTTGATATCAAGGGGATTGTTCTTGTTGGAGGCCTTGGCTGTAGTAATTATATCTTTGAATGCCTCGAGGATAAATATAAGAGCCAAGGCATTGGTATCTATCGCTCTAAGGACAAAGACCAAGTGTAAGTATTCATGTTCTGGTTGATGCTGTTACAAGATTCCTATCTAAGCTTTTCTTAAAAGACGTTCGGCGATCTGCCGCGGGGCTATTCTCAAAGGTCTCATGGCTGCTCCGATCTCCAATATTATACCGAATGCTCCTCGTATTCTTTCGACTATTTCCAGAACATCCTTGGGTATAGCAATGGACTGTCACTTCCGCCAAGGAGTTCATCGTGAAACAAGGAAGTTTTTAAACAAGATTGAGGGCTGCTACAAAGTGCGTGTGATGCATTGGTACATAAAAAAGGTATCTGGTGCCCCAGTATACCATATTATTGGTAACGACTAATGCTATTTCAAATGATTCCGACAGGGGAGCGAAGTCAAAACAGATCATCCCCTCAGAAAGAAATTGTACAGCTCATTCGGCATTGACGATGACCTACCACCTTCCTTGGATTTCGAGATTCTTCAGTGCCAGAGTGAACACACGCCCAAGTACAAGACTGACAGTGTGGTGCTGCATTCTAGAGTGGGATTTCAGCTAGGGCACTTGAGATCTACTGCCTGGGGAGTCAACACCGCTCCCAATGGTCGGAAGTTCAAAACGATCAGCTATACACTTGAAATGGTTCCATCAGGTGCTTCGACGGAGCTTTCAATATGGATTGATGGCAGTAGACTAGGATCGAAATATATATCTGTTGAATATAATGAAGATGGAGGAAGCAGATGGATGCATAATGATGGTGATGATGGAAGAAGGTAAGCTAACAACTAAGATAGTTAGTTAGTGGGTGCGTGATGACTCAACACTCGGAGGCATGCCTTCGACAGAATATGACTAGTACTACTAGTTATAGCGTTAATCGTTCGTCACAATACAACTTGGACTTGATATCGTCTAGTCGGTCTTAATTCCATCTACTGCAATTTTTATCCTTTAGCAGGGCCAGTGATAATTTGCCGAGTTCATGGAAGACTCAAGACAATCTGATATCTGTATGTGTGGTTACATGGAAAATTCATCTTGGCCTAATAGTGGGCAATGGATCTGTATCTGCTATAGTATAGTTTCACAAATCCCTATTTCCCCTATTACCAGAGCTCAGTCATGGAATTTTCAATTAGCGGCACTGCATGATTCGCTGTACCAAAACCGCAAATCATGACTTGTCACTGTTGAGTTACTTAACATAGTGGTAGCTTGTTACTCCCCTGTCTCTTAAATTTAACCATGCCAGATGAATCTAGCAAAGAGCATAATTGAATTCAAGGAAATACCGCATTTGTCAAGTCAGATAATTGTTTCCTTTCCAGATATCAAGGCCATTGTCCCCACCAGATTTCTTTATCGGGTCGATCAAAGATGGGTTCGAGAGAACGACATTGGCGTTGAGCCTGTCGAGATACAAACGCTTAATACCTCGGTATGCTTCCGCATACTCAGAAAACACTGGCAAACCGTGAACGATCACTTTACTCCGAGGACTTCCACCAATGCTTGCATCTTCAAACACTTTAGTTGTTGAAGAATACCCGAAAAGTTGTACATAGTCCGTACGGTATTCAGGTCCCACGCGCGGTCCTCAACACAGAGAAGTCGCGAGGCTTTGATAATGGCGAGAGCAAGGTGCAGGATAGATATAACAGTGAGTGATGGAATTGACTCTGCTGATACCAAGCGAAATGCGTCATGTAATTCGTGTGTGCTCTGCAAACAATCCCAGATCGTTCGACATCTCAGATGTGTAGGTCCTAGTGATTCGCTCTGGTCCCCGAATTTGAAGGGCTCGAACAAGCGAATTCGAATCGAAACACAGTGAGTCCGCAGAAGATCTAGTTTAGCAGTCAGTAGTTGTACATTTGATGTTTCCATAATGGAGTCTACATACGGTTCCACTTCAAATTTGCTGGTAGCCGATTCATGAATGCATCCAGCTCACTTTGAATAGATGCCACAGCTATAGAGTAAACGCCTCCAGATGGTTGATGGCTTGGGCTGCCAATCATCTCCCAAAAGGAATTGTTCACTTTCATTGCGATTTTTCGTATGCCCACAAGGCTCACTAACAATGAGTCTGTTGGGTATTCCTTATCACGCTCCAGCTTCTTACAGTAGTCGTCAAAGTAAGCCATATATTCTATTCGGTCTCGTTTTTCCAAGGAGGCTGCATAGTCTATTGCAATGACTTCTATCAGTATTTAAATAATGGGAAGATAGCACTGGAGGCAGACTCACGTAGACGTTATATAAATAGACCCCCATCAATGTTCGATAGTCGGCCCTGGTTTGCTTTGGCTGAGATAGCAGATTGTTCTGCATCTGAGCTGCATCCTCGACTATCGATTCAAAGGCCTGACCCTCTCTCCATCGAGGTCAGTTAGTCTCAAATCATCTACTAAACAAATTGTCAATTGCACGAGTGCCGTATCTTTGGTCCTAGTGTAAAAATAGATATCATTCCTGAAAACCAGAATTGTAAGTTAGCCAAATTCTCCGTTCACTAAAGATAAAACAACGACATGGGCTCATTCTTACCAGGCAAGAAATACGAGGATAGCTTGAACGAGCTAAAGGCTCTTGCTCATCAGAACAACAGTCTGGTTTGCAATGTGTTGTCGGAACCAGCTTTCCAAAGCAGCCGAGGCCTCGGGTTGTGGGGTCTACAGACCCATAAAATGGTCTTAAGAAGCAGCGGTTGATCTTTGAGCATCTGGGAGGATTTTTTGGAGGGCAATGGAACAAATGGGAATTCCCGAACCATTGTTGTCATGTATTCTTGAAGCACTTGGTCTGCCTCCCAAAATGAAACTTCAAACCCCGGGACAAAGGATATTGATCCTTTAGATAAATCAGTTTCTGGTGATTGATTGGATGATGCGGTCGGTGGTTGGTCTTGGTATGAAGCTTGTATCGTCGTTGGAGCAGGGCCCTCGCTGGGAAATGTAGGGCGTTCGGTCGGCCGCTCAGACCGAGATGTTACGCTCTTGCATGACTACACACATTTTAGTCGGTATGCATGTCGCTGATAGCTGCCAGGCCAACTCTGATAACTGGGAATGACTTATGTCGCTTTGCTCCCGCCGCTTTGTCGGCACAGAATCTGACTTGGTACACGTTAAGTTGTTCTTAATGCATCTGTATTCTATCAGTATAATAGTACATCGGGTTGACTTATGCTGGACAGGATACAAACCGTTGGCAGATATTAGCGTCATGGTCTACCAAGGCGCATTTTGCCTTAGCTCGTGAACAATGGATGCAAGCGCGCGGCTTCTCGTTAAGTAGAGTGTCAGGCATCTCCGCGTGAAGACTATTTAAGCACGGCGAGACCTGAGATCCAGTTAACTTTGCCGTAACTGCTCGAATGTGCCTTGAAGATATTGTCGGACTGAAGAACCGTGTTGTCAAGCAAGCCTTAGCATTTGACCACTGTCCCAGAGATATAACGAGCAAAAACTCGGGTCCTAGAAGACCAGTCAAAAAGAGATTTATGTTTCCAATTTCTTTCTTGAATATTCCCGCCGATCTTGGAGGGATGTTAATAATACACAGAAGACCAACGACAGAGAACGATGGTCAGGATGCAACTTGAGAGGATAGCCCAATAGCCCATGTTACTCTATGGTTGGGCTCGTCGACCCAGCCAGTATGGTCTGCTGTATTGTTGGATATCATCAAGCCAAGCGTGAAAGCTCAGAGTCTCATAAGAAAGGCATAGAAGTGATATCAGGTAAGAAGAAAGCATCTCAAAAATATTTTAGAACGCAGGCAACCCTCAAAGCCAAACAATGAGTCTCAGATGCCTGCAGTAAGGCAGACAGGGAGTGTTTCGGTCTCGGTATAGCAGGGATTAATTACTAGTAGTGAGGCAGTAGTTCTCCTTATCAACGCACTCAATCTCCCGCTAAATTTGACCGGGCGTACAATGATGCTTGGCTTGCAGCTAAACAAATTGCATTTTCTTTTTTGGAACATAGAATATTCTTTTTTCTGAATTGATACCTGATCATTTTTGGTCATTCGGCATATCAAGAATAAGATTTCTATTCTGAACGGACCGGCCCCGGACTCTCGACTCTTAATTAAATCCAGAGATACTAGGCATGTTGGATGAAGCAAGGCAAATTCACCAGAGTGATAGACAGCGCCACAATACCAGCAAGCACTCTCGCATATATCATGTTATGCATGGTCATTTTCTGTTGAAGTCAAGGGTTCATATCCATACCAGGATCGCGATGCATCTCACCTGCGGCTTGTATGATTGACGCTACGATCCAATCACTCCCCAAAATGTCCTGCAACATGATGCGCCACAGCTGCTTCGTCGCCCTCAAATTCTGGGCAAACTGGACATTTCACAGTGGCTGTGTCTTCCGCAGCAGCATTTGTTTCTGTAATATCATCTTCCCTCCCATCCATATTGCGCTGTGCTTGGGATTTGGCATTTCCACCTCGTTTCTTTCCCTTTGCTGGGCGTATATACATATCCAAACCAAGAGGCTCCGATGAAGGCTCGTCTGGTCCATCAAGACGCATATCACGTGAAGTAAATCGATTGCGTCTTCCTCCCAAAGCTCCCCCCTGAGTCCTTAATTGCATACCATCTTCGCCTTCTTGTAAACCCTCTACTCCCTTATCAAATTCCTCTTGTGTTTCCTCACCGCTTCGCAGACTTTGCACTCGTCCAACGCGCCCGTCAAGGAGACGGACTTTGACACCTCGTGGGTGATCGCCACGGGTGAGTACCTCACTGACTGTCCCTGATACTGTACGGCCAGTAGGTTGGTCTACCTTCAAGACGATATTAACAGAAGTGCCGGGGTTGATAGACCTTGAAGGGGGCACGCGTGGGTGGGACGGGCGCGGTCCACCACGTCCGCCGCCGCGACCACCCGGTCGTTTTTGGCGATTCATTGTGTGTAGATATTCGGAGCACGAATTTAAAGAATGAGATAAACTTATCGGTGCAGCTTGTTGAGTGTAGACTAGGATGGATGGTAGTAGTGTTGAAAGAACAAAGAATGTGCAATGTGGATTATCGGGTAGAAGAACATTAACGGGCCTCGCTCTGGTAGATCCAAGTCTAAGACAGCCTGATGAGAAGATACTCATCTGCTACATATTTCATCTGCGAAACTTTTTGATGTTCAGGATTATGTGAAGTGGCTTGACATAAGTTTCTCTGATATTTGCTATTAACGTCGTTATTTAGTCAATTTGGTCAGGATAAAGGGAACTGTTTGTTTAATATTCATTATCAAATCATGCAGAGCAAGCTCAAAAGAGAAAAGCAGTTCAATTTCAAGCAATTCAGACTGATCGTCCTTTTCTGCGTCGAAAATAGCCAACTTCCACTCTTTTTCAGCCGGATTTCTGCCGTTTGCCCCCTTTGTTATCTTTTTTTGTTTTTTTCCTCTTTTCATCTTCAACTCTCTTGTGTGTACACTGGAACAAAATATTATAAATGACAGAGACCTTGAACTGGCATTTATTGAATTGTCACGCATACTGTCATGCGTCCGACGTCGTGTGAGGAGTTCGAAGTCGCCATTATATGCGCGCTCCCACGCAAGGCTAACCCAGTAAAGCACTATTCAATGAAATATACGATGATAGTGATGAGAAATTTGGAAAGGCTGCCGGAGACGTGAATACTTACTCAAATGGTAGAATCGGTCAACATGATGTGGTTCTCTGCTTTATGCCAGGAATGGGCAAAGGCAGTGCCGCTGGAGTCGCATCAAATATACGCATAGGCTATCTAAACATTCAACTGGCTCTTGTTGTCGGTATTATCAGGGCTGTGTCTTTTCCAGATCTCTCAACCGAGATACTTCTTGGTGATGTCGTCATTAGCGATAGCATTATCGAATATGATTTCGGCAGACAGTACCCCGGTCGGTTTATAAGGAAACGTGATGCAAAGACCACTCTGGGTAGACCCAATCGTGAGATTCGATCTATTCTCACTAGTCCGGAGACCGAAGACATACGACAGAAATTCCATGATGCAAATTTTCAGGATGTTCAGTCACTTGCAGCAAAAAGTACCTTATAGAAGTATCCTGGAAGATTGCATGATATTCTGCGGATGGAGGCACCTGGGAGGCTCAATACGGATGTCGAGGATGATTGCCCGGAATCTTTCGCTCAGGATTCTCAAGAGACGAACAATCAGATAGCTGGGGCTATCGTCCCTCGATCCAGACTTAAAGAGGACGATGCAAAACCAATTGCTCATATCGGAACCATCGCATCCGCCGATACTGTGATGAAAACAGGAAGATATCGTGACCGGATCGCAGAGACAGATACAGTCATTGCCTTCAAGATGGAGGAAGCCGGAATCTGGAATCATCTACCCTGCCTCGTTATCAAGGGAGTTTGTGACTATTCGGACAGCCATAAGAATAAATCGTGGCAGGACTATACAGCAGCGACCGGAGCATGTGCAGCAAAGACATTTCTGAATCATTGGAGACCGAGCATCAAAAGAGATTGGTCACATAAAACGAGACGGTGGAAAATTGCTAAATTGTTCCTTCAAAAATTATTTACTGATCCCCGAAGTTGACAAGAATGGCCTCAAAGATCTTCTCTTGACTGATCCCCGCAACGACAAACTTCGTATTGAGCAAAGCAAGGTGGCATTCTACAAGATTCATTCTCATGGATCCTTGCGCATCCTACCTTTCACAGATGGCAACTGGAAGGAGACCTGAATCTCTTACGGTTGAGAGGCGACGCTGGAAAAGGGAAGACAATGCTTACCAATTGGCCTTATTGATACACTCTGTCACGAAAAGAGCTTCTCGTCGCAGACTAAGAAGGGTTCGCGATTAGTGTCTCACTTTTTATGCCAGGCCAGTGACTCACGCTTGAATAACGCCACTGCGATTCTGCGTGTGCTCGTATATCTTGTTATGGCCCAGCAGCCATTGCTTCTTCGATATCTTCGCTCCAGGTACGAGTCGACAGGTCGGCAACTGTTCGAAGGTCCCGACGCAGTCTTCAGTCTGTCAGAAATGTTACTTGGATTATTACAAAATTCTGATTTGCCCGAAATATATTTCATTGTCGACGCCATTGGTGGATACAAGAAGAATCTGCCTCAACTTTTGAGCTTCATCAAACGTTCTGCAACGGCAAATGCCAAGGTCAAATGGATCATCTCTAGTCGCAATAGAGATGATATCGAGCAGTACCTAGGCTCGTTTGAAAGGCTGGCAAGTGCATCGCAGTTTCATCTGATAATCGACTTGTGGCTACATCATCTCCGCATAAGCTATATCTCTACGATGCTGTACGGCGAGAATGGAAGATATGTCTCGGCCCAGATAACGAGCTGAATACATGTTATGCGCGAAAGCCTGTCTGGTCCGCTAAAAATGAAAGAATTGCTTCGGTATCTCAAATGGGGCCAGCACAACTCTTCGATGTCAACACAGGAGTTTGTCTAAAGACATTCAATGAGAACTTCAGATCTACGGATAATGGCCAAAAGCGTGCGGAAAACATCATATTTTCTAATAACGGCCTCGGGATAGCACTGATCCTTGTAGGTAGAACGATTGAATTATGGGATGCAATAAACCTGACGCAATATTCAAATTTATCTGGTCACCGAAGTCGTGTCTTGGCAGCCTCATTCACTCCTAATAGCGAATTACTGGCCTCGGCATCTTACTATGATAATGTTCGTCTTTGGGACGTGGTTACTGGAGCTAGCAAAGGTTCATTTGATCTGAATGGACAAGCACGAGATATTGTCTGGTCACAGGATAGTCGTGTTTGCGGTACTGCTTAATTCTCAGCAAATACAGATATTTGGTATAGGATTATTGAGCTGGAACTACACGATTAACGCGGATGCCGAAAATGCTCAGTTCGTTACGTTCTCGCCTGATTGCCATAAGATTGCGGTTGGCACAGGATCTTCACTCTCATGTTGGGATATAGCATCCCAATCATCTCTCTACATTATCAATCTGCCACATAACCTACGACACATTTCATTCTCCAAGGACGGAAAGTTCATCACAACGAATATGGGAATCGTCGATAATTCTACGAGAAGACTCGAGCTCCCTCGGCCTCGAGGGCTTGGGGATAGATTGCATCTGTCTGGAAGCTGGATATGCTGTGACAAGAAACAGGCCATATGGCTTCCTCCTGACTATCGGCCAGAATCTTGGGGCTTTTACGACTCAACCATCGTCATGGGACAGAAAAGTGGACGCGTAGTATTCCTAGATCTTGATCTTTAGCTGGATGAATATAGGACATGACAGACGGCATATCAAGCGCCTCTAACTAAGCGGTCTCCCGACGAAGAGGCAGCGATGCTGGTGCCTCAGAACGGTGATGTGCCTTTTTCATCAACCTGTCTTTTTCTCCAACGGCATCCCAATTTGGATTCCCACAGTTGATCTTTGCTAGCTCCAGCCAAGTCTCCCATTCTGGCGTCCTCGGGGCTGCGTCGCTGACCGTAACCCATTCGACTTCTCCAGTGGCTTGAATAGCAAACCACAAGCTTCGTGTAAAGCTCGGCTTGGACTCGGTCTGTTTGGACTTGTCTTTCTTGATTTTGTCCGCATCTCTTAGGTGTGGTGGTGTCACCTCCTCACATCTGTATCTTGATAGGTCCCACAGCCAGCTTGGTGGAAGCAAAGATGCTATCCAATAAAAAACATTCAACATAACGTATATGACTGCAATCACGGCCTGCATAGTCCAGCTGCAGTTGCCCAAGAATATTACGGATAAAGTGACCAGGGACAATGAAATGCCACCCAATACTTTAAAGCATTGGTCACTGACGAGATAATTGCACTCCTCGGGCCCCATAAAGAGCTCGCGGGCGACTTCTTCGGTGCACTGAATAATCACAAAGGCACCCTCCCGAGTTCGAATCAAGATATCTCCTTTTGGGACTACTGCATCTGTTGGACGAGCAGCCAGTTGTGGTCTCCAGTGCGAGGCAATTCCAATCAGGGTTGATGCAGAGGCGATTGCTACAAGAGCCAGAACTGCCACTCCATCATTGAGCATCAATGCCCAAATGAGCGCTCCCAGTACTAATAATGAGGAAAATATTGTCAATAGGTTGAGAGGTGATAGCGTGCGGGGCGACACTAGAGCCTCGCGTTCAGGACGTTGAGACCTGCTTCGATCTGCCATCGCGTCAAAACTTCTTCTGGCTTCATTATCATCATAGTTCGAATGAGTATCTTACTGGACAGTGTGATATGCCAGATCGCCACTTCAAAATTCTTCATAGTCGTGATCGGAAGAAGAACATTGGCGAAATAATTCAATTCTTGGACGAGTGTGCCCGAGTAAACTCCGCAGACACTGTTGGGCAGACTGGGGAGTCTAGCCGCTCGAGTAGATCCTAGGAATGCCTGTGGCGCTGGAATGATCCGAGGAAGCAGACATAGTTTGGATGCTGTCAAAGGTTGAATATGTCGAGCCATTAGCGATTCTCCCAATATAGTGATCAGACTGACTACATCCAATCGCCAGCCTGAACTGTCATCGCGGCCGACGGGAAACCACTGCATGTTGTGTATAGAATCAGAGAGAAAGATTATGAAGAAGAATAGAAAACCAAGCACTCGAGGGTGCGATAAGCCTCGAAGACTTTGTTATTCAGCTGTGATATACCCAGTCGAACATGAGGGGTCTCGAGTGAGGCTGAGCGAGAAATGCGGTGGCTGGGCTGATCGACGAATCGTCTTCATGTTTGGCGCTTAATTATTGGCCGTAGGAAGCTCATAAGGCCATGAAGTGCTTGAATAACATGCCGAACGCCCTGTATATGCATATGGTAATGCATCAAAAGCGCTCATTACAGGGCTGAATGCGCCCTGTTCTGCATGTTAAGTCTCAACCCGGGTGAAAATATTATCCACTCATGCTGTTTGATGCTTGGCACTTCCACAGATTCATCGAGTTATTATGCAGCCAAGATGCGCGAACCATCGAACAGAGATTCTCAAGGCTGTCCTTCTTTTTTTTTTCTTTTCTTTTCTTTTTTTTAAATCCAACATGATGCGAAACTGTCCAGATACCGAGTTGTACCACGTCTATTGGGCCTAGAGATGAGGCATCAACCACCGAAATAAGATTGAATAGAGATCTGAAAATCCACGTGAGTTTAATCAGAGAGAACATATTTACAATATATGCTATTACTTTGTATTTGACTAGACTCTCGGAAACGTGAAGATAGGCTTCGGTCATTGGGGAAAGGCTTGATACTCTGATAATGGTCTGAAGCAGTGAACCTACTTATATCTAACCCGATCATTTGATAGGGAAAAATGTAAGAAATATCCATACAGACTATCTTCTTACCATTTGACTGTCTGACAGCCACATACACTGAATCGTACCAGGTGTCCAAAATTTAAGAGCCATTTGGGGGAATAATGTCGAGACTTCGGTCAGTGAACTTCGAAATTTGTAACTCAACGATGAGCCGCATGTAAATTATCTCATCTGCATCGATAGTAGACTATTTATCAACATTAAATTCATTCATGGTTGCAAAAGGGACATTCTGCGGTCTCGTCGCATGCAAAAGTGGATCCGCAATAATCACAGCGTTATGAAGAAATTGGACGATGAAGCAGTATATACGACTCCATGGCTGCTATATTGATAATGGGGATCTGATCAAACAGACACACTCAAATCGATAATGATGCCCCTTAATCTCGCGATCATTATCAAGTCCATCTAACCTCAGCCTCGTGGATTCACCCCTTAAATTCAAGATTGACACGCGATGGGGCCGAAACTCGCCGATCCTTTTCGGCGCCCGCAAATTTTATCGCGTCGTCGCAAAGTTGTTCTTCAACATGCGCAACCTTCAATAGTCTGCGGGCTAGAGCATCCAGTACAACCCGGCCTTCTCCTTTAGATATGCAGCACAATGCCCGTCATTTCCTACTCGCAATTATGACATTCCTCCAGTCCTGCAAAGCCGGCGCAGGGGCTGTGATAGAGATCCTGCGCGAATCATGGGGCCAAGGAAATTATCAACTTCTTAATGGAGCTCGGCAGAAACCATCTCATACAACAAAAAGAAATTTGACCATTGCAGGATCAGTGACTGTCATGATTGTATTTTTATGGTACTTATTTTCGGGGTCACCAACTCCTCAGGATTTGCATCGATTCCCCGTTGCTTATAATGCGACACCATGCGATCATCCTATTGCTCAACTCGCATCTTCGGCTTCACAAGCCCTCAGCAAAACCTTGGAAACCCAATCGAAATCGTTGGAAGAGGCTGTCGCAGAATATCGTCGACGATACAACATGCCTCCACCTCCCAACTTTGATAAATGGTATGAATTTGCGAAAGAGCGAGATACGCTACTGATTGATGAATTCGACACCATCTACCACTCTATTCTGCCTTTTTGGGGTCTAGAGCCGGAAACTATTCGTTCACGTGTGAGAGAAGACTTGGGATTCGACAATGCACTCATGGGTATCTCCATTAGAAGTGGGAAACCGATTTACTTAGGCAATGGGCAAGGCGAATTCCAACGCAATGGAACAATGAAGCAGCTATCAAAGTTTGCTCAATGGCTGCCTGATATGGATCTTGAATTTAATGTTCACGATGAGCCACGCGTTGTCGTTCCGCACGAGGAATTAAATCTTCTTGTCACCAAGGGGCGTACGAATCAAGCTCGTTTGAATCAGGAGTTGTCGCTATCAAACCGCTTTTCCACCGATAAAATTGAAGGCGCTATCCCGGAATTCTTCAGGACCAGATTCAATAATATACAACGACAAGAAACTTGGCTGTACTCTCATATGTCATGCCCACCAGACAGCCCAGCCAGGGATCTCGATGGTAAGGCGCCGGATAATACAAGCGCTTATGCCACTACGCCCTTGGGCTTCATCTTTAATCAATCGGCATTTAGCGATATGTGCAATAGCCCTTCTCTACGCCATCGTCTGGGTATTTTCGAACATCCGAATTCTTTCAAAGTGACAAACGAGCTTACCCCTGTATTCTCGATGTCGCATCCATCTTCTTTCCAGGATATCCCTGTCCCATCACCATTCTATTATATGGGAGAAGCAAGTTTTGACCCGGAGCATGCTATTTCATGGGATTCGAAGAAGGGACAAATCTACTGGCGAGGGAAAACCAATGGAGGACACAGCTATGGCGGTTCTTGGCGCAATCTACAACGCCAGACCATCATTGGAAAGCTGACCTACAACTCGTCGCTATCTGTACTCGAACCTAGAGAAGACGCCAACTGTTCATTGGGTATTAATGAAGGATGGGAGGTTCGTGAAGGGAATAATACCGAGTTGAGCGAGTATTTCAATGCCCACTTTGTGGAAATTGTTGACTGCGATGATGACTGCGAAGCAGAGGAGAAATATTTCGAGACAGTTCACCGAGAGCATCAGAGCCAGGCCTGGAACTATAAATATCTCCTGGATATGGATGGCCACGCCTACAGTGGGCGGTTCTACGCCTTACTGCGCAGTAAGAGTGTGCCGCTGAAGCTGACATTTTTCCGGGAATGGCATGATAATTTGATCATTCCGTGGGTTCACTATGTGCCGCTCAACAAAGATGCCGATGATATTCCTGATATCTTACACTTCTTCGAGAAATACCCTACTGGTCAAGAACTCGCTAAGTTGATTGGCGAGCAAGGACAGATGTGGGCTTCCAAGACACTTCGAAATGATGACATGGATGTCTTTATGTTCCGACTCATGTTAGAGTATGTCCCGGCCTTTTTCCTATTAGAGAATTTGAATATACTAACTCGATAATTGTAGGTATGCCCGTGTGCAAGACGAAAAGCGCGAGACGTTAGGGTTCACTTTATAGAAGGTTTTAGTTGAGTTCGAAACCTGTCAAACTATGGTCAAGTGTATGAATATTACTTAATTATCCACAAGTCTGTCGTCAATTTCAGAACAAAACGATCGTACATAAGCTCAATTTCCATAGGCAAGTATTTATGTTTGGGGCCTCAGGCGTCGGATTAATATGGAAAGACATCCTTTGTGATACATAAACTACACTAGCAATGCAAACTGCAAACCCCGCATGTATTGCGGTGAACACAATTACTGAATTCATCCACTCTGCAAATATCGACTTCAACGATAGAGGTTTTCCCAAAAAATTGCAAAATACCGTCTGGGGTATATTGAAAAGACCTCGTTATGGCATGTAAACATTCGCCCCCCGAATTTCATATCCCTGATAGTCCAAACACGGTGAATATTCGGATTATAGATTCGACCACGCGGATCGGTAAGCTTGCGCTGGAATTCTTGATGGAGCCTCCGATGAACGGAATGCAATATATGCCAATAATTCCTTCCTGGTCGTTTCTCATCGAGCACGAATCGGGCAAAAAATTGCTATTTGATATGGGAATCCCCAGGGACTGGCGCAAGATGGCACCTGTGGTGGTCAAGAGTCTAGAGTCACATGGATGGGACATTAATGTCGATAAAGAGGTTACAGATATCCTGAGTGATCATGGTCTAGCGGCCGATGAAATCTCGGGTATCATTTGGAGGTACGTGGATGATGCATACTCCGGGCACATAGAATCGAGTCTAAGTCCGAGAAAATGCAGTACTAACAATTATGAATTGCGATTACAGTCACTGGCATTGGGATCATATCGGGGACCCTTCTCGATTTCCATCATCTACAGAACTTATAGTCGGGCCCGGTTTCAGCGACCACTTTCTCCCAGGCTATCCCAAGAACCCCGATTCACCAGTCCGAGAAAGCGACTTTAGGTATTTTATTCCTATCATGATCTCTCGCTTACGATTACCAGTCTGGTTCTAACAAATTCTATTATTAAGCGGACGAAATCTACGTGAGATTCGGTTTTCAGATGATGTCAAGATTGGTAAATTTCGAGCATTGAATTTTTTCGGCGATGGCTCTTTCTATCTTCTCGATACCCCAGGCCATACTATCGGGCATTTGGGTGGTCTTGCACGAACAACGACAAATCCCGATACATTCATCTTCATGGGGGGCGATCTCTGTCACCATGGTGGTGAGATACGGCCATCCAACCATCTTCCAATTCCGTCGGATATCAATATTCTTGATCCACCTAATACGAACTTGCCATGTCCTGGAGCAGCCATCTATGACCGACTACAGGCTAGTCGTAATCGTTCTTCAAAACAACCATTCTTCGACCCGGGAATGGCATCAGATATTGAAGAGACTAAAAATACAATCTCGAAAGCTCAGGAGGCCGACTCTCAGGGGAATATCTGGTTTATCTATTCTCATGATCCAAGCTTACTTGGTATTGCTGACTTGTTTCCTCTGTCGGCGAACGAGTGGAAAAAGCGCAATTGGCGGCAGAAGACTCTTTGGGCGTTTCTTCAGGATTTCTCATCGGCGCTGAAGCTATTGCGGGAGAATGAGCACTGCTAGTCTACATGTGCGCTGCAGTAATAAATGAAGCCCTCTACCAAGAAATCGGACAGAATTATCAATACTTTAGATTTAATATACATTATGAACAATCGATTTATAGAAATAGTACTTCATTCCCCCTTTTTACAATCCCATCATCCTTCGGAAGCCTTTGTTCTCAACAACCCAGCCACCACCAAGTTTAAATACGCCAGGGCCCTCTAACTTCGAGTCCATCTTCCCCATCGCCATTTCTGTCAAGAAGGGACCCAGCTGGTTGGTAGGAGAATGCATCGCCTGGTAGAGGTGCCGGATGCCAGGACCAAGGAGAACCATTCCAACTTTATACAAGATCCCATTGTTTGAAGGGATGTATGGCTTGATAGCCTCGTGTGTTGCGGGATCGACGAATGCAGGTCTCACGCTATCCGCTTGGAATGTTTCTGGATGCTGGGCAGATATTTCGCCAAGATCAGCTTCGATCTCTCCTTTTACTTTCGCGAATAACTGAGAAAATCTTCCGGGTTCTTGGGTTGCTCCTTCGCCGGAGACATGGATGAATCGGAAAGGTGGACTTGATGGTTTGAGAGTGGAGAATGCATTTGCAGCTGCCAAGACATAGTCCTTCGTTATCTTGATGTATTGTCTATTCAATGTTAGACGAGAGTTCAAAGGCCTGGGAAGATGTTGCTAAGTATTGGCATACTCCTTGTTGACGTTATTTTGACTGGTTCCCAATGCCCAGACGCATCCATCCGCATCTTTCAACTGTTCTAAGAGTTCGGGTTGATAGATTTCAAAATCCTTTTGGTGGATCACATGTACCCGTGGGTCTTTGGCATCCTCTGCCATCTGCACTGGTCTGCGACTCAGGATGGAGATCTTGGAAATTGAGGTGTTCTTCAACATGGCATCAAGAACGGCCGAGCCGACAAGGCCAGTTGCACCAGTAAGGATGAGATGCATTTTGAGATTATATCGAATATTGATCAAGCTTCTCTTGTTGGATAGGATGATGAATATTCCAAAGGTTCAACGTAGTGACTGGCATCATTTATAGACTTTTCCAAATCTCCAAGTCCGCTGCTTAATTCCGTCGGATCTTTCTATTTCTGATGCTGACACCACGCTAGCCTAATGCGGACAATGTACAGCCATAATAGGCAAAAGGGGGGGATTTTTGTCGATTTTGATTGGTTGAAATGATTTAATAGCATTTAGGCATTATTGGAGACGTCAGATGGTTTGGAAGCAAGGCTTGGTTTGTATTCTTTTTTCTTCCATCTAGAAATGAGACTCAATTAGATAGTAAATATGGAAACGCTCAAATGAACCGCTCTATAAGAACTTTTAGCCACATGTGAATAGGCATTTATAAAGGGGTATGAAGAGCTCTTGAACGCGGCATGAAAAAATATGAACAACATTCGGGCCTCAAATTATACATGGCATTTTTAACCAGCAGCATAAGTGCTTTTTCCTCTCAACTTTGCGCCGTACTTCCATAGAAATATCGGGGCTGGGACGCCGATCGCAATCGCGACAAATGCAAGAACACTATTTCCCCATCCGTAATGCAGAGCATCATACATGTATGGTGCAAAAAGTGGAAAGCCAAAACCAGCGAGAGATCGGAGGAATGCACCTGCGGCGAGTGCACTGGCAGCGAATCGAGTGTAAGTATCCACCATGTAAGTCTGCATACATTGGAAGGAGATGATTGTTCCTGAGCCGAAAAGCACGGCACCGATGTTGGGCGCGATCCAATGGCAATGTGACTGGGCAGTCCAACCATAGATAAAGAGACCGGCCGGTAGGAGGAATGCAGCTACTGCAAGGAGCGGGACGCGGAATTCTGGCCGACCAACGTTGTTATTGCGAGCTTTGAGACGTCGGTATATACGGTCATTGAGGGGTGCACAGATCTGAGATCCGAGCCAAAAGCCCAGACCAAGGGAGATGTAATTGAGACCACCAATTCCTGTTGACTCGTTATAGTATTCCGGGCTGGTCCAAAGGGACGGGAAGGTAGAGAGGACGAGATACATTATGCCGTAAACGTAGGCCATATAGAGCGCGAGGACTTGGACAATGGGTTGCGTAAGAAGGAGGCGGAAAGGGCGAATCAGCGAGCTGCGTAAGACTTCAGGGAGAGTTTTCTTTTGAAGTTCGGCCTCGGTTTGGTAGGATTGATCATTTGTATCTTTGCGAAGTTTTCGAGCTCGATCACGCAGAATGCGAGGGCCGTAGGTCTCGCGGAGGAAAAAGAGACCGGCAAGCTGAATCAGACCATCGGCTATAGAAGTCGCATAGAAGACCCATCTCCAGGTAGTGTTTTCTGCGATGAAACCACCAGCGATAGGGCCAAGGGCTGGGCCCAGAAGGGGGGCCAAACTATAGATTGCGATACTTTTACCGCGTTCTTCTGGACGAAAGCAATCAGATAGCACACCACCTCCCACCTACTACAGTCAGCAATCATAACTCTTTTTTTTTTTCCATTCTGGGTCTTTCCGGACGAATGACATAGAGGAGATATACTCACAGCCAAGGGAGCACTGCCTCCTAATCCCGCAAAGAATCGACAGACAATCATCTGCACTTTCGTCTGAGAAACAGCACAGCCGATGTTGAAGACCAGAAAGAACAGGTTCGCCAGTTGTAAAACAATCACGCGCCCATATATTTCTGACAAGGGACCTAAGAAGAGTGGGCCAACGGCATATGCGAGGACGAAGACAGACAGCATCAACTGGGAGATCACTTGATCGGTAACATTAAACTGAGCTGCAATGGATGGCAATGCGGGAGCGACCATTGAGGAAGAAACGGGGGAGATGAAGGTGAATAGTGAGACTGTGATTGTCGCTGCCCATTTCTTCTTGTTGGTCCAGTTTTTGGGGTTCTCTGGGTCATCGGGGCCATCCCAATCGACCTGTGAGGATCAGTATCAGTATGTCTCTATCAGAAGCTCATGGGCGGTGATATGTCACGTACAAGCTTAGACTCTTGTCGAGATCGGTTCGAACGAGTGGACTTGGATTTCTCCAAGCCCGCACTTGCTTGGCGTCCTTTCTCGAGATCAACATCACGCTCGTTGACGATGCCTCCTCGTACCTCCTGGATAGTCTCTGTTTTCTCCACATCCAGAGACTCTTCATCGCTTGTCATTGCATTGTCGCTATGGTAAACAGATTGATCGTCCAAATGTTTTGCTGAGTGAACTCGATCTAGATGGGGTTGATGAGAATTGGAGGTTGATCGGAGACGAGATGTAAATGATTCAGAGGTGTCCTGAGGCCTAAAGTCGGCTATTGAATTGCCCGGCGCTGTAGTATCTTCCGAGTTTGAGGATGCACTGGAGTTAGAGGAAATGTTGTGATTCTGCACATGTTGTTCTACCATGGTGAGCCGTGACCATGTACCAGTTTAGGATAGGCCAGAATATGGATTAAGCCTCGTTTAATCTTGTAAAGAAGAAAAGTTATTCTGGTCGTAGGGAGACAGTAGTCGTGGGTCAAGTAAAAGAAAGGCAAACTTGCGGAGGCCCGTTCTTATACGTAAATACTACATCACGCATAGAGGAGATGCGGAATACATAAAACTTCTGCTATCAATGCGCGGTGTTAACCAGATTTATCACCGCGAAAGTGGATTCAAGGAACTGAAAATATTCACTTTGGAATTCATCTTATTGGAGGCGAACAATCAAGCATGGACAATAAGATGGGCCAGGCCGCCTGTCCGATTACTTTTTTCTGCGATTTTGAAGATTTGCGGGGCCAAATCGCCCTGAACCGGCATGATATCGTTTAAAAGCGGGGAATTTTAGGGTTCAACGGCGAATCGGACCGTTCGTGGAGCCGGTAAAACTCCGCTGGAACGGGATTTTGTGCCCGGTACCGGGGTGTGACTCAGCAGGTCGGCATCTCGGCACAGTCACAGCTTGCATAACAGAGGAGCAAACAGTGACTATATATAACTAATATAAGAGGAGTTGATTGGCAGTAATTAGGAATAGGAGATGAAGTGGAGGAGATACAAATAAAGAGAGAGAGAGAGAGAGAGAGAGAGGTGCAGTAAAAGGCTCTAACGTAATGCGTAGAGGAAGATAGAGGGGGACTGCAAACGCAAATGGACTACAAACGGATGGCTAGACCCTGTACTGCTTGAATTATGTATGA
>Ga0102593_1001446_pt1 | contig 23339 bp, 18 predicted proteins | sample AraplaCol_mMS_r2_2_FD_76862 | JGI IMG/M metagenome (GOLD analysis project Ga0102593, IMG submission 76862) | Arabidopsis root microbial communities from North Carolina, USA - plate scrape MF_Col_mMS_r2 (SPADES assembly) (version 2) | ecosystem: Host-associated > Plants > Roots > Endosphere...
CAGGACACCCCGACAAACAGCCCCAATCAGGGGGCGGCATCATCTCGGAACAAGGGGGCGGTTAATTCTCGGAATTGGGGGGCGGCATCATTTCGGAATGCGGGGGCGGATTGCCTCGGAATTCGCATCAGACTATCGCGAATGATAATCTCCACCCGGATAAGTGTCGTGATAATGCCCTGCAACCTTACGCAAAAGAGCAGCCTCCACGGGGTCCTTGTCGTCGGCCTCCTTGGCGAGGACCTCATAAAGGTGCCGGATAGACATGACGAAGCCGGTCACACCGAACTCCTTCGCAAGCTCGTCCGGATACGGCAGGCAAAAATTGGCCATGTTCATCGGCGGAATAACGGGGATGTCGCTCATGACAATTCTCCTTCTTGAGCTTCAGGGATCGCCGGACATTCGGCGTCCTCGTTGGCTTAAGCGGTCATCGCCGGTCTCTCCCGACACGATGGAGTTCTCATTCGACATAGCTTGATCGTTCATCGCCGGTTTCAGTCTCTCTTGCTGTGATCTTGGTGGCAGTTATAGCGATCAGCTGGCGCAAATGCATCGAAAGTTGAGGCCTTTTGGCAACAGCGAGCGATTGCAGGCCTCTACGCTGGCTCTGGTGACGTCGAGCGACTAGCGAAAGCAGACTTTTCCATTCTCCCGAATCCGCTTAGGCAACCCATTCAATCCATGGCACCGATGCTGAACCGGTGGCTGGTAAGTTGCCTGTGCAATTTTGGAGGCCGCCCTTGCCGCACGATGTCATTCTGTATCGAAATCGAGAGCTAGAAGATGCGGTTACACTGCCATACGCCGAAACGACTCTCAGGAGCTCACAGGCGCGCTTGGTCAATCGGACGACTCTGACCCCGCAGATCGATCTCGAAGCCTACCAGTGCCGCGCTGTGGTCGATTGGATCGATATCCATTTCGAGCTGACTCGGCGTACCCAGCATTGGCACTTGAACAATCGGATTGAAAAGCTGACGGGCCGGAAAGAGTATCCCGAGGCATTGGATCTTGGTGAGAGCAAGACAGCAACGCGATACAAGCTTCGTGTCCAGGAGCCAGATCTAGAGGCCGTCCGGAAGGTGCTCAGTGACCTTGAGGGCGCATATGGCTTCGTTGCGCCGGCCAGCATCAGTGGGATTGAGATCAGCATCGACTTCTACCCGGAGAAGCCGAACGAGGAAGCTCGAGCGCGAATGCACGGTGTGCTGGTGCGACATTTCTACCCCACGACGCGGGTCTTAAGGAGTAGTAGGACGTGGCCGCGTTTCATGCCCGGGAGCGTCAAGAAGACCGACTACACGGTGAGCCGCAACGAAGATGACAGCAGCCTCGATATCGGAAACCGCATGACACCCGGATTGGACCGCCCGGCACTCTACGGCTCCACCTACTACGTTGGTGAGCGAGATGACGTCCGTGCCTTCTGGCGCATCCAGAACAAGGTGCTCGACAAGCAGAACAAGGCTGCAGGCACCTGGGATGAACTACCTGATGACAAGAAGCGAGTCCGGATTGAGGTCACGCTGGGACATGAGGGCTGCCGGGAGATAGGACTGGAAAAATTCAGCGACCTTGAGACGCTGAGGATCACACGTCTGCAAAAAAGCTTCTTCCAGTTCATGAAGCCGACTTTCGCGATCATCCGGCCGGTAAGTTCGCGCCCCGTATCGGCCGCAGTCAAGCGGAAGGTTGAGGAATACCAAAGGCAAAGGTTTCTGAATGCGGGCGTGCTTGGGCTGCAGATCCGCGAAGACGCGAAAGCAGAGTTGCGAGCGTTGGAAATGCCAAACATCAGAAGGTGGCATAGGAGGAGCGGAAGCAAGGTGCCGCCCAAGATCAGAGCAGGCGCCGGCGCGTTCGGTGCGATGATCGTGTACGAAGAGCTGACGAGGATGGTGGAGCGGGCGCTGGCTGGGCTTCAGAGGAAGGTGAGGAAGGAGATGGGTGTTTAGGAGAACTGTTAGGTAAGGACCGATGTGAAGAGAGATAAGTAAACAAGTTATTAGGCCGAACGCCCTCAAAGAAGCCTTTCCTCCTGTTTGCCAACCTCCGTTCTACCTGTTGGCGAATAATAATTCGGGAAAAACTTGTCATAATCCCGCTGGGTTATTCATGACACGGGATGCGCAAGCGGAGCGTACTAAATATTTGCGTGACTACTGGAAGGTTGTTTGAGAGCCGACGACGCTTGGTTTGTCCGGCTGATCAGTATACGGAACTGTCATTTGCGTAGGGAGAATGCGTCTCGCGTTCACCGATTTCGATCTGCCTCTCGTCCGATAGAAGCCAGAGCGACACGCTGTCCGCTGTTGCTTGAATCGAGTCGGACTTGCGCAGCGCGCACTCCCATACGATCGCAACTCGCCATCCGCTGCCAACGAGTGTGGCCGCTACTGCGCTGTCCCGTGCCACATTGGACTCGAACTTCATCTGCCAGAACTCCGGGCGCGTCGACGGGGTAGTCGCGTAGCGACAGTTTGTATGGCGATGCCAAAAGCAACCATGCACAAAAACTACCGCCCGATGTTTCGGAAACACCAAGTCAGGTCGACCGGGAACATCTTTCGAATGCAGCCGAAATCGAAAACCACGTGCATGTAACGCCCGACGAAGGATCAGTTCAGGCTTTGTGTCCCTCCCTTTGATCCCGGCCATCATTCGAGAACGAGTTTGCTTATCTACTATGTCCGCCACATGCCACCTGGCCTTTGCTGCAGAACCTGGTATACACCGACTGAATATTTTTCGTGGAGCCTGAATTGCCTGCAAATTTCGGAGTTGTCGATCTGTTTGCCGGTCCGGGGGGACTTGGCGAGGGCTTTGCTTCGCTCATCGACGAAGGACATTTTCCCTTCCGGATCGGCATCTCTGTCGAGAAGGAAAAATCGGCCCATCGCACCCTGACCCTGCGCGCATTCCTGCGTGAATACCGGGCGCGCCACGGCTCGTTGCCCGACCAGTTCATCGATTTCCATGCAGGGATAAACCCCGAGCTGGACTGGTCTGCCGTCGACCGTGAAGCTTGGCGTGTTGCCACAGATGAGGCCCGAGGGCTCGAACTCGGAACCGAAGCGGCTGCCGAGGCTATTGATGGTGCCATCGCAAGGCTGCGGCGAAGCTACGACGACACGATCCTGATCGGCGGCCCACCTTGTCAGGCCTATTCCCTTGTGGGGCGCGCCCGTGCCAAGGGCAAGGTTGGCTATGTGCCCGAGGCAGATGAGCGACACTACCTGTTCCGCGAATACATCCGGGTGCTCGACAGGCTTCGCCCCGCCGCTTTCGTGATGGAAAACGTCAAGGGCATGCTCTCCTCCACCGTTGAAAGCCGGTTCGTATTCGAGATGTTGATGGAGGATCTGTCCTCGCTTGGCACCGGTCACGGCCACCACTACGAACTGCGCGCGATCCGACTCAAGGATGGGAAAGCCAGCCTGCGGGAAGCGATCCAGCCGTCGGATTTCATAGTGCGCGCGGAGGAGTTCGGAGTTCCGCAGCGGCGACACAGAGTGATCATCGTGGGGATCCGCTCTGATCTCGCGCACCGGGCCGCGGGTGCCGAGATCGCCGTGTCAGGAGGGACCAGAACGGTCAGCGATGTCATCGGCTTCTTGCCACCTCTGCGTAGCGGCATCAGCCGTGGTCACGACGACGCAACTGCGTGGCAGCGAGAAGTCACCGATGCCGCAAGACTGTTGGCCAGCATCTACAAGGTCAAGGATGACGGCGCGCTTCGTGAAGCCTTTCAGTCCGTTTCAAGCCGGATGCGAGTTGCATCACCAGCTTTTCGCGCGGCATCATGGCTTCCCGAAAGCTATGGCACCGCGAACGACGAATTGCTGCAATGGCTCGAACGGCCGGAACTGCGCACGATAGCTCAGCACGAGACCCGCGGGCATATGAAGTCGGATTTAGGCCGCTACCTGTTCGCAGCCGTGTTCGGGTCCGTCCGTGGTTACAGCCCGAAGGCGGCCGATTTTCCTTTGGTGCTCAGTCCGGACCACCGCAACTGGCACAGCGGTGTCTTCAATGACCGTTTCCGCGTCCAGCTTGCGGACGAAGCGTCGACCACCGTCACGAGTCATATCTCGAAGGATGGCCACTACTTCATCCATCCTGATCCGATTCAGTGTCGCAGCCTGACCGTGCGGGAAGCGGCCCGGCTTCAGACCTTCCCAGACGACTACCTTTTCTTAGGAAACCGGACACAGCAATACGTACAAGTTGGCAACGCAGTGCCGCCCCACCTTGCCCGTCAAATCGCCAAACTATTGGCAGCCTCCCTTAACTGAGTTGGGACTTCACAAGTTAACCAATGCCTTGTCTAGCCGTAGATATGTCTTGCCCCTAGTCTTCCCTGATTGCGGTGCCTTCCTTTGCTGAAATAATTAGCACCTCGTCAGCGCTCGCAGGATTTATTATTGCAGATGAGTGGGTTGCGACGAATATTTGGCCAAACCTCTGTGAAGCAAGATCCATCATTCGAACTTGCAGATCTGGGTGAAGATAGATATCCGGCTCGTCAAGGACCAAAACCGCTCCGTCTGAACCACGCATGAACTGAAGAACCATTTGCATCCACACCTGGAGGCCAAAGCCTGACCAGAAAATCTCCCTTGGAATTCCATCTTCGAAGAACATCATCTCCAAAGGTTCTCCATTCCCAATAACTTTGGGGCGATCAAGAGATATGTCTGGCCAGGCGGCTGATACATTTTCTGAAAGCTCATGGAACTCTCTTTCCGTGCGTCGGATAAGGATATTCCTAAGGTGCCTATGGGCTGTGCGCGTATTCTCGCTGCTGGAGATGGTCTTGTCAGTTAAATAGTGCTCTCGCTCATCAACCGGACCTAAAGTCGGCACCACTACCAACGATAAAGGGAACTGACGTTGAAAGGCGGCGGTCGTTCTGGGTAGTGGCCCTTCAGTAAGCAGGTAGGCTTTGATTGGATGATCTGGGTGGATGATGATCACAAGCTGCGAGCCGTTCCTCAATAAAATTCGAACCGAAGCCGGATTGTCCGAGTAATTCCACGTGATGTTTGCTATGGGAATCTTCAATGCTGTGGTGGGCAGTGTGAATCCAACGCAGCTTTTCCCCTCAAACTCAGTTAATTCCGGCACTCGTCTAGACACAAACCGAAGCACATCATGTGTTACTCTTAGCGCGTCAAGAATGCTCGACTTACCAGCATTGTTTTTACCAGTAAGAATATTCTTCGCGCCTGCGCCAAGCTGAAATTTCCGAAACTTCTTGAAGTTCTTTAAATGAATGGACGCGATATGTCCTCCATCTGTCCTACTCCTTGTGCTCCCATCTTCATTCATTGCCTTCCTCAAAGAGGTGGCATCGGATTTGATTCTGCCGTTATCCTGATCTCGAAGTTCAGGTTGCCCATCAAACCCGTATGTCGTGACTGGCGTGCGAGCATCTACCCAGTCGATTGACCATTCAGCTTCTTCGTGGTCCCAGCTGGTGTAATTGACTTCGGCGAACCCACCTTGTGAGACGGAAATTGATCTTGCTCGATGGAAATCTTCTGCGGTGATTTCTGATTCGAACTCCGATGACGAGTACTCTGGGGAGCCGTCAGAAGTCTCCTCGACATCGGTGGTTGATCCCTGAACTCGGTCAGATTTCTGATCTTTTGGCATTTGCTCGCCTTGTTGTCCGATTTGCTGAAAATTCCTTCAGTGCCGCCTGATGATTGGCTCAATGGCCCTTCAACTCGCTAATTCCCTCCAGTTGTTGAGAGAAGTCGGCCAATTTGACTCTGTCCCAGATCTCCCGGCGTTTCGCCACCTCTGATATCTGCTGGCCCGGAGCGATCCTGTTGAACTCGGCGTTCACGACGACGGCCCACTCCCACAGTAGGTCCCGCAGGCCACCGGAAATCCCCTGCCGCATCCAGATCTGTTCGAGGTCGAGCCTGTCGCCAAGCCTGTCTGCGACGATCGACACGACATAAGTAGCGATGTTCACCCAGCCCTGCCGGAAAACCTCTTTCGCCTCTCTCGTTTTGATCATGCTCTCGATCGCCTTGAACAGGATGACCTTGGCGATCATTTCTCGGTACCAGCGCGTATCCAGTGAGTTCGGGACAATGGCGGGATCCTCGTCCAACGCATCCATAAACGCCTTGAAGTTTTTTTCGCCCGCCATTGCCACCTGATTCGGCTTTCCACGCCATGCCTCATGGTATTTAGCGATGTCATTTTTTGTCAGCTTCCGCTTTGGTGAGATCATCTCTGTCAGTTTGCGCCGCTTCGCTGGGCTATTGCCCTCCCTCAGCAACATCACGTTGTATGCCCCTGCGGCCCGCTCGTAGAACCAGCGCGTTGCTCCATCGGGGCACCAGGTCTCGTTCGCCAGCTTCTCAAGCTGGACATGGAACGGCCGGTTAGCTGAAAGATCAGACATCTTCACCGCGTTCTGGCTGTTTGCGTAACGAGAGACGTTGCTGATCAGCCGCTCGCGCGCGTCGTCCTGCGATCCCTTCAGGATGATGATCTTGGCCGGAACCATGACGTGGCTCAGGTCGATGGTCCTGTCATCACGCGATGCGAAGTAGATGGACGAAGTTGTCTGCCCTCCATTGACGATCTGCAGACCCTTGAGGAAGGAGAGCCCAAGATTTCCGTCATCGGCGCGTTCGAATGCCGCTTCGTCGCAAACGAGGACGAGACCATTATTGAAGGCGAGAAAGTGCTCCGGCTCCTTGCGGAGCGTTTCGACGATCCCTTTGTTCACGGCCTTCTTGGTGCCGAGAAATGTCCGGACATTTGCCTCCAGCAGGCGGGGTCCGAAGCGCAGGTAAAGATCGCGAATTAGCTGCCCAGGAATTGCAGTCAGTGCATACTCATAATCGGCATCCGGATCAGGGACGTGGACGCAGGGAAGCGGCCTGCCGATTGACTGGACGAGGCTCAGAGACAGCTCATCTCGAGGCTTGCCGTCGGTGTGACGGAACAGCCTCTCCATGTCCATGGCCTCGATGGCTACCATCTTGCCGTGGACCTCCTTGTTCGAGAAGCGTTTGGTCCTCGTCTTGCCATCAGTTATCAGAAACACCCGAAGCCGGTCGATATCGCTCCAGCGGGACCGGATTGTCGCGACCAAATCCCGGACTGGATGAGTGGGATCAATCTTCGCATCGAGATTTCCACTCGCCGCGCGGAACAGAAACCGCACGCCTTCACTGGCAGTGGCTGTGGCATCGGGATCAGCCAGCTGTTGCAGTCGGTCAGTGCCAAAGTAATAGGTCACGAACAGGTCTAGGGCTGTTTCATCGGAACTGAGGGCATAGCCAGTGATGCGAAGTTTCGCGTTGCCAACTTTGCCGTTCCAGTGGCAGACGGTCGGCTCGTCAGAGATCCCGGTGTCCGCGACGTGCTCCATTACCTTTTCCGCAAAGACAAGTTCCTCCGAAGGAAAGGGACCTTCTCCAGCCTCAACGCGGTCCGCTATGGTCGCTTGCAGGTCGGCTCGGAAATTGCTGTGAAATTCTTCGAGGCTCATATCAATCCAGTCCAAACTCGTTGATCAGCTCTGGAAGTCCGATTGGCGGGACTTCGAGGGCATCAAGGTCGAGCACATAGGCAGCTGAGCGGATTGCAGCTGGCAGCGCGGCGCGTGTGAGGCGCGGCATGTCACCTTCCACGCGGAGTGCTCTTGCATCCTTCAATGTCAGCGTTCGCCCGTAGAGCGCTGCATGTTCGTCGAGGTACCCCATCACCATGAGCAGCGCCTCGAATCCGCGTTGCGCTCCGGCCAGTTTAAACCTCTCACGGAGTTCGGACACCAGACCGACGAGCGAGATACCGTCCGTGTTTTCCTCGAAGCGGAAGGCGCAGAGCAAGATCGGTGCCCTGTCCCCATCTAGCTGTTCGATGCTGTTGATTCGCGCGAGGAAACTGCCGGTCCGAACCGTGCTCTTGACCTCTATCGCGCCACCTCGAACGTGGAAGTCCTGGGCCGCTCGCAATGGTCCATGCCAGCAGTCCAGGGCGCCGGCTCCGATGGAAGTGTCCGTGAGCAGTTTGAGCATCCACAGCTCGCCGAGCAGGCCGACCTGCGCATCGGCCGAGAGTGGGCGGTGCGTTCGAGCCATAAAGGCCTGCCACTCCCTGACCCGCTCAAGGAAAGCCTCTATCACGTCGCGGCTCGCGTTATCGGCTGTGACCTCTAGGGTTCTCAAGATGTCGACAGCCATAATGGCGAAGATGTCCGGCGACCCTTCAGGCCGCCTCACGAGCGCTATGGCCGTCATCCCGGCGAACACGTTCGGACCTTCGATGCGAGAGACGTCGAAGCCCTTGCCTTCGGGCAGCCGTGCCGGGTTGACCGGCCATGATCCTGGAAAGGAGACGATCAGCGCTTCACGCCCGAGAGGAAAGTGGCAACCGGCCTCGACCGAGACAGCACCCATTCCGGTGAGGTGGACAAATCGCCAGTCTTCTCCAGATTCCTGGCGTGCGAGCGCTCGCCATGCGCGAACGAGCCCTTCTTCAGTCCACCCCTTCATTAAGACCTCCCCATAGTACGCTGTTGGCGATGTACTTTGAGTTGGAGACCCTTCTTTCGGAAGTGCTTGATGGAAAACTGATCGCCCAAGCGACGACCGGATCAGAATCCTTTAGCTCATTGACACCGGCCTCTTCGGGATCAAGCAGATAGACCATCAATAGGCCCCGCTCTCGACGAGCCGGAACGCCCAATTCGGCAAAACCTTCTCCAAGAACATGACGGATCTGCGGACCTCGCGGCTCGGAAGGCGGTTCCTTGCCCTCATTTCGCTCCCTGTCATTGCGCCAAGTCTTCAGACTCAGCTCGAGCGCAGCCTTCCATTCTGCCTCAGTCAAATCGATAGCCTGATCGCGAGGCGATATAAGGGTCTTGATCGAATACCGATCTGCGTGTTCAGTCGTGCGCTTGCGCTGGAGCATGTTGACAGAACAACCGCCCACAGTGCGGTGTTTGTCGCCCGGTCCGCTGTCCTTTCCGATCAACGCAACCGTCCAGCTCGTTAGCTCATCCTCCTTGTTCATCTCCTCAATGAAGTCTGCAATAAGCGGACTCATGATACGGAAACTGGCCGGATGGGTTCTGTATTCTCGAAGGAACGAGATGACGCTCAGGGCTGTCACATTGCGCCAAAGGTGGCCGTTCCATGTCTGACCATCAGGCACGAATAGCTGGTGGCTAAGGTCCGTCGTCGAGCCAAGTGTGCCGATGAAGCGATCCGTAGCTTTGAAGTTCGCCGTGATGTCATCCTTACGGTTGAGAAACACGATGGTTTGCAGCAGATCGCCGGAATAAGTCAGCTGCACCGCGCGAGCGTTCTTCATCTTGGCACGCGAAGTTACAGTCAGCACTGAATGGGATTTCACGCGCAACCCGAACTGCTTGGGCGTGGCGCCCGCCGCGACCATGTTGTCAAACTCCTGGCGTAATTCTTCAGCTGCATCGGCAATGTGCCCGAACCACTCCACCATTTCCTGGGAAGTGTACAAGCGACAAACATCAAGGTAGCCATCGCGGTAACCGAACCACCGCCCCATCTGCATAAGGGTGTCGTACATGCGGGCAGTTCGCAGGAAATAGCTAGTGCAAAGACCTTCGAGCGTGAGCCCACGCGCCAGCTTGTCGCCGCCGATGGCGATCACCTTCAGACCGGTACCATCGTTTTCGGTATAATCAAGCGCGTCCTTAGCCGAGCCGTTGATCTCGCGCACTCGAATGTCCGACAGGACGTCGGGAATGACGGCACGTATATCTGCCCAAGCAAAGTCCTCCAGGGTTTCCCCTTCAACGAGGGCAGCGCGGATCCTTTGCATGCCTAACAAGAAGGTCTCTTCATACTCCTTGCGCATACCCTCCTCGATGCGGACAAGCTCGATTCCGCGGTTGTAGCGGCCCTTTAGATCCCGCACATATTCGGCCACTTGATTGACCACCTCGTTCTGAACCGAGGTGAAGCGGGTCACGTGAATGAGCATTGAAGCATGCTTATTCCCCTGTCCGCGCAGCTTCCGCACGGCGCAGGCATAAACAAAGGAACGAATAGCTTCAGCGAGCGAATCCGGGATGCGGTCCTCGCCTTTCCAGCGGGGACGATGCCCATTCTTGTGCGGCTTCACCTCCGGAGATGTGGTCGTTTTGCTCGGCATCCACGGCTGAAACTCCTCGTCCAACAAGGGGCGCAAAAGGGGCAAATCGTTAGGAGTGCTGGAAGTCGATCCAAACACACGTCCCGGCCCGACATAATTTGACGGCGCTGCGAGATTGGTAATGAAGGCGGCAGGGAACAGGTCAGGCCCTTGCTTTGTAGTGGCGCCTTTGTCGTGGATGAAGATATTTGCGAATGGAGTTGCAGTGTACCCGACATATGCTTTTCGGGTGAAATGATGCAAAATATAGCGGATGAGGCGATTGATCGTCTTAGGATTGTGCTCATCATTCACTTTTCCATCAGAGTCGAGCACGGTCTCTCCAGTATCGACAGAACCGTGATCTGACTCGTCGTCAATGATCAAAAGCGGTAAATTCGTTACGTATTTGTAGCCGGTAGTCGGATCAACCCGGTCCGCAACTCTGTTGCGAATCCAGTGCAAAAGACGCTTTAGGATCGTCTTGTTTTTCTTGACGACGAATAGCCATGGTCGCTGTTCGGGGCTGATGTTCATCTTTGCAGCTATGGCTGTGTTGAAGTCGCCCGCGTCGCTCCGGTTGGTTGCAGCATTAGGACGGACGGACGTATCTTTGTCGATCAGTCCCACGCCTACTGCAGGAAGCTCGTCAGCGTCAGCAATGGTCGCAAACCCAAGGAAACCCTCATCGAGACGGATCTGGGTTTGGGCTCTAAGATTATTGTGCAGACCGGCGAGAACGATAATTATCTTGTAACCTGCGTCGGCGGCCTTGCAGATCAGTCCGGTGTAGTTTCCGGTCTTTCCCGACTGAACGTGGCCCACAACCAGTCCGCGGCGATCCCATGCGCCTCCCCGGGTCGGGTCCTCGAGTTGTGAAAGGACTTCATCCGTTGCGGCATCAAGCGCGTCGAGAGCCGTCCACGAGAGGCGTGCCTCCATGTACTCAGAGTAGCGCTGCCAGTAGGTCCACCCCTTCTTTCTCTCCGCATCGAGCCAAGCGACGTGGTCTTCACCGCTCGACAGGGTAGCGTTTTGGCCCACTGTACGGCTTGATCGGCGGATCAGTTCATCAACAAGCGAGTTCCGATCTACAAGGGCAAAATCGTCCTCCATCATGATCCCTAGCTTGATCAGCTCCTTATCGATCATTTCTGGCGTGACAGGACTCTGAGCGCGCTCCGATGCGAGGCGGAGCATGTTCTGCGCCATGGATAGAATTGAATCGAAAGCCTGCTGGTTCGAAATCGTCATGTGATGTCTTTCAATTCAAGGGCTGCAACCAGTTCGAGATGTCGGTCGAATGGGGGAGTGCGACTGAGCCGTTCGCGCGCCTCAGTCGGGCTGAGTCCGCGAAACTTCACGAGTGCTTCAAAGATCGAAGAGAGTGTCTCCATCACTTCGTTGTCGGGTGCCCCGGCAAAACCCGTCCTCGGGGTCTCTTTATCTTCCGCCGTATCCAGCCAAATGCGCTGAACGGGAACTGTCTCCTCAATGAGCCTGAGAAGAGCGAGGATGTCGGGCTTGAGCGAAGCGGCGCGAGTTAAGATCGAGGCGACGAGATCGTGGTCACGAGCAATCCGATAGGATGTCCCTTGTGCCGACCGACGCACCTGCCAAGCCTCTGCTACTGCGTTCGAACGCACCCCCGACGCCGGCGTGATATGCCCCCGGTGAGCAAAAACTCGCCTAGCTGTGTCGCGCGCTTCCGTTGCCAGCCGGTGAAGCTGAGATCGCAGTCGTACCGGCGGACTAGCCGTCGACTTCAGGACATTGATCTTCCACTCGGAGTCCGCGCTATTCGGTATGTCGAGCCGGATGCGAGCAAGCCTGTGGGCTTCATCGCGCGGCCATGGCTTGCCGCCATTCCCTAAACCCAACCAGCCTCCAGCGAGAAGCAGACGCTTGTTGCGATAGACATAGAAGCCCTCTTGCTGCGTCCACCCCCCAGACCCGGCAGCGAGATCTTGTTCGGCGGGCTTGAGCATGTCGCGGTGCGGAAGGACATTGCATTGAACAGTCACGCCCGTGGTGTGAAGGATGCGATACTCGGGGCTCTCAAGCGCCTTGCCGGGATGTCCCATCAGGTAAGGATCCCATGGCTTCACAGAGCGACCATTGAGAAGGAGGCGAAGCTCGGGCTGCGGCCCGTCTAGGAGGCGATGAAAGGTCATCGCAAGATGCGCCTCGACACGATCTGCGAGCTCGATCATATCGGTGGCGGCAAACCCATCAGTTACCACACGGTCGAGCTTCTCCCACAGGACGACGGTGCCGTGCTCCATCTGGTCGAGCGGCGCAAGCAGACCCTCTGATCCCGGTGCAGGCCCTTCAAAGAGTGGCCATTCGGCGTCCCGCTCTTTGCCAATAAGATCAAGGTCCCAGCGCAGGCAAACAACGGGCGCACCATTCCGGCGACTGGCTACGGTCAGTCGCCGGGCCTGCGAGAAACTCGCGGTCTTCAGTCCCAGCCCGAACCTGCCTAGGTCGCTGGCTGTTCGTTCAGCCCTCGGATCGCGCGCGCCGAGCCGCATGCCGGCCTCGAGAGCTGAGTCATCCATGCCGTCGCCGTTGTCAACGATCCGTACCCAACTCTCCGGGCCGGCCCATTCGAGATGAATGGCGACCTCTCTCGAATTCGCGGCGATAGAATTATCGACCAAATCGGCAAGTGCCGTAGGAGGCGCGTAGCCGAGCCCCCGAAGGGACTCGAGCATCGAACCGGCATGAGGAGGAGCATTTCTTACACCCATGCCATCACATCCCGAGCAACGCCTGAAGGCGCCGCTTACGTCCCGGATGGGATAGGTGGTCAAGGCCCTTGACCTCGATCTGGCGAATGCGCTCGCGCGTCACTCCGTATATCTGACCGATTTCCTCAAGGGTCATTTCGGCGTCGCGCCCCATCCCGAAGCGCATTCGGATTACATCGGCCTGACGCTCCGGCAGTTCAGCCAGAGCATCCGCCACGATCCTTTCGGTCTCTGCCTGATCGAAGACATTCGCTTCAACCTGCCCGCGTAGAAGATAGTCCCAGTCGTCGATGCCGGCGGGATATTCAGCCTCGCGAGGGATCCCGCGGAACTGTCTCACCTCATCCGATTTCCATTCCAGCTCAACGGCGAGTTCATAGTCGGAAACTCTGCCGTCCACCCGGACATCGAGCTTGTTCATGGCACGATCAAGCTTGGCGATTTTCTCGCTCCGATGCACAGGGATACGAATTGCTGCGCCTTCGTCAGCGCGCCATCGCGTTACGGCCTGCCGCATCCAGTAGGTCGCATAGATGAAGAAGCGATAACCCCGTTCGGGGTCAAAGCGCCGAGTGGACCGCTGCAGCCCCATGAAGGCCACTTGGAAAACCTCCTCCAGATCTTCGCCTTCCTCCGCGTTCCGCGAAGCAAAGCGCCGCACGTAAGGCAGGTGCTCTCGAATAAGGTGCTCGGTGGCAGACTCGAAAACCAGAATCTGTGCATCTAAATGGATGGCTTGATCGCGACTCGCTGGGCTATGCTCCAGTCTGCGGACCAGCTCCTTGTGAAATACCAGAGAGAGATCAAGTGACTCGAGCGCCGCAAGCGCTTCCCTTCGCCGTTTCCCGTTCATTACACGACCGTTGGTATGCCAGGACTTCAGGGCTTCAACAGCGGCCATGACTTCAGCCGTCTCTGTATGGCCCGGGCGCGAGGGAGCGATGTTCCTCAGCGAGACCGAACCGGAATCTCGCGACCCAGCGCAGATGCAGTTGAAGGCATCGAGGATCGTTTGAACAGCAGCTTCGGAGGCAAGTATCCCCAGCTGGAGCTCCTGCTTTGCCCGCATCATGGGCTCTAACAGTTGCAGCTCGTCCGACTTATCCATTACGAAGCGCTGCCGCCCGGGCAGCCGCGTAGCACGCGTGAGGGCTGCCTCGATCGCGTCAGCGAGATCATCGGACGATACGCCCGATCTGGGGTCCCAGAGTCCGGCATCGTGGCCGTTCGCCTGATCGAGGTCGAGACCCGCAGCTTCCAGGTCGCGCTGGAGATTTATGCGTAGGTCCTCGAGATCACCATTTCCTTCACAGTGGGCGATCAACCGGTCGACGTCATCGAAGGAGCACCATCCCTTCGCCAGAGTGTCCTCTGCCCAGCTGACGCAGATATCCCGATCAATCGACAGCCGAGTGCCGATTTGAACGACAGCGCGTTTGAATGATTGCCGACCGCGGTTACGAACCTTCAGGAAGTCATTCTCTGCACCGTGATCGGCGGCTATTGCGGCGCTGGAGCCGATACCCTCTCCGGCAATGTTTGCCGGTGAAAGGTCGAGATCCCAATCCCCGTTCTCGCCATCCGAAACCGCCGGTTCCGACTTGACAAGTGCGACAAATATCCCCGAAGCGGTTTCGCCCTCGGTGTTGTCGAAGAAATCCTGTGGTTCTTTCTCGGCCTCGAAACTCAGGAGCTCATCCAGCCCGTCAATTGTGTCATCCGGTTCCGTCTGCCGAGCCAATGTAAAACGATTTTCTGGAACTGCATCGGCCCTAACCGTGATAATCTCGATCTGTGAGAAACACTCGTGTCCGACGTCTGATTGCAACTCCGGCGACCTCGCAGGAAGCGACGACGGCAGTTGCGCGGCGGAACCGTGGCCCTCGGCAAGCCGCTCAAGCCTCACGCCCACAATCAAGCGAGCCTCAACAGGGTCGATCAACTGACTTTCCGATTCGATCGTCGCCTTCGGACTCCGGCCGAGGATGCGCGAAAGCCTATCCATGATCTTCATGGTCGCACGCCCTTTAGAGGTGCGATTCTTTGATCCTGCGGCTTTCGAATGTCGACCATGGGCGCGCTACGAGGTATTCGCGCTGTGGTTTGCTCGGGCCACCACGGCGATCTCGCATTCCTCCCCTGATCCCTGCTCGTCACACATCCCCCAAGATGAAACCAGCTATCGCCCGACGTGGCGACTCACAGGCGTCACGCAGAACCCTACATTCTTGATACTGGCGATTTCAACTTCATTTTAGATCCTGTGTGTGTCGTTGAAAGCTTGGCGCGTCTCAAGACCGATAGGCTGACCCCAAGGTAAGAGGATGTCGCGGTCGCCTGGGTCAAGCAGCGCACAAAACAACGCTGGCGCCATCTGGTGGCAAACGCTGCGCCGGTTGGCAACGCGGTTATGAGCGGGACTAAAGGCACCGGGCGAACAGCTCGAAGAGTGAGGTTACGCAGCCTCGTCCACCACACTCGGTGCCTTAAGGTGATCCACCATCAAGCCAGGATAAGAGATCGAGTTCACCAGCTTCACGCGGTCCTCAAGCATCCCCTGGGGCAGGGTGCCGTAGCGCTGGGTCATCGTGCCGGACGTATGACCCAGGATGAAGCCGAATTGCTCATCAAGGAAGCCAGCACGACGGAGGGCATCAGCCGCACCGTGCCGGAAGCTGTATAGCGACAGACCGCGGCCGTCCTTCAGGCCGATTTTCGTCAGGTAGCGCGGGAAGTCCCGACTGAAGTCGGCAATCATCTGCCCGCGTTCATTGCGCTCTGCAAGCGGGAACAGGCGCTTGTCGCCCTTCTCCCGTGCCTTAGCATGATAGTCGATGAAGCCGAGCTTCGCCAATTCGGGATGCACTGGAACGACGCGCATGGAGCCGTCAGTTTTCACGCTCTTGTCGCCCTCGCCTTCGGTCGTGATGTGCATGATCCAATGGCCGCGATCCTCGCGGACGTCGCCGATGCCAAGCTGCGCGATCTCTGCCGGCCGTGCGCCAGAAAAGAGCATGATAAGCGGCACCCAATATCGGTGATCGCGGATCAGGATGTTGCCCGGCTTGCTCCAAAACCGAGGCGCTTCATCGTTCTGGCATCCGGTGAAGAACGGCGACTTGAACAAGGCGTTCATCTCGTCAACTGTGAAGGGCTTAGTAGTCTTCTCCTTCGACTTCTTCAGGAACATATCCGTGGCGGGGTTTGCCGTTAGATAGCCATGGTTCGTCAGCCAGGTGCAAAAAGCACTGAAGCCGGAAAGGTAGCGGTTGACGGTTGTCGTGCTGATCGTTGGCTTCTTCACCGTCTCATTGTGCTTGATGATTTGGATCAGTTTCATACCCTCGAACGCTTTCGTCTCGGTCGCCTTGACCGGATACTGGAGCAAGAGCGCTTTCCACTCGCGAACGGCCTTCTTGTCGATTCGATACACGGGGAGCGTGCTGCCGACATGTTCAACGAAAAGACCAACGTCCCGGCGGGCCTGGGCGAGCGTGTCGGGCTTGATCTGGTTCGGGTTCTCGCGGGAGTAGCTTTCGAATAGCTCCATGATGGTCTCGCCCGGTGCAGCAGCTTCGCGAGCTTTACCGCTTGCAGGCTTGACGATCGGATCTTTCGGAGCGCCTGAGAAATCTCCTGTGTCACGCTCCAGGGTGCGCTGCAGCCCTTCTAGCTCCGCCCGTGTCATCAAACTGCAGAGCTCGCGGTATTCATCAGAACCCGTACCGACAAGCAGCCGATGCTGGGCAATGAACTTCCTCACTGCAGGCTCGATTAACTTCGCATCGCCGGCCAAAACCACACTCTTCAGCGCGCTGAGCCGGCGCGCACGAAGGTTTGCATCATCTGTGCGTGCACGAAGCATCAGTTCATAGTCTGTGTAAGCGTTGATCATGCCGAAGAAATTCTCGGAGGTGATCTCCCCCATATCGATCTGGCGATAGATCTGCTGCAGCTCGGCGTCCATCTGCTCCGGCGTCGGCATGGACCGCTGCTTGCGATCATAGCCGTCAATTGTAGCCTCGTAGTGTTGCCAGACGGCGATGGCTTTGTCGTCCGAGGTAATTTCCCGGCGCGCACGAACCTCTTCGAATTCAGCGCGCCAGCGCTCGATTACAGGCCAGAGACGCTTCTTCGCTTCGTTCTCATCCTTGGTGCGCAGAGACTTCTTGCGCGTCGTGGTTCCGTAATGACCGGCGAGATCGAGCGGGACGTCCAGCCTCGCATAGTAGGTAGCGTTTCGCCGTTCGAGATATGTAACCCTTGCCATTTTCGCCCATCCGTAGCACTATTCCGGAACACCCAACCGGAACAGTCGTATAAAATAAGCTGTTTATTCGCAATAGGTTGTTTCGCATCAAGGGCTTGAAGAAAGTTGGATTACTTTCCAGGTTCCCCAGCCAATTCTCCCTAAATGCCCTTAATTCCTTGATTTTCCGGTCCTGCCGGATATCGTTTTGGCATCATGCGCGACCTGATGCCCAGAGCTGTAGCACACAGGTGATGCCCGCCTAATGAGCGCGGGGGCGTCGCAGTGGCAGGCAAGGGCAACTATCCCATGGCGGTCCGCCACGACGTCCAGAACCTTATTCGCCGCGGCAACATCTTTTACCGGCGGGCGCGTGTTCCCAGTTCTTTCACGCGATGCCAGCCGGGCAGCCGGCTTTCATTGAGCCTTCATTGTTCGGACCATAAAAAGGCTCAAGCAGTCGGTCGGAAGCTCAACACGCTCATGGCCGAGCTGAAGATGAACTCGAAGGAACCGATGTCCAAGGCGCAGCTCCAAAAGCTTTGCGAACATGAACGCGACGTGATGCGCTTGCATCTTGAAGACGTCTCGATCGCCGCAAGACGCAACGGCCGTCCCGCCGACACATCGAAGTGCTGGAGCTCCATCTGGAGAATGGCTGAGCTGACAAGCTGCTCGCGGCTCGACAACGGGGTATCTGCATCTCATATCTTTGCGATCAGATCGAACTATCTAGAGCTGCTCCATGAGGCGAACACTCGCGGCTTCCAGGATGGCATCCGAATGCTGATGCACCGGTCTGCAGCCGGTCGGCGCCCGTTCGTTACGAACCATCTCTGCCTTTCCTTCCATCCGCCATCAGCGATCATTACGTATGAAAGCCCGACCACGCTTGGCCGGCGCCGAATTCTCGATATCGCTGTTGCCCCGGCGATCGGTGCCGCCGCAGTTGCACCGTTCCTTGACGACGCGCTCAGCAAGCTTTCCTACTCCGCCAAGGTCGGTCATGACCTGTCGTAGGACCTGCGCGCAGGGTTCGTCTTTCGCAGTGAGCCTCAAGACGTCGACCAGCGAAGCAGCCAACAAAAAAGGCCGGGGCGAAACCGCACCGACCTTCCTCACATCGCTACTCATACCAGTGCCAGTACATCCGTGGTCAAAAGTAGAAAGCGATTGCGGCAAATTGCGAGCGGCAGACATATTCCAGCGCTCATCAGCAATGCCGATGAAAGGCATATAGGCACTCGCTGCATGAAACGCAAGCGCAATTTTTGGTTTTATTCTCGAAGTCTGATAAAAACAAAAATTGCACGAATTGCGTTGCATCCGGAGCCACGCTCAGGCATGCTCGCTTCTTCAGCAGCCAATGTCACGGGCGCTGCTGCATCAGGGCTCAGAGCCCTCGCCCCAAATTGAAGGAGGACCGAAGTGTCTTCCGAATTCGGCTATGTCTTACATTCCAGGGACCTTACTATGCTGCAAGGCATCTTGGATGCGGCTGGATACAGTGCTGCCAGTAGTGTTGCTCATCCTGAGCGATACAACATCGCAGCCAAGCTACTTTTCGAACGTTTCCAACATGGGATGACCTCCCCCGACGACCTATCCAGGGAACTGGAAAGGCATTTTGGCCGGGTGATTTCGGCAATATCTCCACCAAGCTTCGAGCGGACACGCGCCTCCATTCAGGGACGGCCTCCCCGGTAGAAATTTCCTGGAGCTGTAGGACTCTCCGCCTTCCCGATGTAGCGGGCCGATAGCATGGAACAACGCGTCAAGGCGGGGATTGAGGGAGTGGATCGCACGGGTGAGGAATGTTTCTCCCTCATGTCTTACGCTGGCTAACTGTGTGATCCACTATTCTCGAATGTGGAATCGGAGACCCTGTGTCGGTACCGAGCTGGCTAGTCTTAGTCGTTGTGAACGCAACCGCGTGCTGCTTCCTGTTGCATCTCCAGAAGAAGACCTTGATATGCTTTTTTGCGAATTGGCCTGGTGACGAACGGCCGCGCCTTCTTCTCGGCAATGCAGGCCTACGCTGGTACGATGACGGAAACAGTCACTCAGGGAGACGCGCAGTCCGCATTTCTCGCAGCGGCTCTTGACGCAGAGGCAGTGTTCCGGATGGCCTAACTCCTTACTGTGAGGATGGTCGTGTCTTCGCCATGAAGATCCCGAGATCACTGATCTCCATCACGTTGTCGTTTAGACCAAGAAGCGTGCCGCCCGCGCTTTGGTTTCGCCGTCGGTGCGGGCGCGCAAGCCTCACGTTCCAGACGGAGGAGCTTCAGCCGCTCCGTCTTCTTGGAAGCCCAAGAAGGAAAAGGCGGCCGCCGACAAAGCCGGCCCGCCCATTTAAAGTTCTCAGCCGAAGGCCAGCCAAAGCGCCCCAAAGAAGAATTGAGGTTCGGAAGGGCGATCGGCATCTGTATCGGTCGCCTTATCGTCGCCCAAGAAACACCGATCCGTTCCTGTTTGAGGCACTTGGCGACCTGCCATCCATTTCTTCCCTTTGATTGCCTGCTGCGAATACCCATCTATCTGAAGGCGGAACGAGTACTCGATGGCGCCGATAACGGACCCTCACATGATTGGAGTGTGGCCATGCTGGTACACCGATGGGAAACACCTCTCGTGCTGGGAGACAACCGCATTCGTATTGTCGTCGGCTCCCCGGAGGAGGCATTGACCTGGCTCGTCCATGAACCGAACCAGAGTGCGGCCAAGTGGCAACGAGCCTGGAAGGCCTGCCGAGCGGTCGTTGAAGGTCGGATGAAAACGGAAGACGCCAAGTCCGCCGTTCAGCTCGCGGCCACGCGCTAAGTCGTTCGAGTGCACCAATTTCGGTGATCCGGTCCTCAGGCGACTGCCGGGTCGAGGTCTTGGCTGCTGCCTCTGCTTGATACAAGCTGGACGGCTGCGCGTTTGGTCCTTACTGGTGCGCGTGTGCCAGGTCTACTCGCCTTCACCTGATGATCAGCAGCCCGACACCGGTGGCGAACAGAACCCCCGTCCACAGCAAGTCGACGTTGATCCAGGCACTGCGCAATATTTCGAGCCCGACCCAGCGATAAACCGTCAGCGCAATGAGGCTTGTGACCGCCAACATTGCGAGCGTGTGGACGCCGACTGCGGCAATCGCCATGGCGGCGGAACCGGCGCCGCCAACATTCGGCAATGGCGGCTGGGTCAGACAGAGGGGCATCAGGGCGGGCAGGATCATGAGGCCGGCGCCATGGGCCGTGGCCATCAGGAACGACCAGAACACAAGGCCGGCGAGTCCCGTCCGCAAGCCGACGCGAACGCGGCGACTGTGCCCGAAGACTTGATGGCAGATCGCCCAGGCAACGAGCGTCACGCCGGTGGCCATGCGCACAGCATCCTGGTTCACGAAAAGGCCGGCGGCGACTACAGCTCCGGCCACCAACGCGATGGAGACAGCATGCCCGAGGGCAATGGCGGGTACGGCCTGAACCACCGCCGTGAAACTCTGCCGGTGAACGCCGAGCGCGACGGCAAACAGCCACCCCATCGCGGGATTGAGACCGTGAAAGGCGCCCAGTCCCGCCAGCAGCATCCAGGGCCAGAGCTCGTTCATCGGCGCCTCGTTTGCCGGATGTCGTTTCCCTAGGGATAACAATAGGAATCCGACGAGCAATCTCCACCTTGCAGGCGGACCTGATGCGGACGGTGTGACTTGGGCCATTCGACGAAGAATTTCTCGTCGAAGGCAATGCCACCTTCCGGCTTCGCATCGAGCTTCACCATCCAGCCCGTTATGCCATCGGGATAGAACTGCTCATCGATCGCCCCGTAAAGCGAGTTGGTGAAGTAGATGCGACGACCATCGCGGCTGATCTCGACCATCTGCGGGCCCCCGTTCAGCGCGCCATTCTCGGCCCCTGGGTGCGACGCACGCGAAACGATACCGCCAATGCGGACCTTGCCGGTCAGCCTCGGTTTGAACGGATCTGATACATCGTACTGAAGGAGATCGCCGGTTCCCCAGCAGGACACGTAGAGAAATCTGTCATCCATCGAGAGATCGATGTCGGTGACAAGCGGCGGCACGGCCTTGAAACCCTTGAGCATTGGCGGCAGTTGGTCGGCATCGGCGGGCTCCGCCGGAATGTCGATCACCTTTGTCACCCCCCATTTTTCACCGTCACGGTGCCAGACCCAAATCGAGGAGGAGAGATCCTCTAGGCTGAGCACGCAGTTGACAAAGCCATAGGCTTTCGTCGGGTCGTGCGCGGGCCTGAGCTCGAATACGAGCTGGTACTTGTCGCCGAAATCGATCGTCTGCAGGTGCTTGCGCGTGTGCAGATCCCAGAAATGCAGACGGCGTCCGTATTTCGCGCCGAGCAGGATGTCGGGGACGAGCCCGTTTTCGAAGGTATCGGGCGTGCCCCACTCGCTGGTAACGAGCGTGTCGTGGCCAAGGTGCCACCATACGTCATAGGAGAGCTGTTGCTCTCCCCGATCTATCTCCCACTGTCCGCGGACCTCGAAAGTCCTGTGATCAATCAGAAAAATCCCGCCTGGGGCCTTGCCTTCGGCATTGCCCAACGCGGCCACATAGATGCCCTCGGGGCCGCAATGGATGGTGTGCGGCCGGGAATAGCCGGCTCGTTCGGCCACGTCCGCGGGCTCAATCACCTTGACGATCTGAGGATTTTTGCCGTCCGGCTTGGTGTCGATGATATGGATTCGGGAAGATTTCAGTCCCGGCACGACCAGATAGCGGCGTTCCGCGTGCGGGTGCGGCGCGTTCGGGCACAGACAGGACGAACAGGCATTCCAGCCGAAATGATGCAGTTCGTCACCGACATTAGGCATCGCGAGCTTGTTTATGATCTGCCCGTAACTGGCCGATGTCGGATCGACATCGACGACGGCAAGTTCATCGGGAACCGCTCGCGTTGGATCGAAGGCGACGACATAGGCAAACGTCTCGGGCGCCGCCTTCATGGCCATGCGTGGCGACGGATAAAAGGTCGGATCAGGTTTCCACGTTTCCATGTGAATTGCTCCTGGCTAGCGTGTGCTGAACAGTGAAAAATGCTCGCTAAATGCTTGCCGACAGCCGACTCACGCTGCGGATGGGGCGGGTCCAAGGACGTTCAAGGGATACCAATTCGAACCGGCCACGCGAGCCGTAGAGGTCATCCTCCCCACGCAACTATCTCAAAAAATCGCGGGATTGGGCAGTCCTTTTTTTTCATAGCCGCTCTCGCCGCCACTCCGCCTCAGACCTCATGCAGTCCTTTTGCGGACATCCTCCGCCAGTTCCTGCATCCGGTCGATCGGAATGCGTCCAATCAGCATGAAGGCGTGCGTTTCGTTCGACCAGTAGACGACATTCATGCCGCGTCGGCCTTCGACGTCGGGATCCTGCTTTCCGACGTCCGAGCGAACGATGCAGAGTGCCAGCGGCCCCGTCTCCGGGTCCAGATAGGCAATCTGTGCGAGCGGCTTTTCGTCGTATTGCAGCAATTGGGCGCGCTTGAACTCGATGCCGGGCAGCGACACCGCTTCGGGTGACAGGGAGATGCCAAGTTTGTCGACGAGCCTGGCGAGCTGGGCTGCCTGCGCTTCGCCTGACGGCGACGGGCCGGCCAGGGTATCGACAGTATAGAGGGCGAGGTATTCGGCAACAACGGCGCGCCATTCGCTGCTTTCATCCGGAGCATCAACGCGATTGCGGATGCTGATGAAGGCCCGGTCAGCCACAATTCCGGCGAAGAGGCAGGCTGCAAGCGAACCGAGGAAACCGCGGCGACCGAAGCGTTCGGGAGCCGGCTTCGCGTCGGCCGGCGTACCGAGCAAGGTGTCGAGCCTTGCCTTCGGAGCTTCGGCAAGCAGCGGCTCGAAGGCTTGCTTGAAGGGGAGACTGCTCCGCGACAGCAACTCCAGCCTCGCGGCCGCACGCGCGTTCGAGTCGAGAAGCGCCTCGATGCGCGAGACCTCCGTATCCGACAGCTCACCGTCGATATAGGCCGTCAACTCCTCATCGGAGAGGATTTGGTTCTTGTCGTTCATGTAACCCCCTCTCCCGAGACACTGGCGGCTATCTTGGCGCGCGCGGCGGCAAGGCGGCTCATCACGGTGCCGATCGGGATATCCAATACGCTTGCGACCTCCTTGTAGGAAAGACCTTCCACATAGGCGAGAAAGACCGC
>Ga0102593_1001451_pt1 | contig 23280 bp, 27 predicted proteins | sample AraplaCol_mMS_r2_2_FD_76862 | JGI IMG/M metagenome (GOLD analysis project Ga0102593, IMG submission 76862) | Arabidopsis root microbial communities from North Carolina, USA - plate scrape MF_Col_mMS_r2 (SPADES assembly) (version 2) | ecosystem: Host-associated > Plants > Roots > Endosphere...
GCTACTGCTCTCCTGAATACCATCTTCGCAACATCAGACCTTCGCATCCGAGATGGCTGCTGGTCATTTGAACCCGGCACAAAGCTGTTGCGTGTCACTTCAAATCGCCCTGGAAATGAACCAAGAGACATCGCCACCGACCACTCCGAATGATACCACGAGCTGCCGGAGCCTTCAGCCAGCCTTCGAATACAACCCTATGTGGAGGAACCAAGCTTCGTCCGGTGGAAGTGAAGGGTCTCTGATACGACAAGAAACACTACCGACTGCTAGTCCGGTATGTATACGACGGCCCAATGGCATGAAGACCCTTGATCTGATTTGTATAAAGACACTAGATTTCCGTGATTGGTTGGAGGATTGGGCGATGCGAGAGGGCCCGGTTGATGAGAGATGTAAATAACAGAACAAGACCATTCAGAGATTCAAGCATCAGTGGCGAATATACCGTAGCGGCTTTCCAGTAGTGAATCCATTCGTATTCACCAGTACATGCAGGAGAACTAGATGCTGAAGGACGAGAAGAAACGGTATACCAGGATTCAAGAGTGGGGTATAGGAAACCAGAAGGCGTGATCTTACAATTGGCTTCATGAGTAGACAATTCTTTTGGCAGCCTCCGTGGCAGCCTCTTTGGCAGCCCCTTGAAGGAATTATCGGCATGATGCTCCTGGGGCAAAGGAGCTACCTCCCAGGAGAGGAATGACTTGGAAAGGCTCCTATGCAAGACCAATGCCTCCTGGGTGCAAAGTGTCCCTAGGAGGTATACTATGGCTCCTAGGTTCCAGGGGCAAGGTCCCTAGGAGTCCACGCTGCGGGTCCTAGGAGCAACGCGTGGCACTCCCAGGACCCGCTTGCTCCCCGGAACCCATGCGAAAGCTCCTGGGAACGGCGGGCAACGGTCCTAGGAGCTTCAACTATTGATCCTGGGAGTGTGAATTTTGCGCAAAACACCCCACGATGTTCAGTGGGTCCACATAGATTGACCCACTTGAGGTTTACATGGCCAACTGATATCTGCCAGAGATTCTTGCTATTTAATCATCGAGTCGTGCTGCTTTGAGCTCATCCTTCGTATCACCTCATCCAGGACTGTCAACACCCAACCCTTTGAGATTCTTCCAAGATACCGAAACATAATGGGCCAAGGAAACACACCAAGGCTTTGCCATTCTTCAGTACAAGGACAAAGCCATCATAATAGTGAGTCAATACCGTCATATCCCAATCGAATCAAAAACCTAAATGCCGGAAGCCCTGTCGCCAAACAAACGCAAATTCTTTGATACGCTGGCCGAAATCCACTGTGAGATCTCACACCTTCAGTCACGCAACGAGAGATTAGAAAGTTCTCTACAGAGTACCAGAGACCTTGCCTTTCGAAACATGCAGCAGATGAAGCAGACGAATCGAGGCATGCAGGAGTATATTGCGGTGCTTGAGGCACAAATTCGAGGATTGAGACGAGAAGCTGGCTATGTGGATCATCCGATGGGTCCTGCGCCAGAATCTGATGGTCATTGAATTATGGTGTTCCAACGAGGTGTTATGGGTAACCACGGGAGTCCATGGAACAAATTTGTGAGGTAGATCGTGCGGGTCATTCATACTCCTAATAGTTGGTGCGCAAGCTGAGCGAGTAAACCGTGGTAGTCCTATGATTGTGATATAAGAAGCTGAAAGATCATGGGCGATGTGCGAATATCATTTCGATCAGCAATGTCGGACCACAAGGAGGATCCTTCACAGCATAGACACCCTGAACTATCCTTCTAGACATACTAACACTCTTCATAATGACTATGACGTTATCAGAAGTGCATACCTGGCTGTCGCACCGTTCAAAGACGGAGCTGTATACAGCGTGCTGTGCCATAGTAATCTCTGCCTGGCTCTCATTTGCCATCGGCAGACATTTATGGCTGTGGGTGCAAAGCCAATGTAATAGAAACCTCTGGTGTTCGATTCACATCCACTTACCCCGTCATTGGAAGTATTTCTTGTTCATCTCTGTACCGCGCGTGTTCAGCTGGCTGGATATAGCATCGTGCCACCAGGCCCTGGTGGTGTCCATTCTCTCCGCCGCGAACATTGTCGTGTTGACTATAGGAGCAGATTCGTGGGCCACGACACAACGGAGAGCCGGTAACCTGGCGGTGATTCATATGATACCGTTGTGTACTGGATTCAACTTTGGCTTCCCCGCAAATTTGCTACTCGTAGATCGCCAGGCTCTTGCATGGATCCATCGATGGACCGGCCGTCTGTTTCTGATGCACTCCATTCTACATGGCTCACTCATAGTCTCACCTGACAAGGTACCTCTCCTGGCCACTCCCCAGTATATCCTGCCAACCACCGTAAGTTGCTACCCGAGAAAAGATATCGTGGCCCAGGCTAATGTGACAGGCTGTGGGCGCGGTCATTGTGACAGTGCTGGCGACCTGGGCACCAATCCGGCAACGCCACCCGCAAGTAGCGATGTCAATCCACCATCTGCTGGTCGCAACCGCAACTGTGGCCATTGGATACCACCTGGTCGAGAGAAAATATTCTGGCCGTTGGTATCTGATTGGTGCGATTCTATTGTGGTTAGGGTTCAGCCTCACGACTTGCTTCCGCTCCTTTCTTGCGCAACGACCGTGGAAGGGTGATCGGCGAGAAGTCATTTTAAGTTCTTCCAATGGCTTGCTTCTGCTGGAGATCGTGGCTCCGCCCGAGTGGTCTATCGGCCCCGGCCAATATCTGCAGCTCTGGATGCCCCACGGCGGCCTTCGGGCGTTCTTCCAGCTCCCCATGTTCTATGTGGCCATCTGTGACTGGGAGGACCGGTACCCCAAGAAGACCATCCGCATGCTGGCTCGTCCGCGGCCAGGCCTGACTGCCGAACTCTACCGGACCGTTTCGAGCGGGCCGGTCCACCAACCGGTGACCGTCCTCGGCCCCTATGGCCGGCCGATCTGTCTCAACCAGTATGGGACAGTGTTATTTGTGGTGGAGGATATTGGGCTCTTCCGGGTTCTGTCCTTGATTGAAATGCTGGTCAATGCGAGCATTCGGCGGGAAGCGATGGTTCGGAAATTATATGTCTTGTGGGAACACGAAAGCGCATTGGGTAAGCCCACTGTGGTGTCTGGAGCCCTGTAAACTCATTCGCACAAGACTGATGGCATTCTAGAATATCCCGAGTGGTGGAAGAGCTGGAGGCAACGGCTGTTAGATAAGGACCACCCTCGGTTTGGCGGATACGATGTAAGTGTTTCTCGATGGCAGTAGGAGCAGCATGCTGACCAACGTGCAGATTCTGAGCTTCCGTATCTTTCGAGGACAAGCCGAGGCGGGGGATGTTGGAACGCGCGTCCGTTACTGTCAGGGATCGCTTAATATCAAGGACGAGCTACCCCAGTATCTCGATCACCGGTTGGGGGCTATGGCCGTGGCAAGTGCGTCGTCTTTATTCCCGCACTTCTTGTCTCTTCCCCATTGGTCAATCTCTCAAAGCTAATGGACTGTCGGATAGTGTGTACGAGCCCCAGCATGCGTCAACGGGTGAGGAAAACGGTTCGACTCCACTTTGGTCACGGCCCGCGACTTCTGGATTTGGATCTGGGGCCCTACCATTCCTGGTCGCGCAGTGGCCATCAGGGACAAGCCAGACCTGAAATCAGAGTATAGGCTAGCAAATTGGACCTTTCTCGATGAATCAATTCTTGAACGAAGTATGTTCTAACCGGTGCTATTCGTCGTACGATGCATGTAGTACAATATGCTTTCAATGGAAGCGAAAGGGCCAAGCTGATCTCTTGGCTCTGGACACCAAGCATCAATTAATATGTTTTTTCAAATCACAAAAACGGGTATACATTTGGCATTGAACCAAGTTATGCTTCCGAGTAATCCACGGATAGGTTGCTTGGTTACCTTTATCTTGGTGGATCAATACACTTTGGCTATTCGTTGTTGTGATGTTTTGCTGATTGTGGAGTACATCACCAGGGAACAGTGTTATAATATGAAGTGCTAGCGTTTGGAGGACAGCAAGGGAATCGGATTTATTTCGAATTTCTCAGAACAGTCGATAAAATACAATACAGAAAATTCGATTCGCTAGAATAAAAACAGGCAGATGAAAAGACGAGAAGAATATAATCGTCAGTTGGAGCTGCTCTCGATAGAGGCTATTTCATATGCCGCTCAAAATCAGCTAACAATTCTAAAAGCTAAGTTACTCAATCAGGCCACGTATTTTACTCAGAACCTGCCGTGCCGCTTTTGCCTGGATATTGGCAGACACTTGCTTTTACAACCTTTGAACCAACAAAGTTAACTAAGCTTGACTCCTCATAAGCCTACGTAGGTCGAGCCATGATCCGACGATAAGAGTCTCCGGAGCAAAGTGTGATTTTAAGAAGAACGTGTTCGGCCATTTCCTAGTTTCTCTCGTCAATGCAATGCTGATCCCCATACTGTAAAGTGGACGCTCGATGTTCAGCAACTATAATCCATGATATTATGAACAAAGAATCTGGGATCAAGCGCTAGCGATATAGAGGGCCCATGGAGCGGTAAGGGCTGCTCATCATTAATCTTATAGGCCTGCGGACCTATGTCTTGTCGTACATCCACGGAGAGATGAAAACGTGAAGCCTGGTCCCTTTGAGAGATAATGTTCTGAATTTGCGCTTGCACGTGTGGTAGATTCCCGGTGAAGCATTCGATCCGTGGGAGAGGGAAGGAGTGTTGCGCAATGAAAGCTCCAGATTCTTGATACTCAGTGAGCCTAAATTCTATCCACTGGAAGTTTTCAACGAATAGAGATGCCGAGATGTAGGCAAAGACATCTTCTGCGCAGGTATCCGGTGACAATGGGTCTGGGCCGTCCCAATTCAATTGGACATTGCCTTGCAACGAGAAAAAAACGAGTTCAGTCTGACTAGAAAATACTTTTGTGAAGTGAGTGTTGAAACATGAATTTGGCTGAGCGACAGTGACAGACTGTGTGTCATCGAGACAAGGCGGTGGCAAGGGATAGCTAGTGAATTCTCTCCGAACAGTTTCGAATTCAAGGTCCTGGGAGTAATCTAGGTTGGGATGAGCGATTTGCTCTTTGTGAAAAACTGCGCGGCGAAGGAATGCCTTCATTCCTTACCAGATGGGGTAGGCAGCTCTGAAAATTCCATCGTTTTGGAAGATGAGGAGTGATGCCTATGGTATTGATTGAAATATTCAAAAACCAGTGATTGAGGGTGAGGTCGGCCAAATATTGCGGCAGAATGACAAAGTAGGTGCGGAGGCTTTGATCATATATTATAGCCCATTGATTTCTCCGCTGGCAAAGACGAGTGTCTTGATACCTCATACCATTCCTGAGAGATTACAGCGCTGAAAGTTGAAACCAAATAAACCAAATCAACCAAATACTTTGTAGCTGTATTTTACCCCAAAGGTCTTTCATAAATGTGAGACCACTTGAACGGACCAGCGATAAACGTTGAAAACAAACAAAAGCTCAACGTTCGTCGGAATACAGGCTAATCTTGTTTCGAATACGACTACGAAACATCCCATCGACCGTTGATTACCTGTGTTAGGCAGTCATTTGAATGGGTGTCAGTGTTTCTAAATCTAGATTTGCTGATACATGCAGTAGAATATAGCCTCTATGTGCTCGGCTAAACCGGGCAACGAACGATCCATCACGCTGCACATGTTGAAGCTCTCGATACTAGTTGAAGATTTCAGGCGGCAGCACCCCCACACTAGAAGCAAAAGCACTGCACAATATACTTTCAAGCCAAAACCAATGGAACTAACTTGTGATTAACACTTGACTCAGTAATCTGAATGACTCAGGAGGATCTGAATGGGTTCGAAAAATAAACCAGTTCTACGAATTATGCTTTGATGGGCCGCAATTTCTGACTCCAGAAAATTTCACTGTGCGGTTCGTTCTCGAACCGGAGAATGTCCTTATATTATTGCAGGACCCGTCGCTGTAGTTAAAACATCTCAACATGGAACTACGTTCTTTGGGTCATGTTTGCTTGTTCCTAATCATCGCTGTGGTAAGTTCTCTTTACAACTATCCCAAGAACTTACTAAGGAATTCTCCACAGCACTCTAGTGCCTTACCAATTGTTTATTTTCATCAGCTGAAAATTATAGTAAGATACCAAGCCCGTGCGCATGCACCGGTATCCGTCCTCGCTGATCTGAAATAGTCGGAGCCGGTGATCGACGGCTCATTGCATGCCCCTAGAGGGAACAAGCCCAGCATGAGATATTATGAAAGCCGAGGTAACTACAGTATATTGCTCTCGTCGTGAACTACTCTCTGATAAAAGAACCTATCTAAGCCACTTGATACGCCATTTGGTGCATGGACACAACCATAATCAGTTCCAGATGCCCCGCAGCAACGAACACTAGACCTTTCTATCAATCGTTTATCTTCTAGTAGTTACCGAAATATTTTCAGTACGCAAATATAAACAAGTCAAGAGCTTCGGCGATCTGATGAGAGTTGTATTTCAGAATGGTACTGTATGTGGGAAAGAGCTTTGTAGCGTTGGAGTTTTTGATCCCATTGGGTCCGCCTCGTAGGCCTGAATAGTCTCGTTTCAAATTCTTTATCCCATCCGATCGTTAAGAACGTGTATTTCCAGATCTCCCGGCAATTCTGGCAGAGCGACGGAGGCCACCATCTTGCGCCTGACTCGAAGAGCCTGATTGTCTTGTAGATCGGCGAACATTTCTCATTGAATCAATTTCAGAGCCTGCTCCGGTTGAATCGATAATCTGCTCGGAGCCACCAATGCCCACCTCAAATTTTGCATCATATGCCCCGTCATATTTACTAATATGGTCAACATACATTATGAAAGAAAATGGAATTGGAAATTAGAACTTACCACTGAGGGCATGTAGTGGGGGTTGCAGATTGCAACGACCCTAGCCACAGTTGCATACAACTCAAATGAACTTTCAATTGGCATCTTCCACAGTGTAAAGTCACTGGGTCATCAGTCTCACTGCCGTCATTAGTACCGTGGCAGATATAGCACTGCTCGCGATTTCGGTGTCGAGTGAAACTCTTTAATTTTAAAACTCGCAAACCGGTATTGTCGTCTCCAATCTTGAGAATCGCCGGCCTCGATGGGGATATATCGCATGGAATCCGTCCTTGTAGAAGGGTAGAGGGAGTTATTCGGTATGCTGATGTCTCGGAGGCTGTGTCATCTTCGTTTTGGGAGGAAATGTCGTCAGCCGAATCGATTGCGGCCACGGAGTCGCCGGTACGGCCATCCGTGGTATTCAGACTATATTCAACAGTCGGAGCGGAGCGATGGCTATGTTGGGTTCTTAATTGTGGACCATTGCTTCTGGATCCAGTATTCCTAGCAGATAGGTTCCGTGGGGGCACTTCAGCTTGAGGCTGATTTCTCATAGCCGCCTCATACCATTTTTGTGCCACTGAGTCAGATTGACGGTCGCGGTGCCACCTAGCGCATAGAAAATCTCGTGCTATTTCTTGCAACTGGACCTTCAAGTTGGCGCGATTCAATGGTGTTTCTGCAAGAATATCCAGGTTTTGACGGCCACTTTTGAGGGTGGTTTGCCTTATGACATTCTTGCACGGCTCCCCTTTTTGCGTGATGCCACAGCAGGAACTCCCCGTCTCGAATGGGGAGGAGCCCATTCGACATATTTCCAGCGGGTTCCACAGCCAATCAGGGTGTTCCATTCTAATCGTCGACGTCGAATACTGTGAATGAGAAGAGAAAGAGAGATGAATTTGTCGGAATAAAGAGAAACGAAGATTTCTGATCAATACAGCTGGGTGAGAATAGGACAATGGAGTTCTTATATAGGCCTTTACTCGTTGACCCAGTGTATGTATTTTCGCAGGACAGACCTATTATCTCCTATCGCTCGAAAGCATGAAATTGGCCTGGGGTCAACTGGATGCTCCTGGGAGATGTGAAAAGTCTAAAACTGTGGACTGAAATCAGGTTCCCAGGAGTAAGATCGGTAACTCCTAGGATTTAAACGTAATATTTTCTATATTTGTAAAGTTAATCTGCTCCTTGGAGTGTCAGCATATTGCTAGAGGTCTTGACCATCCGCCGCTGATATTAACAATCCCTTTGGACAGTCACCCGCGTCTCGCCTATCTTTTTCCGTTTCCTCCTGTGAAATCACATACAGTTGCTTCCTCTTCAGCTAAGACGAACAATGCTTTCTCTCTATATATATTGGATCTAAGCCCGGACAACCGCACCTTCGAAAAACCAAACTACATGTATCGTTTTACAACACCTTTGGTAGTAAGTCTTGTTGTGTTCCCTCCAGAGCTCATATCATTACTGTAAAACATCATGCTCATTTCATCATTTGATGCAGCACCCTGAGCGGTCTCATCTGCCACTTGACGAGACTGCAAAAAGGGATACAACTGCGGACACCTACCAGCGAAATAAGGAAGTTATATGCTCCCAAATGCAACCGAAATTTATCCTACCGCTTTCTTTCCTGGAGCCGTACAACGGTCATAATGCTCAGTATAGAGAGCAACATGAAAAATGGCTTCGACATGAGTTCGAAAAACTCCTTAAGGGGCAGGGAGATCGCAGTTGATGACAATCCTTCCTATCTTCTTCCTCAAGGCAATGGTTACAAGCAATGACCGGGGCTATAGTGAGCATGTGCAACGGAAGGACCTTGATGCTACATGCGCCACTTACTGCAGAGCTACTGTATCCTACGATGGATTTCTTCGGCACAGAACATTCCCAGCAAAAGTGCCCATGGCTAAGGTGGTAGTGATTTGCCATCTCACCAGCGATAATGCCATTTCTTTCCTGTAAATATTCTCTAAAGCTACAGTTTTCATTAGTTCAATGACAGGACCAGTGCTCAATATCATGGACATCTGTTCCGTAGTTCACCTGGGCTATGGCTTTGAGGAAATATTGTCCTATTTGGTTGGAATATTTAAAAGTAAAGAGAGACAGCACTTAAATTGGCGTTTTGTTTCTTTGTGTAGACCGTTCTCCCCAGAACGTGATTTTCGGTTTTTGATCTTAATGTAATGGAGGTATGTGATAACTCTAGGGCTATATTCAAGCAAGATCTATCATGCTTGATTCTCATACACGATGCGTTGAAATTTATCTCCTCACCGATCGAATAACCAAACTTGCATAACTGGGACGCCGAAGATACATCGTTGAACTGTGGATTGTATTCTGTAGCGTCATCGAATAGTCACGTTCACCTGAGTCACGTCCCTGTTGCATGGATAGAGTTCCAATAGATTTTTCCTCAATGTACTCCTTTTATGTACGTAACTGCCATTGATAAATAAACCATGATCAGCGCTGCAAGTCGCCTACAAAATCCGTCATTTGCTAATTTCATGTCTCCCTGGCATCAACTAGGCGTTTTCAACAAGTAAAAGCCTGTCTTGCGATCATAATATGCTCGGCGACCTTCGATATTCTTCACTTTGCCTGCTTTTTTTCTTCATATTGATTGAGGGATCTGTCATGTCTCCGCTGATTGCCGGCGAGGTAAATATTCTGCTACTCCTGCACCTGGTTTTGACTCACACATTTTAGACCGACTCAAAATTATGGTACGAAGGTTCTACCCAAAAAGGTATTTACTTGCTCCAACAATGCATTCATGGCCGGCATTAATTCTCTTCAGGCTCTGAATACACCTCCGAAATAGACCAAAATAGGTTAGTCCAGGCATACGCCTCCGTTTCGCACCTTTCCTTCGAAGATCAGAAAGACCGGATTTGCATGCAAATCAAAGACGAGGCGCTCATTCAATGTTATTATACAGGAAGGAACTTATAATGGAGACCCATTTGACAAAAACCCTCATACTGCCAACATCATCACCCGTCCTCGGCCTCCCCGAAAGCATTACCACTGCTGATATTTCCAGTTTCACCCAAACTCAGGTGGCTCCTTCCAGCACGGTAGAGAGCTCCGCTGCGGACTTGAGCATCCGGAATTGGTTGTACTGGGCTACCATTATCTTGTTCTTTTGACCTTTTTGGTAGCTTGTTATTTGCTTTATTGAGATAAATTCTGTTGCCCCGTTGAAGATCAAGGCCGAGACAGGAGCGTGCTATGACCCAGTACTCCTACAGGATTTGTTTTAGAAATACATAATCCTTATCCAAAAACAGCGGTCCTCCCCTTAACCCGCCCTAGTGGAGGGGTAGCCTAGAGCCATTCTCCATACAGCGTTAACCAGGAATCGCTGATGCCCATTGAAGTCCCAAAACCGCTATATAGCAATAAGCAATGGTAACCACGAAACAAACCTTGCCCTTAATTCTTGCCTACAGCATGGATCGAAATCAGATTCACCACTTTCACAGAGAGATTCTTTCTCAACGTCTCTTTTGAAGCTGCGCTATACCTATTACAGTTAGCCGACCCCCGAACCCCTTTCTTGACAGTATTCCCGTACGGCTGTAAATTACAGTGTAAAAATAGCATGCGTAATACTCTGGTATGGTCTCGAAGGCTTCTAGAACGTTGCTCATGCAAACAAGGCAAACAAAGATAGTTCTCCTTGTCAGTGTGGTTATCTGGCCTGAATTCGACTTCTCCCCTCTGTCAACTACTCGGCATCTATAGGACTGATCACTGTGAAAGAACGACGTTTATAGAGAGAACATTGGTTTGGTGAACGCTTTCGTATACGATGTGTTACAATCTGGCATTCTGATTGGAGCTTGTACCCGCCAGACTGCGTGTCCTAAATCATGCTGACGTTAGAATCAGTAGAGCCGTTAGAACAACGACGATAACTCTTGACTCGTATTGCAACAGTAATGTTCTTTAATCCGCCTATGAGCTAGAAGCGTCGGACTAGGATTCGTAATATGCCCCCACTCCAGGATACTTCGGTTGCACGCCGGAGCTACGACACGGGTTTAGTCCTTCGCCGGTTATTCCACCCAAAACGGTCTCGCAGAGTTATGCCAAGTCGACGCGGGAAAACCCAAACTACTCCAGCTCCCCGAGTGGAATGAGGAACTACAAAATGACGAGCTTCCGGCAAGCTGCATCCAGTATACGATAGAGTGGAAGGATATGCCGAATAAAAAGGTTATCTCACGAGACACAGAAGAGGACGTAGCGCTTACTCTAAGTGCCTACTGACCGGTGAACTTGAAACTTGAGGCACAAGTTGGAGAAGTTGCTGGAAGGGAAAACCTTCCGTGCCGAGAGGGTAAGGTCGGAAAACACCTCGATCGTTGTGTCAGTAAATGATCGTTCCCAACGCGACCTGATGAAGTGATTTGCTTCACTGGTCCTGATCGCTCCCCTTAGAAAGAACAACATTCGAAAGTTTGATAGATACTGAGATCTTGAACCCTAATATGAGATACTCTACCACCCCGGCTATGTTTACAACCTGCAGAGAAAAGGGCCATTATCAATAAGCCTAGTCATGAGATCTCTCGATGCATTGGTGCCCAAGGGTCCATTACCCTATAATGGGCATATTAGACTCACCAAGTCTTGGACCCCCTGGACCCATAATGCGGGGAAGGTTTTGTTCCGCCCCATGCTCCTTGTGGATTATTTCCTGTATCGAAACAAGTCATCAGATCGTCTCTTTGTCACTATCCTACCGCGTGTATATCCTCGAAATGAGCTTTCTCACTCAACCTAGTGGTCCAGCATCACGTATGCTTCTGCATCGAGATGAAGAAGCCTTTCATTTAGCTTGGAAGGACTGGGATAAGAGAGCCCCAGGACAAAGGTTGAACGCGGAGAAGGAGGGCTATGCTCTGGTCTTCTCGACCGAAATACTCCGAGCCGTGGAAAACGGCCATATCAAACCCGAGCATGCCCGAAAGGCCTTTGAGGTCATGCTGCTGACCGGGCATCGCGAATCTGATCTCCAGCGAGACGCTAAGAACCCGAGAAGCTCGGCTACTGGTATTTTCCAGCAAACCAAAGCATTTCATCAGCGAAGCCCACTCAATCCTCCGAGTGCTCGCAAGGCCCCGCTCACTGTCAATCAGCGCATGGATGTGGCGACAGCCGCTGCATTATTTCTAAGACAGCTTGCCCATACCCAAAGGTGGGACGAGATGACGATACACGACGCGTCGTACCAGGTACAGAAATTCCATCCCAAGGATATGCACCGCTTCAAGGATCCCGATATTACCAGAGAGGTTGTCTGCTTGGGTGGTGCATTGTTCCCTAGACAGCTATCGATGATTGACAACGCCATATATTCGAATGAGGATAGGGCTCGGCTCGGTTTCCCGAGCGCCAGTCCATCCACCTGTATTGTCATCTAATGCCACCAATGCATGTCTAGGCCATCGTTTCTTTCGATACGTGCAGAGTGGTCGGTGGTTGTTGCCATATGCTGGACATGGTGATCATGTACCAGAGATTGGCCATAATAAGTGGATTGAGAGGAATATTCAAATTGTCGAAAAGAGCGACTACTAACTATACACGTGTAAGACCTGAACAACAAAAGACAAACTGCACCAATTTTCGATAGCTAAACAATTGCTTTAACCTGAAAATGCACAATGATATCATGATTGACCTGCCCGTTTTACCCATCGATAAGTGGTGAAATGACGAGCCTTCTTTTGTCTCTGGAAAGAGGCTCGCTAGTCAGTGACCTGTGTATTTTGGAGAGCTTCACGCTCTTGTATGTCCTCTCTCTCCTGTGATGCATACATAGAGTCAATTCGCATCGTGCAGTTATCTGCTAGTTCTCTATATTCTAGTCTCCTAGCAATTGGTCTCAACCTTCGCAATGCGGCCAATTTTCCTGGATCCCAATCTTCATTCGGGATTATTTGACTTCGTATTGCAATCGCTCGGTTTAATGCAGTCATAGCGCTCATCAGCTCCCCCTGTGACTCCAGAGAGACTCCAAGTAAAGAAAAGCTCATCATACAGTCGAAGTTTAACTGGTGCCTCCCGGTGTAGTCGAATTCGGCCCCCATATCATCCACCCGAGCGCACAATAATTGAAGAAAATATTCCATGTGTTCAAATTCTTCTTTTCGATGAAACCAATGGGCGACCATATGCCACAGGCTGAAGGTCTCAGTGCTATGAAGACCTAAGTCTCCTTCGATCTCTCTGAGCTGCATCTCAATATCCCAGGGCTGCAAGCCTTGGAAGGCATTGAAGAACCCACCTTCTTTAGCTTCAGCCCTGGGGAAGCTCGCTTGATTAAAAGACCAAAGGACTTTGAGCTGATCATCTCCCGTATTTAGCTTCCATAAGTGTCGACAGTAGACGTCATACGCAATATAAAGATGTCCTGAGGGGTCCTCGGGCAATTCAGGTAAGCATTCAAAGACTGCTTTAACTGGACTTCCTTGGCATAAATACTTTTGTGCAGTGAAGTAAAGATGTCTGGTCATTGCTTTGTGAATCGCAGCGCCATGCTCGCTTTTCTGGAGCAACAGCAAGATAGCAAGAACGTCCGGGATTTGGCGATGGTGAATACTCAGGACGACATCGTCAATCAACGAAAATGACCTTCTTATCAAAACCCAGGCTGTGTGGGTTCTTTTCGCCTTGAATTGTGCCAAGGCATCCAGAATCTTGTTGTGAAGCTTGCTTAATTGTTGCAAACGCCTTTGAAGCACTGGAGTTCTCGCGTAGATACCACGTTGATCAGGAGCCCATGTTTCATCATGAAATGACCGGTCAAAGTGGACGCGTGTATAGAACAAAAGCTGTCGAAAATATTTATAACAATGGGGGTCTTGCAGCATCTGCAATGCATGTACAGAAGGAAGTTTGACATATCTGATAGAGCGAGCATTCTCATTTCTATCAAGCTGTGTGCCTTGACTTTTTTTGAGACGATATTCCTTCACACGGTTGCTGTCCATGAGAATGCCATCAGCTAATATCAGGTAGGGCATGCTCTCTGGGCTGGCTCCGATGTCCTCTTCAATAGATTTGACTTCCTCGTCGCACATATTCTTTCGTATTTTCAATTTTTTTAATTGTCGCTTCCATTGATGAATCCTGATTTGCTGGTTAGCGTCTTTGAACCGACTCAACAATAAATCACCAACTTACGAGATATGGCGACCCTGGCCCAGGTGTTCTATTTCTATGTAACGTTTGACTTGCTTCGACGTCAACTCGTCAAAATTGTAAAGGCGCTCGATATCATAGCGATTTTTCCTACAAATAGCATCCAACTGCTTCGAAATTTCTGATTTTGGCATTATTTCGGTGTCTTTCCTTTCGCATGTAAGATATCAAGAAAAATTTGAGTATTTAAAGCTTAAGTAACAGCAACGTGGCTTGGGGGTGTATCTCCCTCGGGGGTGATGTAGCAATTTTGCGACGGAACTTTACGAACTGAAAGATTTCTCGGGTTAACTCCTGCGCCCCAAACCCCTCAACCAATTTACACGGGGCACATTTGCCCGCAACAGGGTCCAAGGTGGCAGCCTCAGTTGCATCACCTCTCAACCGGTGGTAAGACGCTAGAGAGACACCGGAATCTGCATGAATCGTACAAATATTTGATTAACCTATTGTCATTCGTTCTCACTGTTAACAATGAAGGAATAGCCAATCAAACCCATGCAGGTATGGCCATCGAACCAACTTTGCTGACGTGGCATAGAGAATACTCCCAAGTGGCTATCACCATCGACATGAATGGCCAGACAAGACCCACATATGCGCACTTTTGATCCCAAGAACCTCCACTGCATACCAGTCACCAATGACAATTGAGCGAGCCGGTATATAGAGATCTGGAGATTGGGGCGACTTCACGAGTATCAGGCCTGAATTGACACCTTGGAGTATGGCGGATATTCGAGCCTTCGAAACATACATAGAAATAATTCAGGTCTATATGTGTAGTGCCCAGTTGGCGACCAAAAGATATAAAAGATGGTGTCTTTCTCTTCAAGACAACCTGGAACTTTCAACCATTATCTACTTTCAAAGACCATTTTTTGAGTCGAACAAAACGATTTCAAATTAATCACTTCCAAACTTCTGAATCCTCTCTTCGCCAGCTCCAGCACCACGGTTCAACATGGGCATTACCAATGGATGGGACATTTTCGCAGACCTTTTCTGCAATAAATTGACCGACAAAGCCTTGAGTCTGCTGAAAGAATAGTATGAACGCAATCAAATAATAGATTTCTCTTCATGGTTACACGCTGACATGCAAAAGTGCTGGTTCGGATCTTTTTATTGCTTGTGGCGACGGAGGAGTCGGGAAGTCGTCTTTTATCAAGTCAATCACCGGCGAGGAGGTCTATATTGGGTCTACATTACAGTCTGGTAAGGTCGCGATCAGCTTCGAGTTGAGAATTTCCTTGGAGCTCACTGTAAATAGGTACTAAAGCGACTGCCCTTGTTCCCACGGTCATTGATGGCAAACGATGCCTCTTCCTCGATATGCCAGGATTTAATACAGTCGATTTCGACAACTGGGATGTCTTCCTTCGGCTTATGACCGCATTGTCGGTTGTTCAAAGCTACGTTGAGTTCCGCGGGGTTCTCTACGTTGATTCTTTGAAGGATGAAAGACTCACCCCCTCGGCTGAAAAGATCCTTACTTGGCTCTCATTGTTCTGCGGTATGCAATATATGCCTAATGTCACCATAGTAGTGACAAAATGGGATGGTCGAGACGAGGATGGAATTGCAGAAAAGATGGCGAAATTTGAGCAATGGAAAGAAACGCTCCTCGGAAGAATGATATCTAAAGGTGCAGTTGTTTATCATCATGGACTCACTGAAACTGGCGACAAATACAAGACACTTCATATCGAAAAAGCTGCTAGCGAAAGGCGGGCACGGGCCCGGAATTTTATCAGCACCAACTATCGTGGTTCCACCGATTTAAAGCTCCAGATATACGAAGAGATTGCAAATGGGGCCACTATTGACACAACACAGGCAGGAAGATGGCTTAAATACGGACATGACGCTTCGAAAGATGATGATAATAAATCGTCAAGTAACAGCGACACTGGACAAGAGAGCCTTTGGGATAAGGTCGATATAAAAGACATAGAACGTTGGGCCAAGCTGCTTTTCCGGGCAAGCAAATTCTTCATGTCTACACAAAATTCACGGCCATTTGAGGAATGGGATTCAGACCACAATTTCGAGGACTTCGAGGGACCTGAGTTTCTATTTGAAGATGATCTCCCTACGTCCGAGGAAGGTTCCGTCACATGCAATATTCTTTAAACGACACTAGTGGCTTATCCCATGGTTGATTTGCTGATTTGTTGTTTCTCGTTTTTGCTGCTCTTCTGTTATCCTTTCAGGCTGTGTTGGAGGAAGGATGCCCACATTGGTGCATTCTGTAAGTGGGGTGTCTATTGGGATTCTTGTATTTCGCGTTAAAGTTTCAGCAATGATTGTTTGTTCCATGAAGAATTTCCAAAATTTCAATTTGACCAACGCCCAGCCTTGATCAATGACCATGTTTTAAGTTTGCACAACTTTAAGTCCTTGCTGCACGGCGGCTGAGCCTGCCGCACGTTGCTTCGGTATTGGCTTCGTTCCGCTTATATTCGATCGCTACGAAAGTTGTAGTGGAGAATCCCTACGTACTATGGAGTGCATAATCTTTCGGTTGCCCATTGCCCTAACTGAGATGAAGGCCCGTCTCCGGATTGATCGACAAGATCTTCCATTGTGAGCCCAGTGAAGGTTTGTATAGGAATGATCTATCTTATACTATTATAGCTTCAGATGTTGGAGGGAAGTAGTGAAGCTTGGACAGATAGCCCTTGGCTACACAGTTTGAAAGATATTCATCTCCAATCTGATAATTCGGACATCGCGCAATCTTATACGAGTTTATCCAAGGCGGCCCCACATCGGGAGCACTTTTCAAGCATTAATCGATATGCTCCATGAATTGGTCAGTAATCATTATCATTTCCCACATAAGAATAAAGGATGATGAATACTGAAACATAGAGGCCTAAGATAAGGCAATCAAGTTTATGAAATAAGATTTAACCTTCCAACAGTGTAGAAAGGCGACGGTACCAACCAAAGCAAACAACTGGGGCCAACTGGAGCCCACATGGACTGGAGCCCCGATGATATCCATCCCCCTCCTTCAGCTGAGAGGCAGATAATTTTTCATAATGTACCAACAGGGCGGTTTCCCTGGGCTATGGAATCGTTTTCATTCGACGGCAAAATAGGGGATTTCAAATTGGGAAAAGTGAAGGACCCATCACAACAAATTTTTATCCTTCAGGTGAATCAGAAAACCCGACCATAGTTATTTAGTTAGATCAAGGCTGACTGACTAATCGTTCATTCCTTCCCCGTCGAGCGGCTGGAGACTCCAGCCAGCCCACTGAATCCGGTATTTGAGGATGCACGTGATCCGTACTGTACCCAGTTTTTTTTATCGTATCAGGGCAGCGATAGCGCACGTCCCTAGTTTGACCGAAAACGCTGGGGGATGCTAGGTTTTAGGAAATGCACGTGATGCTGCCATGTCATCTTGTATTAATGGTTATGGTATTTCATGTTGTTATCAGATCCAGCCTTCCATGAAACTGTCTTTCAATACAATTCAGCCCCTTGAAACTAGAATAAACTATATATAGATTAGCGTGCTGGAAAGTGGGCCCGCGGGAAAGAATCTGGGTGTTCAAATGGTAAAACTGATTTCGAACCATGCTGTATCAATTGGAGCGAAGCGGGAGGACAGGATACGAGCGATGGCGGACATGTTCGACGATCTTGTACTCGAGGCGAGAGCTCTAAATAAGGGGATGAAATCCCAGCTTCCAGGGTCTCGCCGCTCATCTCCCGCCTCCACATCCGCGAACCCCTCCACTCCAACCCATCGACCTCCCCCACAACGTCCCATCCAGGAGAAATTCTTCATCTCAACCACCTATTCTACCATCACTGCCAGGGCTCTGTCATTCCAGGGACAAGTGCTCAATGGCGTCACCCCGCTCCAACTAGCTCAAAACGGCTTTTACTACCAACCACACACAATTGGCGGCGGTCTGGCCTGCTGCTTTGCCTGTCAAAATTTCAAGCGCCTAGATAGCTTCCAACGTGGATCTTTCCAAGAAACACAGCTTCCACATTCGAAAGACTGCCTATGGCAGACCATCTACAATGATTTGAAACAACACTCCCAAACCGCCGATACACTTACCCCCTCAACCAACACACGTCCGTCGCCTAGATCAACCCACCCCCACCATTCTACTTCGAATAGGACATCTCACAAGAAAACCACCGCAAACGCTAGCACACAGACACCGACCCAGTCAACACCAACCGCACCCTCTACTGTAGAGATTGACTCCTACACTCCACCTCCATCTACCACTCTCACCGACCCTGAACCTCAACTACCTCCAACCGCCCACTCTCCCCAGCCTCATCAAGCAATACCCTCCGTCACTTCCTCGCCCCAAAACCAACAAAACACATATGCCTCCGTCCTCCAGCGACCTGCCACATCCATACCGCAACCGATTCCCCCAGCACAAAAACCCGCTCTCCCCGCCAAACCTATACTCACAATTGAAGATCTTCGCCGCCGTTTTCACAATAAACCGCCACCGTTCCAGATTGAGAATAAGAAAAGCCGACGCTCAAGCAAACGAACTCGGAACAAATCAGTATCTGCCACAAAGTCTCTGTCCAAATTCTTAGCTTCCGCTTTGCCCGCTTTTTCGCGGTACCTAATAGAGATGCAACCAAAATCGGGTCCTTGCTATCCGTCTCATCCGCAATTTCACTATAGCCGCGCCATGAGGGCAGCCTAACAATGGGAACGGCAATGGGCCACGATAGGCCGTGACGAGGCTCTAAGTTCATGTCAGAAAGTGGATCATTCTAGATGTACACACTCAGATATATAGTTGTCGTATACTGCATATCGCTTTTTTTGCGAGGGGTCAGTGTAAATGAAATCTACTACTACTACTACTACTGCTGTATCAATTTGGCCGGAGACGAACACTAAAGGCAGCGTCTGTGTAGTGAATGAATTGGGAGATGAAGGAGGGAAGTGGATAGATTGCTAATGGTCGCTAGTTTGCTTGGTTGACATGGAGCCTTCCAGTCGTCCATGCCCCCAGAGGCTTGTATCAATACAAATGGGGTACAGGAATAGGTACCGTTGCTATATATATTCATAACACGTAATTTACACGCTGCCATATTAGGGTTTGTCCTATCACGTGAGTAGGTTTGACAGAGAACGCCTTTGTTTCCAGATATGGAGGCAATAAAGAGCAGCACTGTATGCGTGAAGCATATGCGAGAGATTGGAGTAAGTAACTAGGTGATAGGGTTAAGTGAAATATTAGCAACCCGTCATCGACTACCGAATCACATTCACAAAGGTGGAAATTTGTGCTATGTACCTCACCGGTGAATGTCAACTGCAACTCACCGTTGAAAAACGACAACACCAATTTCGAATATTTGATTCTACCGCTGCCATTGGCCTTTTGCAAAATGGTGTTATCCATGACTTTAGGATTTGATCTCACCATAAGATTCTCGTGAAGTTTGTGTATTTTGGTTTTACCAGCCCGATCGCGCGAGTGAAAATCATGTCAGTTGAATCAGCCAGTTGATTATTCTGTACCGCTTTTTCTCTATGAACGGAACACAGTTCTACCACCTCAATATCCAAAATAGGTCTCTTCAGGGTATAGAAAGAGCTCCTGGGCGGCTTGATATCTTTGAGGAACCCATAATTAGATATCTTTGAGGAACCCATAATTAGATCTCTTTCTTCCCCAGACAATCTCGCAATCAGAAAAGCATCTACTGTGGATAACCCAATGCTGGACACATTGCCGTGTGAGGTACTGCTACTGATCGCAAATGAGGTGAGTGCTCTAGGACAGTGGGAGGGTCATCACTCACATAACTCGACACAGCTTCCCAGTGCCAGTCAGTATGCTCTCAGTCGGGTGTCTTCGCGAATGCATTCTATCCTACTCTCAGTTATTTACCGTCGTATGACATACCAATCGTCCAGTGAGTGGGCTCTAAATGTTCTCGACGTGGACTCCTTCTTCCATATTCACGGCCATCACCGGGGACGTCACTTTCTTCGGTTAACGCGACACCTCCAATTTTGGGCTCCCATCTACCTTGCTCGATTCAACCGATGTGCATATTACAATATATTCCGGGCATCCGGATGCGCAGAGAGTTCCTCCACTCTCGGCACCTCTGACGATGCGAAGGCCCATGCTCAATTTTTGGGCGATGTTGCGGAACAACTGCAATTGGTTCTCGCACATTTGAAGCCTCAGAGCTTACAATCCTTCCAGTCAGTATAACCCGCCAAAAATGAACTAAACAGCTGATCCCTTCAGATGGCGGTTAGGAACATGCGTGCCAGCCGGAGTTCTGGATAGCAAGGGTCATATCAGCCGACACCAAAGTAGTCTGACTCGCTTATCACTCGTGACAGACGGAACTTGCCCGCATGCCCAATACGGTCTGGAAGGGCTATCGATGCTGAAATGTCTATCAGTGCTGGAGTGGGAAGGCGTACAGCATCCAGCGGAAGTTGAATCGCTGCGACAGTGTTTAAATCAGAATAAGCCGCATCTCAAAAAACTGTGCATCGGATTCGTTTCGTCTGCTATTTCTCGAGACTTACAATGGCGATCACTCGGGCTGAGTTCTTCGACTTCTGCGCACCATGTTCATGACGACCAGACTGTGTCAGATAATCCCGTTCCATCATTACATGCTATGACATTGTCGAAGGTCTCTCTTCCATTAGAGCTTTCGCCTCCAGAACTGGTGATTTTCGGGTCGTTGCGGTCGCTGACCTTACACAATTGCCCACATCAGTTTGATCTCCTGCTTCATTTGGCCAAGTTAAAACATATGATTAAGCTCACTCATTTCGAAGCCTCTTTTGATGTTGTACCTTATGACCCAACTGTTGTATCACACGATGGCGTGCTGGAAACTTTTATCCGTTCATTTCAAGGACTCCGGCATCTTCATCTTAAATTGTCAAATTATCCAATTGAGAAGCACAACTTTCTTGATGCTATCCGCCGTCACCGAGCAACGCTTGAGACTCTTATCTATCATGAACGTCAATTATCACCGGTTGGCGTCGAGGGTCTATTTGAAGAGGAAAAGGACTTCCAAACAAGTTGGACTCCGAGCTTGATGAGGGTTATTACTCCTCATCGGTTGGCCGCTTTGGCATTATGTGCAGATCCTTTAATTGCCGTAGGTTACCACCACCTCTCACGGCCCTTTTCAACTCTATTCTAATTGCAACAGTACAAATCGCTTCAATCCCCAAAACAGTATTCGAAATTGGAGGTTCTACACTTGCGTTTCGACGGACCTGAGAACCTACATCAGAATATCGAACACCGAATTAAGGAATTCCTCACATCGGGGGCAAGGGTTCCTGAGGATCCCGACGAAGCTGTTACAGCAATTGAGCTCTCTCATCGAAGGAGCCTATTGTGCGACGTCGCCAGTTACGCGTTGCCTTCTCTCTCTACTCGGACACTGGCAACGGCAAAGGGCCCTGCAACAACAACAACAATGGCGTCCAACTTCATGTCATTTGCGGAATGGGCATTTGGACCAAACGGGCTACCAGCGCTGAAGTTGCTCGCTTTCGGAGATTTCTCCCATGGCGATCGATATCCAGCCCAGCAAGTTTTGCTGCGTCGAGTCGACCAGATCGGACATTGTTTTCAAGGTGATCGTCTTCATGAAAGAATCAATTTCCGTCTCGTAGACTTTTCAGGCTCTCTAGTCTGGGACGGTGTATCTTTAGATGGCAAAAAGTTCCTCATGGCATGTCCTAGCACCGACTTGATGGAGTCTCCGTACGAGTTGTAACACGCGATTTGCTTTGTGTCTCAAGATAACGCACACATGAAAGAAGGAGAGGTACCGAGGCTCACTGAATTTTGTATTAGGGAGTACTTCTTCAAAAATTTCAGAAGTTGTGCGTATGTTTGTGTCTATTCATATTTTATGGAAACTCATTGCAATATAAACTGAAGCTATGGCTTTGTACCACTGTCGAGATCCGAACCACTATGATCGTGACCAGAGCAAAATTGAAAGCTACAGTACGACTCGAAAGTAAATCAGCCCTTAGGAAACTGTGTCAAAGCGTATTTACAAAGTTACTGCGACATGCGGTCCCACTTTGGGTCCGAGATCCATGTCTTCCAACTGGGCTGTCAAATTTCCCATGCTTTCCTCAGTACGATGCTTGCTGGGCAAGATCTCCGGAGATGGTGCTGTTGATCGTCGCTTGCGTTCATAATCAAAGGCGGGCTCCAGCATAGCGACATTTGTGGAATGTCTTTCTGTGATAGTTGGTTCGCAGTCGTCCAGGAAGCGTTGCAAAGAACGTGTCAGCCTTCGCACACGCTGCAGTTGCTTTGGCTCTTTCATGTCAAATGAAGTCTACAGTCAAGAAGCACGATGGATGCTGGAAGGAGTGGGTAGATTGCTAATCCGACTGAAGGCAGACATTCGACCTGAGATGCTAGCTACGATATATATATCATCTAATATCCATAAGCAGAACGCGATTTGCTCCACCTGCTACCTGCTGCCACATATTGTTGCGCCTCCGTTTGTCTCAACGTTGTTTCTCAGCAGTAGGAGTAGCCTTCGCTTCACCGTTTTCGCTCCCAACTCCACTGCTGCCCTCGGACTTTTCGAGTTCCTCCAACACCCTATCCAATAGCTCCTTCATCGATACCGGGTCATCCTCTTCCTCCTTGGCTGCTCCATTCCCCTCTCCATCTCCTTTGAGTACTCGTGTGGTCATCCAGTGGTCCACCACTTTTCCCATTCTCTTGCACGTCTCGTAGAATATTTCTGCCAAGCGAGAAAGCTGGTCGTGCTCGATGGTCATTTGCTGCAGAGCGGCCCGCACGGCGCCCAGCTCCTGCTCGGCTTTGGACTGGGCTCGTTCTGCTCGGACTGCACGGGCGTCGAAACGCGCGAGCATCCGAAGAAACTCCTAGTCTGACATTAGTCCACGGCCCTGACTCAATGACGAGCAGCAACGACTCACCGGAGCATCTATCGTGGGGTCGGAAAGGAGCATCTTCTCGTGGTTTGTATAGAATTCGGGTAGTAGTTCCAAGGTCTATCGCTTACTTTATGTATCACGATTTCGATGGGTTTGAACCGTCCCACGAAGATTTTGATCGCACTGGGAAGATCTTAAATATTT
>Ga0102593_1001454_pt1 | contig 23205 bp, 20 predicted proteins | sample AraplaCol_mMS_r2_2_FD_76862 | JGI IMG/M metagenome (GOLD analysis project Ga0102593, IMG submission 76862) | Arabidopsis root microbial communities from North Carolina, USA - plate scrape MF_Col_mMS_r2 (SPADES assembly) (version 2) | ecosystem: Host-associated > Plants > Roots > Endosphere...
AAGGCGAGGGCACCTTGACCGTCACGCCGCCGCCGCACCGCTTCGACCTGCTCATCGAAGAAGACCTGATCGAAGAAGTCGCGCGCCTCATCGGCTTCAACAACCTGCCGACCACCGCGCCGCTGGCGCCCATTACCGCCCGCGTGCGGCCCGAAGCCCAGCGCAGCCGCTTTGCAGTGCGCCGCAGCCTGGCCGCGCTCGGCTACCAGGAAACCATCAACTTCAGCTTTGTTGAAGCGCACTGGGAACAAGACCTGGCCGGCAACGCCAACCCCGTCAAGCTGCTGAACCCCATTGCCAGTCAGATGAGCGTGATGCGCTCGTCGCTGATCGGCTCGCTGCTGCAGGTGCTCAAGTTCAACCTCGACCGCAAGGCCCCGCGCGTGCGCGTGTTCGAAGCCGGCCGCGTGTTCATGCGCGATGACAGCGTGGCCACCACCGACAGCACCGTGCGCGGCGTTCACCAGCCCATGCGCGTGGCCGGCCTTGGCTGGGGCGATGCCGAAGAAGCGCGCTGGGACGGCAAGCCGCACCGCGTCGACTTTTACGATGCCAAAGGTGACGTCGAAGCGCTGCTCGCACCGCGGGTGCCAAGCTTCGAGCCCGCCGAGCATCCGGCCCTGCACCCCGGCCGCTCCGCGCGTGTGCTCATCGACGGCAAGGCCATCGGCTTTGTCGGCGAGCTGCATCCGCGCTGGCGCCAGAAGTGGGACTTTGCCCTGGCCCCCGTCGTTTTTGAACTCGACCTCGACGCCGTGACCGCGCGGCCCGTGCCCGTGGCCAAGCCGGTGCCCAAGCATCAGGCGGTGGAGCGCGACATTGCCGTGGTGGTGGCCGAGGCCGTCACGCACAATGCATTGATGCAGGCCATTCAATCGGCGGCCGCGGCGCAAGGGCTGCTGCGCGACGCCACGCTGTTCGACATTTATCGTCCGCAACCTGCACGTGACGGCACCGTGCCCACATCGGGCGGTCTGGCGCAAGGGGAGAAGAGCATGGCGGTTCGCCTCAGCTTTCAGGACGACAACGCCACGCTGACCGACGAACAGGTGGAACCTGCCGTGCGCGCCATCGTCGAACAACTGAGCGCCACACTCGGCGCCCGCCTGAGAGGTTGATGAGAATGAACGCTGCGGAATTCACGCTCGAAGCCCTCGAAACGCCCGCACTCACCAAGGCGCACCTGGCTGATTTGCTGTTTGAGCAAATCGGCCTGAACAAGCGCGAATCCAAGGACATGGTCGAGGCTTTCTTCGACCTCATTGCCAACAGCCTGATCGAGGGCACCGACGTCAAGATTTCGGGCTTTGGCAACTTCCAGATCCGGGTGAAGGCCCCCCGGCCCGGGCGCAACCCGCGCACCGGCGAGGCCATTCCCATCGGCGAGCGGCGCGTGGCGACCTTTCACGCCAGCGCAAAGCTCAAGGAACAAATCCACGGAAGCATCGAGCCCAGCGGCACTTCAGAGGTCGAGTGGAGCCTGGGCGCCGAATAAGGGCTTGGCGCTGCGCGGCTGCGTAGAGTAATCTCTAAGGTTTCCCGCGCACGGTCTTGATTTCAATGGAAATAATGGAGAAAGCGCTCCCGCCCATTCCCGTCAAACGCTACTTCACCATTGGTGAGGTGGGCGAGCTGTGCGGCGTCAAGCCGCACGTGCTGCGCTATTGGGAGCAGGAGTTCACGCAACTGCGTCCCATGAAGCGGCGCGGCAACCGGCGCTACTACCAGCACCACGAAGTGCTCATGATCCGCCGCATCCGCGACTTGCTCTACGACCAGGGCTTTACCATCAGCGGCGCACGCAACAAGCTGCAAGAGCTTGTGCAAGGCGAGCGCGAGCGCCGCAAGGCCGGCATCGTCCCGCTCGAGGGCATGGAAGCCGTCGAAATCGACCAGGAAGAGTTCGACGCGGTCCTGCACCAGGACGACGAAGACACCCCAGACACCCCAAACCCCGAGTCGCAGCAAGCCTCGCGCACGGTCGATCCGTCGCAGCTGATGCACTTGCGGCGCGAGCTTTTTGAAATTCGTGAGCTCCTGACCGTCGGACGGTGATTTCCGCCGGCTATAATTGAGGGCTTCGGTGTGTGGCGCAGCCTGGTAGCGCACTTGCATGGGGTGCAAGGGGTCGAAGGTTCGAATCCTTTCACACCGACCAATATCGTCAGATAGAAAAACGGGTCAGAGCCACAAGCTCTGACCCGTTTTTTTTTGGGCGCTTCAATCCCACAGCGTCAGTCCGTCTCAGATCGAGAGACGAAGAGCAAGCACATGCTCAAAACGCCCAGAAAAGTGCCGGCTACAAAGATCCCGAAGTCGAGTGCAAAGGTGTACATAGGTGTTCATCAGCAAATGCCCTCCAGATACTTTTGAAGTAGTGAAGCACATTCACCTGACCCACTCCTGAGTGGCTGTTTAGAGGCATCAGTCCAAAATTAACTTGTCCGGAAAACGATAGATTTTCTGGCCTTGTTTCGCTCGCCCGACTGCATCCCAACTGGCTACAACCAAAAGCATGCATAGCGGCCTGCCAGGCACCATCAAAGCGCAGTTTCGCCTCATCTAGAGCAGCAGTTCGCCAATCACACTTTCAACAACTCTCGGGTTGCAAAGTGTAAAAAACGCTGTTTATGTCAAAAAAGGTGATTTCTGTCTCTTTTTACGAAAAGCCACATTCCTCCTCAAAAGTAAAATCTGACAACAAGAGGGGGCATCGAGCGACAGGTAGTCCTCTGTCGCCTCTGTCGGGCTTTCACCCGTAGTGAAAACCAAACACAGAGGTTTGCCTTGAGACGTCGACATGTAACCGCGGCAGCATGGTCCGCAGCTTTTCTTGTGGGTACCCTAGGTACCCTGCTCCAGGGTTGCACCGTTGTGCCTGGCATGGGTACCGTGGAGCCGTACCAGACCGCTGAAGAGCTGCCGGCCAAGTTTCAGTACCTGCCAGACGCAGCGCCTGAGGACCGAATCACCCCCATCACGCCGGCGCTTGTGCGCACGCTGGCAAAGATGAGCCCCAAAACCGTGCCGCTCGATGTGCAGGCGCTGTTCGGCAAGCCGAAGCGCTACACCATCGGCCCCGGAGACGTGGTGGGTGTCATCGTGTATGACCACCCCGAGCTGCTGCCGAACGCCGGCGCCGTCATCTCCCAGCAGTCAGACCCCACGGGCGTGAGCGTTGCACCGGGCTTCATTGTCGATTCGTCCGGTGAAATCGCTTTTCCCTACGTTGGCCGCGTCAGGGTTGCGGGACTCACTGAAGCCGAGGCCGGCGAACTCATCTCAAAGTTGATCGTCACCCAGGTGCGCGAGCCCGAAGTGACGGTGCGCATTCAGTCGTTCAGAAGCCGCCGCGCCTACATAGAAGGCGAAGTGCGCGTACCGGGCTCGCAGGTCTTCACTGACTTGCCCATGACGCTGTCCGAGGCCATCAACCGGGCCGGCGGCATCACCGCAAACGGAAACTTTGCCAACGTGACTCTGGTTCGCGATGGCAAGTCCATCGACATCAACCTGACGCGCCTGCGCGAAGCCGGCCGCGACGGCAACGACATTCCCTTGATGAGCGGCGACACCATTCGCGTGGGCCACCGCGAAGACGCCAAGGTGTACGTGATGGGCGAAATCTTGCGCCCATCGGCGCTCACGGTGCGCAGCAACGGCCGCCTCAACCTGAACGAAGCGCTGGGCGAAGCAGGCGGGCCGATTCTCACCACCTCCAACCCCGGCCAGATCTACGTGATTCGCCAGGGTGCCACGGGCTTGCCAGCGATCTTCCATCTGGACGCCAAGAACCCCGCCGCAATGGTGCTGGCCAGGCAGTTCAGCCTGGAGTCGCAAGACGTGGTCTACATCGACCCGGTGCCGCTTGTGAAGTGGAACCGCGTGATCAGTTTGATTTTGCCGGCTGCACAGGTGGCGAATCTGGGTAGCCAAACGGTGGATCGAGTCCGCTGACAGCGGGGATGCGAACCTCGTGTAACGGATATCAATCTATTAGCCTGCTATTTGAGCATCGCAAAAAGCGCGTCGTTAATCATTAAACAATCAATCAGGCCGCCTGAAATGCGCAAGCGAATAAAGACAATAGCCCTTCAACACCTTCCGTACTCTTTGCTCAACCTCGGACGCCAAGCAAGAGGAGAGTATAGAAAGCATCGGTCATACATGCTTGGTGCGACTGGCTGGGGGACAAAAGAAGATCATATCGAGGCCCTAAAGAGAGGTTTTCTATCTTCACCCGATATCGAGAAGTACTTTAGCGAGATTGGCGGTCAGGGAGAGTCGGAACTTCGATGGGGTAAAGCCTTTAATTTTTACCGAAATAATGGAAGTCCGGAGAAAAAAATTAAATTGCTTTGGGCTGACGGGCCTTCGCCCGGAAATTTCGGTGATTGGCTCTCCCCATATATCATTAATAAGCTAACTGATCGGCGCATTGAGCTTGTTGATGACTACAAGCCTGCCAATTCAAAGCACTTGGTCGCGATTGGCTCGTTGGCTCCTGCAATAACACAACATGCGCATGTGTTGGGCGCTGGAGCCGCGACAAAAACGGCAAAAATGAACCCTGCTGCCATTTATCATTCCGTGCGCGGTCCCTATAGCGCAAAGATATTGGAAAAAGCAGGTGGCAAAGTCGTGGACCAATTCGGGGATTTGGGATTTATCCTATCGAAATTGTATCGACCAAAGAAGCGTGAAATGGATGCTGAGGTCTTGCTGGTAAGGCATATGAATCACGCTACGCCAGCAATGAAGCTTTCCAGTGGGGTTTTGGAGCTATCTATCCGGGCTGCAGGCCCGGACGACATAGAAAATTTCGTGGATGCGCTATTTTCTGTCGGAAAAGTTGTTACTTCAGCGATGCATTGCTTCATAGTCTGCCAGAGCTACGGAATTCCTTGCGCATTGGTGAATTTCACTGAATTGTCCAATGCGGTATATGGCGACGGAATGAAGTACGCCGACACCATGGCCGGGGCCGGGCTGCGCGAGAGGGTGCCTGCAATGGTGTCTCTCGATTCCGATTTCAGGAATATTGATTCGATCATATTCGACGATTTTGTAAGCGATAGAGCAATAGCTGAAATTGAAGAACATGCGAGGGCTTCGCTAGAGGTTTTTCTGAAGGACGAATCTTGCTGAGCGTCCTCATCGTCCTGGTATTTTTCCTGTTCGTAACTATCGAGTCGTCCGCCCTAATTGCGCGCTATTCCGGGTGGAGGATTGGTTCCGTGTCGCTAGGCTATAGCTTTCATAACGCGATTCTATCGCTCAACAGGTTTCTCGGGTTTCTTATAGGTCCGCTAATTGGCTATCGAGTAGATACGGGGATGAGAGCGGACGAATTGTTGGAGTTGGCTGCATGCAGTTTGATTTTGGCGGCAATTGGGACTTCAGCGATCTACTATTTCTGGGGCAACATAAACGAGTCGTTTTGCCAGGTTTTGCAAAAGATAAAAAGTGATGGCTATAAGATCCATTCCTTTTCGAGCATAAGATTTGGCGCATTGAATTGTCGGCTGCCTTTAAAAGGGACTTTTATAGGGTCTTTTTTTTATTCATCGGCAATCACCACGGGCTTATTTGTTTCGGTTTCCTTTGTCCTGAATTTAGTTGCTATATACAATTTTGACTATAGAGGCTCCATATTGCAGTTGACTGGCGCCGTATCGGGCGTCGGATCGCTGCTTTTGAACTTTTACACCAATCCTCATCTGGCAGTTTCGGAAGAAACCGGTAAGGCTGAAGACGGCTACTACTCCGTTTTTCTGGGAAAAATTTTCGGTATTGCAGTTGTATCTCCTCTCCTCATAATTTTTATCTGGGCTTTGTTTCGGTGAACTTGGTGCGTATAAAAATCCCCACAGTCGCATTTGTAGTTGTCCTCTTTGCTGTGAATGCCTTCATCAAAATCAACTCGGATTTTGGCATTGATGTTGAGCGCTACAAGATCGTCCTGGAGAATGGCATAAGCGAGTGGTCTGTTTACTATTTGAAAGAATTCGTTTCGTGGGGCGTTCTGGATTTCTTGTCCAAATTCTCACCATATTTAGATGTTTCGCAGCAGCTTATCCTTCTCGATTTTTTGGTCCTTCTGTTACTGATTTTCGGGTGTCGAGGAGGGGCCTTTGCTGGATATAGATTTATTCTTTTTTACGCTTCTTTTGCATTTATTTTGCTTAGCTTTAATGTGCTTCGGCAGTATCTCTCGATAGCATTTCTAATTATTGCATTGGTCGCGGCGGTGCACGGTTGGAGGTGGCGCTTCGCGATATCGATAATCTTGGCAATTGCCTCGCACAACGGCACTGTGCTGCTGGTGCCTTCTTTGTTGCTTGTTTTTTTTAGAGAATTTAAGCCAACAACCCGAGTGCTTCTGGCGATAGCTGGAATCTGTTTGATGGTGCTGATGTCGACCAACGAATCAGTGGGCAGAGCATTCGAGGCTGGTAGCGAAGCGCTCGAAGAGCCCTTTTGGAAGGTTCTTTTATATGCTTTTCTTTCCGTTCATATGGTTGTGCTATTTCGCATGCGGCATAAAGATATCGTCCGCTACCGCTCCGATTTATTGGAGGCTGAAAGCAGAGCTGCCTATTTGAATTTGAGTTTGCTTCTGTTTGGCGTGGTGATCTCGATTACGCCGTTTCCGAATTGGATAATTTCAAGAAATTGGCTTGGTATTATCTCGTTGCAGGCGTTTTTGTATCTAGGTTTCCAAGGGGCAGAGAAATATACCTATTCCTCTGCGCGAAGATTTTTCTTTTTTTACTTCATTCCAATGTCAGTGCTCGTCTTCCTTCATCCGGGTTCGCGACAAATGGCATTTGACATGTAAACCGACCAGCGGCTCACTGCATGCAATGAGACTAAATGAACATTTTGATCGTCGCCCCCTTCTGTTCCTTGCCATGCGAGGCATATTTCAACCGATTTCTGTATTTGGCAGAATTCTTGAGCGACGGTAACAACGTCACATTAGTCACCAGTGCCTTCCGTCATTTTGACAAAACTCATCGGGAGAAATTTGCGGATCGTGGGTTGCCATTCGAGGTGGTCCTTATAGATGAGCCTGGATATAAGAGAAATATCTCTTTGAGTCGCGTTTGGAGTCATTGGAGATTTGTAAGAAATTTTAAAAAATGGATGGGGGAGTTTTTCTCTGAAAGAGATATTGACGTGGTTTACTCCGCATATCCTTTATTGGGAACCAATGTTCTGCTGGGGAAAAACAAAGAAAAGTTCGGTTACAAGCTGATCATTGATGTTCAGGACGTGTGGCCAGAAGCGATTGCTGGAGCTTTTCCGTTGATAAAGAAGGTCCCACTGTCGCTGATACCTTTTTCGAAAAAGGCCAATCTTGCCTATTCGCTTGCTGATGAACTGGTGGCGGTCTCTGAAAGCTATCTGCGACGAGCGAGGTTGGCGAATCCAACGTCGAAGGGGTTGGTCGTTTATATTGGCTCAGATGCTCAAAAGATACAGTCAATTGCCGCACGCAATCTTGGACGTGACGAGCTTCACTTTGTGTATATCGGCACAATTGGGCACAGCTATGACCTTGCTACCGTGGTCCAAGCCTTTTCGGCGTCTCGCGTAAATGGCCGCAAGCGTCGGCTGCATATTCTTGGAGACGGGCCTGGATTGGTTGATCTTAAGAAGCTATCGTCCGACTCAGTGAGTTTTTACGGGTTTTTGGGTTATGAGGAGATGATTGCGGTAGCGAAAGGCGCGGATTACTTAATTAACCCAATCAAATCGGCCGCGATGCAGTCCGTTACTAATAAGTTGTCTGACTACATCCTATTAGATAAGCCGATACTTTCCAGTCAAACAAATCTGGAGGTCTTGGAATTGCTAAAGGAAGTTCCTTCGATGACCTATGAGGCTGGAAATATAGACGATTTGGTGGAGGTGATGGTTTCGATGTGCTCAAAAAAATACAAGCCTTCGCCTAAATATCTATTGGACCTGTTTGACCGAAAAATCAGCTACGGCCGTATCAAGAACCTCATTCAGGCGATTTGAGTTTTTGTATTTATATTTTGCAACATGAAGAGACTACTTGATGTGGCCGCAGCGGGGCTTTTGCTAATTTTTTTGCTTCCACTCTTTTTTATTCTTGCGTGGGTTATCAGAAGGAAATTTCATTGCTCCGCTTTCTTTTTTCAAGTACGGCCCGGTTTAAATGGTCGACCCTTTCGAATGATTAAATTTCGAACGATGAGCGACGACCGGGATGAAAAAGGTCAACTGCTGTCGGATGACAAACGCCTAACGGCCTTTGGCCGATTTCTGCGCTCGAGTAGTTTGGATGAGTTGCCGGAACTCTGGAACGTTGTTAAAGGTGAAATGAGCTTGGTTGGACCGCGCCCCCTGTTGATGGAGTACCTGCCGCTTTACAACGGTGAACAAGCGCGCCGTCATGATGTGCGCCCGGGCATTACCGGCTGGGCGCAGGTCAACGGGCGCAACTCGCTGAACTGGGAAGAAAAATTCAAGCTCGATGTCTGGTATGTCGACAACCGCACGCTGTGGCTCGACCTTAAGATCCTGTGGCTCACTGTGCGCAAGGTGCTGGTGCGCGATGGAATTTCCGCGGCCGGCGAGGCAACAATGCCCCGCTTCACCGGCTCCGCGGGCGCCTCGCCTAGAGGTGAGTCGTGACGCAAACCTTGTTTGCCGTCTACGGTGCCAGCGGCTGTGGCCGAGGCGTTATGCCGCTGGCACGCGCGCAGCTGGCGCGGCAGGGGATTGCTGAGGCGCGGCTTGTTTTCATAGACGACTCTCCCGCGGCACCTGTGGTCAATGGACAAACGGTGCTGCGTTATGCGGAATTCCTGCAGCAAGAAGCAAGTGGGCGTTATGCGGTGCTGGCCGTTGCCAACAGCAAGGTGCGCGAGCAGTTGGCCGTGCGTTGCCATGCAGATGGCGTGCGCCCCTGGACGGTGAGCGCAGACAACGTGGTGCGCATGGACGACGTGATATTGGGCGAAGGCGCGGCGCTCAGTCCCTTCGTCACCATCACTTCCAACATTCGCATAGGCCGGCATTTCCACGCCAACCTCTACAGCTATGTAGAGCACGACTGCGTGATTGGCGATTTCGTCACGTTTGCGCCGGGCGCCAAGTGCAACGGCAATGTGGTCATCGAAGACCACGCTTACATCGGCTCGGGCGCCGTCATCAAACAGGGCCAACCCGGAAAGCCTCTTGTCATCGGGCGCGGTGCTGTGGTCGGCATGGGCGCCGTGGTCACGCGCGATGTGCCACCCGGTGCCACGGTGGTGGGCAACCCGGCCCGTCTCTTCTCTCCCAAAGGTTGATTGTGCTGAATACCTCTTTTTCTCCCTGGCCCAGCTTCTCCGCCGAAGAGGCCGAAGCCGTGCAGCGCGTGCTGCTCTCCAACAGGGTCAACTACTGGACCGGGCAGGAATGCCGCGAGTTCGAAAAAGAGTTTGCCGCGTGGAGCGGCACCGCGCATGCGGTGGCGCTGGCCAATGGCACGCTGGCGCTCGACGTTGCGCTGAAGGCGCTTGGCATTGGCCCGGGCGACGAAGTGGTGGTGACTCCGCGCACCTTCATGGCCAGCGTGTCTTGCGTGGTCAATGCCGGTGCCACGCCGGTGTTTGCGGATGTGGATGCCGACAGCGGCAACCTCTCAGCAGAAACCATTGCGCGCGTGCTCACGCCGCGCACGCGCGCTGTCATCTGTGTGCACCTGGCCGGTTGGCCCTGCGACATGGATCCGATCATGGCGCTGGCCGAGCAATATGACTTCAAGGTGATCGAAGACTGCGCCCAGGCGCATGGCGCGTACTACAAGGGGCGCCCAGTCGGTTCCATCGGTCACGTGGGCGCCTGGTCGTTCTGCCAAGACAAGATCATGACCACGGGCGGCGAGGGCGGCATGGTCACCACAAACGACGAATCGCTGTGGCGCACCATGTGGGAATACAAAGACCACGGCAAGAGCCACGAGGCGGTGTACAAGCGCGAGCACCCGCTGGGCTTCCGCTGGTTGCACGAAAGCTTTGGCACCAACTGGCGCATGCTGGAGATGCAGGCCGCTATCGGCCGCATCCAGTTGCGCCGCATGACCGACTGGTCGGTGAAGCGCACCCGTCATGCAGAAGCGCTGTGGGCGGCTTGCCGGCCGTATGCAACTGTGCGCGTGCCAGAGCTGCCCGAAGACAGCGTGCATGCGCATTACAAATGCTATGTCTATGTGCAGCCGGAGCAGCTGGCACCCGGCTGGAATCGCGACCACATCGTGAATGCCATCCAGGCCCAGGGTGTGCCTTGCTACCAGGGCTCGTGTTCTGAGGTGTACCTTGAAAAGGCTTTCGACGGCACCGGCTGGCGGCCCGCCGAGCGCCTGCCGGTGGCGCGTGCCCTGGGTGAAACCAGCATCATGTTTCTCGTGCATCCCACGCTGACGGCCGCTGAAATGGAGGCCAGCTGTGTGGCCATCAAGCGGGTATTGAAGGAAGCGAGCGCCTCATGAACTCGCACGCTGCGCGAAGCTGGTTGCCTCGACCCGGAGCCGCGCTCTGGCGCTGGCTGCTGGCGCTGGCAATGCTCGTGCTGCTGGTGTTGAGCCTGGCGCCGTCCTCGTTAGCCCTGCCTACGATAGGCTGGGACAAAGCCAACCACGCCCTTGGGTTTGCCGTGCTCGGGCTGCTCGGCCAATGGGCGTGGCCGGGGCGAACGGCCATTGTCCTCATCGCGTTGCTGGGCTATGGCGGACTCATCGAACTGCTGCAATCGTTCACGCCTGATCGCGTTGCCGAAGCTATCGATCTGTTGGCCGATTGGGTGGGGCTGCTGTTGGGCGCCGGCTTGGCCTTCTTGCTGGAGCGCCTGCGCGCCGCAGGGCCGCGGACGCAATGATGGCTTCGCATCGTTGCTGGCTTGAATAAGAACTTCTCAAGGGACTCCAAATGATCGATCGTATGGCCCAGCCTATCTTGGCGTTGCCGCGACCCGTAAAGCGGATGTTGGCCCTGTTTGTCGATGCCGGCCTGTGTGTGCTGTGCGTATGGCTGGCGCTCAGCCTGCGCTATGAGCGGTGGGTAGAACTCGCGGGAGTTCACTGGCTGGCGGTGGCCGGCGCGGTCATGTTGGCGCTGCCGCTATTCGTGGTCTCGGGCTTGTACCGTGCAATCTTCAGGTATGCCGGCAGCACGGCGCTGATGGCTGTCGCACGCGCGTGCTCCCTGTTCAGCGTGGGATATGTCCTCATATTTACTGCATTCGGCGTCGAGGGCATTCCGCGCACGCTGGGCCTGTTGGTGCCTGCGCTGCTGCTGTTTACGGTCGGCGCTTCTCGCCTAATGGCGCGGTATTGGCTGGGCGGGCTTTATACGCAGGTGGTGCGCGGCAAGACGCTGCCGCAGGTGGTGATCTACGGTGCCGGCAAGGCCGGGCGGCAGTTGGCTGCGGCGCTGGCGCACAGCCCCGAGATGGCGGTGCGGAGCTTCGTCGACGATTCGGTGCTTCTGCAGGGCAGCACGCTCAATGGTCTACCCATTCACGCGCCGTCGTGGCTCCAGACTCACGCCGCTTTTGAAGGCATTACCGATGTGTTGCTCGCGCTACCGTCGGTCTCGCAAGGTCGCAGGGCGCAGATTCTGAATGAGCTCTTGTCGCTGCACCTGCATGTGCGCACGGTCCCTGGCATGGCCGATCTGGCGCAGGGTCGAGTGCAGGTCAAAGATTTGATGGAAGTCGACATCGAAGACCTGCTGGGGCGCGACCCGGTGGCGCCGGTTGATCATCTGCTGCATCGCCATGTGCGCGGAAAGGTGGTGCTGGTCACGGGTGCGGGCGGCTCCATTGGCAGCGAGTTGTGCCGCCAAATTGCGCAGTTGAAGCCCGCGGCTCTGCTGTTGGTGGAGTGGAGCGAATACGCGCTTTATGCCATTCACCGCGAGTTGGAGCAAAAAGCGCCTGCGCTCAATGTCGTACCCCTGCTGGCCTCGGTGGCTGACGGCGCGCGCATGCGCCAGATTATGAGCGTGTGGCGGCCTCATACCGTCTATCACGCCGCGGCCTACAAGCATGTGCCGCTGGTGGAACACAACCCTGTAGAGGGGTTGGTCAACAACACGCTGGGCACGCTCACGACGGCATTGGCGGCGCGGGACAACGGCGTTGCCCAGTTCGTGCTTGTCAGCACCGACAAGGCGGTGCGGCCGACCAACATCATGGGGGCGAGCAAGCGCCTGGCCGAGATGACACTGCAGGGCCTCGCCCAGCAGAAGCCGCGCACCTGCTTTTCGATGGTGCGCTTTGGCAATGTGCTGGGCTCTAGCGGCTCGGTGGTGCCGCTGTTTCGCCAGCAGATCGAGGCGGGCGGGCCGATCACGCTCACGCATGAAGACATCACGCGCTATTTCATGACCATTCCGGAGGCGGCCCAGTTGGTGATCCAGGCCGGCGCCATGGCGGAGGGCGGCGATGTGTTCGTGCTCGAAATGGGCGAGCCAGTGCGCATCATCGACCTGGCGCGCCGCCTGGTGGAACTGTCGGGGCGCACGGTGCGCGATGCGCACAACCCTGACGGCGATATCGAGCTGCTGATCACCGGCCTGCGGCCCGGCGAAAAGCTTTATGAAGAACTGCTGATTGGCGACAACGCAATGCCTACAACCCATCCGCGCGTGATGAAGGCGCATGAGGCATGCCCGCCCTGGGAAGAGTTGGTGCGGCAGATCGATGAGCTCGGCACGCTGCTCAAGCGCAACGACGTGCCTGCGATCAAGCGCAAACTCCAGCAGCTGCTAGGTGGCTATCGGCCGCATGCGCAGGTGGTTGACTGGGTGCACCTCGAGCGTGAGCGTCAGAATGCGGCGCTGCCGGTCCCGGTAGCAAGTGCACCTCACATCTCGGCGCCAGTCGCCACCGTCTCGCCTTCGGCGCTCGCTCCAATCTGATCTGATCTGATCTGATCGTGGAAAGCCGGGGAATTCCCCGGCCCCATCGCTACTGCTCGCGGCTCTACTCGTTGTACTTGTACTTCGTGTACCGGTAGCCGCCGTATCGGTACCCTTGGCTGCCATAGTGGCGCCGCGTCAGGTCGATACCGTTGAAGATCACGCCGCTGACTGCCTTGCCACCGTGTGCGAGGCGCTTGGCGCTTTCGTTGAGTTCACCAAGCTGGGTTTGATCGGCGCGGGCCACCAGCAGTACCGCACCCATGTACGGCGCCACGGCGGCTGTGTCGGCCGCCACCAACACCGGCGGAGTGTCGATAACGACCAATTCGTATTGCGCGGACACCGTGTCGAGAAGGCGCACAAAGCTCTCCGACATCAGCATGTCGGCAGGGTTGGACGGCAGCTTGCCGGTGGTCAGTATGTCGAGGTTAGGCAGAACCTGCGAGCGGATCGCCTGTTGCGCCGAAAGCTCGCCAGCCAGCAGTTCCGAGAGGCCGTTCTCGCGAGGCAGGCCAAACTGCTTGTTCAAGTGGCCCTTGCGCATGTCCGCGTCGATCAGCAGCACCCGCTTGCCGGCATGGGCCATGATGGCGGCAAAGTTGCCTGAAACAAAGCTCTTGCCAATGCCAGGCGTTGCGCCGGTAATTAGCACCCGGTTGTTGCCTGCTTCCAAAGTGGCAAATTGCAGTGCAATGCGCAGGCTACGCAACGCCTCGATGGATGGGCTGTCCGGGTGCGTCACCGCCAGCAACTGGATGCCCTTGGCACCGGTGGCAATATTTTGGTCGAGCGTTATCTGTTCGGCCGTAAACGGCACCACCGAATAAACTGAAAGGCCCGTGTGCGCCTCGATCTCCTGCGGATCCTTGATCCCGGTAAAGAAGCGACTGCGCAAGATCGCCAGTGCCACGCCGGCCAAAAGTCCTAGCACCAGCGCCAGGGCGACAACCAGCAGCTTCTGGGGTTTGACTGGCTTTTTGGGCTTCGCCGCCTTGTCAAGCAGGCGCACATTACCGGTCTTGCCTTCCTTCACTAGGCGAAGTTGCAGCGCGTTGTTCTGCAGCGATTGGTAGAGGCCGCTGTTTACTCGCACGTCGCGTTCGAGACGCAGTGCATCTTGCTGCAGCGTCGGCATGCGGCTCACGCGCTCGTTGAGGCCGCCAATTTCTTTTTCGATAGCTGCGATCTGCCCATCGATGGTCTTCACACGGATGTTGACGTCAGTGAAGCGTGCGGCCAGTTCGCGGCGACGCTGCTGGGTTTCGAGGAGCTTGGTCTGCAGTTCGATGGTCTGGGCCAGCACGCCTTTGGCTTCTTCGTCGAAGGCCACAGTGCCATTCTTATTGCGAAAGAGTGTGTAGGCATCTTCGGAAGCTTCGAGCTGGCGCTTGAATTCAGGCAACTGTTCGTTCAAGAAGACCAGCGTTTTCTGTGCCTCGGCGGCCTTGCGCTCGACGTTCTGCTGCACATACTGCTCGCCAATGGCGTTGAGAATGTTCGAGAGCCTGTCGCGGTCGCTGTCTTCTAGGACCACACTGATCACGTTCGATTGCTTGCCTTGCTCAGCGAGTTGCGCGCGCTTTTGCAGGTCTTCGATGGTGCGCAGCCGCGAGGCCCGCCACACGACGAATTCCGCACCAGGCTTGCCTTCCAGTGCGTCGATGCGGAGGTCAATGGCACCGTCTTCGTAGGTGTGGTGCAGCGGCTGGCCTACAACGCCGGTCAGCGGCCGATCCAGCGCCTCATGCTTTAGGGTGTATTTGCCTTCGCCTTGTGCGGTAATCAGGAAAGGCTCGTCGTCTTCAAGCTCCGCCGGCACATCGAATTGGGAGACGCTGATGCTTTCCTTGCCATTGACATAGCCGCCGATGCCAAAGAACCCCGGATCTGAAAGCCCGTCGGCCCGCTGCGCCATCCAAGTGCCGAACACCGGTAGGTAACGCGGCTTGGCGTCGATATAGAAGCGCGTCTGGTCCACGGCTGCGCCAAGCACCATTCGCGATCGGATGACCTGGATTTCACCTGTGGCCGGGGTCTTCACGTCGAACAGGTTGGAGGCATCACCAAGAAAGCCCTTGGCATCGGCCGCTGCATCCTCCACTTGGATTAGCAGGTTGGATTGGTAAATGGGGGTGGACAGCAGTGCATAGGCCGCGCCGAGTAACAGCGCCAGCGCGGTGACGGTCGCAACTAGCCACTTGCGATCTATCAGAATGTCGATCCATTCCGATAGATGGATCTCATCGTCGTTCGTCTTCCCGGTCGGGGGCTGGCCGGCGCGCGCGCCGCTGGAAATGGTGACAGCAGGAGTGTTCATTTGAATTGCCGAATGCGTTCGGCCCAGGTCTTGACGCCAGCGTCGATGAGTTGGAGCGCGTGCTCGAAGGCTTCCTGTCCCATGCGGTAGGGGTCGGGAATATTCAGTTTGGCGGTTTCGGCAAGCCGAAAGACCCTGCCGCGCGCGAGCGGGTAGTTGTTTTCAATGTGGCGGCGCTGGCCATCGTCCATGGTCAGGATCAGGTCGGCGCCAACGCACATGGCTTGGGTGACCTGGCGCGCACGGTGGTAGCCAAGGTCGAGCCCCCGCTCGGCCATCAGCGCCTGTGCAATGGGGTCTGCCGGGTGGCCTATCAACGCACCGGTGCCGGCCGAAGTTACGGTGTGCTGCGGCAGGGCCTTGGCAAGCAGTATTTGCGCCATCGGGCTGCGGCAGATGTTGCCAATGCAAACGACAAGAACGGAGTTCATGGGCTGCGATCGAAATTCAAGATGTTGTCTCCGGCATGGGGCTTGTTGTCTGGTGGGGCCGCAAAGTTGAAGGCGCCCTTGTCGCGCACAGACGTCAGTTCATAAAGGGTGTTGCTGCGGCCCAGGCGGGCGCCGCCATCGCGCGTTATCGGTGACCATGCAAAGCTCAGCGCAAACTTGCTCGACCGGGGCAGCAGTGCGTCCAGCGGAATCGAAAGATAGATGCCCTTGTCGAAATCGCCTTCGCCAAAGCGCGCGGAAGACACGTTGGTCTTGGTTGCATAGGCGCCAAGCACAAAGCCGTTGTCAAAGCGGCGAATCACTTCAAGGGTCACGCCCCGGTCGCCCGCCAGGTACTGGCCGGCGCTGATCTTTGCCATGACGCCGTTCCAGCCGGTGTCCCAATACAGGGTGGCGTGGCCGGTGGTCACCTTGTAGTCGCGCAGACCAAAGTCCTGGTTGAAGTCACGCTGCCGCACGCGGTTGATGTCCACGCCAAAGGCCACGGGCGAGCGTGCGGGCCGATACAGCCACTCGGCGCCCACGCCGGCAAACATGGATTCGAGCAGGCCGCCATACATGCTGTAGTAGTGGTTGCTCGACATCTGCCCCACGTGCGTGAGCTGCAGCGACGGTATGGTGAAGCGCTTGGAGGTGACGTACTCGCGCTGGTAGGTGCGCACGCGCGGCAGGTCGCTGGGCGCGGTGTAGGTGAACTTGTCGTAGTTGTCGGCCAGCCGCAGGTTGACCGCGCCGCTGAGCCAGGTGCGCGGGGTAAAGCGGTATTCGGCGGTGGCCTGGATGCCAAGCTGGTACAAAAGAAACGCGTCAGGCCCGCCAACAATCTGGCCGTAGCTCGGCGCAATTCCAAACGTGAACTTGTCGCGGGGGCGCACCCAAGGGGCCTGTGTCTGGGTGGCGGTGGCCTCGGTGGCAACGCTGCCTTGCGCGGTGCGGCTCTTTTCGTCGGGCCGGGCCAGTTCGGGTTCGTAGTCGCGCTTGGACACAGCACGCGCCGTATGCGGCGGCAAGGCCTGTATGCGCACGGCCACCCACTCGGCCCTGTCAATGGCCTGTGCATGCACCGCGAGCCCGCGCTCCGAGTAATGAAAGACAAAGCTCTTGATGGTGTCCGGCGCATCGTGGTGAAGCACCGCAATGGCCTTTTCCACGCGCGCGGTGCGGTAGACGGTGTTGCTCTCGGTCACCCACACGTGCAGCACGTCGTCCTTGGGCGCAATGCGCTCCACGGTCCACTCGGTCAGGGCTTCGATCTCTGCCGCGGTTGCCGCCCATCCGGGCGAGCGCTCGGCCGCCTGGGGCCTGAATTCCGGCAGCGGCCGGTCGGCCGGCTTGGGCGACTGCGACGCCGCCAGGTTGCTGCCCAGCGTGAGGCCAATCATGAACTTCTCGCCCCGCTCAAAGCCGGCAGACAGCGTGACCTTGGGCGACACGCGGTAAGCAAGGCCAATGTTGAACGGCGTGCGCTGGCGCTGGTTGTTGGCCTGCGGCTCGCTTTGATAGTCGTTGCCGTCGTACTCGAGCTTGAGCGTGAGCGGGTCCCAAGGCGTGCGCCACTGCACGCCGCCAAAGAGCGCCGCCGGGCCGCGAAAGTAGGAGCCGAACCGGGCCTGGTTGCTGCTCGACCCGGAGCGGGTGTCGAAGCGGCTGCCCAGCAGCTTGAAGGGGTTGCTGATGTTGCCGCTCGCGCCCAGGTAGCCCCAGCCAATGCCAAGGCTGAAATCGAAGTCGTGCCAGCGCTTGCTGGCCACCAGGTACTCGCCGGAGAAAAGGCCGGTACCGCCAAGGTCGCGAAAGCCCAGCGCAAGCTCGGGCACGCGGGCGGTTTCCTTGAGCAGCCGCACCTTGATGTCGATGCTCTTGTCCTTGTTCGACTGGCCGGTGGTACTGGCTGTGTACGCGCGGTTAGAGATCGACGTGTAGCGAAAGCCCGCTTCCAGCCAGTCGAGCGGCTGGAACATGAAGTTCAGCCGCGTGTAGGGCCAGATGGAGGTGAACGACGAACGCACGTCGCCGGCCAATCCCATGCGGGCCGATGGCGTTTGCAGCAGGCCGATTTCGCCCCAGTCGTTGCCGCTGATGTCGAGCGGGCGCGGCTGCGGGGCCACGGCCACGGGGAGGGTGCCGGCAACGATGGGTGCCGCAAACACTGGTGCGTTGGCGGCCGGGGGAGCCTTGAATTCCTGCGGCGAGGGGCCCTGCACCGCCAGGAACTTGATCATGCCTTCCGACAGGCCCGCCAGGTCGGCCATGCGGCTTGGCGGGGCCCAGATCCATGCGCCGGGCGAGGGTTCATCGGCGGGCTCGGCGTTCCAGCCCGCAACGCCGGCGCGCGCGGTGCGGCCGTCGGGCTGCGCAATCCAGGCCCAATCGGCTTGCCCGCCAAGTCCGCAGGCGCTGAGGTAGTCGAGCACCGAGCGGCCGCTTTCGTGCGGCACCTGGCAAAAGCTGCCGTCCGGCTGCACCACGGTCACAGACCGCAGCGGAGCGGGCGGCACGGCAAGCCGCTGGCCTTCGCTGAGCACCGGGTCTTCTCTCGGGTTCGCCTGCAGCCAGCGCGCGTCGACGATGCCCAGCGCCACGCGGCCGGTGGCCGGCAGGCTGTTGAGCATGGCAAGGAGCCGCTCGCGCGTGGCACCTTCCTCGGGCGAGGGGGCCGATCGAACGGACGCTTCAACGCGCACCAGCAGCGTGTCCTTCAGGTATTGCTGGGCCAGCACTTCTTGTGGCACCTGCCATGCGAGGCCCGGGCCGGCTGCTTGCTCGGGCTGGCGTAGCAGCCAGTCGCTGAGCCGCTCGCCCGGGCGCACTTGCGCGGCGTCCGCAGGGGCGCTGGTGGTGGCATGGGCGGGGGACATCATCAGCACGCTCGCTGCGGCCAGCAGGGTGAGGTGAAGTGGGTGGGTGACCGGGCCGGGCGGGGGCAGGGTCATGAACCGGCGCTTGACGAAGCAACTTTGGCCGGCACAGACGGATTCCACCGTTCAAAGCTCAAGCACAGATCACGGGAAAGGCACTGCTCGGAATAGACCACCTCGAGCTTGTCGCCAACAGGGGCCAAGCCAAAGCGGGCTGGCGGCAGCGAGGCCGAAGCAGGGCGCGTGCTGCTGCGTTCCTCGATCCAGCGCAGCGAACTGGCGGGTCTGCCGGCCAGCGCGGTGTCGGTGGGCGGCTGCTCGATGGGCCGCTGCTCGACGTCGTCGCGTATGGCCGAGCGGTAGCCGGGCATCAGGTCTCGCTCGCGCTGAAAGCGTGCTGTCGCGCGACTAGAAGCAGTGGCAGAGGGCCAGGCAGGCGCATTGAAGAGGCGCACGGCGCGCCAGTCGGTTGCGAGGCCGGCCGTTCCCACCAGGCGCCCATGGCGCAAGCGCACCGCTTCACCCGAGGCGCTGTACCAGACCTCTGTAGGACCTTCGGGATGAGGATCGACGTTTCCGAGCACAAGAAAGACGGTGCGGCCCTCGAAAGTGGCGCGCAAATAGCTGAATTCCGGTCGAAATGTATGGGAGTCCGAGGCCGAGGCGTTGTCGTTATAAAGGTGCCGGGCCGTGGCTAGCATTGCCGAGGAGCCCGACGAGCATCCGGCCAAAAAAAAGGATGATGCGAGTACGCAGCATCCTAGTTTTTGCACTGCGCCAGCGGTGCATCCGACTCTCGCTAGGAACCCCCCCTTGCGGAGGGCTCCGGTCATTACCTGGTGCCGGTGGTTCCGGTGGTTCCCGTACCGGTGCCGGTGCCGCCGCCAGGAAGGATGAAGCCACCACCGCCACCGCCACCGCCGCCGCCAGCCGCAGCCGCCAGCAGCACGCCGCTACCGGCGATGATGCCGACCTGTTGGGTCGTCAGGCCGCCGCCGCCGGCTGCGCGCACGGCAGCAGCAGCGTCCACTGGTGGCGTGGGCAGCGTTTGGGCCAGAGCGGGCGCGGTTGCCACGGCTGCAAGGGCCAAGGCTGCGATCAGGTGACGGTGTTTCATGGATCTTCCTTCGAACAAAACTTGGAAGTGAACGGGGTTCTACAAATCGTAGTAACGCAGTGAGCGTTGTTACCCGTGAACGGGTTGCATGTTACCACTGCACAGAGGGCGGCGGTAGGCGCAAGTAGGTAACAGCGAGGGTGGCGTTGCGTCGAAGCGGCAGTGCTTTCGCTCGTGGAAAACTAAAATCTGAACGCGCCGGACCGAATCGACGGTGGTAAAACTTCAGCATTACTTGTTGGGTAACTCTGTTACACATGCACCAAAGCTCAATTGAGAGGTTTTCAGCTCCGCAATTGCGTCGGCGCCATGCACCAGCCGCTCGAACGCGTCCTCCGATCCCATCTGACCCCCCTTGAGCATGATCTCCATGCCGTCGAGCGCCGGGTTGTCGCTGTGAACCCGGCATAGCGACGCGCCCGCGCCCATGTCGGCCACGTAAGAAAGCCCCCAGGCATCGAGCGCCTGCACGGCGTGGCTCGAGGTGTCTCCACCGGCAATGCCGACGCGTTGCAGCGGCACCTTGGCCAGCACCTTGGCCAGCAGGTCGCCGCCGGCGCGCGCGAGCGCCTGGGCATCGAGCATGAATTCAGTGACGTCCCGGCCGGCGGGGCGGGTACAGGCCAGCACGTTGCAGCCGCGTATCAGCGCGTGGGCGATTTCTTGCGCGTGCCGCTCCAGCGTGGCGGCGTTCCGTTGCGCGAGCTTCGGCGCGTCGAGCCACACGACGTCGAATGACTGTGCCGCCGCCACCTGACGTGCCGTCACGGGCGACAAGCTCCCCGCGAGCACCAGCACGGGGCCGCGCGCAGGAGCGACGGGGCGTTGTTCGGCCTTGGCATTACTGCGGGCGCCGAGTGCGGTGGCCAGCGCATCGACCACGCTGCTAGGCCCGACGGCCAGCAGCGTGGCGCGGCGGGCCTGCGCCCACAAAACCTGGCCAATGGCTGCGAGCTGCGGTGCATCGGCCACGTCGAACAGCACGGCGCCGGTTTCGTCGCCGTCGGCAAAAGGTGCATGCCATGTGCGCCGTAGCGCCTCGCCGAGCACTTCCGGCCCCTGCGAGACGACCGTGAAAGGTATGGAGCGCATGTCGGCCAGGCCCTGATTGGCCAGATGAAGCCGCAGGTCCGCCTCGTGCATCGGCGTCACGGGGTGCCGGCTCATGGTCGGGTGCCGGTCGATGCGAAACACCTCGCCACCCGCGCCGGCCGCGGCGAACAGGTTGCCGAAAAGGCAGTGCCGCCCGAGGTTGGGCTGCCCGCCGACGATGGCGGTCCACGGCTGTTCCACGGCGCCGCGCAGTGCGCGCACGGCGGCGCCGATGGAACCGATGTCCGGTGCGCTGTCGAAGGTCGAGCAGGTCTTGTAGTGCAGCACGCGTGCGCCAAGGGCGCGGAACAGCGCGCCGACCGGCGCCAGTTCGGCCTGCATGGCGTCGGGTGCCATGGCACGCGCCGCCCCCGCAATGCCGAGCACGTCCAGCGGCCCGGCCTGCGCGAGCCGCGCGGCATCGGGCGTCTTGAGGAACAGCAGGGCACGCAAGCCGGCGCGCGCCGCGGTGCCAAGGGTGTCGGTGGCGCCTGTGAAATCGTCGCCGTAGTAGACGATGGCCGGAGCCGGGCTCATGGCTTGCCGAAGAAGGCGAGGGCGCGCGCCAGTTCGGGCGCGCTGCGCGCCGCTTCTTGCAGCGTGCTGCCTTCGCGCACGGCCGACCAGGCCTGGCGGATGCTGGCAACACCAGCCGCCGCGCCATCGGGATGCGCGAGGATGCCGCCGCCCGCCATGAAGAGCAGGTCGTCGCTGCCGATGGCCGCCCAGGTGGCAGGCACCGTGCCGGCCCACTGGCCCGACGAGAAGGCGGGCATCACGCGATCGTCCGCCGCATCGGTCAGCGACGTGAAGCAGTCGCGTGCCGATTCGATGACTTCGCTGTCGGGCTGCGAGAACTTGCCCTGCAGGCCGTGCACGTGCATGTGGTCCACACCCGCAAGCCGCCAAAGCGTTTGGTAGGCCTGGAACGAAATACCCAGCAGCGGATGCCGCGACAGCGCGCCGTAACCATTGCGATGCCCATGCAGCGCCAGCCCGGTATGGCGCCGCAGAGTCTGGATGCCCGAGTGGCCGCACCAGTTGAGGCTGGCCATCACGCACGATCCGCCTTCGCGCTCCACCAGGTCGGCATGCCGCTTCATCGCATCGGTTTCGTCGGTGATGTTGAAGGCCATCATCACGTGCTTGCCGGTGCGCTCCTGGTGCCCGCGCACCACGGCCATCACCGCGGGCACGCGCTCGGCGAGCGGCGCATGCGCGGGGTCGGCGCAAACCTCGTCGTCCTTGATGAAGTCGACGCCTGCGGCGCAGAGCCGTGCAACCAGCTCGGCGGTTTCGACCGCGGAGAGGCCCACATTGGGCTTGATGATCGTGCCGACCAGCGCACCGCTTGCCACGCCGGTGGCGCGCCGCGTGCCCGCGATGCCTGCGCGCGGCATCTCGAAGCGCGCGCGATAGTCGGCAGGAAGCTGCAGCGATTCCAGCCGCAGGCCCGTCACTTCGCCCAGGTCATACAGGTTGCCCGACACCGTGGCTGCGAGCGTCGGCAGGTTGGCGCCGATGTTCGCCACCGGAAATGAAATGTCGACATGCGCGCGCCGCCAGGGCCCCCGTGTGCCCCTGCGTTCGAGCAGCGCATTCGGCAGGCTGGGCGCTTCGGCGGGCGCAAGCTCGGTGATGGCTTCCACCGTGGCGCGTGCGCGCCCGCGCAGCGCATCGGTCTCGCCTTCGACGCGCGTGAAGGTGCCGCACGATTGCTCGCCGGCCATCACCTCGGCCACGGCGGCCGGGTCCAGCGGGGTCTCGATGAGGTAGCGCGCGTGGATGCGTTCGGCAAGCGCCATCGTCATGCTCACAGCTTGCTCAGGTCAGGGAAGGGCCGCACCGGTTCGCTGCCGTTCCAACCTTCGGAGGCGCTGCGGATCAGATCGAACATCTTGCCCTTGGGCCCCGCAACTTCGGAAAGCTCGATCACCGTGCCAGGGTGGTATTCGGTGTCGAAGTAGATGAAGCGGCCGCGCTCGCCCACCTCGCCGCTCATCACTGGCTTGAAGCCCTGCGCGGTGAGGCGTGCCAGGTCGGCGTCGTAGTTGGCCGTCCAGTACGCCACGTGCTGCAGCCCGGTGCGCCCGGCCTGCAGAAAGTCGCGGTACATCGAGGGCACGTCGTTGCGGGTCTGGATCAGCTCCACCTGCACGTAGCCCGAATTGGCCAGCGCCACCGAGTTGTGCGGCTCGTGCGCCTCGCCCTTGTAGCGGTAGTTCTTGATGGGCACCTTGGGGTTGTAGAACCACGGGCCCACGCCCAGCGTGGTGCTCCAGTAGTCCATGGCGGCCTCGATGTCGTGCACGACATAGCCCAGCTGGCGGATCTCGCCGAGGAATCGACTCATTGCGGTTGGCTCCGGTGATGTGAGTGTGTTGTTGTTGTGGTCAGAACTTGAGAAAGCCGGTCGAAAACCACG
>Ga0102593_1001460_pt1 | contig 23103 bp, 26 predicted proteins | sample AraplaCol_mMS_r2_2_FD_76862 | JGI IMG/M metagenome (GOLD analysis project Ga0102593, IMG submission 76862) | Arabidopsis root microbial communities from North Carolina, USA - plate scrape MF_Col_mMS_r2 (SPADES assembly) (version 2) | ecosystem: Host-associated > Plants > Roots > Endosphere...
GCAGAATTCGACCACTGCAGACGCGGGGAGCGCCGCCTCGGCTGCGTCCTGATCGCCTCGACGGGCCCGGTCGCCGACGCGGCCGGGCCCGGTCAGGCGGGGGCGGACTGCCTGCCGCGCACGAGCCTTCCCGGCAACGCCGACGTCGGTACGCCGTTCTCGGCGATGACCTCGCCCGAGACGATCGTCGCGACGTAACCGTCGGCGGTCTGGTCGAGCCGGCGGCCACCGGCAGGCAGGTCCCGGACGACGACGGGGGCGTGCAGGGTCAGCGCCGCGTGGTCGACGACGTTGAGATCCGCCTTGTAGCCGACGGCGATGCGACCCCGGTCGGACAGGCCCGCGACCCGGGCCGGTACCGAGGTGAGTTCGCGTACCGCATTGGCGACCGACAGTCGGCCCGCCGGGCGGTCCCGCGCCCAGTGCGCCAGCATGTAGGTGGGAAAGCTTGCGTCGCAGATCATTCCGTAATGCGCTCCGCCGTCACCGAGACCCAGGACGACGTCGTCGCGCGTCATCAGCTCGGCGACGGTGTCCAGCGACCCGTCGCGGAAGTTCGCCAGGGTGATCAGCAGCATCGCGCGTCCCTCGTCGTCGAGCACCCGGTCGTAGGCCTCTTCGAGTGGGCTGACGCCACGAGCCCGCGCGCGCGAGGCGATGCTCTCCGAGCGGGGCGGCTCGTAGTTGGGCGGGTCGCCGATGGGGAACATCCACTCCCAGGCCTGGGCGGCGAACATCAGCGGATGACCGTCGGATGCGGGCTGGTCGGCCAGGATGCGTTCCCGCACTTCGGGTTTGCGCATCTCGGCGACGCGCTCGGCGAGCGGCAGGTGGGCCAGCTCGCGGTAACTCGGATAGAGGACGAAGGGGTTGCCGGAGAGTTCGAGGCCGATCATCAGGCCGATGGGCCGAGGGAAGATTTGCGCGGAGACGTCACCGCCCGCGGCGTTGGCCTTCTCGACCAGATCGAGCCCGTCGACGTAGAACGGATCACCGGCGTTGCCGACGGCGAGGGTGAACGTGACGGGAAGGCCGACGTCCGCGGCGACGCCGAACACCGTCTCCAGTGCCGGCCCGTAATCCCCTGCGACGAGGTCGGGGACGAATTGGATCAACCCGCCGCCGGCGTCCTCGACCCCGCGGGCGATGGCCTCGATCTCCTCGCGACCGGCGTTGAAACTTGGTATGGGCTGCCCGCTTTCGCTCTTGTGCAACGTCAGCCGCGAGGAGGCGAAGCCCAACGCGCCCACCTCGACGGCCTCGGCGGCGAGCTTGCGCATCTGGGAGAGGTCCTCTGCGGTGGCGGCCTCCCGGTCGACGCCGCGCTGACCCATCACGTACACCCGCAGCGGTGAATGCGGCAGGAATGCGGCCACGTCGATGTCTCTGGGACGGGCGTCGAGTGCGTCGAGGAATTCGGGGAAGGTCTCCCACGTCCACGGCAGCCCGTCGGTCATCACCACCCCGGGAATGTCCTCCACGCCGGCCATCAGGTCGACGAGCGTGTCGTGGTCGTCGGGGCGGCACGGCGCGAAGCCCACGCCGCAGTTGCCCATCACGGCGGTGGTCACGCCGTGCGCCGATGACGGCGTCATCCGGTCGCTCCAGATGGCCTGACCGTCATAGTGGGTGTGCAGGTCGACGAAACCGGGGGTGACGAGGAGGCCGGTTGCGTCGACCTCGCGCGCCGCATCACCGTCGACCGTGCCGAGTGCGACGATCACCCCGCCGGCCACCGCGACGTCTCCGACGTAGGGCTCACCGCCGAGACCGTCGACGATCGTGCCGTTGCGGATGATCAGGTCGTAGCCCATTCGCCGAATCTACGGCGGTGTCGGCGCTTCGTGCCACGATGAATCTCGTGATCGACCACTTCGGAATCGTGTGTGCCGACTTCGGCAAGGCGCAGCACTTCTACGACACGGTGCTCGGCGTGCTCGGGTACTCCCGGCAGATGGAATTCGGCCCGGCCATCGGGTACGGGCGCGCGGGCAAGCCGGACTTCTGGATCGAGGACGGCGGCGACCGCGAGGTGGGTGCCCCCATTCACTTCGCGTTCCAAGCGGCCGACGTCGACCAGGTGCGCGCGTTCTACGACGCGGCGCTGGAACTTGGCGCGGAGTCGCTGCACGCCCCGCGTCTGTGGCCGGAGTATCACCCCGGGTACTTCGGAAGCTTCGTGCGCGACCCCGACGGCAACAACGTCGAGGCCGTGTTCCACGGGGCGTCCCCGGCCGAGGGCTGACGTCACCGTCACCGAGTAGCGTCGTCGCCATGCCCGACACCGACATCTCCGTGACCCGTGAGCTGCTGCGTGACTCGTTCACCCGGCTCGCCGAACACGTCGACGACCTCGTCGACGGGTTGACCGACGAGGTGGCCTACTACCGGGCCACCCCGCACGCCAACACCGTCGCGTGGCTGCTGTGGCACAGCGCCCGGGTGGTCGATGCGCAGCTCAGTGAGATCGCCGGGGCCGACCAGGTGTGGTTCCGGGATGGCTGGGTCGACCAGTTCGACCTCGACCTGCCCAAGGACTCCAGCGGCTACGGACACGACGCCGGGCAGGTCGCCAAGGTACGCGCGTCGGCCGAACTGCTGGGCGGGTACTACCGGGCCGTGCACGCGATGGCGCTGTCCTACGTCGCCGCGTGCACCGCGGCGGACCTCGAGACGATCGTCGACAAGCGGTGGACGCCTGCGGTGACCGCGAGCGCGCGGATCGTCAGCATCATCGACGATTGCGCCCAGCACCTGGGTCAGGCGGCCTACGTGCGGGGTCTCGTCACCGAGGGATGACCTCGGCGTCGAGGTGGTGGCCGGCCGTCGGTCTGCCGCTGATGGTCGCCGTGGGGCTTGCGGTCGGAGACCGGTCGACCCGCGTCGACGACTGGTTCACGCGCAACGGCTGGACGGCGCACCCCGTGCTCGGCGAGCTGTTGTTCTTCACCGAGCCCCTCCTGCTCCAGCTGATGTTGGTCGGCGCCTTCGTCGTCGCTCTGTATCGGCGCCGTTGGCGGCTGGCGGCGGTGGTCGTGCTGACGCCGTTGGCCGGGGTGGTGGCGGTGCGAGTGCTCAAGCGGCTGTTCGGACGTGAGCGGGAGGGTGCGCTGGCCTATCCGAGCGGGCACGTGACCGTGATGATGACGGTGCTGGGGATGGTGGTCCTGGTGTGGGGTGCGCGACGGTGGCTGCTCTGGGCGGCCGGCGTGTTCGCCATCCTCGGCACCGCGGGCCAAGCGCTCACCTACCACTACTTCACCGACACGATCGGGGCGGTGATGCTCGGCAGTTCGCTGGTGTCGCTGGCCGCCAGCGCCGCCAAACTTGACGGGTGTCAACCCCGGTGCGATCTGCGTCACAGCAACGGTTTAGCATGGAGGAATGACAGCAACGCCTGAAGTCGACGCGGTCGCCGAGATCCTGAATCCGGCCACTGGCGCCGTCGCCGGAACCGTCCGTTGGTCCGACCCCGCCGACGTCGCCCGGGTCACCACCGGACTTCGTCATGCCCAGCGGGAATGGGAGGCTCGCGGCGCCGCCGGACGAGCGAAGGTCATCGCCCGCTACGCCGTATGGCTCGGCGAGCACCGCGAGGAAATCGAGTCGCTGCTGATCGCCGAGACCGGTAAGTCGGCCACCGACGCCGCCCAAGAGGTGCCGCTGCTGATCATGATCGCGTCCTACTACATCAAGACGATGGAGAAGGCGCTCGCGCCGGAGAAGCGGCCGGCCTCGTTGCCGTTTCTGTCGATCAAGAAGATCTCCGTGCACTACCGGCCGCGCCCGATCGTCGGAATCATCGCGCCGTGGAACTACCCGGTCGCCAACCTGTTGATGGACGGCATCGCCGCACTGGCCGCGGGTTGCGCCGTGCTGCTCAAGCCCTCCGAACGCACCCCCCTGACCGCCGAACTGCTGCAGCGGGGCTGGCTCGACTCGGGCGCACCCGAGGTGATGGCGATCGTCCAGGGCGCGCGCGAGGCCGTCGAGGCCGTCGTCGACAACTCCGACTACGTCCAGTTCACCGGATCCAGCGCCACCGGCGCGAAGGTGATGGAACGCGCTGCCCGTCGTCTCACCCCGGTCAGCCTCGAACTCGGCGGCAAGGACCCGATGATCGTGCTCGAAGACGCCGACGTCGACCTCGCCGCGCATGCCGCGGTGTGGGGTTCGATGTTCAACGCCGGCCAGACGTGCGTGTCCGTCGAGCGTGTCTACGTGCTCGAGCAGGTGTACGACGCGTTCGTCGAGGCCGTCGTCCGCGACGTCCAGAACTTGAAGATGGGCGCGGGGGAGGGCTTCGACTTCGGCGCCCTGATCGACGACAGCCAGGTCGCCGTCACCGCCCGCCACGTCGACGACGCCCTCGCCAAGGGGGCCAAGGCCCTGACCGGCGGGACGCGGCCCACCGGGCCCGGGAGCTTCTACCCGCCCACCGTGCTGGTCGACGTCGACCACTCGATGGCCTGCATGACCGAGGAGACCTTCGGTCCAACGTTGCCCATCATGAAGGTGAAGTCCGTCGCCGAGGCGGTTCGACTGGCCAACGACAGCCCCTACGGACTCAGCGCGGCCGTGTTCTCGCGTGACGTCGAGCGAGCCAATGACGTTGCGCTGGAACTCGATTGCGGCGCCGTCAACATCAACGACGTGATCTCCAACCTGATGTGCACCACGGCGCCGATGGGTGGCTGGAAGTCCTCGGGCATCGGCGTGCGCTTCGGCGGTGCCGAGGGCCTGCGCAAGTTCTGCCGCCAGGAGGCCATCGTCTCCCCGCGCACGAGCGCCGGCGCGGGCGGCAACTACTACAACAACTCGCCCAAGGCGCTCAAGCGGATGAACACGATGATGACGAAGTTCGCTCTGATTCGCCCCCGGCGAGCGGCCAAATAGTCCCACCTCCCGCCCGGGCGGAGCGCGCTACCTTCCGTTCACGCTGCGGTCACCGACCATTGGGTCGGGGTCGCTACGTTTCGCCGGTGACCCTGGACGCCTCTGCCCTCGACGGCTACACCGTTCGCGACGACGACGACGACGATCCGGAGCTGATCATCCAGCCCACGGGCGAGGTCGTCGACACCTGGCGCGAGAACTACCCGTACGGCGAGCGGATGAGGCGCGAGGAGTACGAGGAGCAGAAGCGACTGCTGCAGATCGAACTGCTGAAGCTGCAGAAGTGGAGCCAGACCAACGGGCTGCGGCACGTCATCGTCTTCGAGGGGCGAGACGCCGCGGGCAAGGGCGGCACCATCAAGCGGTTCATGGAACACCTCAACCCCCGCGGGGCCCGCGTCGTCGCGCTGGAGAAGCCCACCGAGCGCGAGCGGACGCAGTGGTACTTCCAGCGCTACGTGCAGCATCTGCCTGCCTCGGGTGAGATCGTGCTGTTCGACCGGTCCTGGTACAACCGGGCCGGCGTCGAGCGCGTCATGGGGTACTGCACGGGCAAGCAGCATGCCGAGTTCATCCGGCAGGCGCCGCTGTTCGAACAGATGCTGGTCAACGACGGGATCAGCCTGACCAAGCTGTGGTTCTCGGTGACTCAGGCCGAGCAGCGCACCCGGTTCACCATCCGTCAGGTCGACCCCGTTCGGCAGTGGAAGCTCTCGCCGACGGACCTGGCGTCGCTGGACAAGTGGGAGGCCTACACCGCGGCCAAGGAGGACATGTTCGCGTGGACGGACACCGAGATGGCGCCGTGGACCGTGGTGAAGAGCAACGACAAGAAACGCGCCCGCATCAACGCAATGCGCTACGTCCTAGGTAAGTTCGACTACGACAACAAGGACCACGAGGTGGTCGGTCGGGCTGACCCGCTGATCGTGGGACGCGCGCTGGCCGACTGACCCGGTCCTGGCCGCCGGACGGAGGGACGCACGCATGCGGATGCTCGCGGCCCTCGTGTTCTGGATACTGTTCACCGTCTCCCTCGCCGTCGCGATTCCCGCCACGTGGGCCCAGCACAACCTCGTCGACCAGGACGGGTACTCCGCGCTGGCGACGTCCGCGGCGAAGGATCCCGCCGTACAGCAGGCGATGGCGGCCGCCCTGACCGCCGAGGTGACGAGGTTGTCCACCAGCGCGGGCTACTCCAGCGGTGAGATCAACGAGACGCTGCTCAACGGGGCGGCACGTGCGTACACCAGCGGTGCGGCCTTCCCCGGCCAGTTCGCGCTGGCCAACCAGGTGGCGCACCGCTGGTTGTTCACCGACTCCGTGGCACAGTCCGACTCGTCGGGTCGCTGGGTGGTCGACCTCTCACCGATGTTGTCCGACAGCTCCTTTCAGCAGACTCTCGCCGACTTCGGCATCAGACCGCCAGCCACCCTGGAGATTCCGCTCACCCAGAACATCTCCGAATCCCTGCGGCCCGGCAAGTACCGCGACGTGGCGAAGTGGGGCCCATGGGCCAGCGTGGGCGCCGCGGTCCTCGCCGGAGTGTTCGCGCTGCTGACGCTGGCCTCGGCCAAGCGACGCGGCAAGGCCTTTGGCGCGCTTGGCGTTTCGGCCCTCATCGTCGGGGCAGCCGGCTGGGCCGGCATCGAGGTGGGACGGCGCTACGTGAACCGCGCGCTCGACGCGACCACCGACGACGTCAGGAACGTCGCGGCCGCCATGGTCGACCACGCGATCGGCAGCATGCACCTGTGGCTGAACCTGACGCTCGCCGCCGGCGCCGCGGTCGTCCTGTTCGGCATCTTCGTGTCGATGGTCGGCGGGTTGCGGCGGGACTAGCCTGCGGGCGGATCGGATTCACGGTGCGACGGGTCGGCGGTGACGATGCGCCCGCCGACCTTGATGTTCGGGGTGCGGAAGTACGCCCAGCCGCCCATCAGCACGCAGGCCATCGCGGTGAAGGCCAGCGAGCTCTGCACGTCGGGCCAGCCCGCGGCGAACAGGACTGGAAGCGCGACGAGCGTTGCACCCCAGTAGATTCGGCGCTTCACCACGCGCTTGGACAGCGTCGCGGTGTCCCACCCCGGCAGCAGCAGGCCGACGGCGAGGATCGCCAGGCCACCGTAGAACAGGCTCATCGAGAGGGTGCTCACCCCGCCCAGGATAGGTGCGCGGCTAGTGCCAATCCCGGAAGGCGTCCATCAGGCGCCGGCGGAACCGCGGGTCGACGTCGTCGTCGCGGATCCTGCCCAGCGTCGTCACGGTCACGCGGAACTGTTGCAGGTAGTTCTCACACCCGTCGCACTCCAGCAGGTGCAGGTCGAATCGTGCGCGTGCCTCGGGGTCGAGTGCACCGTCGAGGTACGCGGTGACCAATTCGACGAGGTCGCGGCAATCCATTGGATCGGTACTCATCGGTCATCCCCCAGGTAGTCCTCGAGCCGAGCCCGCACCGCAGCCCTGCCGCGGTGCAACAGCACCCGCTGATTGGCGACGCTGATCTCGAGCAGTTCGCACACCTCGGCCGAGTCGAATCCCAGCATGTCCCGCATGGTCACCACGGTGCGCTGACGTTCTGGCAGCTCGTCGAGGGCGCGCCGGGTGACGTCGACCAGCTCCGATCCGAGCAGCGAACCCTCCGGTGTCTGCGGAAACGGCGACGGTTCCTCCGTTTCGCGCCAGTGCCCCGACCACTGCTGCCCGGCGGCACGGAACCGGGCGGGGTCGACGGTCCCACCGGTGAAGGCCGTGATCGCGACGTCGGCCTCGCGGCGCTCGCGGATGCCGCGGCGTTTGGCGATGTTGATCATCACGGTGAACAGCCACGTCCGCAACGAGGACCGCCCCTCGAAGGCGTCGATCCCCCTGAACAGCGCGATCCAGGTCTCCTGCACGACCTCTTCGGCGATCGCACCGTTGGGCACGTAACCGCGCGCGACGCGCAGCATCGACGGGGTGTGGAGGTCCACCAGCTCGGCGAAGGCCATCTCGTCACGGGCACGCAGCGCCGTGATGAGCGTGGCTTCGTCAGGGGTCGCACAGGCCATCGACACGGATGGTAGCCGTTCGTCGGCGAGTCAGCTGCGGCGCAGGGCATTGCCCAGCGTCCACCCCGAGATGCCAAGCAGCGCCACGTCCTTGATCAGGAACTGGCCCGTCGTGCCCAGCATCGGAAAGCCGCCCTCGCTGGACTCGAACACCCCCGGTGCGGTGAGCAGGAAGCTCAGCGTGGCGACGAACAGGCCGACGGCGATCACGCTGCCCACCGCCGACACCCGCGGCCACCACGGTGCGAGCGCGATGAGCACCGCGGCCGCCACCTCGACGACGCCCAGCAGAGCCGAGAGCGTCCTGACGGAGAACAGGTCGTAGAGCCAGCTCATCAGGGGGCTGGAGGCGACCAGGGGTTCGATGCCGTTGGCCTCGTAGGCGGTGAACTTCATCAGCCCGATCCAGCCGATCACCACGACGAGGCCGTACCGGGCCAGGAGCCCGCCGACCCGTTCGATCCTCGCAGTGGCAGGCGCGCGTCCTTCGATGACGGTCATGGCACTTCCCTTCGACGTCAGGGAAGTGTCGGCCCGCCGGGAGACCGTTACGCTGCCGGTTCGCCACCCAGCATGCGGTGCAGGAATTCGTAGATCAGGGCCGAGCGGAACGCCGTCTGCGCGTTGTCCGCCGCCCCGGCGTGACCGCCCTCCACGTTCTCGTAGTAGCGGACGCGATGTCCGGCCGCCTCCAGTGCCGCGGTCATCTTCCTGGCATGACCTGGGTGCACGCGGTCGTCGCGGGTGGACGTCGTCATCAGCAGCGCGGGGTAGTCCCGGTCGGCCGAGATGTTCTGATAGGGCGAGTATTCACGGATGAACGCCCAGTCGTCCGGGTCGTCGGGGTTGCCGTATTCGGCGACCCAGGACGCCCCGGCCAGCAGCAGGTGATAGCGCTTCATGTCGAGTAGCGGCACGCTGCACACCAATGCGCCGAACAGTTCCGGATACTTCGTCAGCATGATGCCCATGAGCAGGCCACCGTTGCTGCCGCCCTGGGCACCCAATTGGTCGACGGTGGTGATGCCGCGGGCCACCAGATCGGCTGCGACGGCGGCAAAATCCTCGTGCACGAGGTGGCGGCCCTCCCGCATGGCCTGCGTGTGCCACGTCGGACCGTACTCGCCGCCGCCGCGAATGTTGGCCAGCACGTAGGTGCCACCTCGCGACAGCCACAGCTTGCCGAGGACGCCGGCGTATCCGGGGGTGTTGGAGGACTCGAACCCGCCGTACCCGCCCAGCAACGTCTTGCCCGGTCCAGCCGAATCACGGTGTCCCACCACGAAGTACGGGATCATGGTGCCGTCGGCCGAGGCGACGAAGTGCTGGCTCACCTCGATGTCTGAGGCGTCGAAGAAGGCCGGCGCGCTCTTCACCTCGGTGAGCTCGTCGCCGACGTGGCCCCACAGTAGACGCGAGGGACTGTCGAAACCGCTTGAGTCCACGAAGATCTCGTCGCCAAGCTCGTCGGCGTCGACGATCACCGTCGTCGCGTTGGCGGGCAGTCCCGCGATCGGCTCGCGCTGCCATGTGCCCGGGGTGACCACCTCGACGTGGGTGGCGACGTCGACGAGGGTGCCCAGCACCAACCGATCACGGGTCCAGGTGTAGGTGTCGAGACTGGTGTGGGCGTCGGGTTCGAACACCACCGTCAGGTCGACCGTGCCGGCGAGGAAGTCGTCGTAGTCGGCGGCCAGCAGCGAGCCCGCGGGGTAGGTCGTCTGCTCGACGGTCCACGGTGTGCGCGGCCGAATCAGCAGCCACTGCCGGTGAATCGAGATGCCGGCGTCGGTGGGGGTCTCGATCCTGATCACGTCGTCGCCGCGGATCTCGTAGTACTCGTGATTGAAGAAGTCGACCGACCGCGACGCGATCATCCGCTCGAATCCCGGTGTCGGGTCGAACCCCACGCCGACGCTCACGTCGGACGCGAGGCCCTCGAAGACCGTCTGCGCCTCCGACAGCGGCTGGCCGCGCCGCCACCGCTTCACCACGCGCGGATAGCCGGAGTCGGTCAGCGAACCGGGTCCAAAGTCGGTGCCGACCAGTACCGTGTCGTGGTCCTGCCACGAGATGCTGGTCTTCGCCTCCTCTACCGCGAAACCGTCGGCCACGAATTCCCGTGTCGTCATGTCGAATTCGCGCACCACGGTGGCGTCGGACCCGCCGCGAGACAGCTCGAGCAGGGCCAGGGTGTAGTCGGGTTCGATGACCTCGGCGCCCGCCCACACCCAATTCTCGTCGTCGGCCGCGGCTAGGGCGTCGACGTCGACGAGGACGTCCCAGTCGGGATCGTCGGTGCGGTACTGCTCGAGTGTCGTGCGACGCCACAGACCCCGCGGATGGTCGCCGTCGCGCCAAAAGTTGTAGAGGTACTCCCCGCGACGCCGCACATAGGGGATGCGGGCGTCGGTGTCGAGGATCGCGAGGGCCTCGGCCCGCATCGTCTCGAAGCGTTCGCCGCCGAGCTCGTCGAGCGTCGGCTCGTTGTGGCGTCGCACCCACTCGAGCGCGTCGTCACCGGTGATGTCCTCGAGCCACAGCTGGGGGTCGTCGTCCGTACTTGGTTCTTCGCGCAAGCGCTCATCGCCGGTACTTGGTTCTTCGCGCAAGCGCTCATCGCCGGTACTTGGTTCTTCGCGCAAGCGCTCATCAGCCACCCGACCATTGTGACCACCGGCGTACTGTGAGCTGTGCAACACCTGGCCAACGCACCGGAGAGGGGATGACGACGGTGGAGGCACCCAACCGCGCACTGATCACCGAGGCGGCGGCCGAGCTGCTCCGCACGTTGCAAGGTCGCCACGGCGCGTTGATGTTTCACCAGTCGGGCGGCTGCTGCGACGGCTCGTCGCCGATGTGTTACCCCGCCGGGGAGTTCCTGGTCGGAGACCGCGACGTGCTGCTCGGCGTCCTCGACGTCGGCGACGCGGACGCCTTCGGGGTGCCGGTCTGGATCTCGGGCAGCCAGTTCGAGGCGTGGAAGCACACCCAGTTGGTCATCGACGTGGTGCCCGGCCGCGGCGGTGGCTTCAGCCTCGAGACGCCGGAGGGCATGAGGTTCCTCAGCCGTGGCCGAGCCTTCACCGAGGAGGAGAACCGGCTGCTGGAGGCGGAGCCGCCGATCACCGGATCACGATACGAACGCGGGGAGCGTCCCCGCGACGGCGGCACCCACGTCGTCCCCGAAGCGCAGGACGCCTGCCCCATCCCGGCGGCACGGCCGGCGATCGCTCACAGCTGACGCATCTACCGCAGGTGCGGTGAGCGCGACCATTAGGCTGGGGTCGTGACTCACTATGACGTCGTCGTGCTCGGAGCCGGTCCCGGCGGTTACGTGGCCGCCATTCGCGCTGCCCAGCTCGGCCTCAACACTGCCATCGTCGAGCCCAAGTACTGGGGTGGTGTCTGCCTCAACGTCGGCTGCATTCCGTCCAAGGCGCTGCTGCGCAACGCCGAGCTGGCGCACATCTTCACCAAGGAAGCCAAGCAGTTCGGCATCAGCGGCGACGTGACGTTCGACTACGGCTCGGCGTTCGACCGCAGCCGCAAGGTCGCTGAGGGCCGCGTGGCGGGCGTGCACTTCCTCATGAAGAAGAACAAGATCACCGAGGTGCACGGCTACGGCACGTTCACCGACGACAAGACCATCGAGGTCGACCTCAACGACGGCGGCACCGAGACGCTGACGTTCGACAACGCGATCATCTCGACCGGTGCGCACACGAAGCTGGTGCCCGGAACGTCGATGAGCAAGAACGTCATCACCTACGAAGAACAGATCATGGAGCGCGACCTCCCCAAGTCGATCGTCATCGCCGGCGCCGGTGCCATCGGCATGGAGTTCGGCTACGTGATGAGCAACTACGGCGTGGACGTCACCATCGTCGAGTTCCTGCCCCGCGCGCTGCCCAACGAGGACGCCGAGATCTCCAAGGAGATCGAGAAGGCGTTCAAGAAACTCGGCGTGAAGATCCTCACCGGCACCAAGGTGGAGTCGATAGAAGACGACGGTGACAAGGTCACCGTGACGATCAGCAAGGACGGCAAGACCGAGGAGCTCAAGCCCGACAAGGTCATGCAGGCCATCGGGTTCGTGCCCAACGTCGAGGGCTACGGCTTGGACAAGGCCGGCGTCGAGCTGACCGACCGCGGCGCCATCGGGATCGACGACTACATGCGCACCAACAAGCCGCACATCTACGCCATCGGTGACGTCACCGGCAAGCTGCAGCTGGCCCACGTCGCCGAGGCGCAGGGCGTCGTCGCCGCCGAGACCATCGGCGGTGCCGAGACGCTGGCGCTGGGTGACTACCGGATGATGCCGCGTGCGACGTTCTGCCAGCCGCAGGTCGCCAGCTTTGGTCTCACCGAGCAGCAGGCCCGTGACGAGGGATACGACGTCAACGTCGCGAAGTTCCCGCTCACCGCGAACGGCAAGGCCCATGGTCTCGGCGCGCCGGGCGGTTTCGTCAAGGTGATCGCCGACGCCAAGTACGGCGAGCTGCTCGGCGGACACCTGATCGGCCACGACGTCTCCGAGCTGCTGCCGGAGCTGACCCTCGCGCAGAAGTGGGACCTGACCGTCAACGAGCTGGCCCGCAACGTGCACACCCACCCGACGCTGTCGGAGGCGCTGCAGGAGTGCTTCCACGGCCTGACTGGCCACATGATCAACTTCTGAGCGACGTACCCGCGTGAAGGCTCATGTCGTCGTCGCCGGCGTCGGCGGACTCATCATCGGCCACGTGCTGTGGCTCGCTGCGATCTCGCTGGCGACGAGGAGCACCACCGTGGACGTGTGGGTGCTGGTGATCGCCGCGGTCACCTTCGTCGTCGGTGCGTCGTGCGTCGTCCTGGGGCGGCGGTTCCATCGCCGGAAGGACTACGCAAAGTCGGCGTTCCTGTGGTGTCTGCCGGTCTCCCCGGTGCTGTTCTCGATCAGCGTGCTCGCGGTGACCTACCTCTGACGAGGGTCAGTTGGGAAAGTCCAGCGGGATCTTCAGCGTCGCCATCGTGGCCGCGAGACCGTCGTATTGGCTTGCCAGCATGCAGAATTCGATCAGCTGCTTCTTGGTGAGGTAGGTCGACAGGGCGGTCCAGGTCTCCGCCGACATGGAGCGGGTGATGACGAACTCGTCGGTCGCGGTGATCAGGGTGCGCTGCCGGTCGGTCAGCCCCTCGGCATCCGGGCCCTCGAAGATCCTGGCCTGCGTCTCGAGGTCCACGCCACGACTGCGGGCCAGACGTCGGTGCTGTTGCAGTTCGTACTCGCAGTCCCGCAGGTGTCCCACCCGCAGGATGATCAGCTCGGCCTCCTGGCGTGGCAACTTGCCGAGCCCGAGCAACAACCCCGAATACGGCAACCACGCCAGGAACAGCAGATGGTGCTGGCCGATGACGTTGAACAACGCGAACCGGGGGGCGCGGATGGCCCTGGCGCCCAGCTTCGCGATGATCCAGTTCAGGGGTCCGAGTTCGCGGAAACCTCCGGGCCGAATACGGGCGGGAACAGTCTCGGGGGCGCTCACCTTGTGAAGTGTAGGTGGGTCAGGTGCGCCGGACGGGGTAGGGCGACACCGTGCTGCGGTGCTCGTCGAGGTCGAGGGCCCGCCCGAGTGCGGGGAACGCCCGTTGGGGGCAGTTGTCGCGTTCGCACACGCGGCAGCCGGCACCGATCGGGGTGCCCACTTCGCTGGAGAGGTCGAGGCCGTCGGAGTACACCAGCCGTTGTGCGTGGCGCAGTTCGCAGCCCAGGCCGATGGCGAACGTCTTGCCGGGCTGGCCGTATCGCGACGCTCGACGTTCCACGGTGCGCGCGACCCACATGTAGTGCCGCCCGTCGGGCATCTGGGCGATCTGCACGAGGATCTTGCCGGGATTGGCGAACGTCTCGTAGACGTTCCACAGCGGGCACGTGCCGCCGCTGGAGGAGAAGTGAAAACCGGTGGCGGACTGGCGTTTCGACATGTTGCCTGCGCGGTCGACGCGTACGAACGACAGCGGAACACCGCGCATCGAGGGCCGCTGCAACGTGGACAGCCGATGGGCGATGGTCTCGTAACTCACCGAGTAGAACGCCGAGAGCCGCTCCACGTCGTAGCGGAAGTTCTCGGCCACGTCGTGAAACTGGCGGTAGGGCAGGATCGTCGCCGCCGCGAAGTAGTTGGCCAGGCCGAGGCGGGCCAGGGTGCGAGACTCGTCGCTGGTGAAGTTGCCGTCCTCGACCAGGGTGTCGATGAGGTCCCCGAACTCGAGGAAGGCCAGCTCGGCGGCGAGTTTGAAGACGGTCTGTCCCGACGGCAGGTGCCCGCCGATCTCCAGGGTCTTGGTGGCGGGGTCGAAACGGTGCAACACCGCCTCGCCCAAGTCGATTCGCTTGACGATGTGGACTCCGTGCACCCGGACGAGGCGGTCGGACAGCTCGGCGGCCAGATCCGCGCGGTTCATCCGCATGCGGACGGTCAGATCTTCGGCGGCGGTGTCGAGTTCGTGCAGATAGTTCTGCCGTTGGTAGAAGTAGTCGCGGACCTCTTCGTGCGGCATCGTGATGGAACCCCAGCCGGAGCTCGATCCCGTGCCGGAGAAGCGGCCCTCGGTGGCGGCGGCGAGTTGGGTCGTGGTCAGTCGGTAGCGCCGGTGCAAGTTGACCATCGCCTGAGCCAGCGCCGGGTGGGCGTTGACGATCTCGGCCACCTCCGACGGCGCCACGTCGACGCCGACGTCGCTGTCCATCGTCACCTCGCGCAGTTCGGCGACCAGGCGGGTGTCGTCCTGGGAGGCGAAGAACGTGGCGTCGACGCCGAACACCTCGGTGATGCGCAGCAGGACGGCGACGGTCAGGGGGCGGACGTCGCGCTCGATCTGGTTCAGGTAGCTGGGGGAGATGTCGAGCATCTGCGCCAGGGCGGCCTGGCTGAACCCGCGCTCGCTGCGAAGCTGCCGTACCCGCGATCCGACGAACGTCTTGGCCACGTCGACCAGCATAATGAGGCTGCGAAGAGGCCCTTCGCAGGATTGGCACAGCGAGCTCTCGTGGCAATATCTGCTTCCGTGAGCACCGAAGGTCGGCCCGATACGGGCCTGGGGAAGTCGTTGATGCCCGTCCCCGATCCGCATCCGGACGTGTTCGACATCGAGTGGCCGCTGCGGGTGGCCGACGTCGACCGCACGGGTCGGTTGAAGTTCGACGCCGCCACCCGGCACATTCAGGACATCGGGTCAGATCAACTGCGCGAGATGGGATTCGAGGAGACGCATCCCTTGTGGATCGTGCGGCGCACGATGATCGACATGATCGAGCCCATCCAGTTCAAGGACATGCTGCGGTTGCGGCGGTGGTGTTCGGGCACCTCCAACCGCTGGTGCGACATGCGGGTGCGGATCGAGGGCAGGCGGGGCGGCCTCGTGGAATCCGAGGCGTTCTGGATCAACATCAACCGCGAGACCCAGGGTCCGTCGCGCATCTCCGACGACTTCATCGCGGGGCTGCAGAAGACGACCCCGGTCAACCGGCTGCGATGGAAGGCCTACCTCACCGCCGGTGCGCGTGCGGACGCCGTAGACGTCCGGCCCTACCCCGTCCGGGTCAGCGACATCGACATCTTCGACCACATGAACAACTCGGTGTACTGGAGCGTCGTCGAGGACTATCTCGCCGAGAGGCCGGATCTGGTGGCCGCACCGTTGCGGGTGACCATCGAGCACGACCTCCCGGTGGCCCTGGGCGACGATCTCGAGATCCTCCGCCACGTGTACCCCGCCGGTTCGACCGACGCATTCGGTCCGGACGTGGCCGATCGCAGTGTTACGACGCTCACATATGTGGTCGGCGACGAGGTCAAGGCCGTCGCCAGTCTCTTCGCGCTCTGAATCGATCGGGTTTAACAGTACGAGCGTACTGACCTGCGCAGTTGTGTTACCTCGCGGTAACTTCTGAACCGGTTCAGTACACCGCATACTTCGCAAACTTCGCAACTTGTGCGCGATGCTTGGCGAAAATTGGCAACCGAAACCGGTGGACCTGCGACTATGTGCTGTGTCATGGTCGTGTCAGCAGAAAAGCTAAATGCGCGGTGGCGTTAACAACGAACGAAGGCAACGTCGCCGGCACTCGTAATCGAAGGAGCCCCGATGTCCACCGTTGGCACGCCGAAGTCACCCGAACAGATCCAGCACGACTGGGACAACAACCCTCGCTGGAAGGGCATCAGCCGCACGTACTCCCCGCAGGACGTCGTCGCGCTGCAGGGCCACGTGGTCGAGGAGAGCACCCTCGCGCGTCGCGGTGCCGAGGTGCTGTGGGAGCAGCTCCACGATATGGACTACGTCAACTCCCTCGGCGCCCTGACCGGCAACCAGGCCGTGCAGCAGGTGCGCGCCGGCCTCAAGGCCATCTACCTCTCGGGCTGGCAGGTCGCCGGTGACGCGAACCTGTCGGGCCACACCTACCCGGACCAGAGCCTCTACCCGGCCAACTCGGTGCCGCAGGTCGTCCGCCGCATCAACAACGCGCTGCTGCGTGCCGACCAGATCGCCAAGGTCGAAGGCGACCGCTCGGTCGAGAACTGGCTCGCCCCCATCGTCGCCGACGGCGAGGCCGGCTTCGGTGGCGCACTGAACGTCTACGAGCTGCAGAAGGCCATGATCGCCGCCGGTGTCGCCGGTTCGCACTGGGAAGACCAGCTGGCCTCGGAGAAGAAGTGTGGCCACCTCGGTGGCAAGGTGCTCATCCCGACCCAGCAGCACATCCGCACCCTGACCTCGGCCCGTCTCGCGGCCGACGTCGCCGACGTCCCCACCCTGGTGATCGCGCGCACCGACGCCGAGGCCGCCACGCTCATCACCTCCGACGTCGACGAGCGTGACCGCCCGTTCATCACCGGCGAGCGCACCAAGGAAGGCTTCTACCGGGTCAAGAACGGCCTGGAGCCCTGCATCGCCCGCGCCAAGGCCTACGCGCCGTACTCCGACCTCATCTGGATGGAGACCGGCACCCCGGACCTGGAGCTGGCCAAGAAGTTCGCCGAGGGCGTCAAGAGCGAGTTCCCCGACCAGATGCTGGCCTACAACTGCAGCCCGTCGTTCAACTGGAAGCAGCACCTGGACGACGCGACCATCGCGAAGTTCCAGAACGAGCTCGGCGCAATGGGATTCAAGTTCCAGTTCATCACGCTGGCTGGCTTCCACGCGCTGAACTACTCGATGTTCGATCTGGCCCACGGCTACGCCCGCAACCAGATGAGCGCCTACGTCGAGCTGCAGGAGCGCGAGTTCGCCGCCGAGGAGCGCGGTTACACCGCCACCAAGCACCAGCGTGAGGTCGGCGCCGGCTACTTCGACCGGATCGCCACCACCGTGGATCCGACCTCGTCGACCACCGCGCTCGCGGGTTCGACCGAAGAGGGCCAGTTCCACTAGGTCACCCCCCGGCGAGCAGTCCGATGGCGGTCCGCAAGCGGACCGCCATCGGCTCCAGTAAAGGGCCCTGAAATCTCGTATTTCAGGGCCTTTTGCGTCTGCTCGCGAGGCATGAAGTAGAAAGTGTGAGCGTGACCATTGAACGAGTAGGCGTCGTCGGCGCGGGCCAGATGGGCGCCGGCATCGCGGAGGTGTCCTTGCGCGCGGGCGTCGACGTCCGCATCTACGAGCCCACCGAGGCGCTCGTCGAGGCCGGCCGCAACCGCATCACGGCGTCGCTGGAACGCGGTGTCAGCCGCGGCAAGCTGACCGAGGCGCAACGCGACGAGGCGTTGGGCCGCCTCAGTGTCGCGACCGACGTCGCCGACCTGGCCGACCGTCAGCTGGTGGTCGAGGCGATCGTCGAGGACGCGGCGGTCAAGGCCACGGTGTTCGCCCAACTCGACGAGGCGATCACCGATCCCGACGCCGTGCTGGCGTCGAACACCTCGAGCATCCCGATCATGAAGATCGCCGCCGCGACGAAGAATCCCAGCCGGGTGCTGGGGCTGCACTTCTTCAACCCGGTGCCGGTGCTGCCGCTGGTGGAACTGGTGCCGACGCTGGTGACGTCCGACGCGGCGCTCGAGCGCGTCGCGCAGTTCGCGGGCGAGACGCTGGGCAAGAAGGTCGTGCGCTGCACCGACCGCTCCGGCTTCGTCGTCAACGCGCTGCTGGTGCCCTACCTGCTGGCGGCGATCCGCATGGCCGAGGCCGGCGTGGCGACCGTCGAGGACATCGACACCGCCGTCGTCGCCGGGTTGTCGCACCCGATGGGGCCGCTCAAGCTCAGCGACCTGGTCGGGCTCGACACGCTCAAGCTCATCGCGGACTCGATGTTCTCCGAGTTCAAGGAGCCGCTCTACGGTCCGCCGCCACTGCTGCAGCGGATGGTCGAGGCCGGCCAGCTGGGCAAGAAGAGCGGGCAGGGCTTCTACACCTACTAGCTCCTTCGCCGAGACTACGGTTGTTGACCTGAAATCCGGGACGACCGCGCAACAACCGTAGGCTCGGCGCAGCTGTTAGGCGTCCTTGAGCCGCTTCTTCTCCGCCTCGATGTCGAAATCGGCTGGCGGCCAGGACAAGTCGAGCCCCTCGAGCGCCTCGATCAGCAGCTCGGTGACGGCTAGCCGGGCGTACCACTTGCGGTCGCACGGGATGACGTGCCAGGGCGCGATGTCGGTCGAGGTGCGCTCCAGCATCGCCTGATACGCCTCCTGATAGCGCGGCCAGAGCATGCGCTCGTCGACGTCGGCAGGGTTGTACTTCCAGTACTTGTCGGGCCGGTCGAGCCGCTCGGACAGGCGCTTCTTCTGCTCGTCGAGCGAGACGAACATGGCCACCTTGATGATCGTGGTTCCGTCGAGGGTCAGCCGCTTCTCGAAGTCGTTGATGGTGTCGTACCGGGTGCTCCACACCTCGGGGGCGACGAGGTCGTGCACCCGGACGATCAGCACGTCCTCGTAGTGCGAGCGGTCGAAGACGCCGATGTGGCCGGGCGTGGGCAGCTTGCGCTCGATGCGCCACAGGAAGTCGTGGGCCAGTTCCTCCTCGGTCGGCTTGCCGAAGTTGGCGTACTGAATGCCCTGCGGATTGCCCGCTCCAACAACGTGTTTGACGATGCCACCCTTGCCTGCGGTGTCCATGCCCTGCAGCACCAGCAGCACCTTGCGGTTGTCACCGGCCAAGCTGTTGGCGTAGAGCATCTCCTGCAACTGGGCGAATCGCTCGGCGCGCTCGAGCAGCAGATCGGGTGCGTCGGCCTTACTGCCTTCGAAGCCGGGCGTGGCATGGGTGTCGATGGCGGCGACGGAGTCGCCCGGTTTGAATGCCAGATGGACGTGCGGTTCGTGGGTCCACAGCTCGGGCAAGTCGTCAGTCACGACCTCAGTCAAGCAGGCGCGGTGGCAACGACGGGGAGGGATGGGGTGCGGAGTTGAACTTCTCCAGCGATCCGTTGACCTCGACGATGCCCCGCAGTGCATTCCACGACAGCATCGTGAGGTAGTCGATGAGTTCGTCGGCCGTCATCCGGGGGGTCGACATCCACGAGTGGGTGGCCAACTGCACGCCGCCGACGATCATGAACGCCCACGGCTGCGCGCCCCGGGTGTCCATGCCGGCCTCGGCCATGCGCCTGCGCAGCATGACGCCGAGCATGCGCGCGATGATCTGCTCGGAGTCGGCGACCGCCTTGCTCTTGCTCGCCGAGCTGTTCGCCATCACGAACGGGTAGATCTCTGGCTCGGCGGCGACGGTGGCGACGTAGACGCGGATGATCTCCCGCGTCAGGTCGTAGCCGTCGAGGTTCGCGGTCAGGGCCGCCGCCATGTTGGGGATCAGCGTGGTCTGAGCGAACCGCATCATCACCGCGGTGGTGAGGTCGTTCTTGTCGACGAAGTAGCGATACAGGACGGTCTTGGAGACGCCGATCTCGGCGGCGATCTCGTCCATGCTGACGTTGCTGCCACGGATGCGGATGGCGTCCAGTGTGCCGTCGACCAGCTCGTTTCGCCGGTCGACCTTGTGTTGATGCCAGCGCCGCTTGCGACCGTCGGTCTTAGCCGGCTCGGCCGGGGTCTGCTGTGCCACTTCCGCCGTAATCCGTTCCCTCGTTCCGCATAGATGATACGACCGAATTCGCTCGTTGCCCGTGGCAGGGACGAGCCGGTGGAGACATGCAGGATGATGGTGGTGTGGTGACCACGTCCGGCCAGCGGCCGAGCTTTGCGGAATCGATTGCAGGCGCCGACACGAGCGCCGACGCCGAGCGGCGTCGCGGTCTGCGCAGGATGAAGGCCGTTGCGCTGAGTTTCCTGCTCGGCGCGACGGTGATCTTCCTGGTGTCCACCTGGGCGCAGTCCCAGGGGGCCGCCGGATGGGTCGGCTACGTCCGGGCCGCGGCCGAGGCCGGCATGGTGGGCGCGCTGGCGGACTGGTTTGCCGTCACCGCGCTGTTCAAGCATCCGCTGGGCATCCCCATTCCGCACACCGCGATCATCAAGCGCAAGAAGGACCAGCTCGGCGAGGGTCTTGGCGACTTCGTGCGGGAGAACTTCATGTCGCCCGAGGTGGTTGCCACCAAGATCAACGACGCGAACGTCGCCGAGCGCACCGGCAAGTGGCTGGCCGACTCGCGCAACGCCGAGCGCGTGGCCGCCGAGGCGTCGACGGCGTTGCGGGTGCTCGTCGAGATGCTGCGCGACGAGGACGTCCAGCAGGTGCTCGACAAGATGATCGTCAAGCGCATCGGGCAGCCGCAGTGGGGGCCGCCGGTGGGACGGGTGCTCTCGAGCATGCTGGCCGAGCACCGCCAGGAGGCGCTGCTGCAGCTGCTGGCCGATCGTGCCTTCGAGTGGTCGCTGAACGCCGACGAGATCATCGAGCGCGTCATCGAACGCGATTCGCCGACGTGGACCCCACGGTGGGTCGACGGTCTGGTCGGCGATCGCATTCACCGCGAGCTGATGGACTTCACCGACAAGGTGCGCCGCAACCCCGACCACGAGCTGCGCAAGTCGGCCACGAAGTTCCTCTTCGAATTCGCCGACGACCTGCAGAACGACGAGGCGACCATCGCCCGCGCCGAGAAGGTCAAGGACCAGATCATGGCCCGCGACGAGGTGGCCAAGGCCGCGGAGACGGCGTGGGGGACCGCCAAGCGCATCTTCATGGAGTCCGTCGACGACCCCACCTCGACGCTGCGCACCCGCATCGCCGACTCCGTGGTCCACATCGGCGAATCGTTGAGGGATGACCCCCAGCTGCGCGACAAGGTCGACAAGTGGATCGTCAGGGCCGCTCAACACCTCGTCGCGCAGTATGGGACGGAGATCACAGCGATCATCACCGAGACCATCGAGCGGTGGGATGCGGATGAGGCGAGCAAGCGAATCGAGCTCCACGTGGGCCGTGACCTGCAGTTCATCCGGATCAACGGCACCGTGGTGGGTTCGCTCGCGGGGTTGATCATCTACTCGGTGGCCCAGATTCTGTTCTGATTGGCCGCCCAGCTGCTAACAAGTGCTTGCAATAGTTAGCAGTCGGTCCTACCGTGGTGTTCGAAGCAATCCTCGAACCGACGCAAAGGGGGACCGACATGCCGCAGGACGAAAATCTTGCCGCGGTCGTGTCCACCGCCGCGCAGGACATCGGAGGCTTCATCCGTAGCCAGCGCGAATTGGCGCAGGTTTCGGTGCGGCAGTTGGCCGAGAAGGCCGGCGTCAGCAATCCCTACCTCAGCCAGATCGAGCGGGGATTGCGGAAGCCGTCTGCAGAGGTGCTCAACCAGATCGCCAAGGCGCTCAGGGTCTCTGCGGACGTGCTCTACGTCAGGGCAGGACTTCTCGAACCCAGCGAGCCGAGCGAGGTTCGCGACGCCATCGTCACGGACACCGCGATCACCGAGCGGCAAAAGCAGGTGCTGCTCGACATCTACACCTCGTTCCGGGAGCAGAACGAAGCGCTCGACGAGGTGCGCCACATAGATGAGGAGCCAGCTACTGACTGACCTCCGATCAACTGCTGACCAGCCACACCGAATACGACAGTCGAAGGGATTCACCATCATGGCCGAGAAGAACCAGCCCACCGTCGAGGACCTCAAGGCCCCGCTGCTCGCCGCCGTCGGCGCCGCGGACCTCGCGCTCGCCACCGTCAACGAGATCGTGGCCAGCCTGCGCGAGCGTGCCGAGGAGGCCCGCACCGACGCCACCGCCCGTGTCGAAGAGCGTCGCGCCCAGTTGACCAAGCTGCAGGAAGAGATCCCCAGCCAGGTTGGCGAGCTGCGCGAGAAGCTCAGCTCCGAGGAGCTGCGCAAGGCCGCCGAGGGCTACGCCGAGGCCGCCACCGCCCAGTACAACAAGCTCGTAGAGCGTGGCGAAGAGGCGCTGACCCGCCTGCGCAGCCAGCCGGCGATCGAGGATGCCGCCAACCGCGTCGAGAGCGTCACCGACCAGGCCGTCGAGCTCACGCAGGACGCCCTGGGCACCGTGGCCACCCAGACCCGCGCCGTCGGTGAGCGCGCCGCCAAGCTGGTCGGCGTCGAGCTGCCCAAGAAGGCGCAGGAGACTGCCGCGCCCGTGAAGAAGGCCGCGGCCAAGGCGCCGGCCAAGAAGGCCCCCGCCAAGAAGGCGCCGGCCAAGAAGGCCCCCGCCAAGAAGGTGACCCAGAAGTAACGATCTGGGCCTGCCGAACCCGGCGAGTCGACTGAGGGGACGTAACCCGCTTAGGCTTGAAGCGTGATGCTTCAGGACCTTGCGAGTTACGTCCTCTTCGCCATTCAGGTGGGCGTACTCCTGGCGGGGTTGTACGCGTTCGTCCATGCGGCTCTGCAGCGCACCGACGCCTATCCCGCCGCCGAGAAGCTCAGCAAGCCAATCTGGTTGGCGATCCTCGGCGGCACCACTCTGGTGGGGCTCTTCCTCCCGCCGCCCGTCGGTTCGGCCATCGCCGCGTGTGCGGTCGGCGTCTACCTGGTCGACGTCCGCCCCAAGATCCTCGAAGTCCAGGGAAAGTCGCGATAACCAATGGTCTCCGTGCGTACCGCCCTCGCGGCGGTGATGGCGGCGTGCGCCGTCGCGCCCATCCTCCTTGCGCCGACCGCGGCCGCCGCCCCGGTGGCCAGCCCGCCCTTCGTCGACCACGCCCGGTGGGCCCACTGGGGTGACCTGTCCAGCCTGCGCGTCTATCCCACCGC
>Ga0102593_1001461_pt1 | contig 23093 bp, 19 predicted proteins | sample AraplaCol_mMS_r2_2_FD_76862 | JGI IMG/M metagenome (GOLD analysis project Ga0102593, IMG submission 76862) | Arabidopsis root microbial communities from North Carolina, USA - plate scrape MF_Col_mMS_r2 (SPADES assembly) (version 2) | ecosystem: Host-associated > Plants > Roots > Endosphere...
ATCAAAAGGAAAAAAAAAAAAAAAGAAAAAAAAAAAAGAAAGAAAGAAAGCCAGAAAACTAATTTGGGCGTTGTAGTGGGCTCAACGGGCTCGCAGTCCGGTACTTCGGAACTGCTGAATTTTACCTAGCCATGTTCAAGGTCTTCCTCATGCTAGGACTCATTTGCTACACTTTTGTCACCATGGTTGGTGGCAATCCGGAGCACTGGGCCTATGGGTTTACCTATTGGAAAAATCCCGTAGGTCGAAGCCAGCCACTTCACGCTGTCTTGATAGTAATCTTGTTTGCAGGGTTCGTTTGTCGAGCACCTCGCTCCTGGAAATACCGGACGCTTTCTCGGATTTGTTTCTTGCGTCATTCAGGGCTCCTTCACGTGAGTGTCCGCTACATAACCCGCTTTCCTGACAATATGGCTGATGGTATCTATCATGCAGTATGGTCGGTCCCGAGTTCATCTCCATGACAGCTGGCGAGGCAGAGAACCCTCGTAAATTGATGCACCGAGCTTTCACCTCTTTTGTTTGGCGCCTCCTTGTTTTCTTCCTTGGCGGCGCTCTCTGCGTCGGGATTGTCATACCTTACAACGATCCGCTTTTGCTCAAATATATAAATGGAACCGAGAGCGGCACTGGAGCTGCGTAAGCCCCCTCCCCATCCCATTACACAGGGTTTGAAACCCTGAACACACAGCTTATCGATGCGCTAGCTCTCCTTACGTCATTTCAATGGTCAACTTTGGAATCAAAGGACTTCCATCCCTGGTCAACGCTCTGATCCTGACCTCCATTCTTTCATGTGGAAACAACGTTGTTTATTCGGCAATCCGTACACTTCATGGCCTAGCAGTGGACGGCAAGGCTCCCGCGATATTTGCCAAGTGCAACGGTTTCGGTATCCCGGTGTACTCGGTCATCGCGGCGCTTGCATTCTGCTTTCTTTCCTTGCTGCAGCTTGGCAATGCCTCTGCCACTGTCCTCGACTGGCTGGTGGGAATCTGCACTGCATCATACCTGATCAACTACTTCTGCACAGTGGTAACGTACCTGCATTTCTACACCGCTCTCAAACACCAGGGTATCGACCGAAAGACTTTGCCATACCAGGGATACTTTCAACCCTATGCGGCGTACTATGCTGCGGTGATGACATTCGTTGTGACATTGATCCTCGGGTATACCGTCTTCATTGATGGCCATTGGGACATCTCGACGTTCTTTACCTCTTACCTGATGATTGGGTTTTCCATCGTGGCTTTTGTATTCTGGAAGCTCTTCAAGCGGACTCGCTATATTCGGCCGGGAAAGGCGGATCTTCAGCTCGGAGGCATAAAAGCCCAGATTGACCTCTACGAGGCATTGTACGAGCCGCCGACGAGAGGCAAGGTTTCGAGTTGGTTCAACGGCTGGTTTGAGTAGTTTGGGTTTGCATTATTGGGAACACAGGTTGAATTGGAGTGACTACCTCCATTGGTTTATCCTCTTCTCTATATTATAACCAGTGCCATTTCCGTTCTAAGGGCAAGCTCTTTTGAAATTATCTGCCGAAGTCGCTTCTGCAGAAAGCGTTCATGGCTGTAGTGAAAGGAGGGTGTGAATGGAGCTATAGACAGAGTTAGAAGGCGGCCAATTCTATACAGTTATGTTCTACTAAAGCATTGAGTAGAAAGGCTCTAGCCCTTATATTCACCTTTCTAGTATGTAAAGTAATAAAGGTGCACCTCATATTTCACACTCATACTAAACTACCGCATCATCGGCATTCAAAATCAAACTCGCAAAAAAGAGAGGCTCTCGCACGAATTCATCGGCACGAATAAACTCATTCGTGGTGTGTGCCCGGTTGAGGTTTTCAACCAGATTCACAGGTGTGAATCTGTAGATGTTCTTGGTCAAGGCCCAAAAAAATTTAGTGTCTGTGTTGGCTGGCATCAGGTATGGTGTGACGATAACCTCATCATCGGCACCTAGTCGCTTGAGAACATTCTTGATGGTGCCAGACAAGATGCGAAAGGATTCGGTATCAATTGGAGAAACGGGAGCTGGCTCTAAGGCGTCCACTCCAGAGAGAGAAATTTTTCGTTTCTCCGAAGCGCTACGTGGGGAATGAAACCCTTCAAATACCATTCCGTGCTTTTTAGCAATTGGATGGACAAGAGACTCATAGTGCGCCTCAACCTGAGCAATAGAGGTTTCGACAGCCAGGCGCAGATTGACCAACGTCGACGCTGTTTCGGGGATGGCATTGATCTTGATGCCACCATTAATCTTTCCAACGGACTGGCTTGTCTGGAAATAATACCTCATTTGATCCAGTGTCTGGGCCAGTTGCTCCTGGCTGATAACGTCGTCTTGGGCAGCCATGCTTAACTTGCGACGAACTACCATCGGAAAACTCGACTCGGGAGCATGGACGGCGCCACACTCTAAGAATTGAAACATTGGATTCTTCGGAGTGAGTTTTCCAGGAAACGGGTTGTTCTCAATTGCGACCACGATCTCTGACAAGATACCAATGGCATTGTGATCCGGCGGATTACTCGCATGGCCACCCGTTGACGAGACGTTGATTCCGACGTCCAGATAGCCCTTTTCTGCGACGCCGACCATGGCAAATGTCTGATCGAATTCTCTCTGGATACCCGTGCTACCCTCGTCCATGATCAAGTAGATCCCGTCGTCCCCATACTGCTCACGAAGGAAATTCGAGATAGGCCGTCCGCAATTCTCGCCACTAATCTCTTCGTCACAGCCAAATGCCAGAATGATCGTTCTTTTCGGTTCGAAACCACTCTTGACCAAAAGGTCCAAACTCTCAATAATAGAGATTAGGTAGCCTTTGTCGTCGGTGGCACCACGACCCCAGACAATCTCACCATCGTAGTGGCCGTCATAGGGCGGATGGGTCCAGTCTTTGGCGTTCTCTGCAAGCACGGGAACTACGTCTTGATGCGCGAGCATAAGAATAGGCTTGGCCTCTAAGGGCGAGACGCTGCCTTCCCACGTCAGGATCAACCCGTGTGTGTTGACATGATCAAGCTTCACGGTTCGAAACATTGTGGGATAGTTGACTTTGATATATTCCTCCACCTGAAAAAATATATCCCATCTGTCATCTTCGCCAATGGGCCCCAAGTCGTCATAGCTCTCAGATGGGATCTGAATTATTCCAGAGAGCTTGTTGATAATTTCTCGATGGTATTCCACAGACTCGACTTTCTCACGAATATATTGTTCGACTTGCGTATTCTTTGGAGACAGCTTCTGCACTTGCTGGCATATCCCGGTCTGTGTTCCGAACCCGTACACGTCCAGGCTTGGTGAGCTAAACGACTGAATGGGATTATTGAAGAGTGCGATATACGCTGAAACAAGGCCAACTAAAATTGCGCCGTGAATTAAGCAAGAGCGAATTGAGCTCTTATCTCGCCGCTGATTGATGTATGAAGGTTCGTTCATTGTTAAAAGCGTTGATAAAGCTAAACAAATAGAACACCGGAAATCAATGCGCGATGGGTTCGGATCATGTAGGACTTTGTCCGGGAGAGATTTCGTCGTGTGGTCTTGGCTCCACGATTTGATGTGGTATCGTCAAATTACTATTCTTCCACATATCCATTCATCCGGTCGTTATGATAGAATTTAGCAGGTACCGTAGGTCGAAAACTCCGATAACAGGTTCCAGATTGTGGAGGCGATAGGAATAGTGGGAATTAAGTTCACGCTTTCGATGTAACTTAAGTGCTGTGGATTAGAGTTTGTTACCTATTATAGCATCTTACCGCGCGTAATGAACCTTTACAAGTATCTTATTCCGTATTGTAGACCACATAGGAATTTTGCTCCGCCTGATGAACAATTTTGAGAAGGCATTGTGCCCCAGTACAGCTTATCATTCATTCAATAATGATACGCTCCCACGGAAAAGTTGTTTAGTTTCCCGAGGTACAAGAATATAGTCACTTTGAATCAAGATTACCTCCTTACGAGACAGCCTTTGCACCTTTCGCAGGAACTCTCGCAATAATGAAATCCGCAGTGGAACTTCCCCACCTTTACATTCAACTTTCACTGGGATTAAGACTATTCTCCGAGGACACGAGGTTGAGGATAATACTTCAAATTGAACACATCCATATATATTCCTAACAAATAGTTACACACCTCGAATAATCTCCAAGATGTTCAATTCCAAGGCATCACCATTACCGGCCACCAATGAATTCCGCAGCGATACGTTCACCACCCCAACGCCCTCTATGTTGGCCGCTATGGCGAACGCGTCGTTTGGAGACGATGTGTACCAGGAAGACCACATCACCACCGAATTCCAAAAGGAAATCGCGAGATTGACTGGAATGGAAGATGCTCTCTTCATGCTCTCCGGGACCATGGGCAACCAGATCGGAGTCCGCGTTCATCTCAACCAACCTCCGCACTCTCTGCTATGCGACTACCGCGCCCACGTCTACGCCGAGGAAGGGTCGGGGTTGGCGGTGCTTTCACAAGCCATGGTGACGCCTGTACACCCGGCCAATGGGATATACTTGACTTTGGACGATGTCAAGAGGTGGACCGTCCTAGGAGAGGATATTCATACGGCACCGACGAAGGTGATCAGTCTCGAGGTGACCATAGGAGGAGTGGTGACTCCCTTGGAGGAGATACAAAAAATCTCCGAATTCGCACGTGCCCATGATATCAGAGTTCATTGCGACGGGGCTCGCTTGTGGAACGCATCGGCAGCTACCGGTTATTCTTTGGCTGATTACTGCCAGCATTTTGACACCGTGTCAATGTGTGTGTCAAAAGGTCTCGGCGCACCGGTTGGTGGAGTCCTTGCCAGCACCGAGACCAACATCAAGCGGGCTAGGTGGCTAAGGAAGCAGCTGGGGGGCGGCATTCGACAGGCCGGAGTTTTAACGGCACCAGCCTTGGTAGCCCTGAAGGAAGTCTGGCCTACCATGAAAGAAACGCATGAGAAGTGCAAGAAACTGGAAAAAGACTTGGCGGCGCTTGGTATTGTGCCTCAAATCCCGGTTGATACGAATTTCTATTTCATCGACGCAAAGAAGTCAAACGTGAGTATGGATATTTTGTTAGAGCAATGTGAAAGGTTCAATGTGAAGCTTATGGATGAGCGGATTGCTCTGCATCATCAAATAAGCGACGAGGCAATTGAGAACCTCAAGGCTGCCATCGCCGAGACAGTGAGAATAACCAAGACCTTACCACCAGACTATGTATGCAGAGTTCCGCCGGGTGGGTATGGAAGCACCTCGAAAATGAATGAGCACAGCTAGTTAGTTGGCGGATCTCAATCTCAGTGTTGTATATCTAACACGCAGAGGCTCACTGACAGAGCTATTGTTGATATTGATGTGGTTTTACTTTCAGCTGCAATTTCACGAAGTTTGTAAATTTCGCTCTCTATTTCTGAGTATCTCTGTCCAGTAATAAATCATATGAAGGTCTGTGTATCAATTTACTGCCGTTCGGAAGGATGATTATAGATATATTGACCGTGGAATCGTTTCGAACCAAGCACCAATTTTCAAGCGACGCCATACGGTAGGAAAGTACGCTGCGTTAGCTAAAGATGGTTCCAGGTTGTGATCTAATAATTTAACAGATATTCAATACCATTGACGTGTGTATACCTACTTATAATCATATAAGATGCCCTGCGAAAACAAACCAGAAATCTGACAGCTCCATGAAAGAAACCATCAGAAGAAATATATGGGAGGAATACTCTGATGAAGAACTGTGATCAACTCGGCGTCAATTGATTGAGATAATTAAGCACTCTGGGTCGGGTCACCCAGTGCAGCTGCTGGCTTGTAGTCGCTGAAATCGTATTCCACATCGTAGTCCTCCTCATCAACATCCCCGTCGCTGAGCTCGACATCTTGGATGTTCTCCCCATCATCGATCTCATCAACGGTGAACCCGTAGTCCTCTTTTCGGATTTTCTTCCAAGCAGCAATGGTTTGTCTTCGGGTAAGACAGAAAGGTAGCTTGGAGAGCGCAATACACCCATCCTGAGTTACTTCCACGGTCTGTCCAATTGAGCTGGCAGTATCAGTGTCCTTGTCCATCAGAATGATATGGATAAAGAACACCATGCCAGACTGTGCCACCACGTTCTGGCCGCGCACAAACATGGGAAAATCCATCCATGTAGGGGAAAAGGTTGCACCCAAGCTATAACCGCAACTGTTGAAACGTTGGTCCCGGAAGCCGTTCTCATCCGCAACACGAGCGTAAGCCTCGAATACGTCGCCAATCTCTCGGCCTGGTTTGAGAGCCGCCATGGCCGCCTCCATTTGAAGTATGTTGACCCGGTGCATTTCTCGCGCCAGCTTGGTGATGCCGCCAATGGGAATCGTGCGCATCATACACGCATGATAGTGCTTGTAAGCTGCGGCATGCTCTAGCGTGAGCTGCCGATCGATCTTATCTTTGCCCGTCGAGTAACGGGTGAGGACGGCCTTGTTGCCCGAAACAAGGATATTCTCATTGGCAGGATCATCACCCCCACCCTCGTAGACAGTGCCGACAATCTCCCGCCACAGGTCACCTTCATAGGCCCCAGGTTTGGCCAGCTTGAGGGTACGTACGAGGGCGAAGTCGGCTAGATAAGCAGCCTTTCGAACCTTGCGCATTTCGGCTTCCGATTTGATAATGCGAAGCTCCCGGGTGAACAGATCGCTGTGATCCACTAGAGTGCAAAGACCGTCTACGGCTTCTTCTAGCGCCTTTCCTAGGCGGTGCGTCAAGGAGCAGGAATCAGGTTCATAGCCAATTCGCTTGGATCGCGAGTTGATTCCGAATTCCTTCAGGACCTTGGGGACTAAGGACACGGGGTTGCTTCCGGCGTCGTCGGATCGAATGAGGATATCCCTTTGATCCAAAATTGAAGTGTAGAGAGCCTGGCGCAGATCCGGGATTCGAGTGATCAACCGCATGGAACCATCCTTGTGGAAGTACATGGCTTGGAAGAAGACATAGCCGAAGGTATCGAAGCCGGTCAAGTAGTAGAGAGATTCTTGCTTCGTCATGAGGAAACCATCGAGATTATCTCGCTCCATGAGTTCCAGAGCCCGCTGTTGACGCTCCTTAAACTCAGCCTCTGAAAAGTATAGGGCTTTTCTGAAGGACTGGGCTTTCTTGAGAGGCGCCATTTTTGTCTGAGGTGAGAAGAAGGAGTTTTAATGGTTGAGCTATTTGATTCAAAGGACACAAGAGCATCGGAGCTTTTTTTATACCCAGTCTGCTCACCCCCAATATTTTACCCCATGTTGAACCAACATAGGAAGATAATCCGCTTGTCTGAATTAGGAGTATTGCTCCGCTGGTTTCATGAGTCTAGGCATAGAAGCCATGTCATGTGAGAAGTGCCCCTCAGCAGGGGAAAAGCCTAAACACAAACTAATGTGAATCGATATCGACACAGACTTTCCCGAGGGAAATAATTTTTATAATACTCAAGCTCATTTAATGCTTAGCTCAGTACTAAGTGGGTCGGCCACTGTCAAACCTTTAGGCCACATTATAAAATCAATAGGAGGGTGTCAAGTGTTTTAGAGTTTTAGGCTTCAACGCAACAAGCTTACCATGGCGATGCATTACAGGTGCCGCGAGCATCATGAGACCGAAGGGATTCACTACTACGTGTTGGTCAATCTTGGGAAGCAACTTAACTGGAGTTTCCAGCATGACCAATTGAGACTTAACGTACGCAACAACAAGTGAGGCTCGTTGCACATATTCACGCCCCAAGCGAAGCAGAAAGGACGCGACTGCTTTGGCCAACAGCTAACCTTTTCTGTCGAGAAACAACAAGATTGGAAGCGAAAATAGAGGGAAATAGTGTCCCAATCGACTGCAGCAGCGAAGTTTGTGAGGTTGAAGAAAGATTTTCCTGATGTATTTTACAATTCCTCCATGACTGAGTAATTGACGGCCTGTATGTCGCATGTATTTATCCACTCATCTTTCCGGGCCTGGCCATTCTGAACGTTCTGAACCATCTCCGCTCTCTTTTCATACAATCGGGCTTCGGCACCCCGGACAGAGGCCGGGACCGCCATCCCCCATATTGTTTCATATCGTTCCACATATACCCGATTCACATCCTCAAATTGTGCCAGTTCGGTTTTTTGTCGTGTTTGTGTCTTTTATTTAGTAATATTCTGTATTGAGCGAAAGAGCCTGTCTCTAGTTGTCGTTCTGATAGCCGATTTAGTTAGTTACTGTTATGATTATTGAGTAAAACAGCTTTACAAACTAGGAGATTTCCAAAAATTTCGACGATTTCGGTTTCCCTTTCATAATCGGAATATGACATCTCACAAGGATGCATGTTGCGAACTGTTGTCGTAACATCAGAATCAACCCATACAAACATTGTACCAGATACAACAATCATATTCTTCGGGCAAATATCCTGGTAGACAAAGGCGTCTTTGATCTTTTTATGCCGTCAACTGCAATGTGAAAAAAGATCATCGCAATAATTCTCGAAAATTAGTCATCCACTACACGGCAAATATTCGATCAACATGGTCCTGGGTTGGATTTCATCGTTGGCGTACTGCTTACGGTGGGTGGAAAGCAGAGTCATCATCTCGATCGATGTGGCCTCAAAGGCAGGATTAAAGCCTTGGTCGCACACGCCGAATTCGCAAAGATTGTGATAGGCGCTCAGTTCGCAGCGAGATGTTTCAAATCTCGACCTTTTTTCGTATATCGTCGGTTGGTGTCATAGATCTGGCTGGTCAGCGTCATCCTCAGGCATAAGAATATTAAGTATTTTTCCTTGGTCAATCCCTATGACAAATAACCAGGGCCTCGACGCAATTGGCACAGGCGTATTGGCGGTCACATTTGATCTGGGAAACTTTGTTAACACATCCAGGAAGCGAAATTTTGAAAAAAAAAGGTTCTTATAAAACCTCGAACTTTGAGGCCGCTGCATATTTGTCCTTTACGAACCTTCGGAGAGTGAAGAGGGCCAAGCGTGAACGGTAGTGAGGTAGCCTACCTAGGCTACATTTCATGCTACCTAGACTTGCCAACGAAGAAGTCTGGATTTTGGTCCATGTAGATGTGCTCAATGTCAAATCCATTTGACAGTGTTAGGTGAATAGGGTGCCTCAGCCGCAAGGATATTTCCTCCCTTACGCTTTTCTTTTTCTCCAATATCTGCTGCTCTTCCAATTATAGCTTTTCCATGACGCCATCTGATATGTCTCTCCAGTACGCCACCCTTGTCGACATAGGTCATAAAACGTCTGAGATAATGCGTGCGGTGTTGATAATGCTTTTTCCCGAATCGGTCCAGGTAACAGTAGGAATCAAAGGTAACTTGTCTTTGTATTATGTTCTCTTCTCAGTTATTTCTTTCCATTGTTACACTGGCATGATGATATTTTCCCACTATAGGCAGGATGTCACGCGACCCGACCGCCTTGTTTGCTATGACACCAACAACCAGACTTCCGCAACCTTCCTCTCCCACCAAGCCGAAGCTTACCACATGCCTTGCCTCTGAGATCAGAAAATTGGATCACTTTTAGGCACCTTCATGGGTACTCATCCACTCAATCTGTACATACCACGTCCAGCCATTCGCGGCAAGAGCTTTACTGATTAAAGCATCCGTATGTGGGCCTTGGTTCAAAATCGTCGTATAGAGAGGCTTGTCACACGTGAAATTGAGCAAGAGCAAACTACTGCATCATCAGACGGTACGCCCGAATTCAGGCATCACTTACCATGTAACAAAACTCCAAAAACACGCGACGGGAAAGTGCTAAGCGCATTCTAGCCGTCGACAGCCATGGCTGGATCTGGGTGGAGACAAGCGGCGAAGCCGATCCACTTGATCCCAGGAACTGGAAATTGCTATCAAGATCCAAAAACATCGGAATCCTCGTGTTTCTGATATTCACACAAGGATGGGCAGGCTCAGCCGACTCCCCAGCCAACGAGCGTGCCAGCCGCGAGTTCGGAGTGTCCCAAACCGCCCAAAACCTGTCAACCGCAATGTATCTATTTGGGATTGGTTCAGGCTCTCTTTTCGCCGGGCCATTGTCAGAATCTATTGGGCGAAATCCTACTTATCTGGTGTCAACCTTCATATACCTCCTTTTCGTCCTTGGGTCAGCCCTAACGCCCACATTCGCCGGTCAAGTGATATGCCGGTACTTCGTGGGACTGTGTTCCAGTCCGACGCTGTCCATCAACGGATCCAGCATCGGTGATCAATTCCGTCCCGTGAAACGCACTTTTGTGTTCCCAGTGATTGCCTGGGCCAATATTGCAGGTAAGTTCACTGTGAAAGCTAGAAATGTTAATACTGAAACTGCTTGGATTTAGGCCCGATGATTAGCCCCATCGTAGGCTGTTGGATTTCCTCCAATCCAAACTTGAGCTGGCGTTTGATAGAGTATATAACTCTGATTATCTCGGCATTTGCCTGGACCGTGTCATTTTTCTTTCTCCCCGAATCATATCTACCGATATTACTGGACTGGAAATCGAAGCAGCTACGGCGTCACACTGGCAAGGAGATGTACGTGTCTGCTCAATCCAGGAGCTCCTTCCTTCAACGTATGAAACATGCGATCCCCCTCCCGGTTATATTACTCACTACCGAGCCCGTGATTTCTGTGCTGGGCGCATATTTGGTCCTACTGTATTGCATTCTGTTCACCTTTCTGTCTGGATTCGACTACATCTTCAAAATGACGTACAACCTGTCCATAGGGCAAACTGGGTCATGTTTTGGGGCAATTGCTGTCGGCGCGACAATAGCTACGTTTGCCGCTCCGGGCTTGTATGTATGGGCCCGTCGAAAGACCAAATACGAACATGGCGCGATGGTACCTCCTGAATTTCGACTGTGGCCGGCGATCATTGCCAGTCCGTTTTTGCCAATATCACTATTCTGGTTAGGATGGACAAACTACCCGACTGTCTCGGTGTGGTCGGGCCTGATCGCGTGCGGACTCTTCGGCGCGGTGCTAATATCCATCTATATTAGTAGCTACGAGTATATTATCGACAGCTATGGAAAGCACGCCGCGAGTGCGCTAGCCAGCATTACGATGGCTCGCTACCTAGTAGCGGGTGGTATGGTGATGGCAGCCCGCCCGATGTACGAAGGAATTGGGGTTCATTGGACGTTGACCATCTTGGGTGGGTTGTCGCTATTGTTGACTCCAGGACCAGTTCTTTTCAGCATCTACGGTGCTAGATTGAGGGATAGAAGCCGATATACAGACATATTGACTCAATCTGAATCTGAGCCCACACCTGATCACCCTCATTAAAGAGGCGACACCTCGAGCAGGAAGGCACCAGTGGACCCGGCGGATATTTACTTATGTGTACATAAGCGGATATACTTTCATCAATTCGCAATGCATTCTGCTCCTCATTCCAAAATCGTGCGAGTACCTCCCAGACTCAACCTAATCGCACAGCCTTCATCTTAGGCACGCGGTCAGGATCCAAACACTCCCGCCTGCACCAGGACATCCGCCTGGCCCCAGTACGAGCTCTGATGGACAAGCCTATCCGCAAAGAAAACCGTCACAACCACGACAACCACCACCTAAATATCACGATTCATCGGCGTCACACGCGGAAGCAGCCATGGCACTTCCATTCTCTAGCAAGCTGTGAACAAGTCTCGTCCACAATCCGATCAGCGTCAACACTCCTTGACAGCAGACGACTATGCTCTTGTTTCGGTTGTTTGGACAACTGATTCCACGAGGCTCCAAGGGCCTTTACTGTATAATACGGGCATCCGTTTGTTACATGTTAACACTAAGTTTACGATTCGCCTTTCGTACTTGTTTTGTTCAGGGCCTTGGCGTGCGATAGCGCGCGTCACCAATAACCTAGAGAGGTACTCCGTAGGAGCTTAGCCAGGTATGCGTGATGCCCAATCAGCATCAGAAGCCGCCACACGGCGATAAGCAGTGATGTAAGGACAGAAAAAATCCTACAGTTAAACCTTGCCTACCAACTTGACCGGAGATGGACACTAAAGGCAGCGCAAACCTTCACAGAGATAGGTAGTAATCTAGGTTGGTCATACAGCTCTTGACATTGCTTATAGATTAAGATTAGATGTGAGGATAGAGTAGAAAAGAGTCCTTTAACTCTACGAGAAAATTTTGAAGTTATATTGACAGAGCTGGGAATTTAGCAGGGTTATGATTTATTCAATATCTATATTTAGGGGTAATATTTCAGATCTATCCAAGTGTGGGTCTGACAGATAAAAGGTGGGTCTTTCCGGTTGCCTCCCATCAAAATACATTTACAAAACTGGCTATTTAGGGTTAGCTTATACAAATGTTGTGGTTGATTACAGAGTCTAAGATTAAGCACTTATAGAGATATTTGGCCAATTTAGAACATACTCAAATTTGAGCCCAATCAGATAAGAAAAGGTGCTTGCAGTCTGGTCGAGTGGGTCCAATTCTGCCCATGTATATAGGCCTCTCACTGAACTTCCACCAGTCTAGTAGACTGCACCCGGTACCTTTGGATAGAGCACGAGTTGAGATGACATTATCTATCTCTTCTAGGTCGAGTGATTACTCCTGTGACTCTTTAAAATTACCATGATTGACCATCGTGAATACTGTTGGCGGCCGGAGTTGTAGAGTATACGCAATCCTAAAACTATACTCTCGCAATCTAGCAAAATAAGACCCCTTGGTAGTAATCCGATATTGAACAGGTACATTATGACGGCAAATATACGTTCTTGATCGTGAATGAATATATAGATGTCGGCCACGATGAGCTGGTCCTCGTTGCTATTACCAAGGTTTTGGCGTAGCAAGCATCGAGTGAGGTCCGGAGTGTCCTGTCTCTCCTTGCTGTTCGAACAGGATGTTTTGGGGCTTAATAGAACATGCCTCCGATACTGGTGTACATGCAAAGAGTGCTTGAGCGGACTTGTATCCGTCCTACACAATATAAAACTTGAAGCAATCACGAAAAGGCACTATGGGGATATTAGATACATTACAAATAAACCACACTGGTGGCATCACAAGAGAACCCTATACCAATGTTCAACGCCGGCCAAGGCTTGGAGCTCGCAGAAGAATAAAGAAAAAAAAAGAAGCAGAAGAAATGCAGACCAAGGCCACGTCGGCTCAACCAATACCAGCCTACTGGGTCTTGTTATCCCTTTGGCGCTTCAGGGAAACCGGGGTGTACTCGGTGTCAAAGACATAATCCCACCACCGAAAGCCGATGGAATAGTTACACATGAACTTTTCATGGTGCAGAACATGATGATCAGCACCAGCCCAGAAAGGAAGGAAATGGTGAAGACTCCACGGGAACTCGTAGCCACTGTGTTAATTAATGACCTGAAACTAACGCAAGACAATATATATGTACATCCTGAGAATGTGCAACTCACCCGTCACAGAGCACCAAAGGATAGGGCAGCTAATTGTACCGAAGCCCAGGATCATCACTTCGATAGGTGAGGCATATTCAGCAGCCAAGCCGAATGGAGCCTGCAAGAGAAGAAAGCGCAAGAGGGGGATCCAACTTGGTTCAACGTGTTTTGGCGAGCCCTAGTCCTACTCACGCTTGTCGCCTAAACAGGCAAGGACTGTTCTACAGATGAAGTTATCGATAAGGCTGGACCTAACCGGGCGACAGAAACAATAGATGAAACGGTGCATCCTACAGCGAGCTTATTCCAGTAACGTATAACAAATATCTACAGCGATATCGCACATAATGACTGGCCAAACTATACCCCCAGGGAATTCCTGCCTCACCAGCAGCATGCCACTTACTCTAAACCGAACCTATAGAGAGGGCGGTAGCAAAATTGATTCAATTGCACCAAGCTAACATGCAGTTCACAACAATATAAGTAAGAGTCGGTCGCGGTCCTTAAGAGTGTTGGTCCGCTTCGAATAGAATCCTCTATAACTTCGTGCTGGAATCGCTTGGAATCCTTCTTCTGGAGACGATATCTAAAAGGCCATGACACATAGTTTACGATCACATTGTAGACATAAACGGATCCACTGCTAGTGTACAGTGACGCTGACCAAGGGTTTTAGTAGTTCATTAAACACAATCGTCGAGGATGATATTAGGTTTCTGTACCGCAGTGCGGACAGCTCCAATTGACGTGAAAAGGAAGAGAGCCCTAAATAGCAGAGGAAAGTGAGAATCCAAGTTAATTTACTGCGTACAATAATACATAGCGTTCGAGATGATAGAAAAACGCGTACCATTCAAATGCGCTAAATACCACAGCAACCTGCGATACAGTACAATTTGGCGAAGTACAATGGGCCGGAGATGGCAGAGAGCAAGCTGGAAAGAGAAACCCCGCAAGCCATAGTATCATAGCACTGGCCTCCATCCCTGGAATACCACAGCGGCGTTCGAAGTCAAAGGAGGACACTGGTGACAGGGCAAGGTATGGAACCGCAAAGAAGGCAGTCCATATGGAACTGACGAAAATGAAGATATTTATCTTGGTGAATTGTAAAAGGCAAAGCACTGTTGATCATTAGAACCTTTTAAGTCAACAACTGCGGAACTAACAAACAGGTTAAGCTTAATCCAAAAATAATAATTGCGAAGATAGCTTGGACTAGCCTTACTACTCTGACTGCGAAATCCCAGGATGTGATAGATGCCATTGCGAAGGGTATTTGGCTGACGTGTTTTCTGATATCGCTGGCCAGATAACTATGTACGGAAAATGAATCACCAGGCAGCCAAAGGGTCTTTCTTATGGAAAGAACTCGACTATAACCGAACGGCGTGCGTGGCAGGACGAGATAGTTCGTCACCTGCTGGTACATTTGAGCTTAATGGGTCCTTAAACGCTATTGAGTACAACAGTCGTTGGTTGACATAACAAGATCGGCATAGCACCGAGGCCAAATCACTAATCAAGCCGACAGTAAACTTAACTAGTGTCAGAAAAAGTTTCCCAAGAAAGAAAGCCGAGTACGAAGACCTCTGGGTTCGTACAGATCTTCAACGATTCAAAAATTGATTCAATGGGTCCGCGGGAGGAAATAATAATCGCAAAAGTAGCGTCAGAGGAGGAATTCCCATGAAAAAAGCCGAGTGCTTGCATCGTTACGGTTGAACGACATTCTGAAGCGACTAGCATAGAATTGGAACATTTTATTCCTAAGTTACCGTATGCATCAAGCTGCCGACCCATTTTCATTGGTGAATTGATTTTGTGTAATATGGCGTGTAGTCGAAGAAAGACGGTCTTGGCGTGGCGGGACCCACACGGTTTTTCGATTATTCAACGCTCCGACACCCCGGAGGTGATGAATCAACTACCCATTGCCACGACTTGCTCCCTGACTTTTCCAGTTGGAGAAGAGGGAATATATCCGACTGAGAAAACACCGAGAACTTACGGGATTAGCTTAACCCCCCGAAACAAGTCAAAATAAAATGTCATTGATTTAGTGTTTAACTACCGATCTACGGGGCTAGAGTTTATCAGGTTAGACCCACCCAAATAGCTCTAGCAATCAAGCCCCACTAGTCAATATAACTATTCCGTATTGAGTTCGTGAGTTAGCCACTTCAATTTAACTAGAGATAGGAATGTATAGTAATCAATCGGAGCGGATGAGTTATACCTGAGCATTCCACAAGGACCTTTGAACTGACTGCTAGGAAAACCTTAATGCAGGAGATGTTCACTAAAAGACCCATTCGTCGAAAAGATGTTCCATGGTCTTCATTTAGCACACAATAAGGGATGAGACAGGCCTTGAATTGGTTTATTAATCAGTCGCTAGGTTCACTAAGCCGTATATCCCATTTCTTTGTTGTTCCTATATCTTGTGCTTGATTTGCTACTCTCCCACCAGCAACTCCAGTCGTCTGATCTCCAGCATTGTTTCACACAAAAGTTCTGTTGTCAAATTCCGGCAAATTAAAAGCGAACCCGAAGAACTACAACATGGAGGTTAATCGCGACCCCGAGAAAGGGATGGACCAGACGAGCTCGCTCGGAAAGTCCTCCGGACGATATTCCTCCCCAATGGCGGACCCTATCGTCAACTCCAGCGCGGAGCAGTCAGACAACGAATCTGGCGAAAAGACCGACCCCCGAGACATCTCACAATGGCCCATCACTTCAGATATACTACAAATACGACAACGTAACGAGAATAACGGTGGGAAATCGAAGAAGCTAGGTGTTTCATGGCAGAACCTCACAGTAAAGGGCATCAGCAGCGATGCGCTTTACAACGAAAATGTTCTCTCTCAATTCAATCCATTCGGAAGGGGCAGTAAGCGCCCACCCCTGAAGACTATTATCGACAACTCTTCTGGATGTGTCAAACCCGGTGAGATGTTGCTTGTTCTTGGAAACCCAGGAGCCGGATGCACAACACTGCTTAGCGTTCTATCAAACCACAGAAGGGGCTTCGCAGACATTACTGGCGACGTCTCGTTCGGTTCAATGACCAGTGAAGAAGCCAAACAATATCGTGGTCAGATCATCATGAACTCAGAGGAGGAGATTTTCTTTCCAGCTCTTTCAGTTAATGACACCATCAACTTCGCCACACGTTTGAATGTGCCCTTCCACCTGCCACCGGACATCAAGAACGAGGAGGAGTACGCCCAAATATACAAAGAATTCCTCTTGAAATCTCTCGGTATCACACACACAAAGGACACCAAGGTCGGAGATGAGTTCATTCGTGGCGTTTCGGGTGGCGAGCGAAAGCGAGTGTCCATCCTCGAATGCCTTGCGACTAGGGGCAGCGTCTTCTGTTGGGATAACTCCACTCGCGGTCTCGACGCGAGCACTGCGCTAGATTGGACGAAAGCTATGCGCGCCATGACAGATATTCTTGGTCTCTCTACAATTGCCAGTCTGTACCAAGCTGGTAATGGCATATACGAACAGTTCGACAAGATTTTGATTCTCGATAACGGCAAGCAGATCTTTTACGGACCTCGACACGAGGCTGTGCCATACATGGAGGATCTTGGATTCCTATGCGACCCTGCAGCCAACAAGTCAGATTTCCTCACGAGTGTATCTGTGCCTGCGGTACGCACAATTGCCCCAGACTTTGAGGACCGATTTCCTCGGTCAACAGAGGAGCTTCTCGCTGCTTATAACAACTCGCCCATCAAGCCAAGGATGATGGCCGAGCTCGACTACCCTAATAGCCCAGAAGCTCAGCAGAATACGGCGGATTTTAAGGAACAGGAGGCTCAAGACAAGCACAAGAACCTCCCGAAGAAATCTGCGGAGTCCGCAGGATATTTACATCAGGTGCAATCGGCTACTATACGCCAATTTCAGATCCTCTGGGGCGACAAGCAAACTCTGTTCATCAAACAAGCCACAACTGTCGTTCAGGCGCTGATCGGTGGCTCACTGTTCTACAACGCTCCGGACAACACGGCGGGCTTGTTTATCAAAGGAGGCTCACTCTTCTTCTCTATACTTTATCCTACGTTCATCGCTCTCGCCGAAGTTACGGATTCGTTCGTCGGCAGACCCGTCTTAGCCAAACACCGAGACTTTGCTCTCCACCATCCATCTGCCTTTGTCTTCGCCCAGGTCATTACTGACATCCCGATCATGCTCTTCCAAATCTCACACTTTGGAATTGTATTGTACTTCATGACTGGATTTCAGTACACCGCCCAGGCTTTCTTCATTTTCTGGCTCATCAACTTGATCTCAGCTTTGGCTATGACACAGCTGTTCCGGTTCATCGGCGCCGCTTTCCCGAACTTCGACGCTGCAACTAAAGCTTCTGGATTCACAATCGTTGCTGCCTTCACATATGCAGGATACATGATTCCCAAGCCCGACATGCACCCTTGGTTTGTTTGGTTCTTCTGGATCGACCCCATGGCCTACGCGTTCGAAGCATTGCTCGCGAACGAGTTCCACGACCAGGTGATTCCTTGTGTAGGCCCATTCCTTGTTCCAAATGGCGAAGGATATGGCCCCGAAACAGGAGGCGGACAAGCATGTACTGGCGTCCGTGGTGCGCCTCCTGGAGCAACCAGCGTTACTGGCGACCAATATCTGGCTTCCATGTCCTTCAGCCACAGCAACCTTTGGCGCAACTTTGGCATTCTCTGCGCCTGGTACGTTTTCTTCGTGGCAATGACCGTCTTCTTCACTTCCAGGTGGAAGCAAGTAGGTGAAGGTGGTCGCGGCCTCCTCATCCCCCGTGAAAAGCAGAAGAAGGTAACTAAAGCCGTGACTGCGGATGAGGAATCCCAGGTTGTTGAGAAGCCATCTGAGAATTGCGGCTCCGATTCCGAGACGTCTGACGCAACTATCGATAACCAGCTCGTCCACAATACATCGGTATTTACCTGGAAGAATCTGACTTACTCCGTCAAGACACCGCATGGTGATCGTCTTCTCCTCGACAACGTTCAAGGATTTGTCAAGCCCGGTACACTCGGTGCTCTTATGGGATCTTCGGGTGTAAGGACACTAACAATGCGATTGACAGATGGATATATGCTAACATTTCACTCAGGCCGGAAAGACTACGCTGCTCGACGTTCTAGCTCAACGCAAGACTGACGGTACCATTCATGGCTCCGTTCTAGTCGATGGTCGCCCGCTCCCTGTGTCCTTCCAACGATCGGCAGGCTATGTCGAGCAGATGGATGTCCACGAGTCATTGTCCACGGTACGCGAGGCTTTGGAATTCTCTGCTCTTCTTCGTCAGGGTCGTGAAATTCCCCGCGAGGAGAAGCTCCGCTATGTGGACACAATCGTCAAGCTTTTACAGTTGGAAGATCTCGAGCACACCCTCATCGGTCGCCCTGGTGCCGGTCTTTCTGTCGAACAGCGCAAGCGTAAGTCTGAATCCTTCGAACAGAGTCGAGACAGACACTGACAACTCATCAGGTCTCACCATTGGTGTTGAGCTCGTAGCTAAGCCAAGTATTTTGATCTTCCTCGATGAACCTACTTCTGGTCTCGATGGCCAAGCTGCAAACAATACGGTACGCTTCTTACGCAAGCTGGCGGAGGTCGGACAAGCTGTCCTCGTCACGATTCATCAGCCATCGGCCGACCTCTTTGCCCAATTCGACACCCTCCTCCTACTGGCGAAGGGTGGCAAGACCGTGTACTTTGGCGATATTGGCCATCATGCAAGGACCGTCAAGAAATACTTCGCTGATCATGGGGCAGCATGCCCCCCAGAGGCCAACCCTGCTGAACACATGATTGAAGTCGTATCAGGAAGTCTTTCTAAGGGCAAGGACTGGAACCAAGTCTGGCTCAATTCGCCAGAACACGAGAAGATCACCCAAGAGCTTGACACTCTTGTTTCCGATGCTGCCTCCAAACCGTCTGGGACTATTGACGATGGCCATCAGTTCGCAGCGCCCATTTGGGAGCAGGTAAAGCTTGTCACGCACCGAATGAACATCTCCTTGTTCCGCAACACCGAGTACATCAACAACAAGCTCATCTTGCATATACTTCTGTCTCTTTACAATGGCTTTTCGTTCTGGTCGATTGGTAACAGCGTCAGCGATCTCCAGCAACACCTCTTCACGGTCTTCAGCTTCCTGTTTGTCGCCCCCGGTCTCATCTCCCAACTTCAGCCTATCTTCATTGATCGTCGCAATGTGTATGAGACGCGTGAGAAGAAGAGTAAGACCTATCACTGGGTGCCATTCGTCACTGGCTTGATCGTTTCTGAGTTGCCTTACCTGGTCGTCTGCGGTGTGTTGTACTTTGTGTGTTGGTACTGGACTGCTGGGTTGCCAAATGATACCAAGTGGGCAGGCAGCACATTCTTTGTCGCAGTAAGCTCTCTCTTCTTTAGTTGACTCCTCACTCCAAACTAACAAACAGTGTAGATGTTTTACGAGATGTTGTACACCGGTATTGGACAATCGATCGCAGCGTACGCTCCCAACGCAACCTTTGCATCTCTCGTCAACCCGCTGGTCATCACCACGCTCGTATCATTCTGTGGTGTCTTTGTTCCTTACTCCCAGATCACGGCGTTCTGGAGATACTGGTAAGCCTCATACGACTATCAATACCCTCGAGATCAAAGCTAACATCACATTTTAGGCTCTACTACCTCGATCCCTTCAACTACCTCTTCGGCGCCTTCCTCACCTTCACCACCTTCTCTGTCGATATCACTTGCGAACGAAGCGAGCTTGCGATCTTCAATCCTCCTACGAACGAGACATGTGGCGACTATCTCTCTACCTATCAACAAGGCATGGGACGTGGCACGAACCTTCTGAACCCAGGCGCTACGGAGAACTGTGAGGTTTGCCGATACAGTACTGGACAAGACTACTTGAAGACGCTCAACTTAAAAGAAGAGTACTACGGCTGGAGGAATGCGGGGCTGGTTGTATTGTGGTCTGGAGTATTCTACGCCCTGGTGTTCTTGATGATGAAGTTGCGAACCAAGGCGACGAAAAGGGCATCTGCATAGACACATGGTGTTTGTTGAAGAATGAAAGATTGCCAGGATACCCTAAACATAGTCCGTCCCATCACCGGGGGGTATGCACATTAACAGAGTGGGGTAGACCTGGGCACCCGCTCATGAGCGGCTCAATGAGCGGGAAACCGCTCAAAATGTGGGGCGAAGCTAGTTTTTGGCAAAATGGCGTTATTATGCAAAAGTTTGGCAGTAATGCAGGGGTATTATAGACAGTAGTAGTAATTGAAGTTGAATTTATATTGAATTAGGCCAGATAAATTGAATTCCTATTACCAGTACTGTTAGCGAGTGCTGTTGGTTGTATTGTTAGCCAGCGCTTTTAGCTTCACCGTTAATCAGCGCTGTTGACCAGCGTATTTTTTATACAGATCAACTAAAGATTGGTTGTTTTGATTTTGTATCCACTGCAGTACCACTTTAGATATCTAATAAATGGCTAATAAATATACACTGCTCATAAACCGCTATCCAAAGGGATCCGGTGCAGTGGGCCTGACTAGGCTGCGTCACTATCCGCATTATTGTACGATAGTTATCGATCGATCGTATCCAACTGCCGATAACGATAGCTTTTTATTATCGACTATCCGCAGCGGATACAATACGATAAATTTTTTGGTCTCTGCGGATATCGTACGATATCCGCACGATAATAAATATTATAAACAGGCCAAGATCCGTGATCTCGGGAAGTCTGTATAAATTATATTTTTTTCTGGTATTTTTTGTATATCTGTATTGTATAGTATAATCGAAAAATCGAGGATTTTGGATATAGTTTTGCTATTTAATATTTAGTATAATATATATTCTTTGATATTAATATAAAGATATTCTGAAAATCTCTGAATTCAGCTAGTTTATATAATTTTAACTATTGATATCAGATTATTTTCTATTTTAAAACTATCTGGTATTTTTGGTTTTTTCCGAATTTTCTCCGATTGTTTCTATATGATTTTTTCAGTTGGTATTTCAGAAAAAAAAACTACTATTATTACTATTTTGAGATTTAATAGTCTAATATAATTTTTTACTATATATTGTAGTCCGTATCAGATATATTTTGTTCTCCAAATTATTTTCTGATTTATCTAGTAGTTTTTCAGTTTGGAATCTATTTTTTTATTGTTACTAATAGAATCAATATTATTCAGTACTAAAAAAGATTTCTATAATTTATTAAAAATAGTAGTTTTTTTTTCTAAAATATATTTTTTAATTAGATCAAATTTATTTTACTGAAAATCAAATTTGGAAAAAAAAAATAGAATATAAATTTTTTGATTATTTTAGATTTGAATTTATCTCGGTAATAGTAATAGATATTGTAGATATAATTAAAAAACTGTTTAATATCAATACTGTTTACAGAAATAGAAAAAATATTCCAGACTAGTAAAATCCCGGAACTACTATCTTGGTAGATTACGGCCGTTGTACAGATATTCTGAGTACCAGGATATCCGTATATAACTGAACGGATATATATTTATCCATTCGTATATAATACCGCTAGCCGAATACAATATCAAAATATACAATTTTATCTCTGAAATTTTATATAGTAGTATATCTGTCTGAGATCAATCTTCTACAGTTGGTCCGAGAAGAATTTTGTCGCCGCAACTATAAACAAAAAAATCTGTTCTGTTTTTTACTAGAATATCGAAATTCTGATTGAAAAAATCTACAAACAGATATTGCTGTTATTTTTTTATCAATATTTATATTGTATCAGAGACAATATTATCGGAATACAACGAATATAAATACAAAACTAAATCGATTTGATATTCTGAATTTCGAATAAATTGTACAATTATATCAGTTATATTAGTAGTATAACAATTGACAATAATATCAATAGATATAATTAATTGAAATATTTGGAATAATATAATATAAATATATTTTTCCGACTAAAAATAAAAAAAAAATCGGAATTCTTTATTACCGGTATCAGAAAATAAAACAAATAATATTGATCTAGAAATAAATAAAAAAAAAATATAGTCGACCGGATCCAAATATTTTCAGTCAATATTGTATTTCAAATCTAAAAAATTATTTATATCAGATATTTTTAACTGTTTACAATATTTCAACAAAATATTCAAATTTTCTGTTTTTTCAATTCTGATACTGAATAGATTTTATTGTTTTTTTTCCGATATAATTCAAAATTACTAAATATTTTTCGATAATTCTAAAAATTATATAATCGAATATATTTAGATAATAAAACAGTCTGTATAGTTTATCAAAAATACAAATCTAGTTACTATAAAAATAACAATATCAGAATAGAAATTTTCGATTTTATATTTATTAAACTGATCAATATAGAACAAAATCAAAAATTTTTATTAAAAAAAATCAAATCTATTTATAATTATAGTAATACAATTTTCTATAATACTATATATCAGTTTCTATCCCAAGGGACCTGGTGCACCGGGCCTGACTGCAGGGCGGTCAGGACTTCTTAAGTATGGGCAGAATTCGCCCCACCACCCTGACTGCAAGTGATTTTTCCTACCCTGACTGCAAGCAATT
>Ga0102593_1001462_pt1 | contig 23084 bp, 23 predicted proteins | sample AraplaCol_mMS_r2_2_FD_76862 | JGI IMG/M metagenome (GOLD analysis project Ga0102593, IMG submission 76862) | Arabidopsis root microbial communities from North Carolina, USA - plate scrape MF_Col_mMS_r2 (SPADES assembly) (version 2) | ecosystem: Host-associated > Plants > Roots > Endosphere...
GGCCGCCGGCGGCGCCCGTGATCAGGGCAGACCGGGTCTTCTCCGCGGGTGGGTTCTCCTGGGTGGACACGACGGCAACCCTACCGACCTGCGCTCTCGACGTCGGCGTCGCATGATTGACCCGATGCCACCGGACTCGAACTTCGCGCCCACCCAGCTCGCGGCCCGCGCCGCCTATCTGCTGCGGGGCAACGACCTGGGCGTGATGACCACCGCCGCGCCCCTGCTGTACCCGCACATGTGGAGCTGGGACGCGGCCTTCGTGTCGATCGGCTTGGCCCCGTTGAGCGTCGAGCGTGCCGTCGTCGAGTTGGACACGCTGCTCTCGGCGCAGTGGCGCAACGGCATGATCCCGCACATCGTGTTCGCCAACGGCGTCGACGGCTACTTCCCCGGCCCGGCCCGGTGGGCGACGTCGACGCTGGCGGCCGACGCTCCGCTGGGCCGGCTCACCTCCGGCATCACGCAACCCCCCGTGCACGCGATCGCGGTCCAGCGCATCCTGGACAACGCGCGCACCCGGGGTCGTTCGACGCGCGCGGTCGCCGAGGCGTTTTTGGACCGCCGGTGGAGCGACTTGGTGCGGTGGCACCGTTGGTTGGCCGAGGCCCGTGATCCCGACGCCAGGGGCCGGGTGACGCTGTACCACGGGTGGGAGTCCGGTATGGACAACTCGCCGCGGTGGGATGCCGCGTACGCCAACGTGACTCCCGGTCCGATGCCGCCGTATCAGCGGGAGGACAACGCCATCGTCACCGATGCGAGCCAGCGGCCGTCGGACCTGGAGTACGACCGCTACATCTGGCTCGTCGAGCAGATGAAGTCGGTCAACTACGACGACCTTCTGCTGCCCGGTGTGATGAGCTTCGCGGTGGAGGACGTCTTCGTCTCGGCCATCCTGTCGGTGGCGTGCACGGTGCTCGCCGAGATCGGCGAGGACTACAAGCGGCCGCACTCCGACGTACGCGACCTGTACGCCTGGGCCGAGCGGTTCCGCCGCGGCGTCGTCGACTCGGTTGACGAACGTACCAGTGGGGCAAGGGATTACGATCTTCGAGCGCAGAAGTGGATTGCCACCGAGACGGTCGCGCAGTTCTCGCCGCTACTGTGCGGCGGGTTGTCCCACGACCGGGAGCGGGCTCTTCTCAAGCGCTTCGAGGGGCCGCGGTTCTGCGGGCACCCCGACTTGAAGTACGCGCTGATCCCGTCGACGTCGCCGGTGTCGCGGGACTTCCGGGCGCGCGAGTACTGGCGCGGCCCGGTATGGCCGGTGCTGACGTGGTTGTTCTCGTGGTGCTTCGCGCGGCGAGGCTGGGCCGAACGCTCGTCGAACCTGCGGCGCGAGGGGCTGCGGCAGGCCAGTGACGGCACGTTCGCCGAGTACTACGAACCGTTCACCGGGGAACCACTGGGCAGCATGCAACAGTCCTGGACCGCCGCGGCAGTTCTGGATTGGCTCGGCTAGTCGCCCTGTTCGGCCAAACGCGCAAGCGGGGCAAGGGCTTTGGCCAGCGTCTCGCGTTCTTCGACGCTGAGCTTGGTCAGCATGCCGGCGATCTGCGCCCGTCGCGTGGCCAGCGCCTCGCGATGCTGAACCAGTCCGCGCGGGGTGACGTCGACCAGGACGGCCCGCAGGTCGGAGGGGTCACGGGAGCGTTTGACCAGCCCGAGCTTCTCCAGCCGGCGGATCGCCACGGTGGTCGTCGGCGTGCGCACGCGCTCGTGCGCCGCGAGTTCGGTCATGCGGATGGGCCCGAGATCGAGCAGCGTCAGCAGGATGGACAGCTGCGCGAGGGTGAGGTCGGCGCCGCCCTCGGGCATGTTCCGATTGGAGTCACCACGACGCAGGACGGAGAAGAGCTTGGAGAGCACCTGCTGCAGCTCTCCGGCCAGCTCAGTGACCTGCGGTTCGGTCTCTACCATAATTCGCTAGTCTAACCTGTCGGCTCCGTCGGCAACCGGACATGCGTCGATTGGTCCCCACCAGCGGATGAACCGCTACAACACCTGGGACAGGAATTGACGCAGGCGCTCGGTCTCGGCGTTGGAGAACAGGTGTTCCGGCGTGCCCGTCTCGACCACCTTGCCGTGATCCATGAAGACCACGGCGTCGGCGGCCGAGCGGGCGAAGCCCATCTCGTGGGTGACCACCACCATCGTCATGCCGTCCTCACCCAGCTCGGCGATCAACGCCAGCACGCCCTTGACCAGTTCGGGGTCCAGCGCCGAGGTCGCCTCGTCGAAGAACATCACCTGCGGCGCCATGGCGAGGGCGCGGGCGATGGCCACGCGTTGCTGTTGGCCGCCGGACAGCGTCGCCGGGCGCACTTCGGCCTTGTGCCGCAACCCGACTCGCTCCAACTGGGCGAGGCCGAGTTCGCGCGCGGCGTCGGCGTCGAGCTTCTTGAGTCGACGGGGCGCGAGGGTCACGTTGTCCAACACGGTGCGGTGGGGGAACAGGTTGAACTGCTGGAACACCATGCCGATGCGCTGGCGCAGTTCGTCGGGGTTGTCCTCGAGCACCGACCTCCCGTCGAGCAGGATGTCACCGCGGTCGGGCTCGTGCAGGCGGTTCAACGCCCGCAGCAGGGTCGACTTGCCCGAACCCGACGGTCCGATCACCGCGGTGGTGGTGCCGGCGGGAACGTCGAGGTCGATGCCCCGCAACACCGCGTTGGTGCCGAAGGACAGGTGAATGTCAGTGGCGACCAACGACACTGGTTCGAACTTCACGGTGGCGCTCACACCATCTCCTGGGTCGCGGCGGGACTGGCCGGGTCTTCGGTGTCGGCGACGGTCTTACCGCGTCGAAGGCGTGCGTCGATGTAGTTGACCAGATGGGTCAGTGGGATCGTCAGCGCCAGGTAGAAGATGCCGGCGGCGACCAGGGGTGAGAGGTTGCCCGTCTGGGCGTTGAGATCGCGGCCCACCTGGAACAGTTCGCGCTGGCTGGCGATCAAGCCGAGGAAGTACACCAGCGACGAGGCCTTCAGCAGCGAGATGAACTGGTTCACCAGGGCGGGTAGCACGCGTCGCACGCCCTGGGGCACGATGACCAACCGCATCGACGACGAGTAGCTGAAGCCAAGTGCACGTGAGGCTTCCAGCTGTCCGGCCTCGACACTCTGGATGCCGGAGCGCAGGATCTCGCCGACGTAGGCCGCCGCCATCAACCCGAGTGCGGCGATGCCCAACGGGTACGGATTGTTGCCGGTCAACCCGCCCACGATCGGTCCGACGCCCAGGCCGATGATCAGGATGATCACGACCTCGGGCAGGCCACGGAACACGTCGGTGTAGATCCGAGCGGGCCATCTCAGCCACCGCGCCTTGGAGATACCGGCGACGGCGAGGCCCATGCCGAGGATCAGGCCGATGATGCTGGCCGACACCGTGAGGATCAAGGTGTTGGGCAGGCCCGTCTTGAAGAGGTCGGGGATGGCCCGCTTGTACAGTTCCCAATCCAGGAAGGAATCCTTGAGCTGTTGGACCACGGATTTCGGTGCGACACCGGAATTGTCGGCCCGCGTCTGCTTGGCGGCGATGGCGTTGAAGTCGGGGAGCACCGGTGTGGGCGCGGCCTTGGAACCGGGTTTCCAACCCGGGGGCAGCGCGCGGGGCACCCAATCGGAGTACAGCTTCGACCAGGTGCCGTCGGCGATCACCGCGTCGAGACCCGCGTTGAGCGCGTCGATCAGCGGCTTGTTCTCCTTGGCCACCGCGTAGGCGACGAAGTTGTCCAGGCTGAAGGTGTTCTCCACGATCTGCGCCGGGTCACCCGCCTTGACGGTGCCGACGGCCTGCTGCGAGGGTGCCACCCAGGCGTCGATCTGGCGGGTCTTGAGGCTCCCGTAGACGGTGTTGTAGTCGGGGAACTTCACCGGGTCCAGCCCGAGGGTGTCGACGACGTAGGCCTCCTGCACGGTGCCCTGGACGACGCCGATGCGTTGTCCCGCAGCCAATTGCGAGAAGCCCTTGATGGGCGAGCCCGGCGGGACCACCAACGAGAAGTAGCCGAAGTCGTAACCGTTGGTGAAGCCGACGGTCTGGCGGCGGGCGTCGGTGGTGGTGATCGACGACGAGCCGACGTCGAAGCGTCGGGCCGCCACCTGGGCCAGCAGACCGGAGAAGTCGGTGCCGACGAAGTTGACCTTCAGGCCCAGCTTGTCGGCGACCGCGCGCAGCAGTTCGTTGTCGAATCCGGTGAACTGGCCCTTGGAATCGATGCAGATGCTCGGCGGGGCGTCGGAGAGCGTGCCGACCGTCAACGTGCCGGGGGTGCCGAGGCCGAGGGCGTTGACGTCGACCGGCAGTGGTTCGACGCCGGGGGTCGTGTACTTGTCGGATTCGGGGCCCTTGGCCGCGGACGCCAGGTTGGTCGGCAGCGCGCTGGCGCTCTCGACGCCTGGCGGCGCGCACTGGTCGCTGTCGGCGGCAGCCGGCGGCGCCAGACCGATCAGCATCATCACGACGGCCAGCAGCGCGGCCGCGCGGAGTCGTCGTCGGCCCGAGTGGTGGTTCACCTCTAGCAAGGTACTTGGGTACCGGCGTGCGGCACGGCTTCTGCTCGTGAAGAGTCGCATTCCTCCGTGAAGGAGGCCGGGCTCAGCGGTTGTCGCGCCAGCGGCAGAGCGCCTCGGCCGCGGTGAGGTCGTAGTCGGGACCGTTGACGCCGACGGTCAACAGCGAGACCCCCAGCCCGACGAGGGCGTCGGCGTCGGCGAGCATCGCGTCGGTGCCCTTGCCGGTCTCCACCCCCGCGGATCGTTCGATCTCCGACGGGTCGCGGCCGACGTCGGCGCAATGCCGGTCGAGTACCGCGGCCTTGTCCGGGTAGGTCTCGGTGGTGGTGAAGCCGTGCCACAGGTGCGCGTATTGCGCCACCAGCTTCAGCGTCTTCTTCTCACCCTGACCACCGATGAGGATCGGAATGTCGCGCACCGGTGCGGGATTGAGCTTGCCGAGCCGCGAGGTGATGCGGGGCATCGCCGCGGCGAGGTCGTCCAAGCGGCTGCCGACGGTGCCGAACTCGTAGCCGTACTCGTCGTAGTCCTTCTGCTTCCAGCCCGAACCGATGCCCAGGATGAGCCGGCCGTCGCTGATGTTGTCGACGGTGCGTGCCATGTCGGCGAGCAACTCGGGGTTGCGATAGGAGTTGCACGTCACCAGCGCGCCGATCTCGATGCGCGAGGTCTGCTCGGCCCACGCGCCGAGCATGGTCCAACACTCGTAATGGGCTCCCTCGGGGTCGCCGTAGAGCGGGTAGAAGTGGTCCCAGTTGAAGGCGACGTCGACCCCGATGTCCTCGCAGCGTCGGACGGCGTCGCGCATGAGGCCGTAGTTCGGGGAGTGCTGGGGCTGGAGTTGGACGCCGATGCGGGTGGGGAAGCTCATGGTTCCTGCTTACCCCTTCTGGCGGGGGTTGTCCTCCAACCGGCTACACCCCGATGTTCCCGGAGTCGCGCCAGACCACCACCACCGACGGGCGCGCGGTGCCGTTGCCGCCCTCGGGCCAGCGCGACAGGGGGTCATCGAGGCTGTTGTCGTCGCTTTCGCCGGGATGCTGCACGCAGACGGTGACGAGGTCGTCGGTGACGACGGGTCCGCACGTCTCGGCGCCGAGCGGAACGGTCAGGAACTGTTTGGTCTCACCGCGATTGGGCCCGTCGAGGGCGACGGCGAACAGCCCGTCGTTGGAGTCCAGTGCGTTCCCGTCGGTGGAGATCCAGAGGTTGCCGTGGCTGTCGAAGGCCAGGTTGTCGGGGCACGAGATGGGGCTGACGCGGCTCTTGTCGAAGCCGGCGAAGTACGTGTCGGCGGCGGCCGGGTCGCCGCACACGAGCAGCAGTTCCCAGGTGAAGGTGGTGCCCGCATGGTCGTCGGTGATCTCGAGGATCTGCCCGCTCTTGTTGTCGTTGCGGGGGTTGGCGGCGTCGGGCGCCGCTTCGCCGGGCGCACCGCGCTCGTCGTTGTTGGTCAGGGCGACGTAGACCTTGCCGGTCTTCGGGTTGGCCTCGAAGTCCTCGGGCCGGTCCATCTTGGTGGCCCCGGCCTTGTCGGCGGCGAAGCGGGTGAACACCGCCGCCTCCTGGGCACTGACGCCGGGGACGAGCGACTCGGCCTGGCCGTTCGGGCCGGAACGCAGCAGCGGGAGCCAGGTTCCGGTGCCGCTGAAGGACCCCTTGGCGGGCAGCGTGCCGGACCCGTCGATCTGTTCGCCGGGGATGTCGCTGGAGAGCTTGGCGACGTAGAGGGTGCCCTCGTCGAGGATCGTCAGGTTGTGCGCCATGGCCCCTAAGGAGGTCCCCGGCATCACCTTCTTGGACGATACGAACTTGTACATGTAGTCGAAGCGCTCGTCGTCGCCGGTGTAGGAGACCACGGTGCCGTCGCCGGTGACGTAGACGGTGGCGCCCTCGTGCTTGAGGCGTCCCATCGCGGTGTGCTTGACCGGCCGCGAGGCCGGGTCCCACGGGTTGACCTCCACGACGTAACCGAAGCGGTTCACCTCGTTGGGCGTCGCATTCACGTCGAAGCGCGGGTCGAAGGTCTCCCACTTGCGTTCGGTCGCTTCGACTTTCACGCCGTACCGCTTGAGCTGATCGGAGCGCACCGGGCTCACGGGCGCACCCTCCGGCGCCCCGAAGTATCCGTTGAAGTTCTCCTCCCCGGAGAGCACCGTGCCCCAGGGGGTGACGCCGCCCGCGCAGTTGGCGAACGTGCCCGCCACGGTGCGGCCGTCGGGGTCGGCGGCGGTCTTGACGAAGTCGCTGCCCGCGGCGGGGCCCGTCAGCGTCATCGGGGTGTCGGCGGTGATCCGCCGGTTGTAGCGGCCCATGACGGGTGCCAGACCGTTCGCGGTGCGCTCGACCTCGACCACCGAGAGCCCGTGGGCGGCGATGGAGATGTCGAACTGCTCGCGGGTCGGCTTCTCGGCGTCGTATCCCGGATGCATGAACTGCTCGGTGGTGTACTCGTGATTAGTCACCAGAAGGAAGTGGTCGGCGCTGCCGGGAATGGGCAGCAGGCCGGCGAAGTCGTTGTTGAACCCGAACTGGGCACGCTGCGCGGCGGCGGTTTGCTTGGCTACGTCGAATGCCGGGGCGCCGGGCAGGATGGGGTCACCCCAGCTGATCACCACCGATTGGCGGTAGCCCTCGGGGATGACGACGGCGTCCTCGCTGTTGGGCGCCACCGAGGTGAAGTTCATGCCCGCGTTGGGCCGAGGGGTCTCCGGGGTCGGGCTGGCGGCCGGGGGAGTGTCGGTGCTGCAGGCGGCCAGCGCCGACCCGGCGCCGACAGCGAGCACCGTGACACCGGTGCTGCGCAACAGCGTTCGCCGCGACACTCGTTTGACGACCTCGCCGAAGTACTCGTTGTCACTGGAGTTGGGGACCGGCTGGGAGCAGGCGTCACCGCACTTGTACCGGCAGGTGACGTGCTGCCGCGCGGAGCGACCGTCGTGGTTGACGAGCAGATTCAACGGCACCAGCGACATGCGTGGGTAAGTCCTTTGCGACGACGACACCGGCCGGGCTGTGGCCAGTGCGCCGAAACTTACGGGTCGCTGGTGTTCAGCTGTGAAGCATTGGGTGAACGGAGTCTTAACCCGCCAGCACCCCGCGGAGGATCTCGACCAGCGCCGCCGGCTGATCGCCCTGCACGGAGTGCCCGGAGTTGGCGACCACGTGGGTGCGCAGGAAGCCGGGGGCGGCCGCGGCGAATGCCTCGGCGTCGGCGTCGTCGACGAAGTGTGAGTTGGCGCCCCGAATCAAGGTCGTCGGCATCGTGATCGACGGCACGTCGTCCCACAGACCCTCGAACCCGTCGCCCTTGCGGAAGGAGTCGTACCGCCACGTCCAGCTGCCGTCGTCGAGCTGCTTGCTGTTGTGGAACACTCCGCGCCGCAACGATTTTCGATCGCGATTGGGTGCCAGCGCCACGGTGGCGTCGAGCATCGACTCGAAGCTGGGGAAGGTGCGCTCACCGCGCACCAAGGCGACGGTGCCCATCTGGGCCTTCGTCATCTGCTCGTGGCGTTCGGGCGCAGAGGGGGTGACGTCGACGAGCACCAGCTCGGGCACCATCGCGGGTTGGGTCGCGGCGAGGCGCAGGGCGGTCAGCCCGCCGAGGGACATGCCGACGATCAATCGGGGGGTGGGCGCCCATTCGCGCAGCACCGGTACCAGAGTGTCGGCGTTGAGCTTGGGCCCGTAGTCGCCGTCCTCCCGCCACGCCGAGCGGCCGTGACCGGGCAGGTCGACGGCCAGCGCGGGCACGCCGAGGCCGAGGATGACGGTGTCCCAGGTGTGGGCGTTCTGGCCGCCGCCGTGCAGGAAGACCACCTGGGGATCGGCCGAGCCCCACTTCAGAGCGCTGACCGCGCCCGAATCCAGTCGCCGAACCGGCGGCAGGGGACCGGTCGCGCCGATCTGCTCGGCGTTCTCCGGCAGCAGCCCGAACTCGTCGAGGCCGGTCAATTCGTCGTCGGTGATCACAGGCCCATCTAACGCGATTTCGGCGTGCTCACCGGCGCTGACCGCCGCTGATCACGCCGAAATCGCGGGCGGGAGCCAGCTAGCCCTCGATGAAGCTCTCCAGCTGAGCGCGCGCGATGTCGTCGGCGAGCTGCTTGGGCGGGCTCTTCATCAGGTAGGCCGAGGCGGCCTCGACCGGTCCGCCGATGCCGCGATCCAGGGCGATCTTCGCCGCGCGCACCGCGTCGATGATGACGCCGGCCGAGTTGGGCGAGTCCCACACCTCGAGCTTGTACTCCAGGTTCAGCGGCACGTCGCCGAAGGCGCGGCCCTCGAGTCGGACGTAGGCCCACTTGCGGTCGTCGAGCCAGCCGACGTGGTCCGACGGGCCGATGTGGACGTCCTTGGTGTTGAACTCGCGCTGCAGGTTGCTGGTGACGGCCTGGGTCTTGGAGATCTTCTTCGACTCCAGCCGCGAGCGCTCCAGCATGTTGAGGAAGTCCATGTTGCCGCCGACGTTGAGCTGCATGGTGCGGTCGAGCTGCACGCCGCGGTCCTCGAACAGCTTGGCCATCACGCGGTGGGTGATGGTGGCGCCGACCTGGCTCTTGATGTCGTCACCGACGATGGGAACGCCTGCAGCACGGAACTTCTCGGCCCACACGGGGTCCGAGGCGATGAACACGGGCAGCGCGTTGACGAAGGCCACGCCGGCGTCGATGGCGCACTGAGCGTAGAACTTGTCGGCCTCTTCGGAGCCGACGGGGAGGTAGGACACCATCACGTCGACGCGCGCGTCCTTGAGTGCCTTGACGACGTCGACGGCCTCGGTGTCGGACACCTCGATGGTCTCGGAGTAGTACTTGCCGATGCCGTCGAGAGTCGGGCCACGCTGGACCGTCACGTTGGTGGGCGGCACGTCGGCGATCTTGATGGTGTTGTTCTCGGAGGCGAAGATGGCCTCGGAGAGGTCGAAGCCGACCTTCTTGGCGTCCACGTCGAACGCGGCGACGAACTGCACGTCGCGCACGTGGTACTTGCCGAGCTTGACGTGCATCAGACCGGGGACGGTCGAGTTCTCGTCGGCGTCGAGGTAGTACTGCACACCCTGCACCAGCGACGAAGCGCAGTTGCCGACGCCGACGATGGCGACCCGGATTTCATTCGACTCGGACATGGGGCGGTCTCCTTCTCAAACTGATGAACTGCGATGCGGGTCAGGGCTGTTGTTCGGGGGTGGTCTCGGGGCGGCCCGGGGCGGCGATGCGTTCGGCCGCGATCAGGTCGTTGAGCCACTTGACTTCGCGCTCACTGGATTCGAGCCCGAGTTGGTGAAGCTGGCGGGTGTAGCGGTCGAGAGAATTACTGGCGCGCGCGATGGCTTCACGCAGGCCTTCGCGGCGTTCCTCCACCTGACGGCGGCGGCCCTCCAGGATGCGCATCCTGGCCTCGGCCGGGGTGCGGTTGAAGAAGGCCAGGTGAACGCCGAAGCCGTCGTCGGTGTAGTTCTGCGGACCGGTGTCGGCGACGAGTTCGGTGAAGCGCAGCTTGCCGGCGTCGGTGAGGACGTACACCCGGCGAGCCCGGCGCACCTTGACCGCGCCCACGGGCGCCGACTCCTCGACGATGAGCCCGTCGGCCTGCATGCGGCGCAGGGCCGGATACAGCGAGCCGTAGGAGAACGCGCGGAAGGCTCCGAGCAGGCCGGTCAGCCGCTTGCGCAGCTCGTACCCGTGCATGGGCGACTCGATGAGCAGTCCCAAGATGGCGAGCTCCAGCATCGAATCACCTCCCGTGCATGTCCGCTACGACGATCAGACCCGTCGAAAAAATGTATCGCACCGATATAAACGGCGCTGCGTAGAGCGAACATACACCACGGTTTGGAAAGTCGACTAGTTCAGGGTGACGGCTTGTGCAGCGCCTTCATGTTCCCGGCGCCGTCGACCTCGAAGTACCCGCTGTTGCCAAAGTTAGGACTTACGAAGATCTGAACGGACAGTGCGTCCGGCGCGGCGTCGACGTCGTCGTCGTGCGAGATCGACACGTGCATGTCCTTGACCTCGTTGGGATTCATCCCCAGGGTGGCCGGAGCGCCCCGGATCAGGCCGACGAGCGTCGGCACGTCGACGGCTCCAAGGTCGACGACGCGTGCGTCGGACGACACGGTCGTCTCCGACGGATCGGCCCAGCCGCCGCGGTAGGAGTAACGCAGCACCCGTCGTGGTTCGGCGGGATCCTGACGTTCCAGCGATGCATAGTCGTCGAAGATCGTCAGGTCGAAACCCCTGGTGTCGTCGAACTTTTGGCGCATCTGCTCGAACAGTCCGTTGAGGCCTCCCAGCGACATCAGCTGCCGGGGCGGGGTGATCACCTTCGCTGGGATGCCGTCGGACTTGGCGCCGGGGTCGGAGGTGAAGCTCAGCGGCGAGGTGGTGTTTCCGTAGAGCCCCCACCCGATCGCGATGCCGAAGATGACCAGCACGGCCGCCATGGCAGCGCGGATCCCCAGGCCGCCGCGGGCGGACATCGTCGACAGGGGCGACGGCCGCCTGAGCTCGGGCATCTGTACTGGCGCGTCCTCGTTCTGCAGGTCGTCCACGAGACTTTGAAGATCGCCGAGGGTGGCCGCGGCGGTGGCGGCGGCCACCCGGTTGCGGTGCTCCTCCATCGACAACTGCCCGTCGCTGAGTGCGCTGTCGAGTACCTGGCAGGTGTTGTTGCGATCGCTGTCCTTTGCCCGCGTACCTGCTGTCCGCCGAGTCGCCATGGACGGATCGTAGGAGTTCGGATGCCATCACCGCAGACCAGATGCCGAACACGTGCCACGGGTGACGGAGTCGAGGCCGCGCGACGAGGGGGCCGACGTACTCTGGTCTCCGTGCGATTGCAGCGACAGGTGGTGGACTACGCGCTCAAGCGTCGGTCACTGCTGGCCGAGGTGTACTCGGGCCGCACTGGCGTCTCGGAGGTGTGTGACGCCAATCCGTATCTGCTGCGCGCCGCGAAGTTCCACGGCAAGTCCAGTCAGGTGATGTGTCCCATCTGTCGCAAGGAACAACTCACGCTGGTGTCGTGGGTGTTCGGCGATCATCTCGGGGCCGTGTCCGGATCCGCCCGCTCCACCGAGGAGCTGGTGATGCTGGCAGCCAAGTTCGACGAATTTGCGGTGCACGTGGTGGAGGTATGCAGAACTTGCAGTTGGAATCATTTGGTGAAGTCCTACGTGCTGGGGGCGCCCCGCCCTCCGAAGGCGCGCGGCACTCGAACGGCGCGCTCGGGCGCGCGCACCGCCAGTGAATAGCGAAGGACGACCAGACCGCTCGGCCGACGACGTCCCCAAGGGACCCGCGGCCGGCGGCGGCGACGTCCCACCCCGGCATTCGGCGCCGTCCCCGTCCGGCGGCGCGACGCGCGCATCGACGAGCGGACAGCCCCGCCACGTCCCACCGCCGCGCCCCGACGACCGCCAGACGATGATCATCCCGCCGGTCCGCGACGCCCGGCCGCCTCAGTACCGCGACCCGATCGACGTCGTGAAGGCAGCGCTGGACGGCACCCCGCCGCCGAAGTCCCCGCCACCCGGTCCGCCCGGTGGTGGCAAACCGCCCGGCGGTGGCGGACCCGGGGGGCGGCAGTTCAACGTCAACTGGAAGTGGGTCCGGCGCGGGTCGCTGATCGCATTGGCGGTTTGCATCATCCTGCCGGTCATCACCTTCGCGATGGCCTACATGATCGTCGACATTCCCAAGCCCGGAGACATCCGGACCAATCAGGTGTCGACGATTCTCGCCAGCGACGGCAGCGAGCTCGCCAAGATCGTGCCGCCGGAGGGCAACCGGGTCGACGTCGACATCAACCAGATCCCCGTGCAGGTGCGCAACGCGGTGATGGCGGCCGAGGATCGCGACTTCTACAGCAATCCGGGCTTCTCCTTCACCGGCTTCCTGCGCGCCTTCAAGAACAACATCTTCGGCGGCGACCTGCAGGGCGGGTCGACCATCACCCAGCAGTACGTCAAGAACGCCCTCGTCGGCGACGCCCGCTCCGGTATCGGCGGCGTGGTGCGCAAGGCCAAGGAGCTCGTCATCTCGACCAAGATGTCGGGCGAGTGGTCCAAGGACCAGGTGCTCGAGAGCTACCTCAACATGATCTACTTCGGCCGCGGCGCCTATGGCATCGGCGCGGCGTCGCAGGCGTACTTCGGCAAGCCCGTCGAGCAGCTCGACGTGGCCGAGGGCGCGCTGCTGGCCGCGCTGATCCAGCAGCCCTCGGGGCTGGACCCGGCCGTCGACCCCGAAGGGTCGGCCGAGCGGTGGAACTGGGTGCTCGACGGCATGGTCACCGTCGGCGCGCTGTCCCCCCAGGAGCGCGCCACCCAGGTCTTCCCGCCCACGGTCTCCCCAGAGCAGGCGGGCGCCCAGAACCAGACCACCGGTCCGAACGGCCTGATCGAACGTCAGGTCACCAAGGAACTGATGGACCTGTTCAACATCGACGAGCAGACGCTGAACACCGAGGGCCTGCAGGTCACCACCACGATCGACCCGAAGGCGCAGAAGGCGGCCGAGGACGCGGTGGCCGAGTACATGGACGGTCAGGATCCGGACATGCGCACGGCCGTGGTGTCGGTCGACCCGCGCACCGGAGGGGTGAAGGCCTACTACGGCGGCTCGGACGCGAACGGCTTCGACTTCGCGCAGGCCGGGTTGCCGACGGGCTCGTCGTTCAAGGTCTTCGCACTCGTCGCGGCGCTGCAGCAGGGCATCGGCCTGGGATATCAGGTGGACAGCTCGCCAGTCGACGTCAACGGCATCAAGATCACCAACGTGGACGGCGAGGGTTGCGGCACCTGCAACATCGCCCAGGCGCTGAAGATGTCGCTCAACACCAGCTACTACCGGCTGATGCTCAAGCTCAAGAACGGTCCGCAGGACGTCGCCGACGCTGCGCACGCGGCGGGCGTCGCCGAGAGCTTCCCCGGCGTCGAGCACACGCTGTCGGAGGACGGCAAGGGCGGACCACCCAACAACGGCATCGTCCTCGGCCAATATCAGTCCCGGGTGATCGACATGGCCTCCGCATACGCCACCCTGGCCGACTCGGGGGTCTACCACCGGCCGCACTTCATCCAGAAGGTGGTGCGCTCCGACGGTCAGGTGTTGTTCGACGCTGCCGCGCAGGACGATCCGGGCGAGCAGAAGATCGACAAGGCCGTCGCCGACAACGTCACCGCCGCGATGCAGCCCATCGCGGGGTACTCCCGAGGCCACAATCTCGCCGGTGGACGCCCGTCGGCCGCCAAGACCGGCACCAACCAGCTGGGCGACACCGACGCCAACCGCGACGCGTGGATGGTCGGCTACACCCCGTCACTGTCGACGGCGGTGTGGGTGGGCACCACCGAGGGCACCAAGCCGCTGGTGAACAAGTCCGGTGGCTCGGTCTACGGGTCGGGTCTGCCGTCCGACATCTGGAAGTCGACGATGGACGGCGCGCTGCAGGGCACCGACGACGAGTCCTTCCCGAAGCCGACCGAGATCGGCGGTTACGCGGGTGTGCCGGCGGCACCGCCGCCTCCGCCACCACCCCCACCTCCGCCGTCGGAGACGGTGATCCAGCCGACCATCGAGTTGGGCCCTGGCATCACCATCCCGTTCGGTCCGCCGACGACGATTCAGTTGCCGCCGCCGGGCGCGCCGCCGCCCCCGGGTGATCCCGCGGCCGTCACTCCAACGGTCACCGCGCCGCCTCCGCCGCCGTGACCGAGCCCGACCGCGACGGGGGCCGGATGACGTCGCCGGGACCCTTGGCTCGGGTCGAATCGCCAGCTCAGCTAGCGGACGACCTGCGCAGCGACGACGACCGCGACCTGCCCAGCCGCACCGACGTCATCGGCAGGGCACTGTCGGGCACCATCGGCGGGCCGGTCGGCAGGCATGCCCTGATCGGCCGGGCCCGGTTCATGACCCCGCTGCGGGTCATGCTGATCATCGCCCTGCTGTTCTTGGCGTTCGGCTACTCGACGAAGGCGGCGTGCCTGCAGTCGACGAAGACGGGCACGGCCGACCAGCGCGTCGCGATCTGGGAGAACCAGCGGGCCTATTACGAGCTCTGCTACTCCGACACGGTGCCCCTGTACACCGCAGAGTTGTTGAGCCAGGGCAAGTTTCCGTACAAGTCGTCGTGGACCGAGAAGGACGCCACCGGCAAGCCCCAGACGCAATACGACGGCACGCCGGCGGTGCGGTACATGGAGTATCCCGTGCTGACGGGGCTCTACCAGTACGTGTCGATGGCGCTGGCGAAGACCTACACCGCACTGACGAAACTGGTGTCGATTCCGGTGGTCGCCGAGGTGGTGATGTTCTTCAACATCTCGGCGTTCGGTCTGGCGTTGGCGTGGCTGGCCACGGTGTGGGCGACGACGAAGCTTGCCGGGCGACGAATCTGGGACGCCGCCTTGGTGGCGGGATCACCTCTGGTGATCTTCCAGATCTTCACCAACTTCGACGCGCTGGCGACGGCGTGTGCGGCCGGCGCGATGCTGGCGTGGTCGCGCCGTCGACCGGCGGTCGCGGGCGCACTCATCGGAATTGGCGTGGCGCTCAAGCTGTATCCGTTGCTCCTGCTCGTCCCGTTGGTGATCCTCGGAGTGCGCACGGGTCGCATGCGCGAGGTGGGCAAGACCGCCGGTGTCGCCGTGGTGACCTGGTTGGTCGTCAATCTGCCGATCATGGTGCTGTACCCACGCGGGTGGTCGGAGTTCTTCCGACTCAACACCCGTCGTGGGGATGACATGGACTCGATCTACAACGTGGTGAAGTCGTTCACGGGCTGGCGCGGGTTCGACCCGAATCTGGGCTTCTGGGAACCACCCTCGGTCACCAACGCGGTCACCGCGGTGCTCTTCGCCGTGTGCCTGTGCGGTATCGGCTACCTCGGGTTGACGGCGCAGCGGCGGCCACGGATGGCACAGCTGGCCTTCCTCGTCGTGGCGGCGTTCCTTCTGACCAACAAGGTGTGGAGCCCGCAGTACTCGCTGTGGCTGGTGCCGCTGGCGGTACTCGCGCTGCCACATCGTCGAGTTCTGTTGGCGTGGATGACGATCGACGCGCTGGTCTGGGTGCCGCGAATGCTCTACCTGTTCGGCGAGTCCAAGATGGGCCTGCCCCAAGAGTGGTTCACCACGACGGTGCTCTTGCGCGACATCGCCGTGATCGCGTTGTGCGCCTTGGTCGTCCGCCAGATCCTGCGTCCGGAACTGGACCTGGTCCGACGAGGCGGCCCCGACGATCCGTCGGGCGGGGTGTTCGAGGATGCGCCGGACGCACCGCCGAGGTGGTTGCCCACGCGGCTACGGCCACGGCCGCAGGTGCCGACCGAAGAACCCGAGAAGGAGTTGACGCCCGCATGAGCGATCTCGAATTCAACGACTCGGTGGTGGTCGAGGCCGACGCCGATACCGTGTACGCATTGGTGTCCGACGTGACCCGCATTGGCGAGTGGAGCCCGCAGTGCCGGGCCTGCTGGTGGGACGAGGGCCACGGTCCGACCGTTGGTTCGTACTTCACCGGGCGCAACGACGACGGCACGCGGACGTGGGAGACGCGCAGCCGCGTCGTTGCCGCCGACCCCGGCCGCGAGTTCGCGTGGGTGGTCAACGAGGGCTGGGTGCGCTGGGGCTTCACCCTCGAACCGACCGAGACGGGCACGCGCCTCACCGAGTCCTGGGCCTTTCAGCCCGAGGGCATCGCCGGATTCGAGGGCCGATTCGGCGACGACGCCCCTGAGCAGATCGTGATCCGCACCAAGGCGGCCAAGGCCGGCATCCCGGTGACGCTGGCGGCGATCAAGCGGACCGCCGAGGGCCGCTGACGCCGCGCGATTTCGCAGCTCAGGCCGTTCTGCTGTAGCCTCGACGAGTTGCCGACGCAGGCGACCCTCCTGTCACGGACACGCCGTGACCGCACACGACCATAGGAGGTGATGGGTTCCACATGCGTCCATACGAAATCATGGTCATCCTCGACCCCACGCTCGACGAGCGGACCGTAGCCCCGTCGCTGGAGACGTTCCTCAACGTCATCCGCAAGGACGGCGGCTCCGTCGAGAAGATCGACATCTGGGGTCGTCGCCGGTTGGCGTACGAGATCTCCAAGCACCCCGAGGGCATCTACGCCGTCATCGACGTGAAGGCCGAACCGGCCACGGTGTCCGAGCTGGATCGCCAGCTCAGCCTGAACGAGTCCGTTCTGCGGACCAAGGTGATGCGGACCGACAAGCACTAGGCCTCAAAGCCCGTGCACGTCGGGGCGCAACCGTAGGCTGCGCTCCAAGCGAATCATCACCGAATCTCAGGAGGAATCTCGTGGCTGCTGGTGACACCAACCTCACCATCGTCGGAAACCTGACCGCCGATCCCGAGCTGCGGTTCACGCCGTCCGGGGCCGCCGTCGCCAACTTCACGGTGGCGTCGACGCCCCGGATGATGGACCGTCAGACCAACGAGTGGAAAGACGGCGATCCGCTGTTCATGCGGTGCAGCATCTGGCGCGAGGCCGCTGAGAACGTGGCCGAGAGCCTCACCCGCGGTTCGCGGGTGATCGTGACCGGCCGCCTCAAGCAGCGGTCCTACGAGACGCGCGAGGGTGAGAAGCGCACCGTCGTCGAGCTCGAGGTCGACGAGATCGGTCCTTCTCTGAGGTACGCGACGGCCAAGGTCAACAAGGCCAGTCGCAGCGGTGGTGGCGGAGGCGGCTTCGGCGGCGGTGGTGGTGGCGGATCCCGCCCCTCCGGTGGAGGGTTCAACAATGCCCCCAGCGACGGCCCGAGAGACGACCCGTGGGGCAGCGCTCCCGCGTCCGGTTCGTTCAACGGCGCCGACGAAGAACCTCCCTTCTGATCAACTGATTTCCAAGTACTGAGAAAGAGATAGACATGGCGAAGTCCTCCTCCACGAAGAGGCGCCCGGCTCCCGAAAAGCCGGTCAAGGCCCGGAAGTGCTCGTTCTGCTCGAAGAAGGGCAAGAACCAGGTCATCGACTACAAGGACACCGCGTTGCTGCGGACCTACATCAGCGAGCGCGGCAAGATCCGTGCCCGCCGGGTCACCGGTAACTGCGTGCAGCACCAGCGCGACATTGCGATCGCCGTCAAGAATGCCCGCGAGGTAGCCCTGCTGCCGTTCAGTGCGACGTCGCGCTAGGCCGGGAAGAGAGCTGACATGAAACTGATTCTGACCGCTGAGGTCGACCACCTGGGCTCGGCCGGCGACGCCGTCGAGGTCAAGGACGGCTACGGCCGCAACTACCTGCTGCCCCGCGGCATGGCGATCGTGGCGTCGCGTGGCGCCGAGCGCCAGGCCGAGGAGATCCGTCGGGCGCGCGAGACCAAGGTCGTGCGCGACCTGGAGCACGCCAAGGAGATCAAGACCGCGCTCGAGGAGCTGGGCCCGGTGTCGTTGCCGGTGCGTACCGCCGGCGGCGGCAAGCTGTTCGGCTCCGTGACGACCGGCGACATCGTCGGCGCCATCAAGAAGGCGGGTGGGCCGAACCTGGACCGGCGCACCGTCAACCTGCCCAAGGCCCACATCAAGAGCACGGGAACCTACGCCGTGGCGGTGCGTCTGCACCCCGAGGTCAGCGTCGGCGTTTCCGTGAACGTAGTCGCCGAGTAGCAGCAACAGCACGATACGCCCGGGTGAAGGCTTGATCGATCTTCACCCGGGCGTTGCTGTGCGCGCTGGCGAACTTTGCCGGGTGCGATTGACGCCGGGAAACTAACCGGCTGTTAACCTCCCGTGCCCGAATGCGCAACACAACACGCCCGAGACGGCAACCATGGACGACACGCCGGGCAATTCGCATCCACAACTCGACACAGGGTCATTAGCGCTCCCATCTGCGGTGATCGTCGAAATGTCGATTGTTGTGCACAGGTTGTCCCCAAGGGCTCAACATGGCCGACCGCCTCTATGCACACGCCGTCCCCAGATTCGTCCACGAGGGGGTTTGCGTCGATTCCAGCAACGTCCTTAAGTTGATCCGTCGGTGCCGGGGCTTATCCTCGCGGGGCCGCAGAATCGAATCTGTGTTCGACATCGACGTGAAGGGGGAGGTGGTCGCTTCGTGGCTGTCGTCGACGATCTGGGCCGGCCGGGCGGTCATTCCGGAGGCCGCCCCGAACAGGATGGTCCGCCAGCCGAGGAGTACGGCCGCCAGCCCCCGCAGGACATGGCTGCCGAGCAGTCGGTGCTGGGCGGCATGCTGCTGTCCAAGGACGCCATCGCCGACGTCTTGGAGCGGCTGCGCCCGGGTGACTTCTACCGTCCCGCCCATCAGAGCGTCTACGACGCGATCCTCGACCTCTACGGTCGCGGTGAGCCTGCCGACGCCATCACCGTCGCGGCCGAACTGGACCGCCGCGGGCTGCTCAAGCGGATCGGTGGAGCCCCGTATTTGCACACGCTGATCTCCACGGTGCCGACGGCGGCCAATGCCGGGTACTACGCGGGCATCGTGTCGGAGAAGTCGCTCCTGCGGCGCCTCGTGGAGGCCGGGACGAGGGTCGTGCAGTACGGCTACGCCGGGGCCGACGGTGCGGACGTGGCCGACGTGGTGGACCGGGCGCAGGCGGAGATCTACGAGGTCACCGAGCGTCGCACCACCGAGGACTTCGTCGTCCTCGAGCACCTGCTGCAGCCGACGATGGACGAGATCGACGCGATCGCCTCTCAGGGCGGGGTGGCCCGTGGCGTGCCGACGGGCTTCACCGAACTCGACGAGGTGACCAACGGTCTGCACGCCGGTCAGATGATCGTGGTGGCGGCCAGGCCCGGAGTTGGGAAGTCGACGCTGGGATTGGATTTCTTGCGGTCATGCTCGATCAAGAACCGCCATTCGAGCGTCATCTTCTCCCTGGAGATGAGCAAGTCCGAGATCGTCATGCGTCTGCTGTCGGCGGAGGCGAAGATCAAGCTCGCCGACATGCGGTCGGGCCGGATGAGCGACGACGACTGGACGCGGCTGGCGCGGCGGATGAGCGAGATCAGCGAGGCGCCGCTCTACATCGACGACTCGCCCAACCTGACCATGATGGAGATTCGCGCGAAGGCGCGCCGGCTACATCAGAAGGCGGACCTCCGCCTCATCGTCGTCGACTACCTCCAGCTGATGACCTCCGGCAAGAAGGTCGAGTCCCGCCAGCAGGAAGTCTCCGAATTCTCAAGGCAGATCAAACTTCTCGCCAAGGAGCTCGAAGTGCCGGTGGTGGCGATGAGCCAGCTGAACCGTGGCCCGGAGCAGCGCACCGACAAGAAGCCGATGCTCTCGGACCTTCGTGAGTCGGGTTCCATCGAGCAGGACGCCGACATGGTGATCCTGCTGCACCGACCGGACGCCTTCGAACGGGACGACCCGCGCGGCGGTGAGGCCGATCTGATCATCGCCAAACACCGTGCGGGACCGACGAAGACGATCACCGTGGCACACCAGCTGCACCTGTCGCGCTTCGTGGACATGGCCCGGTAGCGGCACGGCTGGCTGGCTTTCTCGAGTTTCAGGTCCAATTCTCAAATCACCGCACCCTGGCCTCTAGGTGGGGGAGCGGCACCTTGGGAAGTGCCCCATTCCACTAGATGTTTGTCGCACAGAATGATTTGTTGGTAGTTCGTCGACGGCGGCCGCCGAGACGGCGCCCAGGTCTTCGTGATCGCGCCGCGCGGCGTCAACTATGGCTGGCGCTCGGCTTGTCGAACCCGGTGCTGACGGGTGATCATGTCGGGATGTGCGACGACGAAATCAGTATCGGCGACTTTCCGGCGCGGGCCGTCGACAAGATCCGGTACGGCGATACCGATCGTCAAGGCCACGTCAACAACGCTGTCTTCGCCAGCTTTCTCGAGACTGGACGGGTCGAGCTGCTGCATCTGGCGCAACATCCGGTGGCGGATGACGGGTGTTCTTTCGTGATCGCCCATCTCGGCGTCGATTTCCGAGCCGAGCTCATCTGGCCCGGCGAGGTAGTCATCGGGACCCGAGTGACCAAAGTGGGTTCCAGTTCCATCCGCCTGGCGCAGGCACTCTTCCAAGGCGACACGTGCAACGCGACGGCGGAAACCGTCATCGTCCACGTTGACCAAGAGACGAAGAAGTCGCGCCAATTGTCAAGCACTGCAGTCGAATACCTCACGGGTCTGACGGGCTCGTCAGACGAATCGATCCGCGAGCAGGCTGGTTAGGTCGGGCGCGCCGCGGAGCCACGCGAGACGCACCCAGTCCGAAGCCCAGCCACCCCGGCCCTTCCACCCTCGATTGGTTTGTCACCGAGGCTTTTTCAACCGCGTGAAGCGTTACCGTCGAAGGCTCCGTGGGAAGTCGTCGAGTCCAGGCCCACCCTCACGCAGCCAGTCGGCGATCGCCGACCCCGCCTCCTCGGTGAAGACATAGCCGAGCCAGGTCGACCTTCCACCCTGTCGATGCCCGCCGTGCGACGGTGTGACTACCAGGACGTTCGACCGCTCGCAGGGCCCAAGCAGATCCGCCACGTCTCGCACTTGATCGCGCAACATGGCCAGCTGGGCTTGGTGGTCGGTGTCGGGGTGCTTCTTGTCGGTACCGCAGCAGCATCCCCGGCACACGGTGACCGTCGGTCGGATTCGGTCGGAAGCCATGGTGTCGATCCTTCTCGATGACAATTGGCCCGGGCAAGGACGGTCAGCGCCAGATCTCCTCCGGCACTGCGATGACGTCGACCGGTTCGGGCATGTCGCGCGCCGCGCTAGCGTCCGTGTGCGGCGTCGAGCAGCAGCGATATCGCCATGTCATCCAGCACTATTGCGGTGTTGGCCAGGACGACGACCGCCGCGGCGCGTGTGCGGTCCAGCGCCAACATGCTGGCGAAACCACCCGTCGCGCCGTTGTGCCACGTGACATCGAACCCGTCGACCCGACTGGTGAACCACGCATAGCCCACCCTGCCGTGGCCGCCGGCATCCCAACGGGGTGTGAGCGCGGCAGCACCCGGTGCCGCGTCGTCGAGCAGTGCCTGCGCGTAGCGAGCCATGTCGTCCGGTGTCGAGCGCACACCACCGGCGGGTGCGTAGGCGCCCATCGTCCACGGTTGCTCGGCTCTGCCGCGGGCGTCCCACCCCGTGGGCGCATCCTGAGGCAAGTCGCCGGTGACCAAGGGGATACTCGAGTGCCTCATGCCAAGAGGGCTGAACAGGTGACGATGCAGTAGGTCGGGGTAGGTGGCCGCGCGGTGGGCAGCCACGGCCTGACCAAGTAGGGCTGCGCCGAGGTTGGAATACGAAAACTTGCCCCTTGCAACACCCTTCGCCGCTCTGGCCTGCACGAGCAGTCCAGGAAGGTCGACGGTGTAGGGGTTTCGGTGACGGATGACGGCCGCGGTGGCACTGATCCGGTCCTTCACATTGCTCGCGATGCGCGGCAACCCGGACCGGTGGCTGGCCAATTCCTCCAGCGTGACGACCGCGGCATCGCTGCCGTCGAGATCGAGCAGGCTTCCCACGGCCGTGTCGGGCCTCAGCAGCCCGCTGTCTAGGGCGTCGGCGAACAGCAGCGACGTCATGGTCTTGGTAACGGAGCCGATTTCATACACGGTGTCGGGTTCCGCCCCAAAGTGCGCATCGCGGCGGACCCGGTCGTGAAGGTGCACGACACTGAGGCGGTCGCCAACGCCGGCGGCGCGCGCCAGGGGCTCGACGTGATCGATCAAATTCTGATCACCTGTCGCGGACCCCAGCGATGGATAGCTGCCGCGGCGGTACCGAACCGACCTCACCTGCGGGCCCAGCGACCGTCGACATGGGGGCGATCTGGAGGCGTGAACACCGTCCTATGCAAACCGCGCGTCGACGAACTCCGCTCCTCGTTCAACGGGCTTCGGTGCAGCCGCTCGTCATCCGGCGGGACTCACTACTTTTGACCCAAACTCGGCCGGTAGTCGGCCACCTCGTGCTCGGCAGCAAGCAAGGCACCCAATTCGCCCTCCTGCTGGGCAACGAACACACCGATCACTTGGCGGCACACCTCCGGCACGCTCACCCCGCGCACGTCAGCAATGCGTTTCAACCCGATCAGCATTGACGTGGACACATGAAACTGCACGGCGAATTGACCGCACGAGCCATCCTCGGGCAGTGGCCCCGGACCTACCACCGCAGGATCGGTCGTGCCGTATTCGTCCACCGCAGTACCACGCGTCCTCTCGACGACCCCCCCACACGCGTCGCCAGCAGTGCGGTCGGCGGACTCCCGGAACTCCTCATGGCTGAACAGGCCCATTCCCCAACGTTAGACCGCGCAGAACTCCGACGCGTCCAGGAGAGCGGCACCGCGTGCGCGTGCTGAGGCGTCGGCCGAGCTCCAGCTAACTGAGATATCGTCGTCTCACGCGTGAGGCCCATTCGGAACTGGAGGTTGGCGGGATGGTCAGTGACCCCGCCGAGTACGGCCGCCCATCGAACGACCTGGCCGAGGAACTGCTGGCTCGCTCGTTCGGCGACGGCGCCAACGTGGGTCTGTGGCCCGGCATGACGATCTACCGGTACGTCGAGCCGACGGTGCCGAAATGGGATGAGATT